>Ga0070741_10000425_pt1 | contig 156701 bp, 161 predicted proteins | sample Coa_R1_4_FD_66440 | JGI IMG/M metagenome (GOLD analysis project Ga0070741, IMG submission 66440) | Surface soil microbial communities from Centralia Pennsylvania, which are recovering from an underground coalmine fire - Coalmine... | ecosystem: Environmental > Terrestrial > Soil >... | reverse complement strand
GTGATGCCCGGGGACAACGTGCGGATGGAGATTGAGCTGATCACGCCGGTGGCGATCGAGGAAGGGCTGCGGTTTGCGATTCGGGAGGGCGGCCGGACGGTGGGCGCCGGGGTCATCACCCAGGTGCAGGGCTAGGAGCGAAGGATGGCGCGGCTTCGTCAGCGGATTCGGATTCGGCTGAAAGGCTTCGATCACAAGAGCCTCGATCAGGCTGCCCAGCAGATCGTCGAGACCGCCGAGCGCACCGGGGCCCAGGTTGCCGGTCCGATTCCCCTGCCGACGAAGCTGGAGAAGTTCACCGTGATTCGGTCGCCCTTTATCGACAAAGACTCGCGCGAGCAGTTCGAGCTGCGCACGCACAAGCGCCTCATCGACGTGCTCGAGCCGAGTCCTCGAACCGTGGATGCCCTCATGCGACTGAACCTCGCATCGGGCGTCGACATCGAGATCAAGCTGTAGATGCAAATGGAGCCGGCGGGGGGGCTGTCGTGATTCAGGGGCTGCTGGGCAAGAAACTCCGCATGAGCCGTATGGTCAGCGGCTCCGGCGCCGTCGTTGGCGCCACGCTCGTTTCCGTGGGCCCCTGCTACGTAACCCAGATCAAAACGCCGGAGCGCGACGGCTACGCGGCCGCGCAGATCGGCTACGGCGAGACGGCGAAGCTTTCGAAGCCGGCCGCCGGCCACCTGAAGGGGTTGCCCAGGCTGAAGCACCTGCGCGAGGTGCCGGTCGATTCAGAGGCCGATCTGACCGTAGGCCAAAAGCTGGATGTATCGGTGTTTGCCGTTGGAGACACGGTGGATGTCGCGGCGGTCTCCAAGGGGCGTGGTTTCGCCGGCGTGGTTCGCCGCCACGGGTTTGGCGGGGGGCCCAAGACGCACGGCCAGTCGGATCGCTGGCGGGCGCTCGGCTCCTCGGGGGCCGGTACCACACCCGGCCGAGTTCTAAAGGGGACGCGCATGGCCGGCCATATGGGGAGTGCGCGCGTGACGGTCAAGAACTTGGAAGTGCTCGCCATCGACCCGGCGCGCAACCTCCTCGCCCTCAAAGGCGCCGTGCCGGGCCCGTCGGGGGGGATCGTGCGCATTACCAAGGCGCGCCGCGAGCGAGGGTCGTCGTGATGGAAGCGTACGTGCGAAGCTCGACAGGCGAGCGCGTCGGCACCGTTGAGCTGGACGAGCGGGTGTTTGGGATCGAGCCGAATCGCGCAGTTCTGCACCAGGCCGTCGTGGCCCAGCAAGCGAACCAGCGGCATGGGACGGCGAACACGCTCACTCGGGGCCTCGTAGCCGGGAGCGGGAAGAAGCCGTGGCGACAGAAGGGAACCGGGCGTGCGCGCCAGGGAATGCAGAGCGCACCGCACTGGCGCGGAGGCGGCATCGTGTTCGGGCCGCACCCCCGGAGCTATCATCAGCGATTGCCGAGGAAGATGCGGCGCCTCGCCCTCCGGTCGGCGCTGTCGGAAAAGATGCGGTCCGAGGCGCTCACGGTGGTGAACCGGCTTGAGCCCGCGGATGGGCGAACCAAGGAACTGGCGAAGATCTTCCAGGCCCTCGGCGTTGGCGGAAGCGTTGTTATCGTGACGGCGGAGCACGAGCCCGAGTTGCGCCAGGCGTCCGGGAACCTGCCGGGCGTCCGCGTGGCATTGCCCAATGGGTTGAGCGTGCTCGAGGTCCTGCGGGCGGACGCCGTCGTGATGTATCGAGATGCGATTGCGCCCGTCACCCGCCTGTTGCTCGGCGAGGCCGACGAATCCGCGGTCGCCTGATCGAAGAACGAGGGAGAGATGGATTCCTACGACGTGTTGCGGCGGCCGGTGATCACCGAGAAGAGCACGATGCTGGGGGGCAATAGCCAGTACGTGTTCGAGGTCGCGCGTGACGCCAACAAGATCGAGATCAAGCGCGCCGTTGAAGAGGTGTTCAAGGTACGCGTGCGCGCCGTCAACGTCCTCCATATGCGCGGAAAGATGCGACGCATGGGACGCACCCAGGGGATGACGTCGCCGTGGAAGAAGGCGGTCGTCTCCCTGGAGTCGGGCCAGCGCATCGAGTTCTTCCAAGGTGTTTGACGGGTAGGATATGCCGACGAAGCTTTACAAGCCAACCTCCCCTGGCCGCCGCGGGATGACGGGCTCGACCTTTTCGGAGATCACCAAGTCGAAGCCCGAGAAAAGCCTCGTCGTGCCGCTCAAGAAGCGGGCAGGCCGCAACAACAGCGGTCGGCTCAGCGTGCGGCATCGCGGAGGCGGCCACAAGCGGATGTACCGGATCGTCGACTGGAAGCGCGACAAGATCGGGGTGGGTGGCGTCGTTCAAGCCATCGAATACGACCCGAACCGGGCGGCGCGCATCGCTCTCGTACAGTATGACGACGGCGAAAAGCGCTACGTGATCGCGCCGGCCGGCCTCCGCGTCGGTGCTCGGATTATGAGCGGGAGCGACGCGGATCTCGCCGTCGGCAACACGCTGCCGCTGCGCAACATCCCCACCGGCACCACGATCCACAACATCGAGCTCCGACCCGGTCAGGGCGCCCGGCTCGTTCGCAGCGCGGGGAACGCCGCGCAGCTCATGGCGAAGGATGGCGACTGGGCGCAGGTACGGTTGCCATCGGGCGAGGTACACCGAGTCCACTGCGACTGCAAGGCGACGATCGGCCAGGTGGGCAACCCCGAGCACGCCGCCATGAAGCTGGGAAAGGCGGGCCGCAGCCGCTGGCTCGGCATCCGCCCCACGGTCCGGGGCTCCGTGATGAACCCACGGGACCATCCCCACGGCGGCGGGGAGGGGAAAGCCCCGCGCGGCGGCCAGCCGCAGACGCCGTGGGGCAAGCCGGCGATGGGGTATCGGACACGCCGGCGGAAGGACACTGATCAATTCATCGTTCGTCGTCGGACGAAGTAACAGGAGCGGGGCGCGTGAGTCGTTCGCTGAAGAAAGGGCCGCACGTCGACGTGAAGCTTCTCGGCAAGATCGAGATGCTGAACCAAACGGGGCGAAAAGTCGTGTTCAAGACGTGGTCGCGAGATTCGACGATCTTCCCACAGATGGTCGGCCACACCATCGGCGTGCACAATGGGCGCATCCACGTTCCTATTTACATAACGGAAAACATGGTGGGACACAAATTGGGTGAGTTTGCGCCCACCCGCCATTTTCGTGGCCACACGGCGCGGGGCGAGAAAGCAACACGGGTTCGCTAGTCGTGGGATGGAGATCGGCGGGAGCGCCCGCGTGCGAGGCGCGCGCCCGGCGCGTGAGTGAGAGGAATGGCTGAGATCGAAATTCGCGCCACGGCCCGAAACGTGCGGATGACGCCGCGCAAGGTTCGGCTCGTGGGCGACGCGGTCAAGGGAAAGCGGCTGTCTGACGCCCTCGCGCTGCTGCGGTTCATGCCGCAGCGCGCGTCGACCCCCGTACTCAAGGCCGTAAAGTCTGCCGCGGCGAACGCCGAGAACAACTTCGATCTCGATCCGAATGATCTGTACGTCGCCAACGTCATCGCGGATCCGGGCACATCGCTGCGTCGGTACCGGGCCAAGGCACGGGGCCGCGTTGGGCCGCTGCGAAAGCGATCAAGCCATATCACCGTGGTCGTGAGGGAACGGGAGGCCTGAGGCGTGGGACAAAAAGTGCATCCGATCGGATTCCGGCTCGGCATCAACAAGGAGCGCCAGGCGCGTTGGTATGCCGATGACCGTACCTTTCCAACCCTGCTTCACGAAGACCTCACGATTCGGCGGACGATCATGTCCCGGCTCTCGGACGCGGGGATCCCGCGCGTCGACATCGAACGGTCCGCGAACCAGGTCGGCGTGACGATCCACGCGGCGAAGCCGGGCATTGTCATCGGGAAGGGCGGCGCCAAGGTCGAAGAGCTGCGCAAGACGCTCGAAGCGACGACCGGCAAGAAGGCGCGCATCACGATCTCGGAGATACGCCAGCCAGAGCTCAATGCGACCCTGCTGGCGCAGAGCATCGCCGAACAGCTGCAACGGCGGGTCGCGTTTCGCCGAGCGATGAAGCAGGCCGTCGGGCGTGCCATGCGCTTTGGTGCGCGCGGCGTCCGGGTCCAGGTGTCCGGGCGGCTCGGTGGCGCGGAGATGTCGCGACGTGAGTGGGAGCGGGAAGGCCGCGTGCCGCTGCACACCATACGTGCCAACATCGACTATGGCCTGGCCGAGGCGCACACCACCTTTGGACTGATCGGTGTCAAGGCCTGGATCTATCTTGGGGATGTGGTGCCCGGCCAGGCGCCGGAGCCCGTGCCGGCCCCGCGGGGACGCGCCGGCGTCGCACCGCCGCCGCAGGCGCCAATCGCGGAAGCGCCAGGCCCGGCGGTGGCCGAGGCTGAGGAGGAGATCGTCATTCCCGAGGGCCCCGCGATCTTTGAACCCGATGAGGATGAGGACGATGCTTCAACCGAAGCGCGTTAAATATCGCAAGACCCAGCGCGGGCGCATGAAGGGGATCGCGACATCTGGCAACGTGATCTCCTTCGGTGAGATCGGGCTGCAGGCGCTCGAGCCGGCATGGATCACGGCGCGGCAGATCGAGGCGGCCCGGCGTGCGATCACGCATCACCTGAAGCGCGGAGGTAAGGTCTGGATTCGGATCTTTCCGGACCGAGCCGCCACGGCCAAGCCGGCCGAGACGCGCATGGGCGGCGGGAAAGGCGCGCCGGACCACTGGGTCGCCGTGGTCCGACCGGGTCGGGTCATGTTCGAGGTGGGTGGTGTGGCGCCGGAGCTCGCGCGCGAGGCGCTCCACCTCGCCGCGCACAAGCTCCCCATCGCCACGCGGTTGATGGAGCGCGAAACGGCGGTGACGACCGCATGAAGATGACCGAGCTGCGGGCGCTGGACGATGCCGAGGCGCGACGTCGACTGCGTGATCTTCAGGAGGAGCTGTTCAATCTTCGATTCCAGTATGCAACCCGCCAGTTGACCAATCACGCACGGATGCAGCTCGTCCGTCGCGACATCGCACGGATCCGCACGCTCCTGCGCGAGCGCGAACTGTAGAGGGAAGTAGGGCGAGGTTCGGGGCAACATGCCGAATGAACGAGGGCGGCGCCGCATATTGTCGGGCCGCGTCACCAGTGACAAGATGGATAAGACCGTGGTTGTGGCGGTCGAAGTGGTCCATGCGCACCGACTCTACGGTCGAGCTATTCGCCGAACGCACAAGTTCAAGGCGCACGACCCAGCTAACGCGTACCACACGGGCGACGTCGTCGAGATCCGCGAGAGCAGGCCGTTGAGTCGAGAAAAGCATTGGGTGGTCGCGCGACTCGTCAAGAGCGGGCACGAGGATATTCCGATCGTCGATCCCACCCAGCCGTCGCCGGGAACGAGCGCATGATCCGCCCCTACACGCGCTGTCGCGTCGCGGACAATACCGGGGCGCGCGAAGTCCTCGTCATTCGCGTGCTCCAGGGAAACAAGCAGTACGCGGAGATCGGCGACGTCGTCGTCGGCGCCGTGAAGCAGGCCACGCCCAACGGCTCGGTGAAAAAGAGCGACGTCGTCAAGGCCGTCGTGGTTCGAACGGCCAAGGAGTACGGTCGGCCGGACGGGTCCACGATTCGCTTCGACGACAACGCCGTCGTGATCCTGTCCGACCGTTTGAACCCGCGCGGAACACGAATATTTGGGCCGGTGGCGCGCGAGCTGCGAGAAAAGAACTATCTCAAGATCGTTTCACTGGCGCCCGAGGTCATCTAGGATGTTCAAGATCAAACGAGACGACCTGGTCGAGGTCCTCAAAGGCCGGGAGCGCGGAAAGCGCGGAAAGATCCGGAAACTGCTCCCCAAGGAGAGCCGCGCAGTCATCGCCGACGTGAACATTATGAAGAAGCACGTGAAGCCGGGCTCGCAAGCGCGGCAGGCGGGGATCATCGACATCGAGGCGCCGATCCAGCTCGCAAATCTTGCCCTCGTCTGCAGCAAGTGTGGCAAGCGCACCCGCGTCAGCATCCGCGTGCTGGACGACGGGTCAAAAGCGCGCGTCTGCAAGCTGTGCGGCGAGCTGACGTAGGGAGAGCGCGGAATGTCGAGTCGACTCCACGAGCGGTTCAACGCGGAGGTGCTTCCCGCGCTTCGTCGTGAGTTCCAGTACCCGAACGTGATGCAGGTGCCGCGGCTTCACAAGGTCACCGTCAACATCGGACTGGGCGAGGCGATTCGCGAGGCGAAGGCGCTCGAGGCGGCGTCGCGAGATCTGGCCGCCATTACCGGTCAGCACCCGGTCATCACGCGGGCGAAGAAGTCGATTGCCGGGTTTCGCCTCCGAGCGGGCATGCCAATCGGGGTGAGCGTGACTCTTCGCGGGGAGCGCATGTATGAGTTCCTCGATCGGCTGATCAGTATCGCGCTCCCCCGCGTACGGGATTTTCGCGGCGTGTCAGAAAAGGCGTTCGACGGCCGGGGGAACTACACGATTGGACTGCGCGAGCAGCTCATCTTTCCGGAGATTGAGTACGACAAGATCGATCGCGTGCGCGGCATGGAGGTCACCATCGTGACGAGCGCGCGAACCGATCACGAGGCGCGGCGCCTCCTGGAGCTGCTGGGCATGCCGTTCCAGCGCGCCGCGGCATAGGAGAAGGCATTGGCAAAGAAATCCGAGATCGCCAAATCGCTTCGGACTCCGAAGTTCCCCGTGCAGCGGCACAATCGCTGTGGGCGGTGTGGTCGACCGCGCGCCTTTATGCGCAAATTCGGGCTGTGCCGCATCTGTTTCCGGGAACTCGCGCTGCGCGGCGAGATTCCGGGCATCTCGAAGTCGAGCTGGTAGGCGCGGCGTGGGTCGCGGAACCGAGGGGGAGACGTGCTAACTGATCCGATCGCCGATATGCTCACCCGGATTCGCAACGCGTCTCGGGCGCGGCACCCGCTGGTTGAGATGCCGTCGTCGCGCATGAAAGTTGCCATCGCCCAGGTTCTGCGCGAAGAGGGGTTCATCCGGGGGTTCGACGTGGTCGGCGCGGGCCCGAAGAAGAAGCTTCGCGTGCTGCTCGCCTACTCGCCGCAGAAGGAACCCAGGCTCCTCGGACTGCGACGGATCAGCAAGCCGGGGTTGCGGGTCTACGTGGGCCGCGACAAGGTCCCACGGGTCTACGGAGGCGCTGGCGTCGCGGTGCTCTCGACACCGCGAGGTGTGATCACGGGTGACCGGGCGCGCCGCGAAAACGTCGGGGGGGAGCTGCTCGCCTACGTGTGGTAGGGCAGAGCGCCTCGGATTTCAAGACCTACCAGGGTCATCTGGGTTGGGGGAAACGTGTCACGAATAGGAAGGATGCCCATCGCCGTACCGGAGACGGTGAAGGTGGCGATTGCCGATGATCTGGTCACCGTGACCGGGCCCAAAGGGACCCTTGTGCAGCCCATCCCGCAGGGAATTACCGTCCGTCAGGAAGGGCAGGAGCTGCTGGTCGACCGGTCGTCAGACGACCGTGGGCAGCGCTCGCTCCATGGCCTCATGCGGACGCTCGTGAACAACATGGTGGTGGGCACGTCTCAGGGGTTCGAAAAGCGGCTGGAGATCATCGGGACCGGCTACCGCGCGCAACAGGCGGGGGAAGCGCTCTCGATCTCGGTTGGCTACTCGCATCCGGTGGTCTTTGCGCCGCCGAAGGGGATCAGCCTGAGTGTCGACGGTCCGCGCGTTGTCGTGAGCGGGATTGACAAACAGGTTGTGGGCGAGATCGCCGCGCAGATTCGACGAATTCGCCCGCCCGAGCCATACAAGGGGAAGGGCATCCGCTACCAGGGCGAGGTCGTGCGCCGGAAGGCCGGCAAGGCCGGCGGCAAGAAGCGATAAGGGGAGGAACGGTGTTTAAGCCCGCCAACGCTCGCGCGGCTCGACGCCGGCGCCATCTCCGAGTCCGACGTCGGCTCAACGGAACGACGGCGCGACCGCGGCTGTCGGTGTTTCGAAGCGCGTCGCACATCTATGCGCAGATCATTGATGATACCCAGGGGCGCACCCTCGTATCGGCCTCCACGCTCGACTCAGCGCTTCGTGGCGGAGCGGGTGCAAAGGCGGAGCGCGCAAGAGCGGTGGGTTTGGCGCTCGCCCAACGCGCGAAGGCTGCGGGAGTCACGCGGGTTGTCTTCGACCGGGGCGGCTATCTGTATCATGGGCGCATCAAGGCGCTGGCCGACGGAGCGCGCGAGGGCGGGCTCGAGTTCTGAATTCTGGAAGGGGCGTACCACGAGGAGATTGAATGCCGAAGATTGATCCCACCGGTCTGGTACTCGAAGAAAAGGTTGTTCGCGTCAACCGCGTGGCGAAGGTCGTCAAGGGTGGGCGACGGTTCAGCTTCAGCGCAGTGGTCGTGGTAGGAGACGGCCATGGCGTGGTGGGCGTCGGTCTTGGGAAGGCGAACGAGGTGCCGGACTCGATCCGCAAGGGCGTGGAGAACGCGAAGAAGAGCCTGATCCGCGTACCGATGAAGGATGGATCCACGATCCCCCACGAGACGGTTTCCCGCTTTGGTGCCGCCTCCGTCATGTTGAAGCCAGCGGCGCGCGGAACCGGCGTGATCGCGGGCGGGTCGGTCCGGGCAGTTGTTGAAGCCGCCGGGATCAAAGACATCCTCACCAAGTCTCTGGGGAGCGCCAATCCGGTGAACGTCGCCAAGGCGACGCTCGCTGGCCTTGAAGGTCTGCGGGACCCGCGCGAGGCGCGCCGAGAACGGCTCGGCGATGGGCGCGCGGCGGCCCCGAGCGCCGAGGAGGCCGCGGCGGCGGACTCCGCGACCGATGCATCGAAGGAATAACAGATGGCTGTGACCATTACCGCAACGCTCATCAAGAGTGTCATTGGATATCCTCGCGACCAGCGAGCGACGATCCGCAGCCTGGGCCTCCGTCGACTACACCAGCGTGTCGAGCTGCCGGACACGCCGGTCGTGCGCGGGATGCTCCACAAAGTTCGGCATTTGCTAGCCGTCGAGGCGGTGGAGGGTGCGCAATGAAGCTCCATGAGCTGAAGCCACCTGATGGGTCCCGATCCGGCCGAAGACGAGTCGGGCGCGGGCTCGGATCGGGGCGCGGCAAGACCGCGGGAAAGGGCACCAAGGGGCAGAAGGCGCGATCGGGCGGCGGGGTGCCGCCGTATTTCGAGGGCGGCCAGCTTCCCCTCGTCCGGAGGCTCCCCTACCGGCGCGGTTTCACTAACCCATTTCGCATTGCGTACGAAGTGGTGAACCTCGATCAGCTCGAGACATTCGACGCCGGCGCAACCGTGACCCCTGAGCTGCTCCGGTCGAATCGCGTGGTCCGACGAAACGAACAACCCGTGAAGGTTCTCGGGCGCGGCGTGCTGACCAAGGCGCTCACCGTGCGCGCCCATGCCTTTTCAAAGGCGGCCGAGGCGGCGATCAAGCAAGCTGGTGGGAGCATCGAGGTCGTCACCGGATGATCCAATCGGTCCTTACATCGTTCCGGGTTCCGGACGTTCGCGCGAAGCTCCTCTTCACCATCGCGATGCTGGTGATCTTTCGCTTCATGGCGCACGTGCCGGTGCCGGGCGTGAACCTGCAGGCGCTGCGGGATCTCTTCGATGCAAACCAGCTTCTCGGCATGCTCAATTTATTCTCCGGGAGCGGCTTGCGCAACTTCTCGATCGTCGCCATGGGCGTCTACCCGTACATCACCGCGACGATCATCATGCAGCTCCTCATCCCCATCATCCCGCCGCTCGAGGCCCTGTCGAAAGAAGGAGAGTCCGGGCGAGCACGAATCAATCAGTACATGCACTGGGCTACCGTTCCGCTGGCCGGGCTCCAGGGGTTCGGAACGATCCAGTTCTTGAACAGCAGTGGTACACAGATCGTTAGCAATTTCGATCTGGGCGCGCACCCGATCGAGACGCTGGCGATTCTCGCGTCCATGGTGGCGGGGACCATGCTCCTCGTGTGGATCGGGGAGTTGATCACCCAGAATGGCGTCGGCAACGGCGTGTCCATCATCATCTTCGCGGGGATTGTTGCCTCGCTGCCGCAAACGATTGCGCAGGGACTGGTGGCACCAGGCAACGTCGTGCCAGTGATCGTGTTCGGAATCCTGGGTCTCGTCACGGTGGCGGCGATTGTGTACGTCTACGAAGGACAGCGACGAATCCCGGTGCAGTACGCACGACGGTTGCGCGGAACGCGGTGGTACGGTGGCGGAAGCACGCACATCCCGCTGCGGGTGAACTCGGCGGGAATGATCCCGCTGATCTTCGCGTCGTCCATCATGATCTTTCCTGGCACGCTCGCGAGCTATTTCGTAGGCGTGGACAACGAGATCGTCGCTGGAGTGGCCCGGACGTTCTATGACACGTTCTACCAGGGGAACAGCCTGGTGTACTGGGTGCTTTACTTCATCATGGTCGTGGGGTTCACCTTTTTCTATACGTTGGTCATATTTCAGCAACAGAACATTGGAGAGAATCTCCAGAAGAGTGGGGCCTTCATTCCTGGTATCCGGCCGGGTCGCCCAACCGCCGACTATCTCTATTGGGTGCTCATTCGCATCACCTGGGCAGGCGCGGTCTTTCTCGGTATCGTGGCCGTCCTGCCCTTCATCGCGCGCACATTCATCAACGTCCAGGCCCTTACCCTGTCGAGCACCGGGTTGTTGATCGTGGTCGGCGTGGTGTTGGACACCATCAAGCAGCTTGAAGCTCAGCTCCTCATGCGCAACTATCGTGGCTTCATCCGTTGAGGCGGGCGGGAGGATTGTGTACCTGGTACTAATCGGCGCGCCTGGCGCCGGAAAAGGAACCCAGGCAGTCGGGCTGGCGCAAGAGTTCGGGCTGGCCCACATTGCCAGCGGCGACATGTTTCGCGAGGCGATGACTCGGGGCACCCTCCGAGGGCTGCAGGCGCGGGCCTACGTCGAGCGTGGCGAGCTCGTCCCGGACGATGTCACGACTGCGATGGTCGTCGAGCGATTGGCCCGCGGCGATTGCGAGAACGGAGTCATCCTGGACGGATTTCCGCGCAACGTTGCCCAGGCGCAGGCACTGGACCAAGCCCTCCGCAACGAGAAGAAGCGGGTGGACCTGGCGCTGTACCTCTCCGTGCCGGGCGACGAGCTGCTGCGGCGCCTTTCGGGCCGCTGGCTGTGTCGGAAGTGCCAGGCGTCTTACCACGAGGTCTTCAATCCGCCGGCCAAGCCCGGCACGTGCGATCGATGCGGCGGCGAGCTGTATCAGCGGGAAGACGACACGCGCGCGACGGCCGAGCGCCGACTCGCCGTGTACTTTGAGCAGACCACGCCCGTTATCGACTACTACCGCAACGCGGGAATCCTGGACGAGGTGGACGGCTCGCGGACGATCGCGGAGGTCTCCGAAGCGCTTCGTGACGCGGTGCGTCGCCGCGCGCGGAAGATCTGATAAGATTACTTGGTTGAGTGGGCCAGGTGGGTACACCTGTGCACGACGTTGATTCGATCCCAGTGGAACGACGCGACTGTGTCGTTCGGAGTCTGCGAGATGAAGGTCCATGCGTCCGTCAAACCGCGGTGTGAAAAATGCAAGGTCATTCGACGACACGGCGTTGTTCGCGTGATTTGCGAGAACCCGCGGCACAAGCAGCGGCAAGGATAGGCGCGCAGGGGGCGCGCGCGGCAACGTCGGGGGAATCGGCTGCGCCGTCCAAGAGGAGGGGTTTGATTGGCGCGTATTGCGGGTGTTGACATCCCAAATGACAAGCAGGTTCAGATCTCGCTGACGTATATCCACGGCATCGGCCGAGCGAAGGCCAAAGAGGCAGTGGCCGCAGCGGGAGTCAATCCCGAAACTCGGGTGAAGCAGCTGACCGAAGATGAAGTCTCCCGTCTGCGCGACTACATCGACCGTCACTTTACGGTCGAGGGGGACTTGCGGCGCGAAGTCAACCTGAACATCAAGCGATTGATGGAGATCGGGTGCTATCGCGGGCTGCGGCATCGCCGCGGGCTGCCCGTTCGCGGACAGCGCACCCGGACAAACGCGCGCACGCGGCGCGGGCCTCGACGGACGGTGGCCGGGCGTCGGCGCGCGTCGGCGAAAAAGTAGAGGGCTCGGAGGGAGCAGGTTGGCGGACCGACGGAGGGGCGCACGCCCGAGGCGGCGTGAGCGCAAGCAAGTTCCGCGGGGGAACGCGTACATCCAATCGACGTTCAACAACACCCTGGTCACCATCACTGATCCCGACGGCAACGTGCTCTCCTGGAGCAGCTCGGGCGTGGTCGGGTTCAAGGGATCGCGGAAGAGCACTCCTTTTGCCGCAAGCCAGGCCGCCGAGGACGCAGCGAAGAAGGCGATGGAACACGGGCTTCGGGCCATCGACGTCTACGTCAAGGGCCCTGGCTCGGGCCGGGAGGCAGCCATCCGATCGCTGCAGGCGACAGGACTGGGCATCAGCGCCATCATCGACGTGACACCGATTCCCCACAATGGGTGCCGTCCACCAAAGAAGCGGCGCGTTTAGAGACTGCCCCCAGCCCGGAGGCTCCGTCACCAGCCCGGGTCGTCCTGGCTGGCGCTCGCTTCCGGACCGGCGTGGTTTCCAGGGAGAATGTATGGCACGATACACAGGCCCCGTTTGCCGAATCTGTCGAAGGTTCGGCCTCAAGCTGTTTCTCAAGGGCCAGCGCTGCTTCGGCCCAAAGTGCGCCGTCGAGCGCCGCAAGTATCCACCCGGTGAGCACGGGCAAGGACGGCGCAAGGTGTCCGAGTTCGGTCTGCAGCTGGCCGAGAAGCAGAAGCTCCGATCGATGTACGGTGTGCTCGAACGGCAGTTCCGCACACATTTCGAGGAGGCGGAGCGGCGTCCTGGCATGACGGGTGCCAACCTGTTGTCGATCCTCGAGCGGCGACTCGACAACGTCGTCTACCGCCTTGGGTTCGCCCCATCGCGAAAGCAGGCCCGTCAGCTCGTTCGGCACGGGCACTTCGACCTGAACGGCCGAAAGACGGATATCCCCTCGGCGCTGCTTCGCGAGGGCGACGTGGTCCAGGTCCGACAATCGAGCAGAGAGAACGAGTATTTCCTCGCCGCGAAGGGCGAGATGACCGAGAGTACAGTTCCCCGCTGGCTCTCGCTGGACCCCGAAGCGTTGAGCGGCCGGGTCATGCGTGCACCAGAGCGAGACGATATCGACACGCCGGTGAACGAACAGCTCGTGGTTGAGTACTACTCTCGCTAGCACGCTGCGCTCTGGTGGTTCGGAGCGCGAAGGAGAATTCAACGTTGCAGGAAGAAATTGCATCCACTGCCGTGGAGACGGTGTTCCTCTCGGGGGAGCTGGGCCAATTCGAGATCGAGCCGCTGATCAGCGGGTTCGGTCTGACCCTTGGGAATGCGCTCCGACGAGTGCTCCTGTCGTCACTGACGGGCGCGGCGATCACCGCTATCAAAATCGAGAACGTCTATCATGAGTTCTCGAGCATCCCCGGCGTCCGTGAAGATACGACAGAGCTGATCCTCAATTTGAAGCAGGTTCGGCTGAAATCGTACACCGATGACGCGGTCAGCGTTCGGCTCGAGAGCAGCGGCCCGGGGGTCGTGACGGCGGGCGACATCCAGGTCCCACCGGAGATCGAGATCGTAAACCCAGAAGTCACGCTCGCCACGCTCGACAATGCCGACACCCGCCTCGAGATGATGTTGACGATCGAGAAAGGGCGCGGCTATCTGACGGGCGACGGGCGCGAGGCGCCGTCCATCGGCGTGATCCCGATCGACGCGGTCTTCACGCCCATTCGCCGCGTGAACTACCGCGTGGAGAAGACGCGCGTCGGCGCGCGGACCGACTACGATAAACTGATCCTTGAGATCCAGACCGATGGGAGCATCGGGCCCAAGGAGGCGCTCGCCCAGGCGGCGCAGATCCTCATCGACCATTTCCAGATCTTCGCGCAGCTGAGTGGGACCGTCCAGCGCGTCGAAAAGGCATCGATCGGCCCGGGCGCAATCCCCTCCCGCCTCCAGGACATGCCCATCGAGGTCCTCGACCTCTCGTCGCGAACGTACAACTGTCTCAAGCGCTCGCAGATCACCACGGTCGGGCAGCTCCTCCAGATGAGCGAGGATGAGCTGTTGGGCCTGCGCAATTTCGGGCAGAAGTCCCTGCAAGAGCTGCACGAAAAGCTCGCGCGGCACGGAATCGTGACCACCGCGGATGGCGAGGCCGGGCCCTCGGAATACGACGAGGAAGAAGAGGTCGAAGAGGACGAGGAGCGCTACGCGCGGGTGCGCGGTTATCGCGAATACAGCGACGAAGACGACGAGGGCGAAGAGGACGAGCGCTAGTGAGCGCCGCTGCGTGAGGAAGGTGAAGTCGTGAGACACAGGGTTGGGAAGCGAAAGCTCGGGCGTGACGAGGGTCATCGGAGCGCGCTTCTGCGAAATCAAGCCACCGACCTGTTTCGGTACGAACGGATCAGAACCACCGAGCCCAAGGCGAAAGAGCTGCGGTCGCTGGCTGAGAAGCTGATCACGTTGGGAAAGCGCGGGGACCTGCACGCGCGCCGCCAGATCATCGCGCACCTCTACGATGTCGCCATTGCGAACAAGGTCGTCGACGAGCTGGCTCCGCGATTTGCCGATCGGCCGGGCGGATACGTCCGGCTCATCCATCTCGGACCACGGCGCGGTGACAGCGCGCCCATGGCGCAGGTCGAGCTGGCATTCTAACGGGATGGGAGAGGCGCGCACGGGCGTCCCCGCAGCCTGGTAGGCCGAGCGGCATGGGCCATGTAGGAAGATGCGAACCGTTCGCCTCGACATCGCGTACGATGGAACAGATTTTCGTGGATTCGCGCCCCAGCCCGGCGCCCGAACCGTCGGAGGTCAGTTGGAGACAGTGCTCCAGCGCGTGCTCGGAGAGCCCGTTCGCGTCACGCCGGCGGGGCGCACGGACGCCGGAGTCCATGCCTTGGCTCAGGTGGTGAGCTTTACCTGCTCGTCGTCGATCAGCGGTGCAGAGCTCAAGCGCGCGCTCAATGCCCTCGTCGACGATGACCTGTACGTGCGGGCGGTGTCGGACGCGCCGGACGGCTTCGATGCGCGCCGGAGCGCGCGGTCGCGGGCGTATCGCTATACGATCTGGAATGCACCCGAGCCGAATCTGTGGAAGCGGCGCTGGGTGGAGCACGTGCCCGCGTCCTTGGACGTCGAGGCGATGGACGCGGCCTGTCAGGCGCTGGTGGGAACTCACGACTTCGCGGCATTCCATACCCACAAGACGCAGGATGATTGGCCCCGCAGCACGGTGCGAACCGTGCGCGCCGCGTCCTGGCGCCGGGGAGCAGACGATGGACCAGATGTGCAATTCACGATCGAAGCTGATGCCTTCCTTCGGCACATGGTGCGCACCATCGTCGGCACGTCCATATTGATCGGCCTCGGGAAGGCGCCGCCCCAGGAATTGGCCGAATCGATGAAACAGAAAGAGCGCGCCGGTGCGGGACCTACCGCGCCTGCCCGCGGGCTGACACTGCTTGGGGTCACCTATTCCGGTGATTCCGCTGGGGGATAGGATGGATTCAACGCGTACGTATAGTCCACGGAGCGTGGACGTCCATCACGAATGGCACGTCCTCGACGCGACGGATCGGCCGCTCGGCCGGCTTGCTAGCGAAGTGGCACAGCTGCTTCGCGGGAAACATAAGGCGGCGTTTGTCCCCCACATGGACGTGGGTGACTACGTTGTCGTGGTGAATGCCGCGCGCGTCGGCATCACTGGCAAGAACAAGCCTGTCCAGAAGATGTATTATCGCCACTCGGGCTACCTCGGATCGCTGCGAGCCGTGAGCCTGCAGAAGCTCATGGGGCAGCGGCCCGAGCGGGTAATCGAGCACGCGGTGCGCGGAATGCTCCCGAAGAATTCCCTGGGGCGGGCGATGTTTCGAAAGCTTCGCGTGTACGCGGGCCCGACGCACCCTCACGGGGCGCAGGTCACGAGCGCTGGAGGATCGGAAGCAGAATGATTCGAGGTCCGCGAACTCCCCGAAACGGAACGACCGCCGTTGGTGGACGAAAGACTGCGGTGGCGCGCGTGCTCCTGCAGCCGGGGACCGGGAACGTCATTGTGGGGGGGCGCCCGATGGAGGAGTACTTCCCGCGCCTTCTCTGGCAAAACCTGATCACCCTCCCGCTCCGCATCACGAACACGCACCGGTCCTTTAATGTTCTCGCGAAGGTCACGGGCGGTGGCATCACCGGTCAGGCGGCCGCGATAACCCACGGGATCGCGCGCGCCCTGGTGAAGATCGACGAGGCGCATCGGGTCCCGCTGCGCCAGGCGGGACTTCTCACCCGCGATTCCCGCGCCAAGGAACGGAAGAAGCCAGGGCTGAAGCGGGCGCGCAAGGCGCCCCAGTACACGAAGCGATAACACGCTGCCGGGACCGGCGCCGCGGACTGACTTTGCGCGGCGGGGGCAAAAAGGTTGGCCCCCCGGCGCAAGGGGGGTCCAAGCGTCACGCGGTCCGCGGCTATCGGGAAACCGAAGCCCGATCAGGTCAGCGGGGTCGTCACGGAGGCCCCTGCGCCCCAATAGAGAATTCCGGCGCTGAGAACCAAGAACAGCGCGACGGCGACTACCAGGCTTCGGTCCGCCAGCAGCAAGTCCTCAGGGCTGCCGCCGAGGCCGCGTACGTGCAAGAGGAATAGGTACCGAAACACGCCGTAGAGGGCGATGGGAATCGTGATCATCATCAGGTGGTTGGGCGGCACGTTCTCGGCGGAGAACGTGTAGAGCGAGTACGCCATGACGCTCGCCGTCGCCGTGATGACGATCAGAGTGTCCAGGAACTCAATGGTGTAGTGCTCGAGGGATGGCCGGTGCTTCTCCGCCTCGTCATCCATCTCGGCGATCTCTGCCCGGCGTTTTCCGAGGGCAATCACCAGCGAGCCGAGAACGGTGCACACGTAGAGCCACGGCGAGATGGGGACGTTGACGGCCACGGCGCCGGCCATCACGCGCACGACGAAGCCCGCGGAGATGCAGAACACGTCCAGGAGCACCTCGTGCTTCCACCAGAGAGAATACGAGGCGCTGATGGCGACGTACGACAGACAGACAATGGCAAACGGCACGCCGAGAGCGAAGGCGAGCCCAAAGCCGACGACGAACAGCCCCGAGGAGAGAAGCGCGGCCGCTGGCTTCGAGATTTGCCCCGCCGCGATGGGTCGATAGCGCTTCGTGGGGTGTAGCCGATCCCGTTCGACATCGCGCAAGTCGTTGAATACATACCCCGCGCTGGAAATGCAGCAGAACGCCGCAAAGGCGATCAACACGCGGAGATCGAGAGCTAGGTCCGTGACGTGCAGGGCGTAGACGAGGCCAAAAAAGATGAGGCCATTCTTGAGCCACTGCTTGGGGCGAACCTCACGGACGATCGCGACGGGGAACCGCGCCGAGCGTGAGGGCGTGGGGACGAGCTCGGCGAGCGCGGCTGCACTGGTTGTTCGACTCACTAGGCAGCGCTCCTTGTCTGGATACTATAGGGGTAGGCCGGAGCGGCAATCAACACTGGGTATACTTCGGTGATGGCTCCTCCAACCGCGCGAATCCGCCTCGACGAATTGCTCGTTCGACGAGGACATGCGCCCACGCGAGAAAAGGCGCGCGCCCTGGTGCTCGCAGGTCGGATCCATGCGCGGGGGCTGGCATTCCCCAAGCCGGGTCAGCGCGTTCCCGACGATCTGTCGCTCGATGTCATCCCTGCTCCGACCTACGTAAGTCGCGGCGGCGTCAAGCTCGCGCACGCCGTTACGCATTTCGGAATCGACGTTCGAGACCGCGTTTGCGCGGATATTGGGGCCTCGACCGGCGGGTTCACGGATTGCCTGCTGCAGCATGGGGCGCGGCGCGTGTACGCCATTGACGTCGGATATGGCCAGCTCGACTGGTCGCTGCGCGTCGATCCGCGCGTCGTCGTCATGGATCGGACGAACGCCCGGTATCTGGAACAGCTCCCCGAGCCGGTGAGTCTCGTCGTGTTGGACGCGTCGTTCATCGCAATTCGCGTGCTCCTTCCGGCGGTGGCTCGGATTTCGGACGAGCAAGCCACGCTCATTGCCTTGATCAAGCCACAATTCGAGGTTGGGAAAGGCCGGGTCGGCAAGGGCGGAATCGTCCGCGATCGTCGGGCGCACCGTGAGGTGCTCGAAAGCGTCGCAGAAGCGATCCGACTCGCCGGCCACGCGTTGCTGGGATTGACCGCGTCACCAATCCGGGGCGCGGACGGGAACGTCGAGTTTTTGGCGCACGTGCGCATCGATGGATCAGGCGTGGTTCGACCTTCGGGACCTTGCGTTCGCGAGACGTGGGTGGACGACGAGATCGATCGTGCCCTCGAAGAGGCGCACACCGGCACCATATGACGGCTGCTGAACGGGGGCGCACCTCGAGCGGCCGTGTTGCGCTCGTCTATCAGCCAGCCGTTGAGAAGGCGGTTCCCCTCGTCGAGCGCTGCGTCACGCATCTCGAAGCTTGGGGGCGCGATTCCCTCGTTTTGTCCGTTAGGGAGCTGGAATCGAAGCCGTTGGTTGACGGCGTCGAACTCGTGGTCACGTTCGGCGGCGACGGAACGATCTTGCGCGCGGCGCGCTGGCTGGGCGGTTGGGCCATTCCAATCGTCGGCGTCCAGATGGGCCGCTTGGGCTTCCTCGCGGAGCTGCTGCCCAAGGACTTGCCGACCGCCCTGGAGCCGTACGTTCGCGGGGACTACTGGGTCGACCGCCGCGCCATGCTGCGGGCAGAGGTGATCGACGCGGGCGCGGTGGATCCCTGCTCCAATACGCTATCAAGCCCGCTGGCGCACATCGCTCTCAACGATGTCGTCGTCGGACGCGGTCAATCCCTGCGCACGGTGACGGTCGACCTCGTCATGGAAGGTCGACCGCTGCATTCGTTTCGTTGTGACGGCGTCATCGTTGCGACGGCCACGGGCTCCACGGCGTATTCGTTCGCGGCGGGTGGCCCCGTTCTCGCTCCAGAATCCGCGGACCTGGTTGTGACCGCGATCTGTCCGCACATCACGTCGCTGAAGACCCTGGTCCTGCCGGGCGACGTGCCGCTCCGACTTCAGGTCTGGACAACGCAGCCGGCGGTGATCACGGTCGACGGACAAGTCGACGAATTGCTCGGAGATGGAGCCATCGTGGACGCGCGCCGAGGTGATGAGACGACGCTCTTCGCGCGACGGGGCGCGCGGGGCGATCTCTACAGTCGCATCCTCAGCAAACTGGACTAGCCGGCGGATTCGGGAATGGCAGATCGCGAGCAGGCTTCACCAGCCTCCATCGACGGCGTCGGCTCGGCGCATCCGCGGGCTCTTCTCGTCGAGTTGGCCATGCGCGAATTCGCCATCGTGGACGAGCTGCGCGTCCAGTGGTCTCGCGGGCTCGTCGCCATCACCGGGGAGACGGGCGCGGGCAAGTCGATCATCATCGATGCCCTGGGCGCAGCCCTGGGCGATCGATTGGATTCGAGCTGGCTCCGCGCTGGCGCCGCTCGGTCGTCAGTGGACGCGGTGTTCGCCGGCGTGTCCCGGGAATCCAGCATTGCGCGCGTTCTCTTGGACATGGGGATAGACCCGGATGACGACCAGCTCATCCTGTCCCGAGATGTCCAGGCGGGGCGGAGCATCGCGCGAATCAACGGCCGCAGCGTGCCGTTGGCAACCGCCCAGCAAGTTGGCACCGCCCTCGTCGACGTGCATTCCCAGGCGTCGCATCTCTCCCTTGCTCGTGTCCGCGAGCACGTCGAGCTCCTGGACCGGTATGCGGGGGCCGTGTCCGATCGGAAAGAGATGGCGTCCGCATTCCGCGCCTGGATGGAAGTACGTCGAGAGATCGCACGTATTGAAAGTGGCGAACGCCAGGCGCGCCGGGAGGCCAGCCTGCTGGGCCATGAGGTGAATGAGATCGACGCGGCTGGCATCACCGTCGGAGAAGAAGAAGAGCTCGTCGCGCGCAGGGGACGGCTGCAGAACGCGCTGCGCCTTCGGCAGCTGGCACGCGCAGCCTACGAGGCGCTCCAGGGTAGCGACCAAGCGCCCGGGGCGATCGAGTTGCTCGGCACGGCGGCGAGCCGGATCACCGAGATCAGCAGCCTCGATTCCCAGATCGATGTGGGAACGGATCGCGTCGTCGACGCGGTCGATATGGCGGAAGACCTGGCGCGCATGCTGCGGCGGTACGGCGACGCGATCGAGGAGGATCCCGAAGCGCTCTCCCTCGTGGAGGAGCGCTTGCTGCTGCTATCCGATCTGAAGCGGAAGTACGGCGCGACGCTGGACGATGTCCTCGCATATCGGGACGAGGCAGCACACCGCCTCGCCGAAATCGAGCGCGGCGATGAGCGCCTCGCCGAGCTGGCTTGTGCAGAGCGGGAAGCCCGGGTGCGCGTTGCAGAGGCCGCGGCCGGGCTTTCGGAAAAAAGGCAGAGTGTCGCCCGCGATCTGGAACTCGCCGTTCAGACGGAGCTAGAAGCCCTGGGCATGCCAGGTGCGCTCTTCGTAGTGCAGATTACGTTTCAGCACGACGATCGCGGTGTGACGCCGCCAGGACACGATGCGCCAGTGGCATGCGACGAGACGGGAATCGATCGCGTGGAGTTCTTGATGTCGGCGAATCGTGGGGAGCCGCCAAGACCGCTCGCGCAGGTAGCCAGCGGCGGTGAGTTGGCTCGATTTATGCTGGCGCTCAAGTCCGCGCTGGCCTCCGCGGATGAAACGCCTGTGCTCATTTTCGACGAGCTGGACCAGGGCGTCGGTGGCCGCCTCGGCCACGTCGTCGGCGAGAAGCTGTGGCGGCTGGGACGGCGGCATCAGGTCCTGTGCATCACGCACCTGCCTCAAGTCGCCGCCTATGCCGACGCGCATTTTGGCGTGAACAAGATCGAGGTGCATGGACGGACGGTCACGCGCGTGGCGCGTCTCGAGGGATCAGAGCGCGTGGAGGAGCTGGCGGTGATGCTGGGAGGTCCTGGAGGCGGAAGGGACTTGCGCGACACAGCACAGCGGCTCCTGGATCGCGCCGAGGAGTGGAAAACCGGGAGCGGCGACTGTGCGTAGCTTGCCCTGATGGGTCGCGCTCGACGCCCGCTGACTGTCAGCGCGCGGCAGCCGAAAGGAGGTACTGCGCGCCGACGACCAGGATGACCACGAAGACGACGGTGATGAATCCGAACCAGCGGGTAAGACTCGCACGATCGGCATCTTGCACGATGATGAATGCGCCGAGGACGAATGGCGCCACAAAGATGGCGGCAAAGATGACGATAACGAAGCCCATTCTTCTCTACTGACCTTGCACGTTGCGGATGTACCGAACGAGCGTCCAGCGCTGATCGTCTGTGAGAAGGTCGCCGAAGGGCGGCATGTTGCCCACTCCGTTGGTGAGGATCCAGTACAGCTGTCCGTCGGTGCGGTTGCGTGCGCGGGCGTCGCGGAAGTTGACCGGCGGGACCGCCCCGGCTGCGGAGAAGCGATCGGCAACCGGGCTCTGCCCGTCGGCGTTTTGTCCGTGGCACGCAGCGCAATTCACCGCAAAGATATTCTGCGCCCTCTCGAGCGTCTGCGCGTTGGCAGGGACCGGATTCTGCAGGTCCGTTGCTTCGTCGAACGTGAGGGCGGGTGCGCGGCCGCTGACCGGTACGGCGCCGACAGGGGGGGCAAGGCGATTCGGTTCCTGGAGCTTCTGGGACGGTTGAAAGTGCATCTCGCGAAAAAGATCCACCGAATACGCCCCGGGTGTGCATGCAGCCAGCGTGATGCCGACACCGACAGCCGCGGCGGCAAGGGAGGCGCGGGCGGCTCGAGCGCCTGACGGCAGCCCCCAGAAGTGAGACAACGCGTCCGAAAGCATCTGCACGACGGCTAGGTCCTTGCGCCGGAGCGCTGGCTGACGATGTCGATAGCGCCGGCATCGCGCATCGCCCGTTCGACAGCATCGAGGCGTCCATCGGCACGCGTCACAAGCAGCCCGATGTACCCTTCGCTGATTCGCGGGTCGTAGGGCGCACTTGTGAAGTCGGGCAGCCGGGACTCGAAGATGATCCCCAGCACGGTAAAGAGGATCGCGCCCAGCATCGTGCCCTCATACATGACGTTGACCATGGGGGGCACCGAGAGAATCGGCTTGCCGCCGGTGACCAGCGGATACGCCATCTGCGTTCCGATCGTGATCAAGAGGCCGACGGAAAACCCGCAAACGCCACCCATGAAAGGGAACACGTAGAGCCGGTGTCGCTCAGGCTCCTCGCCGAACGCGCCGTCCGGATACGGAACGTCTGTATAGGTCTTGATGTTCGAGCCGGGGATTCCCGCGGCCCGCAATCCGTCGATTGCATTGGCGACCTGATCGGGGTCGCGAAACAAGCCAAGCAGGTTTCCGCCGACGGATGTTGCCATTTGCTGACCTCCTCTACGGGGCTGGAAAGACGCCGGTCACACGCGAGCGCTGTTCGACCGATGACCCGCGCCGCGGATCCAACGCGCGAAACGATTCCGGGGGACGGCTTCGCTGGTTGCGGGTCATTCGCGAATAATCCCAGGAACGGTGACTCGTCCAACCCGGACTGTCTGTTTCAGGACCTGACCCTCTTTGATGTCGAAGAGCGGAATGATCGGGAAGAACTTCGAGAAAAGAAGGATGCCAAGGCTCACGAGGGCGAACGAGGCGGCCACCAAGATCACCTCGATCGGCTGGACGGAATACACGGGGATCCACATGAACGGGAACGGCCGCTTTTCCGATACGGGCGGGACGATGATGATCCAGCGCTCGAGCCACATCCCCACATTGGCGATGATCGACGTCACAAACATCAGCGGGATGTTTCGCCGCACTTTTTTGAATACCCAGAAGCTCATGGGGATGATGTATCCGCACAATAAGAAGACCGGGAAGATCACATTGAAGGGCGGCTCGAAGACGCGGAGCTCCCAAACGGCGAGTTCATCCGGTTCGCGCCCCGCGATGCCGAAATACATGTCCATCAGGAAGAAGAAGGCCCAGGTGTTGACCACCACGATGAGCAGCCTGCCCAGCGCGTCGAAGTGGTCGGGCGTAATGTAGTCTTCCAGATGGAACACCCATCGGAGGATCGCCATGAGCGTCGCCACCGCGGAGACGCCAGAGTGAACGGCCCCGATAACGAAGTACGGCGGGAACACCGTCGAGTGCCAGCCCGGCGTAATCGCCATGGCGAAGTCCCACGACACGATGGAGTGGACGGAAACGAAGACCGGGAGGATCAATGCTGAAAGGAGGATCCCCGCGATGGTCTGGAGCTGCCACTGGCGCTTGGTGCCCCGGAAGCCGAGGGACACGATGGTATAAAACGGCCGCCGCCAGCCCGTCGACTGCTCGCGCGCGATGGCGAGGTCGGGAATCAACGCGATGAAGATGAACATCGCGCTCGACGACAGGTAGGTGAAGATCGCGCTCGGGTCCCAGATCAGTGCCGACCGGACGTCGGGGAAGATCCCCCGGGAGAAGTCGTATGGGAACACCCAATAGGGCACGCGCCACGGCCTGCCCGTATGAATGAGCGGGAACGTGGCGGCGGTGGCGAGCGCGAAGACGGTCATGACCTCCGCGGCGCGGGTCACGGGGCGCCGCCACTCGGCCTGGGTCAACCGTAAGATCGCGGAGATCATGACGCCGGCGTGGCTGATACCAACCCAGAAGACGAAGTTGGTGATCAAAACGCCCCAATACTGTACGTAGGTGTATCCGAGGAGCGTCAGCCCGAACCACAGCATCAGGATGAATGAGATCACGCCCGCGCCGAAGATCAGTCCGAGGCCGATCGCTGCGCCCCAGAACCAGAGCGGCGTCTTCAGCGCAAAGTTCAGCAGATCCGCGTTGATCTTGGGCGCTGCCAGATCACGCCGTTCCTGCATTGGCCCCCCTCATTGTGTGGTTCATTTTCGTCCTCGAAACCGCTTTCCGTGCTGGCGTCCATGCTTTCGGGCGGCTAGCGTGGCTTCGCAACGACCCCCACCTCGGTTCTTCCGAATCGTCGCTCGGCCCGGAGCAAGAGCGTCGTTTTGTACTCCCACAGAGAGATGGGCGGAAGCACGCGGAGCGCTGCGATGTATAGCAGGCCCAGCGCTGCGAGGGCGCCCACGATGATCGCGATGTCACCGACCTGCGGAGGCCGGATCGGTGGATACGTCGTGATCTCCTGTCCAACCGGCCCTGCGACGGACCAGGAAGCGACATAGATCCGTACCCGATCGACAAAGTTCCCGATGACGATGATCAGTCCCACGAGGGCTGGCCCCATCGCGCTCTTTCGAATCGGGTTCCAGATCAGGAGGACAAAAGGAGCGATAAAGTTGAGCACGAAGGAGCCGACCATGAGGGGAAGGAACGGGCCGAGCATCAACGTCCCGATGAGGCCGATCTCCTCCGGAGTTCGCCCGTACCAGATGGGCAGAAACTCCGCCCATGTGAAGTAGAAGAAGAGGAGCGTCAGCCCGAGCAAAATCTTCGAAGCGCCCCAGAAGGGGTCGATTCCGATGTAGCGCTCGAGCCCCGCCACGCGCCGAAGCACGAGCGATATGACGAGCGCGGTGCTCAGCCCCGCCTGCAGGCCCGCGACGGCGTGGTATGGAGGCATGAGGGAGCTCTTCCAACCCGGCACGAGCGCCATTCCCAGATCGCTGACCACAAAGAGGTGAACGTACGGGAACCACATGAGGTAGAAGCCGCCGAGGAGGATGATTCCGGTCGACAGGACGGCCCACTGGCGCCCTCGGCCATGCCAACCGAGAGCCAGGATGCCCGCGAGGCGGCTGCCGTGTACGTCTCGAGCCGCCGCGAGGTCGGGCAGGGATCCGACGTAGATGATTGCGAGGCCAGCGACGGTCAGGAGGAGGATGGCGATCGTGTCCCACACGAAGGGGGCGCCGGGCCATGTTTCATTCGCGTTCCAGATACTCACCCGGCCCCGCCAATCGGGCAGCGCCAACAGGAGCACGATGAAAAGCGGCGTCGTTACAATCCCTGAGATGCCGAGGAGGTCGCTAGCGCGACGGATCGGGATGGCCCAGTAGCCTTTGGCAAGGCGAGACGCGAACGACAAAATGGGCGCGGCTTGCGCGGTGGACACGAGGAATGCGAGCGTTGCCGCGGCGTAGCCCCAGTTGGTGAGCGGCTGCGGACCACTCGCGGCCATGATCGACAGCCGAACGGCGCCCGCGGCTGCCAACAGCACGAGCAAAATAAATGCGAGCCATACCCCGCCGGTTGCGCGAAGCCTGCCGAGGAGGTCGTGGGTAACTTCCTCCGGCGTCTGGATCGCCGCGTGATGGTTGGCTGCTTCAGTCATCTTCATCCAGTCTCGAAATGTCGAACGCTACCGTCAGCTCCGAGATGGCGAACGCTACCGTCGCGCCGCGGGCGTCTCCGCCGCGTTTGGGTCGACTTTTTTCAGGTACACGACGACCGGCTCGGTGCCCAGTTCCCCCAGAAGCTGATAGCTCCGCTGATCCCGGGCCAGGCGATTAATTCGGCTGTTGTCCTCTTTCCAATCGCCGAACACGAGCGCGTCAGTGGGGCATGCCTGCGCGCACGCTGGCTGCACGTCGCCGTCGCGGATCAAACGGTTCGAAAGTTTCTCGTTCCGCTTCGCGTGCATGATGCGGTGGATGCAGAAGGTGCACTTCTCGATCAAGCCCTTCACGCGGACCGTCACATCGGGATTGAGCTGGGAACCGAGAGGCTCCGGCCAATCGGCGTCTTCAAAGTTGAAGAATCGCACGTTCCACTGGCAGTTGTTCGCGCAATAGCGCGTCCCCACGCAGCGGTTGTAGACCTGAACGTTCAGGCCGTCGTTGCTGTGATAAATGGCGTACACGGGGCACACAGGCTCGCACGGCGCGTTCTGGCAGTGCTGGCAGAGCACGGGCAGGAAGCGCGCCTTGACGCTCTTGGTGTCCGTCGTGCCGTCGGGGAGCTTCTTGATCTCCCAGTAGCGCTCGACCCGGATCCACTCTTTGGAGCGGTGTTGGAGGAAGTGCTGCTCATCGTTAATGGGGACGTTGTTTTCGGCCTGGCATGCCACCACGCACGCCTGGCATCCGGTGCATCGATCGATGTCGACGACCATCCCCCACTGGTGCGGGCTCTCGCCCGCTGGGTTCTGGACTGCACCCGGAGGCGGCTCAATCTGCGCCATGCATCCTCCTGCTCGGCCCCACAAGGCGTGACGCGCGGAGGCGGCGCATCACGGTTCCCCTCGGGTGATCTCGATGACTTCTTCTCCCGGCAGCTGCACGGGCACGACGTTGCCTTCGAATTTCGGAATATTGACGTGGCGCCCCGTCTTCGTCAGCCTCACGCGGGTTGCCCCGTATGCGAAAGCCCCCGTTGTTTGATCGGTCAGCGGCGCGAGGAGATCGAGCGGGTTGACACCGCGCATGTTGCCGTCCCGGGACCCGTACCGCGTGTAGTTTGTGTGGCCCTGGCCCATGGGAATGGCGAGAACGTTTCGCTGCGCGGCGGGCGTGATGTACGCCGGAACTTCGAGCCTTCCCCCGTCCCGCGACTCGATGGCGACGATGTCCCCTTCCTGGATCCCTTTGCTCCGCGCGTCGTCCGGATTGATCTCGACCCACGTTTGCCACGTGGCGCTCGTGATGGGGTCCGGCGTCGCCTGCAGCCAGGGGATATGGGCATACTCGCCGGCGCCCAGCGTGTGGTGCGGAAACGCGACGAGCGAGTACGGGTAGCTGCTATCACCATCGAACTGCGCCGGCTGCACCGCTGAGAAGCCCTGGACTGACGGCGCTCCCGGGGACCCGCCAGTCCGCGACTCATCCCACCAGCCGCCCTGCTGGAGCAGCTTGTTCCAGAAGCGCTCGAAATCCGCGTCTCGAATGTTCCCGCGCTGTTCTTGCTGGAGCGCTCGAGCGCCGTCCCGAATCGCATCGCGCAGGGTATCCCATGGGAGCGCCGCGGCAAACGGCCCTCCGAGCTCACCACCCACCGTTAGGAGGACGTCCCACACGCTTCGCGTGTCGTACAGTGGGCGAACGACTGGCTGCTGCACGGTCACGACCTGGAAGCCAGGTCCTGGATCGGGGATGTCGTCGCCCCAATCTTCGAGCGGCAGATGCGACGGAAGGACCAGGTCGGCCAGGGCCGTGGTCTCGTCCATGAAGCTGGAGAAGCTTACGATAAACGGCGCACCCATCAGCGCCTCGCGAAATTGCAGCGCGGACGGGAGCCCGTGCACAGGGTTCACGTTGTGAAGCAACACGGCCTGCGTCTGGCCAGACCGAAGCTGCCCGGCGAGGGACTGCCAGTCGGCCAGCCGGCTCGGCGCCGATGGCGCCGGCAGGCCCTGGATCGCGGGGGGTGGGTTGAGCATCACCCCGCCCTGTTGGCCGACATTGCCGACCAGGAGGTTGAGGGCGAGGATCGCGGTCAGCGCGTCTGTGCCGTTGGTTTGCGCGCCCGCGAGCCCACCACCAATGGCGATGCTCGGACGCTGGCTGGCGAACTCGCGCGCGAGCCGTCGAATGTCTTCCGCGGGAACCCCGGTCTGCTGGGACACGCGGTCGGGCGTGTAGGCGTCGAGCCCGCGGGCGCCGCCCAGGGCTTGCACGCCATTCGGGTCACCCAGGCCTTCGGACATGATGACCTGGGCCATTCCCAGGGCGAGCAACCCTTCCCCACCGGGGGGGACCGGGACCCACTCGTCCGCGTTGGCCGCGGTCATCGAGAATCGGGTGTCGACGTGAACCATGTGTCCGCGCGAACGGCTCTGCTTCGGCGAGAACTGATTCAGTCGGTAGTTCCCCTGGCGGAAGATGCCGTATTGGGTGCCATAGTGCACCGGCGAAAGCCACGTGCCGAGCCAGTCCGCGCCAAAGGAGAGAACGTAGCGCGCGTTCTGGATGTCGAATCTCGGCAGGGTAGCCTGGCCGAACACGCGCCGGACTGCCTCGCGGAAGGGCGCTTCATTGATTGTCTCCAGCGTCAGCCACTGGGCGCCCAATGTTCGCGAGAAGCGATCGGCGATGAGGGCGCGGTGGCCCCGGAGCGGCGGCGTCAGAAAGGCGACGTTCCGCCCCTGGCCAGCCTGCTGGAGGTTCCCGATACGGGTGACGAGGACGTCGAGGGCATCATTCCACGAGACGGGGCTGAAGACGCCGTGGCCTCGCGGGCCGGTCTGTCGGAGCGGCGACTCGATCCGATCCGGGTGGTATTGCTCCTCAACCGCCGCGAGCCCGCGGGCGCACATCTTGCCGAAATTCACGGGATGGTCTGGATTGCCGTCGATCTTCTTGGATCTGCCCTCCACCACCCGAACGACAGCTCCACAGCCGGCGCCGCACTGCTGACAGCCGGTGGCGTACATATTCTCGAAGGCCGTGAGAACGTCGTTCGAGACGCTGACCCGGCTTTGCCCCTCGTATTCCGAGGTTGGGGGCGGCGCGCAGCTCGCGAACATCACGGCTCCTGCCGCGGAGGCGGCAGAGCCCAGCAAGAACTGGCGGCGAGTCAGGCTCAATCCAGGCGGGGGCGCGTCCTGGCTGCGCCGCTCCTCACGTCCCATGGCGCATACCCCTCGTCGTCACTTGTGACACGTCGCACACTCCGTCGGCGCGCCATTGTCTCGGTGGCAGCCGACACAATCGCCCATGTTTAGCGGTCGGACCTGCACGACCTGGCTCATGCTCCCCACGTCGCCGTGGCACGTCGAACATTGGAAGCCCGCATTGATGTGCGCCTCGTGGAGGAAGCGCACGTGATCGGGAATTCGATGGACGCGCTCCCAGTTGACCGGCTGCTGCTGTTGCCACGCCTGTCGAATCTTGTCGAGCGAGTCCTGCGCTTCGGCGGTCGTGAGCGATGCGTTCGACGCGGTCGTCGAGGCGATGACCTGGTGGCAGAACATGCACTGCTGCACATCCGGATACCCGGCCGTCGCCCCGATCGCGGTCGTTCGATGGCAGAAGGTGCAATCAAGGCCGGCGGTTTGCACGTGCACGCTGTGGTCGAAATGGATCGGCTCCTTCGGCGCGGGATGCGGAATGCTCGCCAGCATCGGAGGAGCAAGGACGGTAATAAATGCGATAAGGGCGGCGATACCGACGGCGGGTACGGCTACGAGGACGAGCCGTCGGAGGCCGATCAGCATCTAGATCGCAAACCGCGGGTAGAACTGCATGATCACCGCTACAAATCCCGCGATGGAAACCGAAAATGCAACGATCGTCAGCGCGGCCGATACTGCGGAAATCGGATAGAGAATTCCACGCAGGCGTTCGGCGCCTGGCGGAAGGTCTCCCGAGCCGACGAGCGACGGAATGACGGCGTGGGCGAAGAGAAACGAGATTGCGGTATTCACGACCAGCCCCACGAAGAGAACGAGAAACCGGAGGCTCGAGCTGAGGCGCAGCCATTGATCGGTACTGAGAATGACTGGGTCCATGAAGCTCCCTGTCTCCGCCCTTGAAGTTGCCCGCGAGTCGTCCTGACGGTCCGGGCGCGTGCTTCACCCACCCCCGGATGTTCGACGATCTCGAAGTTTTGTGCGATATCGTTCCCTGAGTGCCCAGCAAACCTAGGCGTTATGTTTGAGCTGGAACAAGGATTCTGCCCTTACCGCCCGCGGCACATCGCCACCCGGACGGGTACCCGTTGAGGGCCGCGTCATTCTGCACCATGCGCAAGTCGGTGCGCAACCAGCGCTCGAACGGTTCCCCTCGGCATGGGGCGGCACGCAGCGGTGTAGTAATACGGCGAGCTCCCTTTCGGATTACGGGGGCGGTTCGTCCCCTGGCTGGCTACTGCTCTGGATTGAACGGCTGGCTGTACAGGAACGCCGTCAGATTCTCGGCATCCGCGTCTGTCATGTTCTGCAGCTTCGGCATCTTCGCGTTTGGCTTCTGGGATGGCGGGTCCATGATCCACGCTTTCATCTGCTCAGGCGTGTTTTGCAGGGCGTTGTCCGCCAGCGTCGGTCGGAGCGAGACATTCGTGAGATTCGGCGCGCCGGGATAGATGCCGGAGCTGACGTTTCGAAGCGTGTGGCAGCTTGCGCAGCCGCTAGGAGGATAGAACTTGCTGTCTGTGAAAAGCTGGCGCCCGATGTTCGGGTCGCCGGGCACGTTTGGATCGGCGTTCAGGGATGCCGCGGAGAGGTTAGGACCGAGGTGGATGGCCGGATTCGGTCCGGGGCTGGGGGTGCAGCCGCTGAGGAGCGCGAGCCCCGTCAGGAGAGCGGCCAGCGTCCCGCGAATCCTCCTGTGTGCGGTGGGCTGCCGTCCCGAAGTCGAGGAGCCGGTTGACAGCCGCATACCAGGTCTATGCATCCAAACCTCCGGGGCACTGTTATAGCAGGGATGCGAGACCATCCGCTACCGGCGACGGCGGCCTTCGAGGGGCGTGGTAGAATCCGAGTCGGGGCGCGCACGCGCCCATCTTCTTGGGGCAATACACCGTGGTCGACCTCGCAGCCGACGTCGCGGCGGCGCTTCGGGCCGAAATCCCCGACGAACGGATCGTCGCCGATCGAAACGCCCTCGCCGCCTATCGCGGGATCGCCTGGGGCGTCGCGGAATCGAAGCTCCCCCTTTCCCGCCCCATCGCTCCTCCGTTGGTCGCTGTGCAGCCTCGGAACGTGGCGGACGTGTGTGCCACCCTGCAGGTTGCGCGGACCCTGGGAGCCTGCGTCGTTCCGTACGGCTCAGGCACGGGCGTTCAGGGCGGCGCATCGCCGCTGGAAGGCTCCATCGTGATCGACCTCGGCCGCATGGATGGCATCCGGTCGATCAGCCGGAAGGATCGGTCCGCTCGGGTGGAGCCTGGGGTCTTGCTCGGTGCCTTGGATGCGGCCGCCAACGAGCATGGATTGATGGTCGGACACGATCCGTGGAGTCAGCCGATTGCCAGCGTGGGTGGCGCTGTATCCACCAACGGAGTCGGATATCTGGCTGGAAAGTACGGCCCCATGGGCAGCCAGGTGCTCGGGCTCGAAGTGGTGCTCGCCGATGGATGCGTGGTTCGAACGAAGGCGGTGCCGAAGGCGTCGGTCGGCCCCTCGCTGCAGAGCCTGTTCATCGGCGCGGAAGGCGTCTTTGGCGTCATCACAGAAGTGGACGTTCAGCTTTTTCCTGTCCCAGAGCGCCGGGAGCTGTCCGGATATCGCTTCGCGAACTTCGAGGCCGGCCTGCGCGCCGTCGTCGACATGTTCTCGGTCGCCCTTCGTCCCTCGATGATCGATTTCGAGGAGGACGAGCCGGCCCGGGGCACGCTCCGCCTGGGGTCGCTCGTCGACCTGCCGTCGCCGATGTACCTCGCCTTCGAGGGCTTCGCCGAGGAGGTGGCGGCGCAGCGGGCGCGCGCGGACGAGATCTGTCTGGGCCACGGTGGGGCTCGCCTGGATCCGACTGAGGTTCAGGAGTTCTGGGACACGCGTCATTCCTCCGCCGAGCGCTGGGTTCGCGAACGGCGCGCCGACCCTCTGGGCGTGGCGCAGACCCATCGCGTGCGGAGGTGGACGAGTGCGTACGTGAACCTGAGTCTGCCGGTCTCGGCAATCCTCGAATTTCGCCGCCGCGCCGCGGCCGCCCTCGCTCCGTGTCGGCTGGCGGTGAAGGCGTCCGGTCTTTGGGGGATGCCCGAGCTGTACTCCGTGCGGTTTGAGCACCAGTTTCCGGACGATCCGCGAGCCCCGGATGAGCTCGATCGCGGAACAGACCTCGGCCTGCAAATCGCGCAGGAGCTGGGCGGGTCGATGGAGTACTGCCACGGCGTGGGGGTACGTCTATCCCACCTCATGGCATCGGAGCTGGGCACCGGTCTGGAGCTTCTCCGGCGACTAAAGCAGACGTTAGACCCGAACGGGCTGCTCAATCCGGGGAAGCTGGCGCTGTAGGCGACAGGGCTACTGGAGCAGGTACTCGAACTTGGGCCGCTCTTCGTGGCCCGCGATTCGCTCGATTGTCCGGCGCAGGGCGTCCACCGCGTCGTCTCCGAGACGGAGCGCGACGAGCGAGCCCAAGACGAATCCCAAAGCCGTCCCCACCGCCACGCCGAGGGCGAAGAGTTGCTCGCGCTTTGGGTCCATTGTCTCAATCCCTTCTGTCACTGGACTCGAACGACCGGGAGCGCGTGCGACCATAGCTCCTCGAGCTGGTAGTAATCGCGTTCAGCGGGCGCAAAGACATGCACGACGACGTCGCCGTAATCGAGGAGCACCCATCCCGATGCCGGCGTTCCTTCCTGGCGCAGCGGGCGAAGATGCCAGGTCGTCCGCAGGGAATCGATGATTGCGTCGACGATGGCGGTGATCTGGCGTTCGCTGCTTCCGCTGCAAACCACGAAGTAGTCCGCCAGCAGCGAGATGCGTCTCAGGTCGAGAACGACGATGTCGCTCGCCTGCTTGTCTGAAGCGATCTCGACGATCTGCTTCGCGACGTCCAGTGCCTCCAGTCGCGCCGCTCCCGACTCACTCGCCCGTTGCATGGGGTGCCGAACAACCGCTCACGCTGAGTCCGTCGACGGGCGCGTCGCACCACGACTCGCCCACCGCGGGCGGTGTCCGAGCGTTCTTCAGCATCCCGCTTAGGATTATATCCCTCACCACCGGACGCACTCCCGGAGGAGGCTGGTCCTGTGATCGTGCTGTGTCTAGTGGATGCTGGTTCCACGATCGACATGTAGAAAAAACCTGGCGTCAGTCGTTACACTTTTGCGCTTCAACCGTAACCACACGGTGATCTTCCAGCTTCGGAGACACATCCATGAATCGAGGACCGAGTATCGTCGCGAGCGTCGCCATCGTCGCGGCGATGATCGCGATGAGCATGTGGGCCTGGATGCACCTGCCGCCGGGCGCGCGGATCGCCGTGCACTGGGCCTCCAACGGTACACCCGATCGTTACGCGTACAAAGTCCAGGCGCTGCTGCAGCTTCCGATCGTTGCGTGCCTCGTATCCGTGATATTCGCCGCCGTGCCCAGGGCGCTATCGGGACGGTTGACTCGCGGTGCGCTGTGGGGAATCAGTGAGGAAACGTATGCCGGCATTTGGGCGGGCATATGGGTGACGTGTCTCCTCGCTATCTCGGGAAACCACGCGGTCACGGTGTTGATGGCCGCGGGCGCTGCTCCTGCGATGGTCGTGCAAACAGAGATCGGCATCCTGTTCATCATTCTGGGCAGCTACCATTTGGGGAACGTGCAGCGAACATCTTTGCTGGGCGTGCGCACGCCGTGGACTCTGGCGAGCGATCTCGCGTGGACGCGGAGCCAGCATATGGCCGGCCGTGCGCTCATCGCTATGGGACTATCGGTCGTATTTCTCGCGCTCTACGGGAATGAGCTGCTGCTGATGGGTGGCTTCGTTGGCTGGGTGGGCGTCTTTCTGGCCGGGGTTATGGCCTATTCGTACCGCCTCTGGAGGCTGGACCCGCGCCGTCGGGTTGCGGAGGAGTCGTAGCGGCCACCGTCAACCACGCGGAGGGGCCGCTTCCAGCATTGGGTCGACCGCGCAATCCCACCCGATCCATTCTCCGCCGCCGACCCACACTTCCTTCTTCCAGATGGGGACGATCTCCTTCAGTCGGTCGATGGCGTATTGACAGGCGGCGAAGCCCTCGGCGCGGTGCTCTGTCGCCACGGCGATCGCCACAGACGCTTCGCCGAGATCCACCCGCCCGACGCGATGGCGCACGGCGATTCGGCTCGTGCCCCACCGCTCGCGGATCTCCTCCGCGATTTGCTCGAGCTTGCGGATCGCCATCTCGGGATACGCTTCGTACTCCAGGTATTCAACCTCTCGCCCGCGCGATATCCGCCGAGCCGTTCCCAGGAATACGGTAACGGCGCCGCAGTCCGGCGACCCGACGAGGCTCGCGATTCCGTCGGCCGTCAATTCGTCTCGTGTGATCTCGAAATGGCCGCTGCCGCCGCTGACCGGAGGAATGACCGCAAGCTCATCGTTCGGGCGAATGGGATGGTTGGCGTCGACGTACTCGAAGTTGACGCTGACTCGCGCCCCTGGAAGCTCGCGGAGCTGCGGGTAGCGGGCCTGGATTGCCCGCGTCAACATGTCCACGGTGGCGTTCTCGGGGAGCTCGATCTGGAGGGTGTTGGCGCCGACGACCTCACGAATCGATGCGAAGAGTCGCACGGAGAGCATCATCGCCTCACGCCTCGCGCGGCCTCATCGGCGGGCTCGGCCACTCACGCCTTTCCCTCGCCGCCCTTTTCGGTGTCATCGATGTCGAGGGTATTGATGAACTGGCGAAAGACGGAGAGCTTTTCCTCGTCGATCGGCGTGCTCTCCTCGCGCTCTTTACCTTCGCCCTCGGCTTCGCCTTCTCCGTCGAACACCATCCCGGCGGAGTCGAGTACGCGCTCCTCGACGAAAATCGGCACCTCCGTGCGAATAGCGAGCGCGATGGCGTCGCTGGGCCGCGCGTCTACCTCCACGCTTCGACCGTCCTGTTCGAGGATGAGCTTGGCGAAGAAGGTCTCGTCGGCGAGGTCGTTGATGACCACGCGCTCCAGTCGCGCCCCGAGCGCGGTGATCGCAAGCCTCAAGAGGTCATGGGTGAGGGGGCGACTGACTGGGACCTTTTGCATCGGAATGGCGATGGCATCCGCCTCAAAGTGCCCGATCCAGATGGGAAGGTACCGGCTCGAGTCTTTTTCCTTCAGCATCACGACGCGCTTGTAATTCGCCATGTTCACACGGATGCTTTCGACAAATACCTCGATCAAGTTCCCAGCTCCTTAGGATTCGAGGCGGCAGAAGCGGCGACGACCCCCGGACGCGAGGGGTCAGACAATTGTATCATCGGCCCGGTGGCCCCGCTAGAACGCCGGCGGGGCGCGATGCGCCCGGCCGCCGATCAGTACGGAGGCTCGATTTCGCGGTCGTCGGCGGGCGACTTCGCCCGGGCAGGCCGTTGAATGGTCGTCCCATTGGGCGCAGGCGGCGGGGGCGACGGCGCCGGCCGGCTGACCGACTCCGTCGGGGTTGTGGTCGGCCGCTCGGGCTCCAGCTCGCGCTGGATTTCCGATGTGACTTCCGTGCTGAGGCGTCGCACCTCGCGCACGGCCCGGGCCACCTGTTGCGCGATCTCCGGCAGCTTCTCGGGGCCAAAAATGACCAGCGCCAGCACCAGGATGACCACGAGCTCCATCGGCCCCATTCCGAGAAAGTTCATCGCGCTCTCCTCAACGGCTCGATCGCTCCCGCCTCTAAGTGTAGAGCCGAGGCGTTCGGCAGTGCATCGCGCACGGCATCAAAGGATGTCACCGTGAGGAGCGTCTGCCCGCTCGCGGCGGCCACGCGCAGCACTGAGGCCTGTTTTTGTTGATCCAGCTCGCTCAGCACATCGTCCAGGAGAAGGATCGGGCGCGCACCGGTCGCCCCGCTCATGAGGTCCAGCTCGGCAAGCTTGAGGCTGAGGGCCGCGAGGCGCTGCTGGCCCCGAGACCCAAACGTATTCAGGTCCACCCCGTCGACAACGAACGCGAGGTCATCCCGGTGGGGCCCGACGAGGGACATGCCCAGAATGCGCTCGCGGGGCGCGGCGTCTTCCAGGGCCCTGCAAAACGCGGCGTGGATACGACCGAGCGCATCATCCCCCTGGGCCGGAAGGTTGTGGAGCGGCTCGGCTTGCCCGTCGGCGATCCCCGGTCGGTACGTGATCTGTAGGTGTTGGCCCCAGCCTCCGAGATCACGAAACCAGCTATCCGCCCGTGCGCCCAGGGCGGCAACCGCGCGCGCTCGCTCCTGCAACAGGAGCGCGCCATTACTCGCCAACTCTTCGTCCCACACGGACAGCGACGAATCTGGCCGCCCGTTCTCGCGGACGCGGCGAAGGAGCGCATTTCGCTGGATCAGGACCTTGCCATACCGCTGCAAGGTCCGCAGGTAGCGCGAGCTGATCTGCGCGTTCATCACGTCGAGATATCGACGGCGCCCGCTCGGCGGTCCGTCCACGAGCGCAACGTCATCTGGCGCGAAGGAGACGACGTTGATCTCGCCCACGAATTCGAGGGCCCGTCGGGGAACCCCGTTGAGCCGAAAAGCCTTCGTCACCGTGGGCGCGGCGCCATCGGCCTCCGCGACCCGGAGGATTACGTCTGCCCGTACGTCTCCGCGCTCATGGGCAACGATCGCGCTGATCTTGCCGTACGCTTCGAGTGGATTCCCTTCGTTCCGTGCGCTGTCGAGAATGGCCCAGTTGATCAGCTCGCGGTCCGAACTCGCCCGCGCGGACTTCGTCGTTGCGAGCAACTCGACCGCTTCCAGAAGGTTTGTCTTCCCTTGGGCGTTTCGCCCCTCGATAATTGTCGGACCGTCTTCGAGGGTTAACGCTAACCGTCGAAAATTGCGGTAGTTTGTGAGCTGAACTGATTGAAGATGCACAGAGAAATTGTACCGTGGGGCCGGATGGTCCCCGTCGGTCCTCTTCGAGCGCCGGTCGTTATAATGGAGGACGGCGAACTCGATCGTGCTCGCGACATTTCATGACCACAGGGAAATTCGATGACGCCCCGCACCGCAGAGCACGATCCGCGTGCGACGCGCGCGGGGCGCGCTGGCGCCGGAATCGCCCTCGTCGTCCTCCTCGCGATGGTTCCGATCGTGGTGGCGTGTGTCGTCCCACGCGTCGCGCCGACTCCGGAGGCGCCGCAACATCAGGAATCCGCGGGAGCGCTCGACTGGCCCGATGATGGGCGGACGCCAGTGGCTTCCGACGATGCTCGGACGCCGATAGCCTTCGACGGGACCGGTGACTTTCCATCGTTCCCGCTGCCAGATGGGGAGCCAGCCCCGCTCGGCCCTGCGCTTTTCCGGTCCGGTTTCTCCAACCCATTGCCCCCCAGCCCGGTATGGGACCCACCCGGGCAAAAGCGTGTCGGGATTCAAGCCGGCCACTGGAAGACCAGCGACGTGCCGTACGAGCTCCGAAACTTGTCTCCCGGCACCTCCGCTGGGGGCTGGCAGGAGTGGGAGGTGAACCTCCTGATCGCCAACAAGGTGAAAGAGATCCTGGAGGACGCGGGCGTAGCGGTCGATCTTCTTCCATCAACGGTGCCGATTCGCTATCGCGCCCACGCGTTCGTCGCGATCCACGCCGACGGCGACGCGAACGGCAGCTACGCGGGCTATAAGATCGCGCGATCGGGCTTCAGCTCGATTCCCGACGCGGACGATGTGTTCGTCGATACGCTGTATCGTGAGTACGCGACGACGACAGGCCTTCCGCGCGACTCGGACGCCCACATCAGTCGGCGGATGATCTACTATTACGCGTTCAATACTCGCCGGTACCAACACGCGATCGATCTCGGAACGCCCGCGGCGATTATCGAAACCGGGTATTTGACGAACGCCGGAGACCGCGCCCTCCTGACGAACCGGCCAGAATTGCCGGCGGAGGGAATCGCGAATGGAATTCTTCGGTACCTGGAGCTGGAGATCGGGGCCATGCCAGACCCCTCAGGGTAGGAGGAGGTTCGCGGACCATGAAGCAGGAGCACCCCCACGGCCACGTCGAAGACAACCCGGAGCTCGAGGCGTATTACCGCGACCTGCGCGCGCTGAACACGAACGCGCTCTGGCGGATCTTGGCCGACACCATGACCGACTATCCCCAGCCCCGGGCGGTGCCGTATTTGTGGCGCTACCGCGACATTCGGCCTCAGGTGATTCGCGCGGGCAACCTGGTGACGCCGGAGCAGGCGAATCGACGGGTGGTCGTGCTGATCAATCCGGGTCTCGAAAACGGCTACCACGCCGTCGGAACGCTGCAGGCCAATATTCAGATGGTCCTCCCGGGTGAGGTTGCGCCGGCCCATCGTCACTCGGCGGCGGCGCTGCGATTCGTGATGGAAGGTGGTGGGGCCTACACCGCTGTGGACGGCGAGAAGACCATCATGAACCCGGGGGACCTCGTCATTACACCGAACTGGACCTGGCACGACCACGGAAACCAGTCCGGGCGACCTATCATCTGGCAGGACGGCCTCGACGTGCCACTGGTCAACGCCGTGGATGGGATGTTCTTCGAGGCCTACCCGTACATGCAGCAGGAATACACCCGGCCCGTGGATCAATCGACCCGGGCATTCGCGCAGGGTGGGCTTCGGCCCACGTGGGAGAAGTTGGCGAAGCCGTACTCGCCTCTTCTCAACTACACGTGGGAGCAGACGCGAGAGACGCTGGGACACATGGCCGGGGATGCGCCGGGGACCCCGTGGGACGGGATCTTCATGGAATACGTCAATCCCCACACGGGCGGGCCCATCATGCCGACCATCGGCGCGCACGCCCAGCTCCTCCGCCCTGGTGAACACACCCAGGCCCATCGCCACACCATGGACGTCGTGTACCAGGTGGTGGAGGGGAGCGGGTATTCCATCGTCAACGGCGTGCGCTTCGACTGGGAAGAGCACGACATCTTCGTCATACCCAAATGGGCCATGCACGAGCACGCAAATCCCTCGGGCAGCGCGCCAGCGTGCCTGTTCTCATACAACGACGGGCCGGCGATGCAGGCGCTGGGGCTCTATCGCGAAGAAGAGCTGATCGAGAACGACGGCTACCAGGAGGTGACCGGGACGTTCGCGCCGGCGACGCTGAAATAGCCGCGCGCAGTCAGGCGACGCGTTCCGCAGCCTCCACCGGTGGTGGAAGCTCGATCTCCGCCGTGTAGCGGCCGAACAGCGCCCCCAGCGCCCAGTCGCCCAGAACCCGGAATTTGCTCTCGAGCCCGCGGAGGCGGCCCAGGTAGAAGGTGCGCCACACGAGCCAGGCCAGCGCGCCCGACAATCGGAACCCGAGGACGTTCGCGACAGCGGCGTTCGTGCCGAGCGAAACCATCTCCCCAAGGCCTCGATAGGCGAAGGGCCGCGGCTCTTCCCCGCGCAGCTCTCGCACGACGTTTTCCGCCACCGTGACAGCCTGCTGAATCGCGACCTTCGCATCGGCCGGGAGAGGCTGGTGATTGGAGGGATCCGTGTACGCGGCGCTATCGCCGAGCGCGTACACCCCCGGGACGCCGGGGACTCGGAGGCACTCGTCCACGACGACGGCCCCCGCACGACCCTTTGGCAGGTCGAGGGCCGCGACGACGGGATTCGCCTTCACGCCGGCAACCCAGACCAGGGTTGAGGTGGGGATCTCCCGACCGTCCTGGGTCGCGATGCCACCGTCCCAGACGCGCTCGATCGACGTATTGGACAGCACCTCTACCGCTTTCCGCCGAAGGACGCCTGCAGCCTCGCGGGCAAGGTCTGGGCCGAGGGTGGGCAGGACGCGCCCTTGGGCCTCGCAGAGAACGATTCGGACCTCGCGCTGAAACGAGATGTTCGGGTAGCCGGCGATGAGCGTGTGGTGGATGAAGTCGTGCAGGGACGCCGCAAGCTCGACACCGGTCGGCCCACCCCCGACGACCACGATGGTGAGGAGCCGCTTGCGCTCCGCTTCGTCGCTGGAATTTGCCGCGCGCTCGAAGCAATCGACGATGTGATTGCGAATCCCAATGGCGTCGGACATCGACTTGAACGGATACCCGTACCGCTCGACCGCGTCGATGCCGAAGAAGTTGCTCACTGATCCGAGGGCAACCACGAGCTTGTCGTAGGCCAGATCGCCATCGCCCGTGACGACGCGGCGCGCCGCGAGATCGATGGCGCGGACCTCCGAGCGACGGACGCTCAGGCGATGGTCCCGCAGGAGTCGACGGACCGGAAAGGCGACGCTCCGCGGCTCGACGGCCGAGCCGGCCACCTGGGTGAGCATCGGCGTGAAGAGATGGTAGTTGTGGCGGTCGACCAGTAGCACTTCGGTATCGTTCTGATCACGAAGCGCATCGGCGATTCGCACGGCGCTGTAGAGGCCCCCAAATCCCGCTCCGAGTATCAGGACGCGCCGGGCTGGCTCCGATTCTGGTCGAACGGTTCGGAGGGGGCTGCTCTTGTTCTGTTGGCGCAGCGCCCATCGGGCGGCTAACAGGCTGGCGATGGCGCCGCCGGCAACGAGGACGGTTCGCTTGAGATCGCCCATGGCGGCCTCCCGTGTGACCCCAAAGCTCCACTTACACTGTACGTCAATAGGGGATGGTCAACTTTCCCGATGTAGAATCCCGGGCGCGTGCGCCATTGGGTGTACCGGAGGCCGAGTTTGGACTCATTTCCCGGGGTGCAGGACCGCCCTCAGGTGCGCATCTCGGGCGTTGTCGTCGCGAGCGCGATCGCGCTCATCGTTCTGCTCCTGGTCTTCGCGCTCGTCGACCTCGTCACCGAGTGGATGTGGTTCGACAGCCTTGGGCTCACCGCCGTCTACTGGACCGGCCTGTTCGCGAGGCTCACCCTCTTCGTGGTCGGGGCCTGCGTCTTCATGGCCCTCTTCGCGGCGAACGTCCTCGTCGCGCGTCGGCTGGCCTACGGCCTCGCCGTTCGACAGCGGCGGGCGGGCGTCAACGCCACGTGGGAGGAGCTACTCTCGCAGATCGGCGCCCAGATGGCGCGCGGCGGAAGCTACTCTCGCCTGATCAACGTCGCCGTGCTGTTCGCCGGCGGACTGCTCGCATTCTTCATGGGACTCGTCTCGACCGGTAGCTGGTTGATCGTGCTGCAATTCCTCAATCGCTCGGTTTTCGGTGTCGCGGACCCCGCCTTCGGCAACGACGTGGGTTTCTACGTCTTCGTCATGCCGGTCCTGCGGGCCATCGAGGGATGGCTCTTCCTGGCATGGATATTGATTGGGCTCTCGGCAGTGGCGGTGTATGCGGTGGTAGTCACGTATGAGCTTGCGGTCAACATCGGCCAGGTCGGGTTTCCCCTCTCCCGAGGCATCAAGGGCCACATCGTCTGCCTGGCCGCGGTGGGATTCGTGCTCATCGCCGGGCATCACGTGTTGGACATGTTCGATCTGGTTCGGTCAACGCGCGGCGCCGCGTACGGAGCTGGCTTCACGGATGTGAATATCCAGCGACCAGCGCAGATGGTGATGGCAGCGGCCGCCCTATTCGCGGCGGCGCTCTCCATCGCGGCGGCGTTCGGACGCGGCCTCCGCCTGCTCGTCGTTGGCGCGGGGGTCTGGCTCGCCGTCATGTTGGTCGTCGGGTGGGCATTCCCGACACTCGTCCAAAACGTCGACGTGGCCCCCAACGAGCTGGACCGGGAGCGCCCATATATCGGTGCAACGATCCGGTCCACGCGGGCGGCGTTTCGGCTCGACGGCGTCGAAGAGCACGACGTGGCCTACCAGCCGTCGGTCAGCGGGGCAGCGCTCGCAGCGGATCGGGAGACCGTCGACAACATCCGGCTGTGGGACTATCGCCCGCTGAAGGACACCTATCGCCAGATCCAGGCGATTCGGCAGTACTACCAATTTGACGACGTCGATGTCGACCGCTACACCATTGACGGTCAGTATCGGCAGGTCATGCTGGCCGCACGGGAGCTGGTGCCCGATCAGTTGCCGCGCGAAGCCCAGTCGTGGGTGAGCCGGCAGCTTCAGTACACCCACGGCTATGGAATCGTGATGAGTCCCGTCAACGCCGTGAGTCAGGAGGGCTTGCCGGACCTCATCGTGCGCGACATCCCACCGGTTGGGCAGGTTCCCATCACGCGGCCAGAGATCTACTTTGGGCGCCAGACGAACCACTACGTGGTGACCGGCACGTCGACGCCCGAATTCGACTATCCGAGCGGCGATAGCGGCGTCTTCGTGCCGCAATACGGTGGGCGCGCAGGAATCAGTGTCGGATCTTTCCTGCGGCGGCTCCTCTTCGCCATGAAGTTTCAGGACGTGAACTTCGTCTTGAATGGGTCATTCCGCGAGGAGTCACAGCTACTCTACCGAAGGAACATCGCCGATCGCGCGCGACAGATCGCCCCGTTCTTGCGACTCGATCCTGATCCCTACGTCGTCGTCGCGGACGGGGCGCTCTATTGGATCCAGGACGCATACACCATCAGCGACAGGTATCCGTATTCGGAGCCATACCAGCCGGTAGCGCAAAATGGCGTTCGGCGCCCCCGCGCGTTCAACTACATCCGGAACAGCGTAAAAGTCGTCACGAGCGCGTACGACGGTACTGTTCACTTCTACGTTGCCGATCCTTCGGACCCGCTCATCCAGACGTACGAGCGCATCTATCCCAGCCTCTTTGTTCCCGTGGACGATGCGCCGGCCGCCATTCGCTCGCACTTTCGATACCCGGAGGAGATGTTCCGAATACAGGCGGAAAAGTATCGGTTGTTCCACATTCAGGATCCTCGGGTGTTCTATCTCCGGGAAGACCAGTGGACGATTCCCAAAGAGCTCTACTACAACAAGGAGCAACCGGTTGAGCCCTATTACGTCATCATGAAGCTGCCGGGTGACGAACATCCTGAGTTCATTTTGATACTTCCGTTTACGCCAACGAACCGAGACAACATGATAAGCTGGCTAGCTGCGCGCTCGGATCAGCCGGAATACGGCAAGATGTTGCTCTATAAGTACCCGAAGGACACCGTGATCTACGGTCCCTTCCAGATCGAGACCCGAATGGATCAGGTTCCGGAGATCTCATCGCAGTTTGCGCTTTGGAACCAGGCAGGATCGCAGGTGATACGCGGAAACCTGCTCGTCATTCCGGTTGGGCAATCAGCCCTGTATGTGGAGCCGATCTATCTCCAGGCGACGGCGAGCCCGTTGCCCGAGCTGAAGCGCGTAGTGGTCGCGAATGGTGATCGCATCGTCATGGAGGCGTCGTTGAGCGACGCCATCGCGCGTCTCTTCGGTACCGGGCCGCCGACGGCGGCCGCGCAGCCCGCGGCGCCGCAGGCGCCGTCTGCGCCCGCGACCCGGGTGTCCGGGGAAGTGGCGCAGCTCGTCGCGGAGGCTCAGGACCACTTCCAGCGCGCGCAGGACGCGCTGCGGGCCGGCGATTTCGCCCGTTACGGCGACGAGCTGAACGCGCTGAGCGACGCCTTGAATCAGCTTGCGCAGGCAACGCATGAGTGAGCCCCGCATCGGGCAGGAAGAGCTGACCGCGGAAGCGCGCAAGCTTCTCGGCTCCATCTCCTATGGCGAGATGTCCTCGACGGCGTACGACACGGCGTGGGTGGCTCGGCTGCCGAGCCCAACGGACCCGGACGTGCCGATGTATCCGGCGGCCTATGACTGGCTGCTCCAGGCGCAGCATGCGGATGGAAGCTGGGGATCGGACATTCCGATGCCCCACGACCGCGTCGTCTCGACACTCGCCGCGCTGATCACGCTGGCGCAAAGCTCCTATCGAAGGTCGGAGTCGGAGCTCGCCTACCGGCGGGGTATCGTCTACCTGAACCGGGAGCGCCCAAATATCCGCGAAGATCCGGCGGAGACGGTGGGTTTCGAGCTGCTTCTGCCGGAGATGACTCGGCAAACGCAGGCGCTGAATATCAGCCTACCGTATGACGACTGGACCTTCATCGAAGCCGTCAAGGTCGACAAGCTCCAGCGCATTCCGCCCATCGCGGTATACGGCGGCCCGACGCCTCTCACCCATTCGCTGGAGTATCTGGGCGACCGTCTGCTGCCCGCGCTGGCGACCCGGTGCCGATTTCAAGACGGCTCGTACGGCATTTCCCCTTCCGCCACTGTGTTCGTGCATCAAAAGGCGCCGACGAGCGAGACGGCGGAGTACATCGAGCGGGTGGCGCGGATCGACCCGACCGGCGGCGTACCGTACGTGCACCCGTTCGAAGTGTTTGAGACGGCCTGGGTGCTGCACTGCCTCGGCCCGTTCGTGGACGGAATGCCAGAGGCGAACGACCTGGCCGAGCGCCTCGTCCAATCCTGGAGTCCTATGGGGCTGGCCTGGACGGCCGAGAGCACGGTCACCGATGCCGACGATACGTCCGTGGCCTTATTGGTGCTCACGCGGCAGGGCCGGACGATGGACACCGGCATTTTCGAGCTGTTCGAGACGGCGGACTACTTTCAGACCTTTGTCTATGAGCGCGACCCGTCCGTCACGACCAACGCCCACATTCTCTCGGCGCTGCGTCTGTACCCGAGCACGCCCGAACGGCGACGGATGATCGTCAAGATCGTGCAGTATCTGCGCCAAGCGATGGTCAATGGCGAGCACTGGCAGGACAAATGGCACGGCTCGCCATACTATGCGACCGATGAGGTGGTGTTGGCGCTCCTCGGGCTGGCCGACGACCTCGTGCGCGACGCGATCCAGTGGCTGCTGGTGAGCCAGCATGAGAATGGGGCGTGGGGTTGGGGCGACGGGACGGTGGAGGAGACGGCCTGGGCGACCCACACGCTGGTCGCGGCCGCCGAGGCCGACACTGGGGTGCGCGCCCTCGCCATGGACGCGATCGAGCGCGGCGCGGCGTACCTGGAGGACCATTTTGGCGAAAGGGAGCACCCCGCCATGTGGATCGGGAAGAGCCTCTACACGCCGCCGAACATTGTGCGCGCCATTATGATCGGAGCGCTCTGGAGACGGAGCAAACTGGTGCCTGACCTGCCGTGAATCGAAGCGACGGTAGCCAGCCTGCTGGTCAGCTTTTTCGCTCGCTGCTCGCTGATGGGGCGCAGCGCAAGCGTTTGCTACCTCACCTCACGGACCGAGAGATCGCCGCGGTGGACCGGCTCCTAGACCAAGTAGTTGAGCAGTCCAATCAGTGGTGCTCACAGTGGACGATCTTTAATCCCACGTACGTATTGCCCGTTGCGTTAATCAACATCGTGCAGTTTCCAGATCTCCCGATACTATCCATTCTCAGCAGAGTCAAGAATTCAATGTGGATCTACGCAATCGATGATTTAGTTGACGGTGGGAAGCTAACAGAGCGGGAGTTACGCATAGCCTTGTTCGAATGCGCGCTCGTTGCGTCAGCAGCCGACAACATCAAACCTGAGAGCGAGCTAGCACGAACGCTCCAGGTTCTCCATCGCGAATTGATGGAGTTCCCAAATTACCAACATGTAGCGCGGATGTGGTCAACTTCGTTGATTCGTACGATCGACGGAATGATGTACGAGTACTGGATGCAGCGGCGCTACAAACCGATTCAGTTCACTGCTGAACTTCCCCCCTATGACGAATATATCTACTACGCTCGGAGCAGTATCGCCATAACCTATCTGTGGATTACCGGCCTCATTCTTGAGACAGACGTCGGTATAAAGACGGAGCTACCTGGCCTGTTTCGGCTTGCAGACCAGTGCGCGTTGGTTATCCGTCTAGCGAACGACGTTTGCACGTTTAAGAGGGAGCTAGAGGAGGGCGGCGTAAATGCCGTCGCGCTCTGTATCAGCCAGCTCCTCGCGACCGCAGGTCGTGAGCCCATCTCGAACCTAATCGCTCGAGCCTCCCGCACAGTGTCGCGGCGCGTTGACCGGGAGCTTGCGCGGGCGAGAGCAATTGCGAAGACCGTGAGGACGGATAGTGCCGTCGAGGAGCGGTTTCTCAGGGCAACTGAGGTTAGCGTCGACCTGTATCGGCGGTCGGATATCCGCGTGTGGTCAAAAATCGTGAACAAGAACGATTTTGAAGGATCGAGTGATCGAGCGGGGCAAGTTGCTGGTCGCTAGACGAGTGGTGCCAGCGCGTGGCGCAATGCACCTCATCGCCTTGGGTGGGAACATCTTAGATCGCATCGCGCCGCTTCCAGACGTCGTAGACGATGCTCTTCATGACGAAAGGTACATATGCGTCATGAGGGCCGCCGCCGGTTGTATTACTGTTCCCCTCGTAACTGGACTCGGCTTGGCAAATCGCAATGAAATCTATTCGGTGATTGCCTTCGCGCTCGCGTTCGATATGGTCATTCTGACGGTCCTTATTCCAAAGTTCCCCCGCACCGTTCGCGGAGGGTACGTCCCTTGCCTGTTCGACTTGGTCGCAATAGCCGCGGCCATTCGCATCGATGGCGGAATCGCGTCCAACTTCTACGTTATCTACTACGTGTCCGTCATCATCTTTGTCTTCCGGTTCCCAAGTAGGCAGGCGCTCCTTGTTCCTCTGGCGATAGGGGTGACGTACTCGTTGGCTGTTGCTGGAACGAATGGCCTGAACTCGCAGACATTGAGCCTGGTACTGTTTCGAATGCTTTGGGTCGTCCTCACGGGGGTCGTCGCGAAGATCGTTGTCGATCGCGCACGGCAGGCGCAGCGAGCTTTGGGCGTCGAACTTAACCGAACGCGTGGTCTCCTCCAGGCTGCGCATGCTCCAATGACAAGTCTAACGGTAATTGGGGTGCTCGACGCGGTGCTTGAGCAGGCCCGCGCCTTGACCGAAGCCGACTGCGCTCTCGTGCAGCTCGACCGATTTGATCCGCACCCACCGTTGAGCCGGGCTAGTGATGGCGATACGGCGCCGATGGTCGCCCTGTCCCGGCTCCTTCAGCGGAATCGGCGCGCGCGACAGGTCCTCCTAGCCGCCGCCGGTCCCGTGAGTCCTACCGAGCTGGCCCGCGACCTGTCTGCCATCCCGGCCGAGATCGGCGATCTCGTCAGCATTTGCGCCGCGCCGATTCCCAGCAATGTGGGGCAGCTGGGAATCGTCGTCGTTGCTCGCGCAAGCGACCCGCCATTCACTTCCCAGCACTACGAGGCGCTCTCTGCTTTCCTCCAGCGCGCCACGCTCGCGATCCAGAACGCGCGCCTCTACGAGCAGCTCCAGGCTCAGCTCGAGGAGCTGCGCTCCCTCCACGACCAGGTCGTCGGCGCGGAGCGGCTTGCGGCCCTCGGTCAGCTCGCCGCCAAGATCGCTCACGAGCTGAACAACCCGCTCGCCTCCATCCATATGTACAATTCCCTCCTGCTCGAAGGGCCCATGGACGAGAGCGAACAGCGCAAGGTCGGCGAGGGCGTCCAGGAGCAGGTCGAGCGAGCGAAGCAGGTCGTGATGGAGATTCTCGATTACAGCCGTCCCCGGGCGCCGCACCGTGAGCTGCTCAATCTCAATGACGCCGTGCGGCACGGCCTGCGCCTCGTCCAGCACGCGGCGCGTCCGGCCCACGTCACTCTCGTCGAGGCATACGCCGATGATGTACCCTCGGTCCTCGTCGATCGAGGCCATATGGCACAAATTGTTACCAATCTCACGTTGAATGCCATTCAGGCCATGCCGAGTGGTGGTACCCTCACCATCAGCACCGGAGCGGAGAACGGTGAGGTATTCTTCCGATTCCAAGATACGGGCGTGGGCATTCCGCTCAGCCAGCAGCAAAGGATCTTTGATGCCTTCTTCACGACGAAAGCGCCCGGCCAGGGCACCGGGCTGGGGTTGGCTGTTTGCCGAACCCTCGTCGCCCAGCATCACGGCCGCATCACGGTGGAAAGCGAGCCCGGCTCGGGCAGCGCATTTACCGTGTGGCTTCCGCGCGCGACAGTAGAGGAGGAGATGGTTGCCGGATCAAACCCACGCTGAGCGAGTGCTCCTCGTCGATGACGAACGAGCCATCGTCGACTCGTGCACGATGGGCCTCAGCCGTTCCGGGTACCGCGTAAGCGCCACCACGAGCCCCCACGAGGGCATCGAAATGGCGATTCGCGAGCCGTTCGACTTGCTCCTCGCGGACATCATGATGCCGGGGATGAGCGGCGTCGAGCTGCTTCGCACGGTCAAACACCTGTATCCAGACATCGCTGGCGTCATGATCACCGGTCACGGAACGATGGAGGTGGCGATCGAGGCCCTTCGCGCCGGCGCCAATGGCTTTCTCCTCAAACCCTTTACGGCCAACGAGCTTCGACTCTCCATAGAGGATGCGCTGGCGAAGAACCGCGTGCTGAAGGAGAACCTCCGGCTGAAAGCCCTGATGCCCCTTTACGAGACGAGCCGCGCCTTCTACCACGAAACAAGCCTCGACCGTCTCACCGCCACCATCACGGAACAGCTCGCAAAGAGCATCGGCGCTGACCACGTCAGCATCCTGTTGGCCGAGAACGCGGCGGACCTGCCGGCGTTTCGGAGCCATGCCGCGTTCCCGCAGCAAGGCCTCGTCACGCCCGTCAGCGCTGAGCTGCTCGAGTGGGTGGCGAAAACGCAAGAGCCGCTCACCGTGCGCGAGGGCGGCATCACCAACCTGCCGCCCGACATCAGCGGCGTGCCCAGGCCCGGCGCCGTGATGTACCTGCCGCTCCTGGCCAATGGCTCCCTCGTAGGCGTCTTGCGCATCAAGAAGGCAGGCGCAGACCAGCAGTTTGCGGACGGCGAGATCGAGATGCTCTCCATTCAGGCGAGCCAGGCAGCGATCGCCATACACAACGCCTTGCTGCTCCGAGACGTCGAGAATGGCTACCTCGACGCGTTGGCAGCGTTGGCGAATGCGCTGGAGGCGCGCGATACCGAGACGCGCGGACACACCGAGCGCTTGTCGTCCAACAGCGTACTCATCGCCGGTGCCATGGGTCTGCCGACCAACGACGTCGAATCGGCCCGGGTCGGGGCTTTGCTGCACGACATCGGGAAGATCGGCGTGCCCGACAACATTCTCCGGAAGCCAGGAAAGCTGACGCCGGAAGAGTTCGCCATCATCAAGCAGCATCCCATCATTGGCGACCGAATCCTCGCGCCGATCCCCCAGCTCCAAAAGGCGCGGGGCGTCGTTTTGGGCCACCACGAGCACTTTGACGGGTCGGGCTATCCCTACGGTCTGGTGGGCGACGAGATCCCGATCTCCGCGCGAATCGTCACCGTAGCGGATGCGTTCGACGCCGTCACGGAGACGCGCGTGTATCACGCCGGCGAGTCCCCGGTCCGCGCCCTGGAGGAGCTGAAGCGCGGCCGCGGAACGCATTTTGACCCCAACGTCGTGGACGCATTCTTCGACGTTCTGCAGTCCGCCCAGCGAGCGCCTAGCTGAGCCGTCTCGATGCTCGGCGACAGGCTTGCCATCGTCCAGGGCGACATCACCACACAGCGGGTCGACGCGATCGTCAACGCCGCAAATAGCTCGCTTCTCGGCGGGGGCGGCGTCGATGGCGCGATCCATCGAGCGGCCGGCCCCGGCTTGCTGGCTGAATGCCGAACGTTGAACGGCTGCGCGGCGGGCGAAGCGAAGATCACCGGCGGCTACAACCTTCCCGCGAAGTGGGTTATTCACACCGTCGGTCCGGTGTGGCACGGAGGCTCCCACGGCGAGGATGAGACGCTTGCCCGCTGCTATCGGAGCTGCTTCGCGCTGGTCGAGCAAAACGGGGTCCGCACCGTGGCCTTTCCGTCAATCAGCACTGGTGCATACGGATTTCCAATCGAGCGGGCGTCCCGGATAGCGCTCGCCGAGATCGCGTCGTTCCTGAGACGCAACGACTCCGTCGAGCGCGTTATCATCGTATGCTTTAGCAGGGCCGATGCCGAAATCTACGGGGCCAATGCTCGCGATCTCGAACGGCCCGCACAATAGGCGGTGACGTGATGAATGGTGAGTCTGGTTCTTCAACCGCTCCCCGTGTTGTCTCGATCCATCTTGCCGGAGGAGCAGGCGCCCCGATGGAGTCCGTCCGCGAGGTTCGGGCAGTCACCGGCCGCGGTCTCGAGGGCGATCGGTACTTCGCGGGATCGGGCACCTACTCGGATGTCGAGGGCGAAGGCCGGGAGGTGACGCTGATCGAGGTCGAGGCGTTGGACGCGCTCCGTCGCGAGTACGGCGTGGATCTCAAACCATCGGAGAGCCGCCGCAACATCGCGACGGAGGGCATCGTGCTCGAATCGCTGATTGGGCACGACTTTCGCATTGGCAGCGTCCGCATGCGTGGCATTCGCTCCTGTGAGCCATGCGCGCACCTCGTCAGCCTGACAGGGAAACCGGTGCTCCGCGGCTTGGTCCACAAGGGTGGTCTCCGCGCGGAGATTGTGTCCGACGGTGTGATCTCGGTCGGGGATCCGATCCTCGTCTCCTAACGCCCCCCATCCCACCCCTCCCCCCAAGGGGGGAGGGGGCCCACTGGCCGTTACTTACGCGGCGACGGGCTCGGTCGCGGGGCGCTCCGCTGTGAAGCTGAGCGCCCCGTCCTGAACGTCGACCCGAACCGTGTCGCCCTCCCGGAACTCACCGCGGAGCATGCGCTGGGCGAGCGGGTCCAGCAGCATCCGCTGAATCGTGCGTCGGAGCGGGCGCGCGCCGTACACCGGGTCGAACCCTCCCTCGGCCAGCAGGTCCTTCGCGGCATCCGAAACGTCCAGCTCGATCTTGTGCTCGGCGAGCCGCGCGCGCACGTTGCGAAGCTGGATGTCCACAATGCTGCGCAGATGAGCCCGCCCCAGAGCATGAAACACCACGATCTCGTCGATGCGGTTGAGGAACTCCGGTCGGAAGTTCAGACGCACCGCCTCCAGCGCCCGGTTGCGCACCGTCTCGAAGTCCGCCTCTGACGCTTCCGCGATGAGATGGCTGCCCACGTTGCTCGTCATGATGACGACGGTGTTCTTGAAGTCCACGGTTCGCCCCTGGGCATCGGTCAGGCGGCCGTCGTCCATGATCTGCAGCAGCACGTTGAGCACGTCGGGGTGGGCCTTTTCGACCTCGTCGAACAGCACGACGCTGTAGGGGCGCCGCCGCACCGCTTCCGTCAATTGGCCCGCTTCCTCGTATCCGACGTAGCCGGGGGGCGCGCCCATCAGACGCGATACCGTGTGCTTCTCCTGGTATTCGGACATGTCGATCCGGATCATCGCCTGTTCGTCATCGAAGAGCAGCTCGGCCAGGGCGCGTGCCGTTTCCGTCTTCCCCACGCCCGTTGGCCCCAGGAACAGAAACGTGCCCATCGGCCGATTCGGATCCTGGAGGCCGGCTCGGGCGCGCCGGATTGCGTTGGAGACGGCGACGACTGCCTCGTCCTGCCCGACCACGCGGTCGTGCAGCCGCTGTTCCATCTGGAGAAGCTTCTGGATCTCACCTTCCATCAGGCGCGTGACCGGAATGTGCGTCCAGCGGCTCACCACGTCGGCGATGTCCTCTTCCGAGACCTCCTCGTTGAGCAGGCTGCCGTCGCGGTGACTTTCGGCGACCGAGCGCTCGCGCTCCTCGAGCTCGCGCTCCAGAGCCACGAGCTGGCCATACTTCAGTTCTGCCGCGCGGCTATAGTCGGCGGCCCGCTCCGCGTGCTCGATCTCGACGCGCGTCTGCTCGATTCGCTCCTTGATCTCGCGGATGGAGCTGACGGCCTCCTTCTCCCGTTCCCACTGCGTGCGGAGCCCATCCGATCGCTCCTTGAGGTCGGACAGCTCGCGCTCGAGGCGCTCCAGCCGCTCCTTGGATCCCGGGTCTGTTTCTTTTCGGAGGGCCTCCCGCTCGATCTCGAGCTGCATGATGCGACGCTGCACCTCGTCCAGCTCTGCGGGCATCGTGTCCATCTCCATCCGCAGCTTGCTCGCCGCCTCGTCGACGAGGTCGATCGCCTTGTCGGGGAGGAAACGGTCGGCGATGTAGCGGTGGGAGAGGACCGCCGCGGCGACCAGCGCCGCGTCCTTGATCTTCACGCCGTGGTGCACCTCGTACCGCTCGCGCAGGCCGCGAAGGATCGAGATCGTGTCTTCGACACTCGGCTCGTCCACGAGCACTGGCTGAAAGCGGCGCTCGAGCGCAGGGTCCTTCTCGACGTGCTTGCGGTACTCGTCGAGCGTCGTGGCCCCGATGCAGCGCAGCTCACCGCGCGCCAGCATCGGCTTCAACATGTTGGACGCGTCCATCGCGCCTTCCGCGGCGCCCGCGCCAACCACCGTGTGCAGCTCGTCGATGAAGCAGACGATCTCCCCCTCGGACTCCTGGATCTCCTTCAGCACGGCCTTGAGCCGCTCTTCGAACTCGCCGCGGTATTTGGCGCCGGCCACCATCGCGCCGAAATCCAGAGCGACCACCCGCTTCTCTTTCAGGCCCTCTGGAACGTCCCCGCGCACGATGCGCTGGGCCAGCCCCTCCACGATGGCCGTCTTGCCGACGCCCGGCTCGCCGATGAGGACTGGGTTGTTTTTCGTCCGGCGCGAGAGCACTTGGATCACTCGGCGGATCTCGTCGTCACGGCCGATCACCGGGTCCAGCTTGCCGAGCCGCGCCAACGCGGTCAGCTCGCGCCCGTACCGCTCCAACGCCTGGTATGTGGACTCGGGGTTCTGGCTCGTCACGCGCTGCGTTCCGCGAATCTGCGTGAGGGCCTGAAGGATTCGTTCCTTGGTAATGCCATGCGCTTTCAGAACGCGACCGGCTGCCCCGGCATCGCCTTCCTCCGCCATGGCCAGCAGCAGGTGCTCGGTCGAAACGTAATCGTCTTTGAACTGGCTGGCGTTGCGCTCCGCGGCCGAAAGAAGGGTTCGCATTCGATTGGACAGATAGAGCTGTCCGCCGAAAACCTTCGGGAGGTTGTTGATCTCCTGCTCTGCGTCGGCGCGGATCCGCGCCGGGCTGCCGCCGAGCTTGCGCACGACTTCAGACGGGACGCTGTCCGGCGCGGTCAGCAGCACGGACAGGAGATGCTCCGGCTCGACCTGTTGGTTGTTCTGTGCCTCCGCAGCGCGCTGTGCCTGCACGAGGGCTTCCTGGGCGCGCTCGGTGAATCGCTGGATGTCCATTGTTTCCTACTCCATAGTCGGATCTGTTCTTGCGCGCGCCGCCACTACGTCGCACGTCGACGAAGTCGTTCGTTCTCTTCTTCGAGCGTCCGGATGCGCTCGGTAAGCTGGAGGATGACCTCCACGCCCGCCAGGTTCACGCCCAGGTCCTCGATCAGCCGGCGAATCTGTTGGGCGCGTCGGATGTCCTCGATGGAATACAGCCGAATACGCCCCTTGGTGCGCGATGGGGCCAAAAGTCCCTGCCGCTCGTAGGACCGGAGGGTTTGGGCGTGCACCCCCAGGATGCGCGCGGCTACGCTGATCGCAAAATACCCGGTTCGAAAGCTGACGCCTTCCATCTGCATACGCGCTTACCTCACGTCGCTGCCCGTGTGCGAAGCTCGGCCAGTCGTCGAAAGAGTTGCTGCTCTTCATCGCTCAGATGCGTGGGCAGCACGACGTTCACCTCGGCGTACAGGTCGCCGTGGCCGGAACCCCCCAGGTGCGGCATCCCTTGGCCGCGAAGACGAATCCGTCGGCCATTCTGGGTCTCCGGCGGGATCGCGAGGGCGAGCTTGCCGCCCTTGATGGTCGGCACCTCGACTTCGCCCCCGAGCATGGCGATGTGGAGGGGAACGGGCAGCTTGATCGTAAGATCATCGCCGTCCCGTTGGAACACTTTGTGCGGAGCGATCGAGACGATGAGATAAAGGTCGCCACGCGGTCCGCCAAATGGCCCGGGAGATCCCTCCGCGGCCACCCGCACTCGGGAGCCTTCGCGGACGCCAGCGGGGATCTTCACCTCGATTCGCCGAGGTGTCCCCTCCTGGGACATGAGGGTCAAAACGCGCGTGGTGCCGCTGTACGCTTCCTCCAGGGTGACGGTGACCGGCTGCTCGATGTCCTGGCCGGGGACGTGCTCCATGTGGATCCGCGCCCCTTCGGTCCGACCGGTCCGCCGGAACAGGTCCTCGAAGACGCTCCCGAATCCGCCTCCGGTGTGGCCGAATAGGTCTTCGAAGTCCGACGCGTCATACGTGCGGGTGTAGAAGCCGCCGCCCGCCCCGGCCGCCGCCCGCGCAGCCTCTGCCTGCTCGACGCGCGCCCAGTCTGCCCCGTACCGATCGTACTTGGAGCGCTTCTCCTTGTCGGAGAGGACCTCATACGCGGCCGAGATCTCTTTGAACCGCTCCTCGGCCTGCGCATCGTTCGGGTTGAGGTCGGGGTGGTACTTGCGCGCCAGTCGACGGTACGCCTGGCGGATCTCTTTGTCCGTGGCGTTTCGCTTGACGCCCAGAACGTCGTAGTAATCGCGCTTCGTCGCCATCGTCCGCTGTCCCGGCGTTGCGGAACCTGAGCGGTTCTGCACACTCGTATGATGCTATTATGGTAAACCTTGATAGCGACGTTGTCAATGTTATTGGATGTATTTGCTTTATCTGCGCCGGCGCGCGCCGCGCGCCCGGCCGCCCTGAGGGGCCGGCAGGAACCGTCGACGGCGCTCCTCTTCGCGATAGACGGCCATGTCGTGAGGATACTTGCGCCAGCGGTACACGGCAAAGTGTCCCACCACGGCCACGATCGCGAGCGCGTCCAGCACGGACCACAGCCGCTTCGAGAACATTTGGACGTCGGCATAGCGCATTGCCACGATGATGATCCCCAGGCCGCCCAGCCACCCGATCCAGTTCCCGTAGCGGCTCCAAAGCCGCCGGTGAATGCGATTCCCTTTGCTGAGTCGCCGCGAGCCAACGGCCATGGCGATGCCGGCTGCACAGGCGAGAACGAAGAAGGCCAACAGCGCGAGGTACACCGCGCTGCGTGCTTTCTGTGGGTCCTCCAGCAGCCACCCGGGCGAGACCCGAGAGATGAGATCTCCCAGGGCATCGAAAAATGACTCCACGCTGTTTCCTCCCCGTGTCCGAAAGCGCGTGAGATGATACCAGTCGCGTGCCTGCGCCGACTCCGGCTCCGCCCGACGGCGGAGTCGGCGCAGATACGGGCCGGTATAATGTCCACAAGCGCCATCCAGGCTGCCCGCAGGCGCGGCGTATCGGGATTTCCCACGTGAATCCGGTCGCGACCGCGCCCGCACCCCACCGGCGTCCGGTGACGGGAGGCGATGTCCACCTGGACACGAACGACGTGTCCGCGGACCCCCGCGCAGAAGGCGAAGAAGGAAGAGCGGGCGCGCGCGCCTCGCGCGGTCGCGGTCGCCCCCGTGGCGGTCGCCGGCGTTCGGAGCCCGCGAGCCCTACCGCCTCGAGGGAAGCGCCTCCGGAGACCGGGTCGGTCCCCGAGGGCTTGCGGACCGGCGACAACATCGCCGAGGTCGAGGATCAGGAGGTTCCATCCGCCGATCGGTCAACGGGGGAGGCGGTAGCCGCTGCTGAACGGGCTGCGCCAGGGGGACGATCGGGTCGCGCCCGTCGGCCAAAGAGCCCGCCCTCGCCGGTGGCCGTCGAAGTGATCGTGCCTCGCGGTTTTGGCCGCCGGGTCGACGCCAAGCTGGTGCGCCTCGTTGCCGAGCGCGCACTCGAACGCAACGGCTGGGAATTGCCCGCGACCCTCGACGTCGTCTTTGTGACCGATAACGACATGCGGGAGATCAACGCGACGCGGCGCGGACTCGATGAAGCGACGGACGTTCTCAGTTTCCCCGCCTTGGAGGTTCGACCAGGCCAGGGAATCGTCCAGGACTTCTTCGTTCTTCCACCGGAGGCCCCACTCCATCTCGGCGACGTCGTCATCTCCGTCGAGCGGTTCGAGAGTCAGGCGGATGAGGCCGGCCACTCTCGGAAACGCGAGCTGGCCTTCCTGACAGTCCATGGCGTCCTGCACATCCTTGGATTCGACCACGAGACGGACGAGGAACGCCGAACGATGCGCCGACGGGAGGAAGAGGTGTTGACCGAGCTGGGTATCCGTCGTGATGGCGCCTGACGGGAGCGGCGTCCAGCACGGCATGGCCCTTCCGCCGAGCCCTCAGGCGAGCGCGCACCTCCGTGTGCTGGGCAGCTTTGGATTCGCGTGGGCGGGCATCTTCCACGTCCTTCGAACACAGCCCAACTTTCGCATCCACCTCGTGGCCGCCACCGTGGCCCTGGCGTTGGGCGTCGTGCTCCGATTTGGGCCAACCGAGCTGGCGGTGCTCCTCCTCACGATCGCTCTGGTGCTCGTCGCCGAGGCGGTCAACACGTCGGTCGAGGCGGCCGTAGACGCCGTCGGGGCCGCGCCGTCCGTGGCGGCAATGCACGCGAAGGATGCGGCGGCGGGCGCAGTCCTGCTGAGCGCCATCGCGTCAATCGCGATCGGGCTCGTCTTGTTTTTGCCGCGGCTCGCATCGGTGTTTCTGCGGATCGAGCCGAGATAGGGCACCCTCGGCGCCGACCGACTCGCGTGGGGCTGGAGCCTTCGTCCGGGTGAAAGGTTGAATCAGGCGCCGGCGGGCCGCGGCGCGGGTTCGTGCCACTGCCAGATCGCGGTCGCCCACGTGAGCCCGGCGCCGAATCCCATTAAGCCCACCATCGCTCCGTCGCTGAGTCGGCCCTCCGCGCGCGCGTCGTAGAGCGCGAGAGGAATCGAGGCGGCGCTCGTGTTGCCGTAGTGCTTGACGTTCGAATAGAAGAGCGACTCGGGCAGCTCGAGATTGTGCGCCACGGTCTGCAAAATTCGGTCGTTGGCCTGGTGCGCCACGATGAGGTCGAGGTCCGCGAGCCGAACGCCGGCTCGATCCGCCGCTTGCACAAGAGCGTCCGCCGGCGTCGTCGTGGAAAACCGGTACACCTGGTGGCCATTCATCCGAATGGCGTGCTCGTGCGCCGCGACCGTGTCGGCCGAGGGAGGCTTTCGCGAGCCGCCCGCCGGCACGTAGAGGTGTTTCGCCCCCCGACCGTCGGAGCCGAGAACGAACGACCGCAGGCCTCCTGCCCGATCCGTCGCCGAGACCAGCGCGGCCCCTGCGCCATCGCCGAAGAGGACGCAGGTCGTTCGATCGGTGAAGTCCAGCCAGCGAGAGAGGGTGTCGGATCCGATCACGAGCACGTGCTCATACGACCCCGATGCGATGAACTGCCCCGCGGTGACCAGCGCATAGACGAAGCCGGAGCATGCCGCGTCCAGATCATACGCGCCGGCCGCGGTAAGGCCCAGCGCGTCCTGAACCATGCTCGCGGTCGCCGGAAAGACCTGGTGGTCGGGCGTCGACGTGGCGACGATGACCAGGCCGACTTCGCTGGGCGGCACGCGGGACGCGGTCAGCGCCTCGCATCCGGCCTGGATCGCCATCGTGCCCGTGGTCTCGCCATCGCTCACGAAGCGCCGCTCGGCGATTCCCGTTCGGCTGCGAATCCATTCATCCGACGTATCGACGAACGTGCTCAGTTCGTCGTTCGACACGATCCTGGATGGCAACGACCGTCCGAGGCCGGAGATGCGCGCAAATCGCGACGCGCTCATTCGACGCGCACCGGTGGCAGCGCATCGGAACGCGGCTCGATGGCGAGGAGCGGCGCGTGCGCTGCGACGAGGGCTCCGCGCTCGACCAGGACCTGCCGAACGGTCCCCGCCTGGTCGGAGGCCACTTCGTTGAAGATCTTCATCGTCTCGATGAGTCCGATCACAGACCCGACCTCGACGGGGCTTCCCACGTCGACGAACGGCGCGGCTCCCGGCGAAGGGGCGTCGTACCAGACCCCGGTGAGGGGTGAACGTACGAAGTGGAGCGCCGTGTCGTCAGCGCCGGAGATCGCGGCCTCACGGCCAGGTGCGCCGGGCTCCGCGGGTGGGGACAACGGACGCGTTGGGCGACGGATCGCAACGCGCAGTCCGGTGACGCGAACGTCGAGCTCGGTGGTGTCGCTCTGTTCGACTGCGTCGATGATCGAGCGGACGACGGCGCTCCACGCATCGATGGGCCCCGCCCTCATCGACGGATCGTCGCTCACTGGTAACGTCGAAATACCAACGACGCGTTGTGGCCGCCAAAACCGAGCGAGTTGGTCAGCGCCACGTGGACGGGCTCCTTCCGTGCCGCGTTGGGCACGTAGTCCAGATCGCATTCTGGATCCGGATACTCGTAGTTGATCGTGGGGGGGATGATTCCCTCGTCGATGGCCTTGACACAGACGATAGCCTCGACCGCTCCGGCGGCGCCCAGGAGGTGCCCGGTCATGGACTTCGTCGACGATACCGGAACGCTATAGGCTGCCTCGCCGAACACGGTCTTGATCGCGATCGTCTCGAGTCGGTCGTTGGCCGGGGTGGAAGTCCCGTGGGCGTTGATGTAGTCGACGTCGGACGCCGAGCAGCCCGCCTTCCGAAGGGCGATCTGCATCGCGCGGGCCGCCCCCTCCCCTCCTTCGGACGGCGCCGTGATGTGGTAGGCGTCGTCGGTTGCGCCGTATCCAGCAACCTCCGCGTAGACGCGCGCCCCACGCGCGCGGGCGAAGCTCTCCGCTTCGAGCACCAGCGCGCCACCGCCTTCGGCCATGACAAACCCGTCGCGTTCGCGGTCGAACGGGCGCGACGCTCGCTCTGGCTCGTCGTTGCGCGTCGAGAGCGCTTTCATAGCGGCGAATCCGGCAACGCCGATGGGCAAGATGCCCGCCTCCGAACCCCCAGCGATCATCACCTTGGCGTCTCCGCGCTTGATGATCTCCGCCGCCTCACCGATGGTGTGGGCGCTCGTTGCGCAAGCTGACACGACGGCATAGTTTGGCCCGCGAGCGCCCGTTGCGATCGCGACGTGTCCGGCGGCGAGGTCTGGGAGGAACATCGGGATGAGGAACGGGCTGACCCGGTGCGGTCCGCGTGTCCGGAGCACTTCGATCTGATCGGCGAGGGTGATCATGCCACCGACGGCCGAGCCGAACAGAACGCCCACGTGTTCCGAGATCGACTCGTCGATCTCCAGGCCGGAGTCCTCGAGGGCCTCGCGCGATGCGACGAGAGCGAGCTGGCAGAACCGGTCGAGCCGCTTTGCCTCTTTGAAGGAAAGGGCATCCTCGGGGCTGAAGCCCTTGATCTCGCCCGCGATTCGGCAATCAAAGCCCGTGGTGTCGAATCGCGTGATCGGGCCAACGCCCGGCTTGCCTTCGACGATCCCGTCCCACGTGGTGGAAAGCGTGGTCCCCAGGGGCGTGATCGTGCCGAGGCCTGTGACCACGACGCGCTCCGTCACGGCCTGTACCCCGCCGTCGAGGGCATGCTAGCCTCTGCCAATCGCATGCCGAACGAGCTGGCTGGTGGCGCGAGCGTCCAGGTCCTCGATGCGATAGCAGGGCCCGTTCAGCCAGGTCGCCAGCCGGGATGCGAGGCCGATGCGGAAGTGCTCCGCTTCCGTGTCCACGACCATGGAATTGACGTTGAGCTCGCGGATCTTTCCGGAGACGCGTCGAACGTCTTCGATCGGGTCGCTCCCGTGCAACGCCACGTTGGCGCGCCCGTCCGACACCACGATGAGGAGCGGAAGGACGCCCCGGTCCCGCGAAATCTCCTGCTCCAGCAGCTCGCCAGCGACGCGAAGGCCGTCGGCGAGCGGGGTCCGGCCTCCCGTCGGAAGCTGCTGAAGGATCCGCTCAGCGCGCTGCACGCTGTTCGTCGGACTGAGCACGAGCTCTGCCTGCGAGCCGTGAAACGTGATGAGCGCGACCCGATCTCGCTTCTGGTAGGCGTCGGTGAGGAGCGATAGGATGGCGCCCTTGGTCATGACCATGTGGTTCTCGACGCCCATGCTTCCGCTCGTGTCGAGCACGAAGACGATGAGGTTCGAGATCTTGCGCTCGCGCACCTTCTCGCGGATGTCCCACCGCTTCAGGCGAAAGGCAGTTCCTTCGGGCTCCGCTTCTCTGCGCTCCTGCTGATACACCGCGGCGGCCCGGACCGTCGCGTCGAGCGCCAGAGAGTGCGCCTTCTCCTTGGGCACCGCGCCACGGATGTACCGCCCGACAGGCTCGGTGTTCGTGACACTCGTGCGTCGACCGAGTCGCTGGCGTTCACGCGGTTGAACCGAATCGGTGGCTATCTTCCGGACGCGAAAGGGGGCCCCGGGTTGATCAACCCGGGGCGCATCTCCTTGGCCTACTTTGTCTTCCTCGGTTGCCGAAGCAGGCTCGGGTGTGGGGTTCGCTTCGCCCTCGGCGCTTTCCGCCTCAGATCGAGACACTTGCGCCTGGATTCGCCGCTCGAGCTCGCCGGGGTCGGCGCTCGCCTCGTCGAAGGGCTGCCGCCGCCGTCGGTGGGGAAGCGCGAGCATGGCCGCGACCCGCACGTCTTCGGGCGTCACGTTGGTTCGGCCCTGATACGCGGCGTGGGTCATCGCGGTCTTGTACATCACGATGTCCGCGCGCAAGCCGTCGACCTCGAGATCGGAACAAATTCGCGTGATGAGGTCGAGCATGCGCTCCGACAGCGTCACGTCCGGCAGCAGCGTGCGAGCGCGCTCCAGTCGGTGGCGCTCCTCTTCTTCCGCCTCCTGCCAGATCACGTTGAAGGCGACGGGGTCGGTCTCGAAGGCCGCGCGGCGCCGCACGACCTCAGCGCGGAGGTGCGGCTCATGGATCCCTTCGACTTCCACCGTGAGGGCGAAGCGGTCGAGAAGCTGCGGGCGCAGCTCACCCTCCTCGGGGTTCATGGTGCCGATGAGGATGAACTCGGCCGGGTGGCTGAACGAGATGCCTTCGCGCTCGACGTAGTTGACGCCCATCGCGGCCGCGTCCAGCAGGACGTCGACGAGATGGTCACTGAGGAGATTCACTTCGTCCACGTAGAGAATTCCGCGATTCGCGGAGGCCAGCACGCCCGGCTCAAACCGTCGCTGGCCCTCCCTGACCGCGTGCTCGATGTCCAGCGTGCCGACGACACGGTCCTCCGTGGCGCTGACCGGGAGCTCGACCAGGGGTACGTGCCGCACGTACGTGTCGAGCGCTTTTCGTTCCGCCCGCTCGTGGCACTCCTCGCACCAGGTGGCCGGTCGCGTCGGATCGCAGCCGAATCGACATTCAGCGACGGTGGGCTCCTCAGGGAGCAGCGCCGCGAGGGCCCGAGCGGCGGTGGACTTCGCGGTACCCTTTTCGCCGCGGACGAGAACGCCGCCAATCTTTGGATTCACAGCATTGAGAAGTAGACCCAGCTTCATTCGCTCCTGGCCGACGAGGGCCGTGAACGGGAATATGGGTCGGACCGGTCCTGGCACAAATACCTCCTTGTACAATCGAGCCCGGTACCATGATACTCCACGCGATGTGCGCGCGGAGCCCGCTGCGCGGACTCCAGGTAGTGTGCGCGGGCGCTCAAGGTGCGCCGATGAACCGCCAAATCGGGACCACGACCTTCAGGCCTTCTGCCCCGTCGTTCGCGATGGGGCACGTTGGTCCGGATGCATGGCGCGAGCCTGCTGATCCGCTACGCCACGCGGCCCCGGCCGTTCTTGCGCTTCTCTTCGGCTTTCTTTGCCTTCTTCAGGTGCTTGTGCCAGGCCACTTTCTTCCGCTTGTTCACGATTCACTCCCGTCGGTGTCTGGGCGCGATTCTACTGACCGATCGGCGCTGGCGCAAGCGATCACCCCTGACCAGCCTTCTCGCTCCCCCGTCTTCGTCGCCGACGTTCGCGGGATCATCAACCCGGTCATGGCCGGATACGTGACACGCGTGATCGACGAGGCCGAGACCGCCGGGGCGAGCCTCGTCGTCTTAGAGATGGACACGCCCGGCGGCCTCGACACCTCCATGCGCGAGATCACGCAGCGGATCCTCGCCGCGCGCGTTCCCGTCGCCGTGTTCGTATACCCGCCAGGATCCCGGGCCGCGTCGGCCGGGGTCTTTATCACCTACTCGGCCCATATCGCTGCTATGGCTCCGTCCACGAACATCGGCTCGGCCCATCCAGTGTCGCTCGGCAGTAACGGGGAGGAGCAACAGTCGTCCACCATGGTGGACAAGATCACCAATGACGCCGTGGCGTCCATTCGCTCGATGGCGGAGCTACGGGGAAGGAATGCCGATTGGGCGGAAGAGGCGGTGCGGACCAGCGCGAATCTCCAATCGTCGGAAGCGCTGAAGCAGAACGTGGTGGACGTGATCGCGGACGACCTCCCCGCCCTCTTGCGTAGCCTCGACGGCCGGTCGGTGCACGTGGGATCGGCGGACGTCACGCTCAACGTTGCCGACGCTCCCCTCGAATTCCGGTCGATGAACGGCATCGAGCGCTTCTTCCATACCATCAGCGATCCGACCGTTGCGTATCTGCTCCTGAGTCTCGGCGGGCTCGCGCTGATCTACGAGCTGGCCAGCCCGGGAGCCGTGCTGCCCGGCGTGGTCGGTGGGATCTCCGTACTGCTTGCGCTCTACTCCCTCGGCACGCTTCCTATCAACATGGCTGGTGTGGGACTGATTCTGTTTGCCTTGGTCCTCCTGTTCGCGGACCTGGCCGTCGCGGGAAGCGGCGTGCTGACCGTGGGGGGAATCCTTTCGTTTCTTCTCGGCTCGATGCTGCTGGCGACGGCCCCCCAGAGCCAGGCGTTCGTCCGCGTGTCAGCCCCTGCCGTCGTGACCATGTCTCTCGCCTTCGCGGGGTTTTTCACCTTCGTTGTCGCCGCGATTCTGCGTGGCAGGCGGCGGCCAGTCTTCGTCGGGATCGAGACGCTGCCCGGGGCAAGAGGCGTTGCCCGCTCTGACATCGGCGCAAGCGGTACGGTTCTGGTGGATGGCGAGCTGTGGCAGGCGAGCGCCGCTGACCCGGACACGCCGATTCCGTCCGGTTCTCCGGTTCGGGTGGTCTCCGTGAGCGGGCTGCGGGTGGTGGTCCGAGCGGAGTGAGCGCGGCCACCTCGGTTGGGTGCGGAGCGTTCGTCCGTGGCGGGAGACTCGCTATACTTGAGGAATCATGACGACCATTGCCCTGGTCCATGCGCGCCAGATCCTTGACTCGCGGGGCAACCCGACGGTGGAAGTCGATGTGCTGCTGGAGGATGGGAGCCTTGGCCGCGCCGCCGTCCCGTCGGGCGCATCGACCGGCGCACACGAAGCGATCGAGCTGCGTGATGGCGATCGATCCAAGTACCGGGGACAAGGCGTGCTGCACGCGGTCGAGAACGTCAACGAGCTGATCGCCCCGGACCTCATCGGCCAGTCGTGCGACGACCAGGCGGCGATCGACGGGCTCCTCCTCGAGCTGGATGGAACCGAGAACAAGAGCAAGCTTGGCGCGAATGCTATGCTCGGCGTTTCCATCGCCTGCGCAAAGGCCGCCGCGGAGTCTCTGGGAACGCCGCTCTTTCGCTACCTCGGCGGCGCAAATTCGCGGCTCCTGCCCGTTCCCATGATGAACGTGCTCAATGGCGGGCGCCATGCGGAGAACTCGACCGACTTCCAGGAGTTCATGCTGGTTCCATTGGGGATGGGCTCCTTCGCGGAGGCTCTTCGTGCGGGCTCAGAGATCTACCATGCCCTGCGCGACCTTTTGAAAACGCAAGGGCTCGGCACCGGTCTGGGGGACGAGGGTGGATTCGCCCCGTCCCTGTCTTCGAACGCCGAAGCCGTCGAGATCCTCGTGAGGGCCATCGAAAACGCGGGCTACCGACCGGGCGAAGAGGTGGCCATTGCCATCGACGTGGCCGCGACCGAGCTGCTCCAGGACGGGAAATACGTGCTACCGCGGGAAGGGCGAACCCTTGATGGGAGCGGTCTCATCGATCTGTACGCGGAGTGGCTGCGAGCCTACCCGATCGTTTCCCTTGAGGATGGGCTCGGCGAGGATGACTGGGATGCCTGGGCAGAGTTGACCGGACGTCTGGGGTCGCAGGTGCAGCTCATCGGGGACGACCTCTTCGTTACCAACCTGGACCGGTTGTCGCGCGGCATCAGCCAAGGATGTGCGAACTCCATCCTCATCAAGCTCAACCAGATCGGAACGGTGACCGAGACCTTGGATTGCATCGAGCTTGCGCGGCGCGCCGGCTATTCGGCCGTGATCTCGCACCGATCGGGCGAGACGGAGGACGTCACGATCGCGGACCTCGCGGTGGCGAGCGGAGTGGGACAGATCAAGACCGGCGCGCCCGCGCGCTCCGACCGTGTCGCAAAGTACAACCAGCTCCTGCGAATCGAGGAGGCGCTGGGGTCCACCGGTCGATTCGCGGGCGCTCTCGCGTTTCGGCTGCCGAGCCCCGGCTCTGATCCGTTGCTGGGTTCCAGCCTCACCACCTAGCGTACGACACCGGCTACGAGGAGGTATCCCGAATGACTGTGCGCGTAGGCATCAACGGCTTCGGTCGCATCGGCCGTCAGGTGTTCAAGGCCATTCGCGAGCGGCATCCGAACGCCCTCGAGATCGCCGCGGTCAACGACCTGATGGATTCAAAGACGAATGCACACCTGCTGAAGTACGACACCAACTACGGGCGGTACCCCGGCTCGGTCGAGGCGTCGAACGGGAACCTCATCGTTGACGGCGAGACCATCAAGGTGTTTGCCGAGCGGGATCCGGCCGCCATCAAGTGGAGCGATGTCGGGGCGGACATCGTCGTGGAGTCGACCGGATTTTTCACCGACGCGACCAAGGCGGCAGCGCATCTCCAGGGCGGCGCAAAGAAAGTGATCATCAGCGCGCCCGCCCGCAACGAGGACATCACGCTGGTGCTCGGGGTGAACGAGCGAATGTACGACCCCGCGAAACATCGGGTCGTCTCCAATGCCTCCTGCACGACGAATGGCCTCGCGCCCGTTGCCAAAGTGCTCTTCGACACGTTCGGAATCCAAAAGGGGCTGCTCACCACGGTCCACTCCTACACGAATTCGCAACGGCTGCTGGACATGGCGAGCGCCGACCTGCGCGATGCGCGGGCCGCGGCGATGAACATCGTGCCGGCGGCCACCGGCGCTGCGCGGGCCGTCGGGCTCGTGATCCCCGAGCTGCAGGGCCGATTCAACGGCATCGCCTTTCGCGTGCCGACGGCGACGGTCTCGGTAATCGATTTCGTGGCCGATCTCGATCGCAAGGCAACGGTCGAGGAGATCAACGCGGCCATGAAGAAGGCCGCCGAGGGGCCCATGAAGGGGATCCTGGCCTATACCGAGGAGCCATTGGTCTCGAGCGACCTCAAGGGTAGCGATTACTCGTCGATTTTCAGCGCCCTCGACACGATGATTGTCGGGGACAACATGGTGAAAGTCGTGTCGTGGTACGACAACGAGTGGGGCTACTCGTGTCGAGTCTCTGACCTCGCCAACTTTATGGCGGGGATGATGGAGGGATGACCTCCGGGCGGACCGCGCGATGACGGCCGCGTCGTCTGGCCCGCCATCGTCGCTACGCACGCTTCGGGACGTCGACCTCCGGGGAAAACGGGTTCTCGTTCGGGTCGACTACAACGTTCCGCTCGAAGACGGCCAGATCACGGATGACAGCCGTATTCGTGAGACGCTCCCGACCCTGCGTGCCCTCCAGGACCTCGGTTGCCGAATCGTGCTTGTCTCTCATCTCGGCCGTCCAGATGGGAAGGCTGACCCGAAGCTGAGCCTGGCTCCCGTTGCGCGTGCGCTGGAAGCGCTCATCGGCGCTCCGGTCGCCTTTGCACGCGAAACGATCGGGCCCGACGCGCATGCAAAGGCCGCCGCACTCCAGCCCGGCCAGATCTTGCTGCTCGAGAACGTCCGGTTTTACCCCGAAGAAGAAGCCAATGACCCGGCGTTCGCGGCCGAGCTGGCGAAATTCGGCGACGTGTTCGTGAACGACGCCTTTGGCACGGCCCATCGCGCCCACGCGTCGACGGTCGGCGTGGCAGCCAATCTGCCATCGGTGGCCGGCTTGCTGATGGAGCGAGAGCTGCGCGCCTTGGGCTCGGTGCTGGAAGATCCGAAACGGCCGCTCGTCGCGATCATCGGCGGAGCCAAGGTTTCGTCAAAGATCGGCGTCCTGGAGAACCTTCTGCCACGTATCGATACCCTCATCATCGGCGGCGGGATGGCGTGCACGTTTCTCAAGGCGGAGGGCATCGATGTGGGCCGCTCCCTACTGGAGGCGGACCGCGTTGGCCTCGCGGCCGATCTGATGCGACGAGCGCAGGCCCGCGGCGCAGGCCTACTCTTGCCGGTCGACGGCGTCTGCGCCGACCGTGTCGACGAATCGGCCCACACGGTGACCGTGGAGGTGGGTGCGATTCCTCGAGACATGATGATGTTGGACATCGGCCCGAGGAGTGTCGAGCGGTTTCGCGAGGGCATTCGATCGGCAGGGACGATTCTGTGGAACGGTCCCATGGGCGTGTTCGAGTGCCGGCCGTTCGCGGCGGGCACCGCGGCGATCGCCGATGCCGTCGCCGCGAGCGAGGCGATCAGCGTCGTCGGGGGCGGCGATACCGTCGCCGCGATCGAGCGCTTCAGCGATCCGTCGCGATTCACCCACGTATCGACGGGTGGTGGGGCATCGCTCGAGTATCTCGAGGGTCGCGCGCTTCCCGGCGTGAGCGTGTTGAGGAGATCGGGTTGACCGCCACCGAAGCTTCTGGATCCGCGCCACAACAGCGGCCCGTCGGTGCCCGCGTGCCGATTGTGGCGGGCAACTGGAAGATGAACACCACCATCCCTGAGGCGGCGGCGCTGGTCGACGCGATGTTGAACGAGCTGCCTTTCATCGAGCGGGTCGAGAAAGTCGTCTGTCCCCCCTTCATATCTCTGGATGCGGTTCGAAGCCGCGTGATGGGATCGGGCATCCTCGTCGGCGCCCAAAACGCCCACTGGGAACCGAAGGGCGCGTTTACCGGTGAGGTCTCTGTCGCCATGCTTCAGGGGCTGGCCGACTTCGTCATTCTCGGCCACTCGGAGCGCCGCCAGCTCTTCCACGAGACGAACGAGGACGTGAACCGGAAGGTCCTCGCCGCGCTCGCCTGGAATCTCCGGGTCATTCTCTGCGTCGGGGAACCCCTTTCGGAGAACGAGGCGGGCAACACAGAACAGTACGTGGAGCACCAGGTGCAATCGGCGCTGCGCGACGTGAGCTCACTGGAAAACGTGGCGATCGCCTACGAACCGATCTGGGCGATCGGCACTGGCAAGGCTGCGACGCCCGAGGACGCGGGGCGCGTCATCCGCCACATCCGGGGCGTGGTGAGCGAGATCGCGGGCGGCGCCGCGGGTCAGGGGATCCGTATTCTGTACGGCGGCAGTGTCACGCCACAGAACTTTCCCGCGTTCGCGGCCCATCCGGAGATCGACGGCGCCCTTGTCGGCGGAGCGAGCCTGCAGGCCGACTCTTTCCTCGCCATCGTTCGCCAGGCCTCGGATGCCGCCCGCCGACAATCCTAGGCGGCGCGGCCGAAAGATGACCGGCCATCCTGTGCGAACCGAAGAATCTACTCGCTAACGGTCAAATCGCGCCAGCCTGTTCGCCTGCGGGCTGAGAATGACAGCTCCCGTCCGTCCCTCGAGCGGGCTTGTACGGATGGGTCGATCGCCTGACGGCACAGATCGCAAACGCTCGAGCCAGTCCGGGCGAGCAGCGGTGGGATGGGGACCGCACGCTCCCCCTCAGTGGAGCTCCCATACCATCCGTGTCGCGAGGAGCAGCGCGCCGAAACACGCCACGAGGTTCAGGACGGCGAGGGATTGGACGGAGCGCCGGACCTGATCGGCCGAGGATCCGTCTTCTGCGGCGGCGATGAGTCGCGGCGCCAGCACGAAGCGGATGAGCGCGGTCATCGTGAAGGTGGCGAGCACGAAGCCATGCTTCCAGAACAGGACCATCCCGTACACGGTGGTCTCCCGAAGCTGCTCCAGCGCGCCGAACGAGAGCGCTTCGCGGAACGGATTGAACATCGTCTGCCATACGCCGGTCAGTACGATGACGACAATGCCGACGACGATGAATGGTCGCGACCAGGAGATCAGGCGTCCGCGCTGGGCGTCGTCGAGCCCGGGCACCGTCGCGGCCACGAGATCGACGATGGCCAGCCCGATCCAGGCGGTGACGAAGGGCACGTGGATCCACAACGCGATGAGGGTCAGACCGGTCTTATCCACGTGCGGTCCGGCAGATCGAAACCATCGCCTCTGGACCGGTTACGAGGTGGCAGACGTTGCGACGAACCAGCCGATCTCCCCGCGATCCGCGTGGCCCGGGATCGCGCAATAGATTCGATAGCGCCCCTCGGTGGGCAGCGTAAAGGTTACCGTTTCCGTGCCGCCGGCGACGAGGCGGTCCGTCGAGACGATGTCGTCCGTATCCGCGACATTCCGCACGTAGAAGGTATGCCGACGGGGTCCGTCGTTCGAAATCGTCACCGAGATCGTGCCTGGCCGCACGGCGACCTCCGACGGGCTGAAGAAATAGTCCCCCGTGCTGATCGCGATCGACTGGTCCGCCGACGCGGCTTTTGATCCCGTCGCCGCATTCTGCGCACGCGCCGTCGAATTGTCCGTCGTTGAGTCGGATTCGCTCGCTGCCCCTCCGCACGCCAGGAGTATCAGACTCGCCGCGGCGATGAGCGTGAGGGGTGCGACCCGTCGAACTGCCATGAACGAAGACTCCGAGTACGTATAGTGTCTAGAGGCTGTACGAGCCGGGCCGTTGCAGAGATTCCCGCAGATCGATCATCTCGCCACCAGATGATGGATCGCGGCGAAGCCACACCGTAACGAACTGGATTTGGCATGGGCGACGAAGCGCGAAATGCAAGCTTTTCGCGATTTCCGCGGGCCGGCGGGCTACTCCTGCACCCCACTTCGCTGCCGAGCCGCTGCGGGATCGGTGACTTTGGACCCGCGGCCTACCAGTTCGTCGACTTCCTCGCGCGCGCGGGGCAGCAGCTGTGGCAGCTCCTGCCCCTCGGACCGACGGGGTTCGGTGACTCCCCCTACGCGGCCCGTTCCGCATTTGCCGGAAACCCGCTCTTGATCTCTCCGGAGATCTTGCGCGACGAGGGCTTGATCGATTCGTCCGAGCTGGATGCGCTGCCGCCATTCCGGGAGGAACGCGTCGACTACGCTGCGGTCGCCGTCCTCAAGGACCGCATGCTCCGCCGAGCCGCGGCCCGCGCGGCGACCGACGGGCCGCCATGGCTTCGCGACCAGCTTGAGTCCTTCCGCTCGGACCAGCGAGAGTGGCTGGACGATTTTACGCTGTTCATGGCCCTTCGCGACCAGTTCGATCGCAATCCGTGGCAGCGCTGGCCGTCTGGCCTTCGGGCTCGGGACCCACGGGCGCTGGAGCAGGCACGGCGTAGTCTGGCCGACGAGGTCGCCTATCACCGTTTCGCGCAGTTCCTTTTCTGGCGGCAATGGTCGGCGCTTCACCAATACGCGGCCGAGCGCCACGTGCAGATCGTCGGAGACCTTCCGATCTTCGTGGCGCACGACAGCGCCGATGTGTGGGCCAATCAGGAGCTGTTTCACCTTGATTCAGCGGGGAACCCGACCGTTGTTGCCGGGGTGCCGCCGGACTATTTCTCGTCCACGGGCCAGCGCTGGGGTAATCCTCTCTATCGATGGGATCGGATGGCGGAGGACGGATTTCGCTGGTGGATTGCCCGGTTCCGCATGCTGCTGCGCACGGTCGACATCGTCCGGATCGATCATTTCCGGGGCTTCTGTGCGTGCTGGGAGATTCCCGCAAGCGAGTCCACCGCTGTCAATGGCCGGTGGGTCGAGGTTCCCGGTGACGCGGTGTTTTGCGCCCTTCGAGATGCCCTGGGGAGCCTTCCCATCATCGTGGAGGACCTGGGTTACATCACGCCGGACGTGGTCGCCCTCCGCCAACGGCTCGGATATCCAGGGATGAAGGTCCTCCAATTCGCCTGGGATTCCGGACCGACGAATCCGTTCTTACCCCACAATTTCGAGCCGAACTGCGTCGTCTACACCGGAACGCACGACAACGATACGACGCTCGGCTGGTTTCGCTCCGCGACCCCGGCCGAGCGTGCACACGCCACCCAGTACATGGGGGTATCCGGCGAGGACATCGCCTGGGACCTCATCCGACTCGCCTTCGCATCCGTCGCGGACCTGGCGATCGTCCCCGTTCAGGACGTTCTCAGTCTGGACACGGATGCCCGCATGAACTTCCCTGGTCGCGCGGAGGGCAATTGGGCATGGCGCCTGCGTCACGACCAGCTCCGCGATGAGCACGCTGACCGCCTCCGCCATCTGTCTACCACGTTCGGTCGCGTGCGATGACGTCTATCGCGGCCGGCAGTGCGCCACGACGTTCTCGCGGGATTTCAGGAGCGCCACGCGGGGAAACGTGCGCTTCAGCCGATCCACTCGAGCCGCCGTGCGGCGGTCGTTGAAGAAATTGAACGCCGCGATTCCGCCCGGCGCCAGTGCCTGGCGGATGCGTCGGAGGAAGGGCCGGCGGAAGATCGCCGGCGGGACCATCCCGTCAGCGAACAGGTCCACGGCGATGTAGTCGAAGACCGTTTCCACCCGGTCGACGAAGGCGAAGGCGTCCGCCTCGACGATCTCGTTCGTGCATCGCTCAATGCTAAAGGCGCTTCGCGCGATACGGATGATGGCCGGATCGTTGTCCACGCCGACGATTCGGACTGCTCCAAATCGTTTCCTGAGGAGGTGGGCGATAGTGCCGCCGCCCAGGCCGAGGATCAAGGCGGTGCGCGGGTGGGCTTCGGGCAACATCAGCGGCCAGTAGCCAGGGCCGAGTGGTCCGCTATCGACGTGGACGGACTGGACGACGCCGTCCACGATGAGCGCGATCTGTCCCTCGTCTTCGCCGATCCAGACGCGCCTCCGCTCCCCGTGGGGAGCAGAAGCTAGCGGTTGCGCCGCCGATACTTCTTCAGCATCTTTCGGTACTTGTGCCGCCGCATCTTTTTCCGGCGCTTCTTGACGAGAGAACCCATCGATGTGCAACTCCTACCCAATCATCGGACGGCCATCGCGAACGTCACCCCGCGGCAGACGCGACTCACGCGTGTGCCGGCCAAAGGGTGGTGTGGCGTGGCAACATCTGCCGAGTGTAGCGGTGGGGCATGAACCCTGTCAAAGTACCGGCGTGCGCCATCCGATGAGCGGCCCGACGGCGATACCGAGGGCAAAGAGGAGCCCGAATCGCGCGTGAAGCTGGGCTGACCCGCGAACCGCGGCGTTGAGCGCGCGCGGATCTTCCGTCGAAACGAACAGCCGCACCAATTTCGGGGGAACCCCCACGAGAACGATCGGGAAAAGCGCGGTGACCGGAAGCTGCCCCGCGACGACGGCGGCGACGTTGGTGACATAGGCAGCCACGAAGAGCGCGGCGTACAGGGCCAATCCCGTCCATCGACCGAAGGTGACCGGGACGGTGTGGCGGCCGACCTTCCCATCCGCCACCACGTCGCGCAGGTTATTGGCGAGTAGGATCGCCGCGACCAGGCATCCGATCGGAATGGATGCCCAGAGGGCGCCCGCCGATAGGGTTCCGGCCTGAATGAAGTAGGCGAGACCAACAATCATCGGCCCCATGAAGAGGAAGACCTCGACCTCCCCGAGCGGCGTGTACGCGATGGGGAGCGGTCCGCCTGTGTACAGGAAGCCGGCGAGCGCACTGGCAACTCCGGCGACGAGGACTGCGAGCGACGTGCGCGCGACGATCGCAAGACCAAGTCCCAGTGCCAGCACCAAGCACGCCACGGCGGCCCAAAAGACCTGAGCGGCCGGAACGTGCCCTCGGACAATTGCCCCTGCGATGCCAACGGTCTCGGGCGTATCGAGGCCATGTCGAAAGTCGAAGTACTCATTGAACATGTTCGTGGCGATCTGGATGAGGACTGACGCCACCAGCATGGCGACGAAGAGCGAAGGTGACCGAAGGTCGCCCGTCGCGAAGGCCAGAGAACCGCCGACGAGTACGGGAACGATGGATGCGGTGAGGGAGAAGGGTCTCGCAAGGCGCCACCAAACGCGCCACGCGGCTGGCCGGTCGTCTCCCGCGGCGATGGGAGTGCTCGTCACCGCCTCCGCTCCATAGCTCCTACCAAACCGCTCGGCAGATCGGGCTGTGATAGTATCGAATCCACGAACTCCACGGAAGGAGGCCCTGCGTGTTCAAAGTCAAGGGTGCGCGATCGTGGAACATCAACGCGGAAAACCTCGACGAGATGGTTCGCTTCTATCGCGATTTCGTAGGCGGAGACGAGGGCCGGAGCATGAACATCGGCGGCGTGACCGTCGCGCACATCGATCTCGGCGGCCTGACGCTTGGCTTGTTCGACGCGTCTGAGGGGCCACGCCCCGGCGTTCCGCATCATACCTTCGACATCGACTGGCCGGGAGACCTGGAATCGGTCACCCGCGAGCTGGAGGGCAAGGGCGTCAAGATCGAAGGGACTCGGATACATCGGGAAGGACCCGGGTATTCGCTCTATTTCTCGGACCCTTGCGGCAATCGCATCGAGCTTTCAACGGATCCACCCCGCTAACCCGCGCGCCGGACGATTTCCAAAGCTGAATCGGGATCTGTGACGGGCGCATCGCAGACGAATCCCCGGCAGACGTAGGCGGTGCTCGTGCCGTTGAGAATCGTGCGTCCGTCGAGAAGCGGGATCGTCGGGGTCGCTGTGGGTTCGCGTGCGTCACGGACGGCAAGGACGGCATTGGGCAAGTACTCCCGACGGAACGGCTCGAGCATACGCTGCATGTCGGGCGAACCGACCTCGCCGATGATTGCGATCTCACATGGCGGCGCGAGCAGGAAGTCGACGGCTGCCAGCATGTTCCCGAAGCCAACGGGGTGCTGGCGAAGCAAGTCCGCAATCTCAGCCATTGCACTGCGGGCGATCCGCTCGTAGCGCGGGTCGCCCGTCAAGCACCAGAGCTGGAGCAGCACGTGGCAGGCTAGCGACGTGCCCGATGGCGTGGCGTTGTCCCACAGATCGCGCGGGCGCGCGACGAGCGTCTCTCCGTCGGAGGCGGCGTCATAGAAGCGCCCATCGGCCTCGTCCCAGAATAGGTCAATCATTCGGTCGGTGATCTCCTTGGCCGCCATGAAGCGCGATGGATCGTACGAGTCCTCGTAGGTAGCCAGGAGCCCATCGGCGGTGGCTGCATAGTCTTCCAAATAGCCGCGAATCTTCGCCCCACCGTCCTTGTACACGCGAATGACGTGGCCGTCCCGCCACAATTCGCGGACCAGGAAGTCGGCGCTGGCCTCTGCGATTGCGCGGTCCGAAGGGCGGCCGAGAACGCGCGCGGCCTCCGCGAATGCTCGGAGCATCAAGCCATTCCAGGATGCCAGGATCTTGTCGTCGAGGCCTGGGCGGACGCGAGCGCTGCGCGCTGCAAACAACCGCCCGCGCCCACGCGCGATGGCTGCCTCCACGTCCGATTCAGAACGATGGAGCCGCTGGGCAAGCTCGCGTACTGGGGTCGCGATCGTCAAGATCGACTTGCCCTCGAAATTTCCCTCACGGGTCACACCAAAGTGCTCTCGCACGAGGTCAGCGTCGTCGGAGCCGACGACGGCGTTGAACTCGTCCGCACTCCACACGTAGTACTTGCCCTCGACGCCTTCACTATCAGCATCGAGCGTGCTGTAGAAGCCGCCGCTGGCGTCACGCATTTCCCGGGCCACGAAGTCCAATGTCTCTTGGGCGATTCGGCGAGCTTCCGAGTCGCCGGTGAGCTGAAAGGCGTGGATGTAGACCTGGGCGAGCAGCGCGTTGTCGTACAGCATCTTCTCGAAGTGGGGGACCACCCACTCGCCGTCGACCGTGTACCGATGGAATCCACCGCCCACCTGATCGTAGATTCCGCCCTGAGCCATGTGGCGAAGAGACGTCATGACCATTGCCAATTGGTCCGCGTCGTGCGTTCGGGTGTAGCTGCGCAGCATGAAGTCGAGAGCCATGGCCTGGGGGAACTTCGGCGCGCCTGCGTAGCCGCCATTCTCGCGATCGAATCGCTCCAGCATCGCCTGTGCTGCGCCCTGCAGGACCGATCGATCCAGCGCGGTGCTCGCAGCGCGAACGCGCGTTTGGTCGCGAATGAACGCGGCAACGCGATCCGCTTGCACGCCGACCTGGCTGCGCTGCGAGCGAAACGCCTCCGAGACGGAGAGCAGGACGCGTTGAAAGGCTGGCATGCCGCCACGGTCGGTGGGTGGAAAGTAGGTCCCCCCATAAAAGGGCTTCCCGTCCGGAGTGAGGAAGACGGTCATGGGCCATCCACCCTGGCCGGTCATGCCCTGCACGGCAGTCATGTAGATCTGGTCGAGGTCGGGCCTCTCCTCCCGATCGACTTTGACGTTGACGAACCGCTCGTTCATGATGGCGGCGGTGTGCGGATCCTCGAATGACTCGTGCGCCATGACGTGGCACCAATGACACGCGGAATACCCGATGCTCAGCAGGAGCGGCTTGTCCTCATCCCGCGCTTTGGCGAGCGCATCGTCGCCCCAGGGATACCAGTCAACCGGGTTGTGGGCGTGCTGGCGCAGGTACGGGCTCGACTCCGATATCAGGCGGTTTGCCAATCCTTTTCTCCATCCTGCCTTTGTAGTATCCTACCGTCACTCGCGGGCTGCGCGCCGCCAAGCGACTGCGTTTCCCCGTCGTCGCGGCTTGGCTGAGATATCAGAGCCGCTGTGATCAGGTCACCGGAGGAGGAAGTGCTTGGCCGATTCTCCTGAGAAGAGAACCGACGAGAGGAAACCGGGCCACGCAGCGCTGCCCCCGGACCAGGCGCTTCTCTACGCACAGGATCTCGCGGCCGCTCGCGCATCGATGCGAACCCTGTCGCGCCGAATCGCGGCAAAAGGCCGGGCGGGCACTCGCAAGATATTGATCGCAGACGACGATCCGTCGCTCCGTCTCCTCGTCAGCACCACCCTGTCCGGTGAGGAATATCAGATCCTGGAGGCAGGGACCGGAATCGATGCGCTGGTAATCACCAAGGCCCAGCGGCCGGTCCTGGTGTTGCTCGACGTCAACATGCCGGACCTGGACGGCCTGGAAGTTTGCCGCCGAATCAAGGCGGATCCCGAGCTGCAAGACGTGAAAGTTGTCATGCTCACGGGAGCTGCGGAACCGTCCGATCAGCAGGCGGGCTTAGCAGCCGGGGCCGACACGTATTTGACCAAGCCATTTCGCCCCCTCGAGCTCCTCAAAGTGGTCGATTCGGCTACGGCGTAGCCAACCGTCGCATTCACGCGAAGCGTCTGTCCCGAGCGCGCCGCCGGAGGGCGGGGCAACCCCAGCGAAGCTGGCGATATACTGGGGTGGGCGTGTGCCCGCCACCAAGGAGGCAAGCATGGCTGCTACAGACATGGGCCTGGAAGATGTCGTTGTCTCCACATCATCGATTTGCGACGTCAACGGCAGAACTGGCCAGCTGATCTATCGTGGTTATGACATTCACGATCTCGTCGAGCACACGACATTTGAAGAGGTTATCTACCTCCTGTGGCACGATGATCTCCCCAACCGCGCGCAGCTCGACGAGCTGAATGCCCAGCTTCGCAACAATCGAACCATCCCACCGGGTGTCGTCGACGTGCTGCGTGCGCTCCCCAGCGGATCCCCGCCGATGGATGTGCTGCGGACCGTCGTCTCGATCCTCGGACTTTATGATCCGGACGGCCGAGACAATTCCATCGATGCGACGCGTCGAAAGGCCGTGCGATTGGCGGCGCAGATTCCCACCATCATCACAACATACCATCGAATCCGCGAGGGGAAGCCGATCGTCGAGCCCGACCCGACCCTCAGCCAGGCTGCCAACCTCCTGTACATGCTGAACGGCGAGCGCCCCGACGACTACATGGCGAAAACCATGGATGTGGCCCTTATCCTGCACGCCGATCACGAGCTGAACGCGTCCACCTTTTCGGCGCGCGTCACGATTGCGACCCTCTCTGACCTCTACGACGCGATCACGGCCGCCATCGGCACCCTCTCCGGACCGCTTCACGGTGGCGCGAACGAGCAGGTCATGCGCATGCTGCTCCAGGTCGGCTCTGAGGATGCTGCGGAAGAGTGGATTCGTGGTGCGCTCGCGCGCAAGGCCCGGATCATGGGCTTCGGCCACCGCGTGTACAAGACGGACGATCCGCGAGCGGTGGAACTGAAGGAGATGTCCCGCGAGCTGGGCGAGCGCACTGGGCATCCGCAGTGGTTCCGCATGTCAGACCGCATCCAGCGTGTGATGCTGGCGGAAAAGGGCCTCCATGCGAACGTCGATTTCTACTCCGCGTCCGCCTACTACGTTATGGGCATTCCCATCGATCTCTACACGCCAATCTTTGCCGCGAGTCGGATCTCGGGCTGGTGCGCTCACGTGTTGGAGCAGCTTGGCAACAACCGGCTGATTCGGCCCAGGTCCGAGTACGTCGGTCCCCGGGACAAGCGGGTCGTACCCCTCAGCCAGCGGTAAAGCGCAACGATTCTTGACGCCCCCCGGGGCGCGAGATATAACACCAGCACAAGTCCATATCTGAAGTCCTTCGGGGCGAGGTGAGGCCGCCCAAGGCGGCCAATTCCTGACCGGCGGTGACTCGCGGGAGCGCTCAGTGGGGCGCCCCTGTCGGGAAGCCCGCGAGCCGTCTGATTGGGCGGCAGATCTGGTGGAACACCAGAGCCGACGGTAAAGTCCGGATGGGAGAAGGCACGGGCGTCGCTCAGGCGACTCGGGACGCTGTGTCTTCGAGCCGCCTTTCTATGGGAGCAGCGACCCGTGACGTACATGGCACGCGCACTCGGGCTGGCCGAGCGATCTCTCGGTTGGTGCAGCCCGAACCCTGCCGTGGGCGCCGTGATCGTTCGGGACGGAGAGATCGTCGGCGAAGGGTGGACCCAGCCTCCGGGCCAAGCCCACGCGGAGATCATCGCCCTCCGAGCGGCTGGACCGCGCGCGAACGGTGCGACGCTCTACGTCACTCTGGAGCCCTGCAGCCACCACGGTCGGACTCCACCGTGTACCGAAGCCATCATCTCGGCGGGCATTCGCTCGGTCCATGCGGCGATGGTCGACCCGAGCCCGTGGGTGAATGGGGGCGGACTCGCCGCGCTGCGAGACGCCGGCATTGCGACCAGCGTCGGCGAACACGAGGAGGACGCCCGTCGCCTCAACGAGGCCTACTTGACCTGGGTGCGGACCCGCGTGCCGTTCGTGACGCTGAAATACGCGGTTACTGTCGATGGCAAGATCGCCACGCGCACCGGCTCATCGTTCTGGGTGACGGGCGTTGAGGCGCGGAGATACGTCGCGCGGCTTCGGTCGCGTGTGGACGCGGTCCTGGTCGGCGTCGGAACGGTCCTGGCCGATGATCCCCAGCTCACCGCTCGTCCGGGCGAATTTGGCGACGTCGAGAACCAACCCGTGCACCAGCCCACTCGGGTGGTATTCGACTCGAGCGCGCGCGTGGATCTCTCATCGCGCGTCGTCTCCGGATCGTTGCCGGGTACGACCATTTTATGTACGACGGATCGAGCGCCGGAGTCGAAGCTGCGCGACTTACGGGCGTTTGGCGTTGAGACGATCGTTGTTCCATCGCGCGATGCCCGCGTCGACGTTTGCGCCGCGCTGCGCGAGCTGGGCCAGCGGAACATCACGTCCGTGCTGGCCGAGTGCGGCGGGAGCCTGGCCTGGAGCCTGTTGCAAGCTGGGGCGGTTCACAAAATCTGCGCTTTTTTCGCCCCCAAGATCGTTGGCGGTGCGGGCGCGCCGTCTCCCGTGGAAGGCCGTGGCGTCGAGACGATGGACGCCGCTTGGACCCTTACCGACACCCGGTGGACGCCGCTCGGGTCGGACATGCTCCTCGAAGGCTACGTCTCCTCCTGCGACCGCACGACGACATCATGAGCGCCCAGGAGATGGGGGACTAGCGGTGTTCACAGGAATCGTCGAAGAGGTCGGAACGGTCCGCGCCCTCACGCAGGAGGGAGACGCGGTGGCCCTTTCGGTTGCCGCGAATGTCGTACTCGACGGCCTGGCGCTCGGCGACAGTGTAAGCGTCGACGGGACGTGCCTCACCGTCGCGGCGTTGGAGGAGGGCGGCTTTCGTGTCGGTCTCTCCCCCGAGACGCTTCGCCGCACCTCCCTGGCGTCCTTGCGCAAGGGAAGCCGTGTCAATCTCGAGCGTGCCGTGCGCGCATCCGATCGACTCGGCGGCCACATCGTGCAGGGGCACGTGGACGGGGTCGCAAAGGTCGTCGGTGTCGTGCCAGAAGGTGATTCGGTCCGCATGACGTTTCAGGTGCCGCCCAACTTGGCAAGGTACATCGTGGAAAAAGGGTTCGTCGCGTTGGACGGAGTCAGCCTCACGGTGACCGAGCGGTCCGGCGATCGATTCGGCATCGCGCTGGTGGCCTACACCCGCGACCACGTCGCCCTCTCACAAAAACGCGAAGGAGACGCGGTCAACCTCGAGGTCGACGTCTTGGCGAAGTACGTTGAAAGCATCGTGGGCATCAGAGTAGACGGGGGGAGCGCAGTATCTTAAGGTTGCGTCGTCCGGGGAGGCGAGAGTGCCGCTGAGCAGTATCCAAGAAGCCATCCAAGAGTTCCGAGAAGGAAAGTTCGTCATCATCGTCGATGACGAGGACCGGGAAAATGAAGGGGACCTCGCCATTGCCGCGGACCACGTCTCTCCCGAGGCCATCAACTTCATGGCGCGCTACGGACGCGGCTTGATCTGCGTCCCGATCGTGGGAAGCCGGCTCGATGAGCTGGAGATCCCGATGATGGTCGACACCAACACATCGAGCTACGGCACTGCCTTCACCGTCGCCGTCGACGCCCGTCGAGGGGTGAGCACGGGCATCTCCGCGGCCGACCGGGCGGCAACCGTGCATGCGCTCATCGATCCGAAGACGAAGGCATCCGACCTTTCCCGACCCGGTCACGTGTTCCCGCTTCGCTACGCTGAGGGCGGCGTGCTGCGTCGGACCGGGCAGACCGAGGCGTCCGTCGACCTGGCGAAGCTCGCGGGGCTGTATCCCGCCGCCGTCATCTGCGAGATCATGAACGAAGACGGGACGATGGCGCGCCTCCCGGAGCTGGAGCAATTCTCCGCGCAGCACGGCATCAAGGTGATCTCCGTGGCCTCGCTCATCGAGTACCGGCGCCGAACGGAGCGCCTGATCCGGAAGATCGCGCAGACGACGATTCCGACCGAATTTGGTGTGTGGGCGCTCCACATCTACGAATCCCTCGTCGACGACAAGCACCACCTCGCCCTCGTGCAGGGAGACATTTCCGGAGACCCACCGCCCCTCGTTCGTGCGCACTCCGAGTGCCTGACTGGCGACGTGTTCGGCTCGCAGCGGTGCGATTGTGGCGTCCAGCTGCGACAAGCCATGAAGATGATCCAGGACGAGGGCCGCGGCATCGTCTTGTACATGCGCCAGGAGGGCCGCGGAATTGGGCTCGTCAACAAGATCCGTGCTTACCAGCTCCAGGACGCCGGCATGGACACGGTGGAGGCCAACGAGCACCTCGGCTTCCCACCTGACCAGCGCGACTACGGAATCGGCGCCCAGATCCTCATCGACCTAGGGGTCAGCAAGATGCGAATTGTGACGAACAATCCGGCCAAGCGGGTCGGTCTCGAGGCGTTCGGGTTGGAGGCTGTGGAGCGCGTGCCGCTCGTAACCGAGCCAACGGAGAGCAACCGACAGTACTTGCGCGTCAAACAGGCGAAGCTCGGGCACCTACTGGGGCTCGACTGACATGCCGGAATTCCGCGGGATGCTTCGCGCTGAGGACAGGCAATTCGCCATCGTCGTTTCGCGCTTCAACGAGTTCATCACCGATCGGTTGCTGGCGGGAGCGAGGGACGCGTTTCGATCCCACGGCGTTTCCGACGACTGTATCGACGTCGCGCATGTGCCGGGCGCGCTCGAGATTCCGCTGGTCGCGCAAACGATGGCCGCGAGCGGGCGGTATTCGGCGGTGGTTTGCCTGGGAGCAGTGATTCGCGGCGCTACGCCGCACTTCGGCTACGTGTCGGGCGAGACGGCCTCCGGCATCGCGAGCGCCGCCCGGGCGACCGGCGTGCCCATCATCTTTGGCGTCCTCACGACCGACACCATCGAGCAGGCCATCGAGCGCGCGGGAACGAAATCGGGGAACAAAGGGTACGACGCGGCCGTCGACGCTATCGAGATGGCCAGCCTTATGGATCAGCTCCGCCGCAAGCCGTAGCGACGCGCCCGCCACGCTGCGCGGCAACTAAGGAGCGGACCGCCGATCAATCGATTCCCCGAGGCGCCGCTCGGTTCCGGACAGGAGGCGGGAGATGTTGTCGGCGTGGGCTGCGATGATAAGGCTGGCCGTTATCACGACATAGACGGTCAAGACCGCCGGCATGGTGCCAGCGACTGTCGCGCCTAACGCGAGGGGTATCGCGATCACGGCGCCGCAGATCGAGCCCAGCGATACGTAGCGCGTGATGCCGCACACGATCGAACCGGCGACGGCCACGACCACGAAGATCCATGGGGCTATCACCGCGAGGCCGCCAAGTCCAGTCACGACGCCTCGGCCTCCGCGAAAGCCCAGGAACACCGATCGGTTGTGCCCAACGACGGCGAAAAACGCCGCGAGCCCGACCCCAAGGGGATCGCCCACCAGCCCCTTCGCCAGAAGCACCGCCAGCGCGCCTTTCGCAAAATCACCGACGAGCACGATAACCCCTGCGCCGATTCCCATCGTGCGCAGGGCGTTCGTGGCGCCGGTCCGCGAGCTTCCCACCCGTGTCAGGTCGAACTTCCCGTAGACCCGCGCGATAATTGCGCCGGTCGGAAAGCTCCCGAGGACGTACGCGAGCGCACTCACGAGGATTGCCGACGGGAGGCTCATGGCGAGCGGAGGGGAAGCGAACAGTTCCACGGGCGGATTCTCTGCGAATCGTGGACGGAGCGCAAGGGGCATCGGTGGAGCCAGGTCTCCCTCCGATCCTCACGAGTCTCACGCCATTGCCGTAATCAACGCGGGCGGATGGGGCACCGCCCTCGCGGTGATGCTGAGCAACAACGGCCACGACGTGCGCCTGTGGGCACGGCGTCCGGAGCTTGCCGCCCGGATCGCGGCCACGCGGGAGAATGGCGATTACCTCCCGTACGTCATGGTTCCACCGACGGTCCGCGTGACGAGCGATCTGGCGAGCGCCGTCGAGGGCGCGGATGCCGTCGTAGTCGCCGTCATCGCGAGCTACATGCGGGAGCTGGCGGGGCAGCTTTGCGGCCTCATTCGGCCCGACACCCTCCTCGTGCACGGCACGAAGGGGTTGGAGCCGGGCACGTGGAGGCGACTTTCGGCCGTGCTGGGAGAGGCGCTGGGCGCGGAGTGCGCATCGAGGGTTGCGGTCTTGGCAGGGCCAAATCACGCCGAGGAGGTGGCGCGGGGTCTGCCAACGGCGGCGGTGCTCGCGTGCTCAGACGCAGACGTGGCGCGGCGGCTCCAAAAACTCCTCGGAGCGCCGATGTTTCGGGTCTACACCAATAGCGATGTTGCCGGTGTGGAGCTGTGCAGCGCGGCCAAAAATGTCATTGCGATCGCGGCGGGGATCGGCGACGGCTTGGGCTACGGCGATAACAGCAAGGCTGCCCTCATCACCCGCGCCCTCGCAGAGATCTGGCGGCTCGTCGCAACGCACGGTGGCTCCTTCGCAACCGTGGCGGGACTGGCCGGCGTTGGCGACGTCATCGCGACGTGCACAAGCCGGCACAGCCGCAACCGATGGGCAGGCGAGCAGATCGGCCGCGGGCGCACGCTGGACGAGGTTGTCCAGAGCACGCGCATGGTGATCGAAGGAATACCGTCCGCCCAGGGGATTCGGGCGCTCGCGCGCGACGCGGGCGTGGAGATGCCGATCTGTGAAGGGGTCCACCGGGTAATCTTCGAGGGGCAGCGCCCAGACGACGCGCTGAAGGAGCTTATGGCCCGGGAGTGGGTGTCCGAGGGGTGAGAATCGGCGCCAGGGTGTTGACGGGAGCGGCGGAACGGGATGGCACGGCGCGCTCACCGGCGGGCGTGGCGGATTGAGGCGTCGCCGTTGGCGAGAGCGTCGCAGCGCCCGCCGCCGATGGCGTGGGCGAGGCAAGTGCCGCGAGAGTCTCGACAGCGAGGGTCAATGTCGGAGCTTCGGCCTCCCGCGACTTCTCAGCGGTAGGGACGGGCGCTTCGCTGTCCGAGGCGGACGTCCGGGAAGCTGTGGCGTTGGCGGGCGGAGGCGCCGTGGCGGTCGCATCCGCAGTCGGATATTGGACCTCAGATGATCCGCCCGACCGGTAGCGCGCGTACGCGGCGGCTGCGATGTTCGCGGTGAGCTGTGCCGCCGTACTCTCCTCCGGAGTCCCATTGGCGAGAACGACCACGATCACGGTGGCGTCGGGACCATAAATGATCCCGGCGTCGTTGACGACCCCGGGGAGATTACCCGTCTTGTGAGCGACGGTCGTCCCCGCCGGCAGCAAGCGAGGAATCCGGTCGTTGACTCGCTGCCGGGACAGGAGCTGAATCATTTCAGCGCTCGCCTCTCGGTCGATACCCTGTCCCCGGGCGAGCATCTCCATGAAGGTCAGCATGTCGCCCGGGGACGTCGTCACGTCATCGAGAATCAGTCGGGTGTGGCGAAGCCCGATTCCCTGCATGTCGCGGTTGATGTTGGTGGCGCCCACGCGATCGCTCAGCAGGATGGCGGAGCTGTTATCGCTGATCGTGATCATGCGCTCGAGGGCTTCGTCCAGCTCAATCGTGGAGCCCGCCGGCCTGTCGAGGGTCCCGAGATCGTACGCGACGTGGCGCTCGGTCAGGACCAGCTCTTCGCCGAAGGAGAGGGCGCCCAGCTCCCGTTGCTTGTACACCTCATACATCACCGTCAGCTTGAACAAGCTCGCTGCCTGGTATTCGCCGTCTGGGTCGATGAGGACACTTCGGCCTGTCGATAGATCTTCAATCGCGATGCCGTATTTCCCGGCGTGCCCCGCCAACGTTTGCGCGATCTGTTGCGCCAGCTCGTGATCCGGCGTTAGCGGCCGAGGACTATATGGGGAGGAGACGGGTACCGAGAAAGGCGTGGGCATCGGGCGCGGGGTTTTTGTCGGAGCCGGCGTCGCGGGAGTCGTTGCAGAGGCGGAGCTGAGCGGCGGCTCGGTCGCCGGAACGTCGGTCGTCGCTTCCTCGGGCGCGTCGACGCGAATCTTCACGTCGACCGATTCCGCCGCCAGACTCGTTGCTGACACGGGAGCAGTCCGCGACCCGCCGCGTCCGGCGAACACGATGCGCCCGAAGAGCAGACCGGCAACGAGCGTCGCCACGCACACTGCTGTCCAAAAGATCGCCGAACGCGCGGATGCTCGCCGTCGCCGGGCGAAGGTCATGCGGCCAACGTGGCGCGGGGCCGAGAGCGCGCTGAGTGAAACATTTTTGACTCAACGGAACCATTTGCGGGAACCATCGCCGCGCGGAGCGGTATTCTAGCAATATAGGCTACGGTGAGCGCGGCGACGGCTGTGTTTACGATCCGCAACATAATTGATATGCCCCGTATGGCCGCCGCCCAGTAGAATGGGCAATGCGCCGGACGCGAGTCCCTCAAGGGGATACGCCGTGTTGAACGCTGCCAAGCTTCTCCAGCCGGGGATGCACGTCAAGCGCTGGATCCTTCTCATCGTCGTCGGGCTCGTCACGACGAGCCTGGGCTTCGCGTACATCCTCACGCACATCTATCGCGTCCAGCCGCTGCCCGAAGTCGCGAGCTTCGTCACGCTCCAGTTCATCGACCGGCTCGTGCGCGGGCTCCTGTTCTTGCTGGTCGGTTTGCCGTGCTTCGTCTTTGGGCTTCTGAAGCTGAATCAATCCCTCCTTGCCGCCTTCGTCGGAACTGGCAACCGCAGCGTCGTCGACGCGATCTACAGCTATCGCTTTCGACAGCGCGGGCCGAAGATTGTCGTCATCGGCGGGGGGACCGGCCTGTCCGTCGCGCTGCGCGGCCTCAAGGCGTACACCAGCAATCTGACAGCCATCGTAACGGTCGCGGACGACGGTGGCAGCTCAGGCCGCCTACGGCGCGATATGGGCGTGCTGCCTCCCGGGGACTTTCGGAACTGCATGGTGGCGCTCGCCGATGTCGAGCCGCTGATGGAGAACCTCTTCCAGTATCGGTTCAACCACGGCTCCGAGCTGGAGGGTCACAGCTTCGGAAACCTGTTCATCGTCGCCATGAGCGAGGTGACGGGCAATTTCGAGCGCGCGCTCGAAGAGTCGAGTCGAGTCCTGGCGGTGCGAGGCCAGGTCTTGCCGTCGACGCTCGCCGACGTCACGCTCTGCGCTGAAATGGACGACGCGCTCCGCGTGCAGGGTGAGTCGAGCATCTCCGCGTGCGGCCAGCGGATTCGCCGCGTCTACCTCGAGCCCGGCGATGCGCTGGCGTACCCGGCGTCCATCAAGGCGATCATGGAGGCAGACCTGGTGGTCGTGGGCCCCGGGAGCCTGTATACCAGCGTGCTTCCCAACTTGATGGTTCATGGGATTGGCCGGGCGCTGAGCGAGACTTCGGCGACGAAGATCTACGTCTGCAACGTCGCGACGCAGCCGGGCGAGACCGACGGCTACGGGATCAGCGACCATATCGACGCGCTGCTCCGGCATCTGGGCAACAGGCGAAACCCGTTTGACGTGGTGCTCGCGAATAGTCGTCTCGGGCTGCCCATGCCACCCAGTGGGAAGGTGCTCCCCGTCCCGCCTGAGGAGGACCGACGTGGCGAAGGCCCCGGTCCACGGCTCGTGCTCGCGGAAGTCGTGGACGAGCACAACGCAGTGCGGCACGACTCGACTCGCCTCGCGCAGGCGATTATGAAGATCTACGAGGAGTCGAGCGAGCGCGCCCGATCGTGGGCGAAGATCGGCCAATTCGTGTGATACACTGCCCGTGGTGGGGCCCTACCCCCCGCGGACAAACCTGGTCGGAGTATCGCCTTGCAGGCACTCGTCCCCTATCTGAACCTTGCCCAGATCCTCGTCTCCGGGCTGCTCATTGTGTTGATCCTGCTCCAGACAAGGGGGACGGGGTTCGCCGCCGGCTATAGCGCCGACACGTCCATCTTCCGAACCCGCCGAGGCGTGGAGCGAACGTTGTTTCAGCTCACCATTGCCGTGGGCGTCGCGTTTCTCGCTGTCTCGATTCTGAGCGTCGTCGTCCCGCGCTTCCAGTCCTGACGTTCGTTTCCCGATTCACCGAAGAGACCGAGGAGCCGCCCCGCGGGGCGGCTCCTCCATTTCGCTGCTCGCTGGCGCTAGTCGTCGGTGTAGTGCCCCGTCACTTCCTGATGACCGTTCCGCTCGGTGTATGGCTCCTCCGTGTAGAGGTTGAGGGCATCGAAAATGGGCGCGTCGCTCGTCGAGAAGAGGATGGCCTCCTCCGTGGTGGATCGGTTGACGTGCTCATGCCATGCCCACGGCGGCAGCGCCACGAAGTCTCCTTGCTCCCAGTCGATCTGCGTACCGTTCACGATAATGGAGCCGCTCCCGCGGAATCCCTGGTAGACGGCGGTCGTCGTGTGGCGGTGAGCCTTGGTGTGCGCGCCCGGTCGGAGCATTTGAATGTTGCAGCCAATGGTCGGAAGCACGTGCCCACCGGTGACGGGATTCGTGAACCGGAACGCGACGTCGTCGAAGGGGCTGGCATCGTACTTCGCCAGCTCGTGGAGCGCGTGCTCCGTCCGTGCCCATGGGAACCGGAGCAACGGGGAGATCGGGGCGGAGGTATGCTCCCAGAATGGTTGGAGGTACCCCGCTCCATATCGGGCCTCTGAGTCGCCGACGGACTTGGTGGCGGGATTGAGCTCGTCCGGATAGTCCTCCTGACGCATGGCTCGGAGCATGCTGACGATCGGCACGTCGAGGCTGTCCATCCAGATCATTGGCCCGTCGGACCGGTTGATGTGGCCGTGCCACGACCATCCCGGCGTGAGGACCAGGTCACCCGGCTCCATCGCGCACGGCTCCCCGTCGACCATGGTCACCGTGCCGGTTCCCTGAATGATCCAGCGAATCGCAGCCGCGGTGTGCCGATGCGACGGCGCGATCTCACCGGGGAGCACGACCTGGACCGCGGCCGTAAGGGTGTGGGTTGCGCCGCCCCGGGTGGCGGGATTGTTCAGGGTGAGCACCCGCCGCTGGGCGTCGGGCCCGGGCTTCACGAGGTCCATCGCGCGGCGGGTCAGCGGCTCAATCGTCGACCATTTCCAGAGCCGAGGTGGGTAGGAGATGGTGGGCGGCCGCTCCTCCTGATGCCGTCGCCAGAGGGCATCCAATCCCTTCCCCGCGATCTCCTGGTAGAACGCCTGCATCGGGTTGGTTCCGGTTGCCTGCTCGACTGCCATGCGGACCTCCAATCTTGCCGCTCTCGCCCTGTCGCTGGTACCGGGACGATATCACTTGACAACCGGAGCGTCAATCGGTCAGTGTGCGGGCCAAATGCACCCCTTCGCGGTCAGTCACACGTTGACGATCACGACCCCCTTGGGCTCCAAATAGTAGTCGAGCGCTTCGGGCCCGTGCTCGCGGCCAACGCCGCTCGCCTTTACGCCGCCGAACGGCAATTCGTCGTAGCCGTAGTGCAGCGAATTCACCCACACATTGCCGGCCTGCAGCCGCTCAATCGCCTTGTTGGCGTGGACCAGATTGCGCGTCCAGATGGATGCTCCGAGCCCGTAGATCGAGGCGTTTGCCCGTTCGATCGCCTCGTCGAGGTCGGTGAATCGGAAGATGGGGAGGGCGGGGCCGAAGCATTCCTCGCGCGTGATTCGCGCATCGTCGGGCACGTTTGTCAGAAGCGTCGGCTGGTAGAAGAAACCGTTATCCAGTCCATCCCCTGATGGCCGCGCGCCGCCGACGACGACCTTTGCGCCTCGGCTCCGGGCTTCCTCCACCTGTCCCTCGACCTCCTCGCGCTGGTATGCGAGGTGCAGAGGTCCCATGCGGCTCTCGCGGTTCATTCCATTACCAACGGTCTTCTTCCGGAGGATGTCGGCGAGGCCGTCGATGAACGTGTCTGCGATGGCGTCGTGCAGGAAGAGCCGCTTGACGCCGAGGCACATCTGTCCGCAATTGAAGAAGCGGCCCACGTCGGCCATCTTGATCGCGACATCGACGTTGGCATCGTCCATGACGATCATGGGGTCGCTGCCGCCCAGCTCGAGGGTGACGCGTTTGATCTCGCGCCCCGCGACCTCCATCACGTGGCGGCCAACTTCGGTGGACCCCGTGAAGGCGATCCGTCGGATGCGCGGGTTCCGGATGATCTCCTCGCCCACTGTGCCACCCGGTCCGGTCACGACATTCACGACGCCCTTGGGAAGCGTCTTCTTGCCGTCGGCGTACGTGGCCTTCTGGATCTGCTCCACGCACAGGAGTGTGGCCAGCGGCGTCGTCGAAGCGGGCTTGATGATGATGGTGTTGCCGGCTGCCAGCGCCGGGCCCAGCTTCGTTCCCATGAGGGTGAGGGGAAAGTTCCAGGGGACGATTCCGCCGCACACCCCGATCGGCTGGCGGAGGACCAGGCCGTACGCGTCTTTCTGCGGAAGCGGAACGTGGGACCCGCGGACCTTCGACGCGAGCCCCGCATAGAACTCGAGTCCGTGAAGCAGGTGGTGAACTTCGAGGTTCGCCTCGAAAAGCGTCTTGCCCTGCTCCTGGGTCAGGAGCTGCGCGATCTCCTGGCGCCGCTCTTGGATCAGCTCGCACGCGGACTGCAGCGCCTTCCCACGATCTTCGGGCGTGGTCGCCGCCCAGTCCGGAAAGGCGGCCTCTGCCGCCGCGATTGCCGCCTGGACGTCGCGTTCATCGCCCTTGGGCGCGCGATCGACCACCTCGCCGGTCGCCGGGTTACGAATCTCGTATGTATCGGCGCTGGCGGCGTCTACCGCCTCACCGCCGATGAGCATCTTTGCCATGATCCCTTTCTCCTAGCTCCGCACCCAAGCGGCGCGTCCTTGACAGGCTCCATGTCGACGGATACATTACCATGTGGCGGACTGTAGGCGCTACGTCGAAAAATGACATATCACCGGTCCGCCTGTCCGCCGTCCGGCGAAGTCGCTAGCCCGTTTTGCCAATCCGCGCGTGGTGGGTTGATGGTTCTGGTCCGTCCGCAGTCGATGATGTTTACGCTGTTCGGCGATTACATCATGCATCGTGGTGGAGAGATCTGGGTAGGCAGTCTGATTCAGATCGCCGCGCAGTTCGGCCTCTCGCAGCAGGCTGTGCGCTCCGCGCTCTCGCGCATGGGCCAACACGGTTGGCTGAAGGTGCGCCGCGTCGGCAACCGATCGTACTACGGCGCCACGGCGCGGACCAAGCGTCTCCTCGAGGAGGGGGAGCGGCGCATCTTCGTTCGGCGGCCGGAGCCGTGGGATCATCGCTGGCGCATCCTCGTCTACTCGATTCCGGAGCGCAAGCGCGAGGTCCGTACGGAGCTGCGCAAACAGCTCGCATGGCTGGGTTACGGGCCGCTGAGCAGCGGCTCGTGGATCTGCCCCCACGACGTGGAAGCCAAGGTCCTCGATGTCGTCGCCAGCCTGGGAATCGAACACCACATCGAGATGTTCACCGCGACCCACGATGGCGCGTCCAGCGATTCTGAGCTCGCCGCCCGTTGCTGGGATCTGGCGGGCCTCAATCGTCGGTACGCGGCATTCCTCGCGAAGCACCAACCGCTTTACCAGGACCTGAAGGAACGCTCTGACGTCCCGGCAAGCGAATGCTTCGTTCGGCGGTTCCTCTTGATCCACGAATACCGCAGGTTCTTCTTCATCGATCCCGACCTTCCGTCCGAGCTGCTGCCGGACCTTTGGCACGGGGGAGAAGCACGGGATCTGTTCTATGCCTTCCACAGCCTGCTAGCCGATCGGGCCAACGCCTATTTCGATTCTGTATTCGAGGGGCCCCCACCACGACGCAAGCGTCCGGATGGGCGCCAGCAATCTATCGCCTAGCGTGCCAACGAACCGAATAAGGGGAGGGATACGATGGCAGTCAGCGTCGAGCGCGACAACGGAATCGGCATCATCAAGCTCAACAACCCGCCAGCGAACGCGTATGACCACCAGGTCATGAAGGAGCTGGACGATGCGATCTATCAGGTGCGCTTCGATCCGACGATCAAAGTTGTTGTCGTGGCGAGCGATCTTCCGCGATTCTTCTCCGCAGGCGCCAACGTCGCGGCGCTCAAGTCCGGCACTGCCTACGAGCGCGCAGCCTTTGACCTCCATGCGCACGAGGTTCTGGCCAAATTCGAGCGGACGCCGAAGCTAATCATCGCCGCGGTCTCGGGCCACTGCCTTGGCGGCGGACTGGAGATCGCGCTCGCCTGCGACATCCGTTTCATGGTCGACTCTGGAGCCCGAATTGGCCTGACCGAGGCCAACCTGGGTGTCATCCCCGGCACAGGGGGCACGCAGCGGCTTCCAAGGCTGATCGGCCTGTCACGAGCCCTGGACCTCATGATCACCGGCGCCGCCATCGAGCCCCCGCAGGCGTTGGAGCTGGGCATCGTGAATCGCCTGTATCCGGCCGAGCAGCTCATGGACGAAACGATGGCCTACGCCCGCAAGGTCGCCGAGGGACCAGCATTCGCCGTGGGCATGATCAAGCTGACAGCCGTCCAGGGCATGGAGCTCCCCATGGATGGCGCCCTGCTCCTCGAGCGCGAAGCGCTGAAGCAGGTCTTCGCGAGCGCGGATGCGGAGGAGGGGATGGCGGCGTTCCTGGAGAAGCGACAGCCCCAGTATCGCGGCGAGTGAGCGGACCTTCCGTCATGGCCGAGCGGAGGATCGACACGAGCTTCGACGGGGTCGTCGGCCGCCTCACGCTGGCCCACCCGCCGGTCAATGTGTTCGATTTCTTGATGATTGCGCAGATCAAGGAATGGCTGGAGGGCATCCGCCACGAGCAGCGCCTTTGCGCCATCGTCATCAGGGGATCGGGTCGTCATTTCTCCGCCGGCGTGGACATTCCTTCACATCTCCCAGACACCGTGCACGCGATGATCCGGGAGTTTCACAGCGTCTTTGAGCTGCTGGACGATCTCGCGGTCCCGACGATCGGGGTCGTCCACGGCCAGTGTCTGGGCGGCGCGTGCGAGTTGGTGGGATATCTCGATTGCGTCGTCGCGACAGACGACGCCAGGTTTGGGCTCCCGGAGATCAAGCTGGGGGTCTATCCGCCAGCGGCCGCGGCGCTGTTTCCTGACCGTTTCGGACACCAGCGGGCGATGCGCCTGCTTCTCTCCGGCGAATCGATCGACGCCGTCGAAGCTCGCGACATGGGACTCGTGTCGCGCGTTGTCGTGCCGGCTGACGTCGATGCCGCCGTGGACGAGGCCCTCGCGCCGCTTCGCGAGCGAAGCGCATCGTCCCTTCGCGCCGTGAAGCGCGCCACGATTCTCTCGCGCGGGAGTTTTCGCGGCCTCGTCGCGCCCTCGGAGCGGGTGTACCTCGATCAGCTCATGGCCACCCGGGATGCGGTCGAGGGGCTTCGGGCGTTCATGGAGAAGAGGCAGCCTATCTGGGAGCATCGATGACGAAGCTGATGAGCATGGAGGAGGCCGTCGCCACGTTTGTCGCGGATGGCGCGAGCGTTCTGTTGGGCGCGGGCCTCGAGGGAATGATCCCGTTCGCGGCCGGCCACGAGATCATTCGACAGCGGCGGAAAAATCTCACGCTCCTGGCGCCCATCTCTGACATGCTGTTTGACCAGATGATCGGCGCGGGCTGCGCGGCGACGATCGGCGCAGCGTGGGTCGGAAACGTGAGCGCCGGGCTCGGTCATAATTTCCGCCGCGCGTGCGAGCGCGGCGTCCCGAGCCGTGTTGTCGTCCGCGATTACTCCAACTTCACGTTCGCGCTGGCCCTACAGGCGGCCGCGCAGGGCGTTCCGTTCTTGCCAACCCGAACGGTCCTCGGAAGCGACATCTTGCTGACCAATCCCGACCTGGTCGAGTTCACATCGCCCTTCACCGCCGAACGGCTCGTGGCCGTCCGGGCGCTCGCCCCCGACGTGGCGTTCGTCGCCGTGCAGCGGGCGGACGCCGATGGTGGCGCGCACTGTTGGGGCGCCCTCGGCGTGGCCGTTGAAGCGTGCGGATCGTGCCGACAACTCGTGCTGGTGGCGGAAGAGATCGTCGACCACGAGATCATCGCGAGCGATCCCAATCGGGTGCTGGCGCCGGCCTTTCGCGTCAGCGCGGTCGTGCACGAGCCCTTCGCCTGCCACCCGTCTCCGGTACAGGGCTGTTACGGAAGGGACCACGACTTCTACCATGATTACCATCGCGAGACGCGCACGGCCGACGGCGCCGAACGCTGGCTGGCGCGTTGGGTCTACGGCGTCGGAGACCGCCGCGCGTATCTTGACCTCCTCGGCGCGGACCGGCAAACGGCGCTCCGGGTGCGCGGGCCACAACTCGCCGCTCCGGTCGACTACGGTGCATGATGTGACGCCCGCCGAGGTCATGGTGACGGCCGCTGCTCGGGAGATCCGAGATGGCGACGTCGTGTTCGTCGGAATGCGCTTGCCCTTGCTCGCGTTTTGCGTGGCAAAGCGGCTGCATGCTCCACGCGCCGTCGGTCTCTTCGAAGCGGGGATCGTGCGTGACACACCCTCCCCCGCGCTGCTCTACACGATGTGCGATCCTCCCAATATCCAAAACGCGGCCGCGTGTCTGTCGACGGCGCACGTCATGAGCTTGCTTCAGCGGGGCGACGTCGACGTGGGATTCGTCGGTGGCGCGGAGGTCGACCGATATGGCAACCTCAATACGTCGTATGTTGGATCCTGGCGCGAGCCGTCGGTGCGCCTTCCCGGCAGCGGCGGGGCGGCCGACATCGCGTGCCTTTCCAAGCGCCTCGTAATTATGATGCCCCACGAGCGCCGCCGGCTTCGCACGCGCGTGGATTTCGTGACGTCGCCCGGATTCGGCGAGGGAGCCGGGTGGCGACAGCGGGTCGGGCTTCCTGGCGGCGGGCCGTCGGCGCTCATCACGACGCTTGGGCTCTTCCGATTCGACCGCGATTCCGGCGAGGCGATCTTGTGCTCCTACCACGCTGGGACGAGCCTCGCCGAGATCGAGCAGGCAACGGAGTGGCCGCTCCGGGTAGCGCGGGATCTGGCGCCAACGCCGGAGCCAAGCCGGCACGAGCTGGAAATTATTCGCGAATACGATCCGACGGGATTCTGGACGGGCACGAGGTCTCAGGTCTAATCCCGCGAGACGCGCAGACCGAAGGACTGCGCCGAACCTGAGACTGGAGGAGAGAATGGCAAGACCAAAGGAGATCAAGACCTGTCTGGTCTGTACAAATGTCGATTGTGCGTCGCGGGGGTCCAAGGCCCTGTTGGATGCCTTCAAAGAGAAGCTCGAAGCCGCCGGTAGCGACATCGAGGTCAAATCGTATCTCTGCTTTGGGGCCTGCCAAGACGGGCCGAACATCGTCTTGTATCCGGAGGGGACGTGGTACATGGGCGTCCAGATGAGCGATGTTGACGAAATCGTGGCCCACATGCTGGGCGGTGAGCCGGTCACCCGCCTGACCGAGCGGGTCGATCCCGGCCTGCGCGACCTGATCCTCGAGATCCTCGAGTCGGGCATGATCGACCTCTAGGAGCAGCGCAAGAGGCCGCGGGCGAGTCGCGAGCGTGAAGGAGGGAACGTTGGAGCGCATCATACTGACGAAGGATCTGGCCTCTGGGCCTCAGACCTTCGACGAATATCGCGCCGAGGGTGGCTACGCGGCGCTCGAACGGGCCCTTGGAGGACCGCCGAAGGACGTCCTCGACGTGGTTACCGAGTCTCACCTTCGCGGGCGGGGGGGCGCGGGGTTTCCCACGGGTCAAAAGTGGTCCTTCGCGGCCGCGGAAGCCGCGGCACCCAAGTACGTCGTAGCCAACGGCGGCGAAGACGAGCCCGGCAGCCAGAAGGACCGCGTGGTGATGGAGAACGTCCCCCACAAGGTGCTGGAAGGCGTCATCCTCGCCGGGTATGCTATCGGCGCCAGCGAGGCCGTGCTCTACATCAACTCGCAGTACGCAGAGGCAACCGCGCAGCTCCAGGCGGCGATCCGCGCGGCGCAATCCGCCGGGTACCTAGGTGAGCGAATCAGAGGCACGACTTTTTCATTCTCGGTGCGCGTCCATCCGGCGCCGCAGGAGTATGTCGCGGGTGAGGACAGCGCATCGCTCGAGGTGATCGAGGGCCGCGCGCCGCTGCCTCGGGAAAAGCCACCCTTTCCGACGACCCGCGGCTTGCACGGCCAGCCGACGGTGGTCAACAACGTCGAAACGTTCGCATACATCCCAGCGATCGTCCGAAATGGAGCGCCGTGGTTCCGCAAGATCGGGACCGAGGACAATCCTGGTACGATGCTCTTCACACTGCCTGCCAACGTCCGGCGCCCTGGTGTCGTGGAGCTGCCAGTGGGGACTCCTCTTCGGGCGCTCATCGAGGAGCACGGCGGAGGGTTGACGAGTGGCAACCGCATCAAGGCGGTGCTGCCCGGCGGACCCTCCAGTGGCTTTATCGCCGGCGACGATCTCGACGTACCGATGGATCGGCAGCCCTTGATGGAGCGCGGCTCGTCCCTCGGTTGCGGCGTGCTGCGAATCGTCGAGGAAGGGGAATGCATCGTCGAGGTCGTCGATGAGATCGCTCAGTTCTTCGCTCGAGAATCCTGTGGGCAGTGTCCCACCTGCCAAATGGAGACGAGCACGCTGGCAAAGATCACGAGCCAGGTGCGGAGCGGCCAGGGAACACGAGCCCTTCTCGATCAGATTCCGAAGCTCGGGGCCTTCGCCAAGGGGAAGGGCTTCTGCAGCTTGATCTCCATGCCGATCCCGCCGCTCACGTCCGCGATGCGCCTATTCCCGGACGACTTCACGTTCCATCTCGAGCACCACGCGTGTCCCAGCGGCTCGGCCGCGAGCTGAGGCGGATGGCGCGTCAGTCTCGGTAAACGAGTTTAGGAGTCGACCGTGCCAGCGACCGAGGTGGTATACGGGTTCATCCCCGGGTGGCTCATCCTTGCGCTCGCCATCGCCATAGGAGTGGGCCTGTTCCTGCGTGACGCCTACCGGCTCTTCCGTCTGATGCGGCTGGGCCGGTCGGAGCGACGCACCGATCAGCCCCTCCAACGAACGGTGGGCTGGGTCCTCAACGTCCTCGCCCAGGCGCGGCTCCTCTCGCGGACCTACCCAGGAGTCATGCACGCGCTCATCTTCTGGGGGTTCCTGGTCATCACGTTGAGCACCATCGAGATCTTCGGCCGCGGGCTGTGGAGCGGGTTTCGCCTCCCATTCATCAGCGACACGGGCGCGTTCCTGTATCTCGTCGATACGTTTCAGCTGCTCGTGCTCGTCGGTATTGGCATGGCCCTCTACCGGCGGATCGCGGTGAAGCCGTGGTACCTGAACCTGAGCGGCGACGCCATCATCATTCTCAGTCTCATCAGCACCTTGATGATCACGGCGTTTCTCCAAGAGGGGTTCGCCATTGCCGCGGCGATGTGGCACCCCGAGCCAGCCTTCAATCGCGACCGGGCGTTCGTCGGAACGTTCCTCGCGCGATTCCTCGTCCGCGCGGGCTATGGCGCTGACCTGGCTGGCCATATCGCCTTTTGGTGGCTCCACGTCCTCACGCTGCTCGGCTTCCTCGCGTACCTCCCCCACTCAAAGCACCTGCACATCGTCACCGCGCCGTTCAACGTGTGGCTGCGACGGCTGTCGCCCAAGGGCCAGCTTCCCTATCAGAACGTCGAGGAGGCACTCGAGCACGACGAGCCGATCGGCGTCTCGGAGATCAACCACCTGACCTGGAAGGATCTTCTGGACAGCTACACGTGCACCGAGTGCGGACGCTGTACGAGCGAGTGCCCCGCGAGCATCAGCGGCAAGCCGCTTTCGCCGAAGGACCTGATTCTCAATCTCCGTCATTACCTGCTCGAACGCGGACCGCAGCTCTTAGCGCGATCGACGGACGCACAGATTGCGACCACCACTGCCCATGGCGAAGCGGAGCAGGCAACGCGTGTCCTGGTCGGCGACGTCATTACTGACGAAGTTCTGTGGGACTGCACCACGTGCCGGGCCTGCGTGGACGCGTGCCCGGTGTTCATCGACCACGTCCCCAAGATCGTCGAGATGCGCCGGCACCTGGTCATGGGCGAGAGTCGGATCGGCAAGGACCTGCAGAGCCTGTTCGAAAACCTCGAGGCCACGGGCAATCCCTGGCGCTTTCCGCGAGCCAGGCGAGCCGATTGGGCCGCTGGGCTGGAGATCCCGACGATCGAGGAGGCACCGGACGCGCAGGTGCTGTACTGGGTCGGCTGCTTCGGCAGCTTCGATGACCGGAGCAAGAAGGTGGCCCAGGCCTTCTCGCGACTGATGCGGCGCGCTGGCGTCAGCTTCGCCATCCTGGGCAACCGCGAGAATTGCACCGGCGACCCGGCCCGTCGCGCTGGCAACGAGTACCTCTATCAGATGTTGGCTGCCGAAAACGTCGAAACGTTGAACGAGGCCACCGATGGGGGGAAGCGGACGATCGTCACGGCCTGCCCGCACTGCTTCAATACCATCTCAGACGAGTACCCGCAGTTCGGCGGCGCGTTTCGGGTCATGCACCACACACAGTTCCTGGCTCAACTGCTGGCTGAACGCAAGCTCAAGCCCGAGGTGGGCAAGCCCGCGGCCATCTCCTACCATGATCCCTGTTACCTCGGGCGCTATCACGACACGTACGATGAACCGCGGCAGCTCTTGGAGGCGATTCCGGGCGTCACGCTGCGCGAGATCGCCCCGTGTCGCGAGAAGGCCATGTGCTGCGGCGCCGGCGGCGCTCATGCCTTCATGGAAGAGACCCGGGGCCGGCGCATCAACCACATTCGCCTCGAACAGGCGATGGCCGTCGAGCCGGAGCGCATGGCGACGGCGTGTCCCTACTGTCTGATGATGTTCGAGGATGCAACGGGGGCCAAAGGGGTCGCGGATACGCTGCCCGTGCGCGACGTGGCCGAGCTCATTGAGGCGTCGCTCGGCCCGGCGGACGAGGAGCTCCCGGCCGCCGACTAGTGGCCTCCTGTGCGATGGCGGGCTCGCGATGTCGCACTTTCTAGACGGCCTCTTGCATAGTGAAATATGATTCGGCTATATTGGGACGAGACCGGGTCGCCTCAATTCACGCGGCGAGGGAGCAGAACGTGTTTACCGACAAGATCGAATTGAAAGACTTCGACAAGATGGACCAGGAGTACAAAGATCTCCTGGGCCGAATTTTGACCATCCAGGCGGATTGCGAAATCGGCGGACCCCATCTCTACGTCGAGCACATCCTCCCGAACGCGCCATCGAAGAGCATGCAGATCGTGGTCGCGCGAACTGCGGCCGAGGAGATCGACCACTTCCGCAAGATGGCGCGCCTGGCGGGTGAGATCGGGACGGACGTTTCCCACACCCTCAAGTGGTCGAACCAAAAGCGCTACGTCGAGGCGTTCCGAACGACCATTACGACCTGGGAGGATTTCGCCGTCTTCGGTTTCCTCGTGGATCGGGTCGGAAAGTATCAGCTGGATGAGTTCATCGGGTGCTCCTATGCGCCTCTTGACCGAGCGGTGCAAACGATGATCCCGGAGGAGCATGGCCACATCGAGTTCGGCACGAACATGACCGCCGAGCTGGCGGCCAAGGGCGGCGAGCAGAAAGAGCGCATCCAGAAGTCGGTGAACTACTGGTTCATCAAGGCGCTCGATATGTTCGGGAACTCGCAGTCGTATCGCTCCGAGCGGTTCCGCGAGTGGGGCATCAAGCGCCGCTCGAACGCGCAGGCGCGCGAGGAGTACATGGCCGAGGTGACGCCGCTCATCGCGGGGATGGGGCTGGAGGTTCCGGACCCGATGGAAGGCCGGCTCTACGTCTGATCCGCCCGCGAATTGTCGCGTCGTTGGCCACCACTGAGAGAGGATGAAGGAACCCGAATGGTCGAAGCTGCGCCCATCACGTACAAGCTCGACGAGTATCTCAAAGACATCGTCCAGGCCGTCTATAGCGCGTGCGCGGTCGGGACTGCGCACGTAAAGGATGATCCGAAGGCCGTCGATCAGGCCCTCCAAGACTGTGAAGAGGTTCTCGGTACCGTGATGGAGGGCCACGTCGAGGAGTGGCTGGAGTAGCTCCTCCGCCCACCCCACTTGCTATGCGCGGCTCAGGCTGCGCCCCTTGAGGCCCGCCGCCGTACGGAAGGGCTCACTTCCTATCGACAGGAGTCGCCGTTGCACGTCGTCGTCTGTGGCAAGGTCATTCCCGACAGTTCCGTCACGCTGCAGATCGATCCTGACACGAAGCGAATACAGCGGAAGGACCTCCCCCACGAGCTGGATCCCGCAGCGGCCAGCGCCGTTGAGGAGGCCCTGCGCCTCACTGAGGCGCACGGCGGCACCGTTACCTTCGTCACGATGGGCATCGCCGATGCGACAATCGGCATCCGGAGGGCGCTGGCCATGGGCGCTACGGCGGGCGTCCACCTGCACGACGAAGCATTCGCCGGCTCCGATACCATTGGAACCGCCAAGGCGCTTGCTGCTGCCATCAAACGACTCCCCGCGTTCGATCTCGTCATTTGCGGCACGGAGAGTAGCGATAGCTATTCGGGCATCGTGCCCGTCCAGCTCGCGCACTTCCTGGGCTTACCGCCCCTCACCTTCGCCAAACAGGTTTCCGTCGATGGCAGCACGGTGACCGTGCACCGCCAGAGCGAGACCGGGTACACGGTCGTGAAGGCCCAGCTTCCCGCCCTCGTGTCCGTGACCAGCGGCATCAACGAGCCCCGGTATCCGCAGCTCAAAGGCATCATGGCGGCACGGAAGATCGAGATCCAGGCGTTTCGCGCGGGAGACCTTGGGCTGGGCCCATCCGACGTCGGGTCAAACGCCGCGCGGGAGCGCGTTCTCACCGTTGGCGCCCCGCCGGAGCGGGCCGCGGGGCGGGTCATCCAAGATGACGGCGACGGCGGGAAGCAGATCGCGGACTTCCTCGCCTCCATCGGAGTCATCTAATGGCGGGGCTCGTATCGGAAAGATTGATCGAGTCCAAAGAGGGTGCTGGACGTGGCTGATCGCATCTGGGTATACGCGGAGATCGTGTCCGGGTCCGTCACCCCGACCACCCTCGAGCTATTGGCGAAAGCGTCCGAGCTGGGTGAGGCCGAGGCCGTCCTCCTCGGCGCGGCACCGGAAAACGCGGTCGAAACGTTAGGCGCCCACGGCGCGCAGGTCGTCTACCGCTGCGACGAACCGGTCTTCGACCAGTATCTGACGCTGCCGGCCGTTGAGGTGATGGCTACCCTCATTGCCGAGCATCAGCCACGGGTCATTCTGTTCGCGTCCAGCTATGCCGGACGCGATCTGGCGTCCGGGCTCTCGGCCCGCCTCGATTGCGGCGCCATCACCGACGTCGGAGATGTGCGTTTGACGCAAGACAGCGTCGAGGCAACGATCCCCGCGCTCGGCGGCTCGTATCAGACGACCAGTACCTTGGTCAATCAGGGGCCGAAGCTGCTCCTGGTTCGACCAAAGTCTTTTGAGGCGCGAAACACGGGCGGGACGGCCCGGGTCGTCGCCGTGCCTGCGCCGACGGACGGGTCCATCAAGCGCGTGCGCATCGAAGATCGCGTGACGGTTCCCGTGGAGGGGCCCCAGCTCGAAGGCGCACATGCCATCGTCGCCGGAGGGCGAGGGCTGAAATCCGCGGAGTCATTCCAGATGCTTCGGGAATTGGCCGATCTCCTCGGCGGGGCGGTGGGCGCAACGCGAGCTGTTGTGGACGCCGCTTGGGTCCCGTATTCTATGCAGATCGGTCAAACGGGCAAGACGGTCAAGCCCGACGTGTACGTCGCGTGTGGTATCTCCGGCGCCATCCAGCATCTCGCGGGCATGAAGAGCTCCAAGTCCATCATTGCTGTCAATACGGACCCCGAGGCGCCAATCTTCAAGGTAGCGGACCTGGGTGTTGTGGGTGATGTCTTTCAGGTCGTGCCCCAGCTCATCGCGGAGATCAAGCGCCGCAAGGGGCTTGCCTGACCGAAATCTGGCGTCCACTCGTGGCGCGGGAGGTGCCGCATGCGACTCGTCACATTCGATCACGGAGACGGACCGCGCCTCGGCGCCGTCGTCGAGTCGTCTGTCATCGATCTTCCACGCCTGGCCGAGTCAAGCGGCGGCCCGTCGTTGCCGCAATCGCTCCTCGGACTCATCCAGGCTGGTCCTTCAGCCTGGCAACGCGCGCGCGAGGTCGCCGATGGGGCTGCGGCGCGAAGCGATGTGCAGGGCGCTGCGTTCCCCCTCACCGATGTGAAGCTCCTGGCGCCGATTCCTCGACCCGCGAAAAACGTGTTCTGCCTGGGTGTGAACTACCGGGCACACCTGGAGGAATCAAATCGAGCCGCCAATCGCCAGCTCGAGCCGACGGTTCCGGTCTTCTTCACCAAGGCCGTGACTGCAATTGTCGCCCCAGACGCCCCGATCCTCTTCGACGAGACGGTGACGACCAAGTACGACTGGGAGGCCGAGATGGGCGTGGTGATCGGAGTCGGGGGAAAGAACATCGACCAGTCGCAGGCCATGGAGCATGTCTTTGGCTACACGTGCTTCAACGACGTGTCGGCGCGCGACATTCAGCAGAGCCACGTGCAGTGGTTCAAGGGGAAGAGCCTCGATGGGACGTGTCCGTTCGGACCGTGGATCATTACGGCAGACGAGGTCAAGGACCCCCACAATCTCGACATTGAGTGCCGCGTCAACGGCATGGTCAAACAGCATTCGAACACGAGCCTGCTCATCAATGACATCCCGTCGATCATCTGCCATCTGTCTCGCGGGCTGACGCTCGAGCCTGGCGATCTGATCTCGACCGGGACGCCCTCAGGTGTCGGCTACGCCCGAACCCCGCCCGAGTTTCTCAAACCGGGAGACGTGGTCGAGGTCGAGGTCCAGGGTGTGGGCGTGCTGCGCAATCCGGTCGTGGACGTGCGCGAGCTGTAGGCCCCCCAAAGTCATCGCCTCTTGCGCTGTGGGGCAATCGCTGCCGACGTCAAGCCAGCGGGACGCCGATGAGGTAGAGGGCGACGCCCGCCGCGGCGCCGCCGACCAGGAGCGGCAGAGCGTCGGATTTCGTGACCAGCAGGATTCCGAGGGCGACGGCAAGGATCACCAGCGACGCGGGCTGGGCGGCCAGGGGAGCCGTGAACGAATAGCCCAGCGCAGCGAGGAGCCCAACGGACGACGCGCCGATCCCCCGAGTCAAGCCGGCCACCCAGCGCCGGTGGGCGATGCGCCGATGCGCGTGAACGAGGCCGATAGCCAGAAATGGCGGAATCGAGAGGGCGACGATGCCCGCAATGGCGCCCGCCAGGCCGGCGAGGTAATAGCCAATCGTGATGACGAAGAGCCCGTTTGGGCCAGGCGTTATCCGCCCAATGGCGACGGCGGTGGCGAACGCGCCGTAGTCGAGCACGTTGCGCTGGACGATTAGCTCATCCTGGAGAATTGGGAGGGCCTGCAGTCCACCAGACGAGAGAAAGGACGCCTTGAGAAAGACGAGCAGGATCTCCGGGATCGTCACGGCCCCACCTCCTCTTTCTCCGGGCGGAACAGAAACGCCCCGACGAGCCCGCCACCGACAATGACGAACACGACAGACAGGTGCACGATCGCGGATGCGGCGAAGGCCGCGAGCGCGTAGAGCAGCATCAGCGCCATGGTGCGCCGCTCGCGACGTGGAAGGACGCCGATAGCATTGTCTGCGGCCAACGCAAAAGTGAGCGCCGCCGTGACCGGGACGACGCCTTTGACTGCCGCGTTGCCGATCGGGTGCGTGGTGAACTGCGAGAAGCCAATCGTCAGGATGACGGTGATGGCCGACGCGGGCAGCATGAATCCGGCGGTGGCGGCGAGGGCGCCCAGCAAGCCGCCGAGGCGATAGCCCGTCATAACGGCAATGGCGATCAAGTTGATGCCGGGAACGAGCCGACTCAGCCCAAAGTCCAGCGCAAATTGCCCGGGAGTGATCCATCCTCGCCGGACCAGCTCTTGGTTCATGGTGTAGATCGTTCCCGACCCGCCGCCCCAGGACCGGGCGCTGATCTTGGCGAACGTGAGGAAGAGCGTGGCGACCGGGACGTCGCGGGCGAGGACGCCAATTTCGCCGGGCCGAAGACCCGCGTCCGCTGTCGTTTCCGCCAATGGGGGCTCCATGAGAGAAGGGCTTCCCGAAAATTCGGGGAGCCCTTCTTGCCGGGTGAAATAGCGGACGCTCGCTTCGGGAGCGTCCTGGACTAGCTTGACCTGGGCCTCGCGGCCGCTGCTTCTGGGGCCGCCAGCTCATCCCGGTCGCGTGCTGTCTTGGGGCGCCAGCGCTTCACGCCTACGCGACCAAGGCAGGCGAGACAGATTCGGCCCTCCATCTCCTGAATGAGCTGGTAGCTGCCGCAGATCGAGCAGCGCTGGAGGCCAGGCTTTCGCCTGCGCTTCTTCGCCATTGGCGTCTCCAGTGGCCCGCTCGTGGCTTATGGCATTCTAGCACAGCGGCCGGCTGGCATCGGCGGTTCTGCCGCGGTGGTGTTGCGGATAATTGCCAACTGGCAACCTCAGGGGAGCGGGTCGTCCTGTCGGTATGTGCGCCCCTCGCGAAGGGCGATCTCCGCCTTGGCCAGCTCCCGGCCGAGATACGCGGCGTGGTCGAGTCGCGATAGCAGACCCCACTCGATGAGCGCTCCGCAGAGCGATTCGGCGTCAGGGCCGACGACCCGGTGCCCAAGGCTCCCATCCGGCAGATAGTGCTCGACGAAGATCGTTCCGGATGGCGCGTCGGCGAGGATGACGAAGAATCCCAGCGGATCGTGCTCTTTGAGCCGGAACGGGGTGTGGGGCACTCGTATGGGCTCGGGCAACGGGGCCGCAACCCGTCTCTCGAAGGGTCCGCGCTTCTCTGCCCGGCACTGCTCGACGGCCGCTGCGATGGATGCGAGGTCCTCCACGCCGGAAAGGTCCCGCAGTGTCACCTGCTCGCGCAGCGCGGCCACCTGGTCGACGGTGAGGTTTCGCAGGCGCGCGCGTCGGCTCCGGGCTCCTATGATCTTCCCGTCGTCCTCGATCCCATGAGCAAAAAGGGAGCGAAGGGCCTGAGCCTGGTACGGACCGCGGCGCTCTTGCCCGCAGACGATCAGCCAACGGATTCGCGGGCGCTCGAGGAGGGTCGCGGCCATCCGATCGATGCCGATGTTCTCCGTCTCGAGGGGGCCGATCAGGGCCGCGTGCGGCCCGATGGGCGAGCCAACGAGCTTTGCGAACAGCTCCGCACTGGAGAGGGTGCAGATTGCGACCGAGCTGTCCTGCGAACCGGAATACAACCCTACGTCGCTCACGCGGAAGAATCCGATCCGTAGCGTTCCGATCGCGATAGGCGGCGGATCCGCGGGGCGCTCGGGTTCATCCCCTATACACGATGGGCGTGCGCGAGCAGGCACGGAAAGTTCGGGTCCCCGCGTTCGAGCTGCACGGTCGCGTGCTCGATGCCGAAGTCATCGCGAAGCTCGCGACAAACGCGCGAGAGCAGCGCGTCGAATGGCGGGTCCTGCGCCGTGACGAGGTGCGCCGTCAGCGCGATCTCGGTCGTACTCATTGCCCAAATGTGCAGATCGTGCACGTCGGTCACGTGAGGAAGCCCGAGGAGGTAGATGCGGACCTCTCCTGTGTTTACGCGGAGAGGGACCGCGTCGAGGAGCAGGTTCCCCGCGTCACGAACGAGCCCCCACGCGCTCCAGAGGATGACGGCGGAAATCGCGAGGCTCGCGATCGGATCGAGTTGGACCCAGCCGGTCAAGATGATCACGATGCCGGCGGCGACAACGCCGAGCGAGACCGCCGCGTCCGCGGCCATGTGGAGGAAAGCGCCCCGCACGTTGAGATCGGAGGTCCCGCCCCGACGGAACATCAGCGCGACCAGCGCGTTGAGCCCGGCGGCCGCGGCAGCGCCGAAAATCATCGTCGACCCCTCGACGGCGGATGGCGCGACCAGGCGTTGAACGGCCTCCCACGACACGATGGCCGTCACGACGAAGATCGTGATGGCGTTGATGAGGGCCGCGACGATCGACATTCGGCGCCAACCATACGTGCGATTGAGCGACGATCGCCTGCGCCCAAGAGCGATCGCCGCCCACGCGAGGATGAGCGCTAACACATCGCTCAGGTTGTGCCCCGCGTCGGCGATCAATGCCAGCGAGCTGGAGAACACCCCGAGCACGACTTGACAGACCACAATGCCCACGTTGAGGCCTATCCCCACGGCAAACAGACGATCGTAGCTCGCAACGCCCGTGGATCTGCTCACCTCCCGGGCGGCGTGCGAATGGCTATGGGCGGACAACGGATCGTCTCGGCTGGCGTCTTGTGCTCGACATTGCGCGCTTCCTACACCTGACGCGCGGAATCCGCACGCCAGTTGCGACCACACCGGTATCGTATCGGCGAGGGCCCCCTCGTCGCAATGGCGAATTTCTACCGCTGGGCCCATAGCGTCCGCGGCGAGCGGACGCTAGACGAGGCCGGGACAGGCGGGGCAACAGTGTGCCACGCAAATCGCATGCGCGTCGAATCCGTGGTCGGCTCCGCTGACCTGGGCGCTGCTCCACGCTTCGTGGCCTTCTCGCGCCGCGATTCCCGCCACCAGGAGTCCGGCGAGGGGGTCCATCCACCACACACCGAAGAAATCGTTTGCGATCAGGCCGATGAGTACGGCGACGGCGAGATAAAAGCAGACCTGGGTCTGGGCAGCATCTGCGCGCAGAACGGACGAGTCGAGATTCGCCGCGACCCCTCGCTTGACGTGCGCCAAGGCCGGCATGACGACCAGCGAAAGCGCCACGATGGCGAGCCCTGCCGCGCTACGGTCGGGTGCGCTCTGCGCGAGGATGTCGCGCACGGCTTCGACGGCGACGTACGCGGCAATGGCCCACAGGCTCACTCCAACGAGTCGCGTTGCGCGCCGCTCGAGCGCCTCGTCGGCTGCGCCGTCGGTCCGATGCGCCATTCGCCACACCACCACGAGCGCGCTGCTGACCTCGACGACCGCGTCCAACCCGTACCCCACGAGGGCGATGGAGTGTGCCAGGATGCCGCTCACTGTCGCGACTGTGGCCTCAAGCGTGTTCCACCCGATCGTCGCGCCGGTGAGTACCCATGCCCACCGGCGCGCGCGCCTTTGCCGCTGGCTGGATTCCGCGCGGCAGTCGCAGCAGCCCTCACACGGCGAGCAGTCTCGATCACACCTCTTTCGTTGCGCGTCTGCGCGCGTGTGTTTTTCGTTCACGTGGTTGCCCCAGGTCGAGGCAATTCCCTCACCTTTGCCTGCGGATCGCGAACGCTTGGCGTGATCCATCGGTCCTCGCCATCACGTGATTGCAGTGTACGGAATTTCGTCATCCGTTCGCTTAGCGGTGCCCAGGGCCTGTCCCGTTGGCGGGCGAATCCGCGGGAGGGTAACGATTGTGTAACGCCCCGGACCTGTGCTACGCTTGCCGCGTCGTGAGAGCGTCGCCGTCCCGCTCTTGCGGACGCGACGAGCATCGGAACGATTGCGGCGGAGGAACGAAATGGAGAATGCAGACGCGGTGGGCGGACAGCCGGCTGGTCGGGTGTATACCGTGTTCGGCCCGCGCGGCGGCTCCGGCAAGACCATGCTCGCTGTCAACCTCGCCGTGGCCCTTGCCAAGCTCCATCCCGAGCAGGTCGGTCTTCTCGACCTCTCGCTGACCTTTGGACACTGTGCGCTGGTGCTCAACGCGGCGCCAAGGACGAGCGTGGCCGCGGCATCTGTCGATAGCCTCTCGCGCCTCGACCGGGCTGGCCTCGGCCACTATCTCTCTGACCACTCCAGTGGCCTCAAGCTGATGGTCGGCGCGAACCGCGCCGAAGAAGGTGACGTGGTGACCGGCGAGCACGTGAGCGCGGCGATTCGGCTCCTGCGGCAGGCATTTCCCATTTCGTTCATCGACACCTCGTCGTCGTTCACCGATCCCACCATCTCCGCCCTCGAGAACGCTGACAAGATCATTCTGGTCTGCACGCCCGAGCTATCGACCCTTCGCGATATCCGTGAGTGCCAGAGAATTCTCTCCGAGGTCATTCACGTTCCGAGCGAACGCCTGATGTACCTGATGAACAATCCATACCCGTTCAAGCCCCTCGCCATGGAGCAGTTCGTGCAGACGCTCGAACAGTCCATCGACATCGAGATCCCGTACGGGAACGACGTGCCGGCCAAAGCGGCCATGCGCGGCGAGGCCTTCGTTCAAACCCAGGCGGGTTCGGCAGTGGCGAAAGCCGTCGACAAGCTGGCGCGAACCATCGAGGCGGAAATCTTTCCGCCCGCGGTGCCCGAGCGGCGCGGGCTCTTCGGCCGCCGCTGATCCGCGGGCTCTCGCCGCGACCGCCGGCGGCCAAGGTCACTCTCGCCGCCGCACCTACGCTCCCTGATTGGGCCCGTTGGCGCGAGCGCGCCGGCCCGGACGCTCCGTAGCGCTCGGATCCGTGTCTCCATTTCCGTGGCCGTTCAGCAGGGCGACGCAGGCGACCCGATCACCTGCCTTGAGGCTCATGAGGGCGACGCCCTGGGCGGACCGCCCCTGGATGCTGATGCTGGACACTGGCGTGCGGAGCACGATGCCCGAGGCGGACGTCACCATGGCTTCCTCGGTTCCGCGAACGACGCGAGCTGTGGCGATCGGCCCGCTCTTCTCGGAGACTTTCAAGGCCATGACCCCCGCCACACCGCGGTTGTGCGTCGGGTACTGGGTCAAGGGCGTGCGCTTGGCGTGGCCCGCTGCAGTGACGACGAGGAGCTGCCCGTTTGGCACCACGATGTCCATGGCGCAGACCCGATCTCCCTCGCCCAATTTCATCGAGCGCACGCCGCCCGCGCCTCGCGATCGCGCGGGCACCACTCCCTCCCGGAAGCGCGCGGCCTGACCCTGCTCCGTGACGAGAATGATCTCGGCTCCCTGGCTGATGTGCTGGACCCAGCCCAGCTCATCACCGGGTTCGAGGTCCATGGCGATGAGCCCACTCGAGCGGACGGCGCCGAACTCATCGATGGCGACCTTCTTGATCTCGCCGAGGCTGGTCGCCATCAGCAGATACTGGTTTCCGTCAAAGTCCGCGGTGCTGATCACCGCCGTGACCATCTCTCTTGGATCGATATTGATCAGGTTGATGATGGGCACGCCCTTGGCGTTTCGATCGAACTCCGGGATCTGATGGGCTTTGAGCTGGAATACCCGCCCGCGATCCGTGAAGAACAGAATGTTGTCATGCGTGTGGGCGACGACCATGTGTCGGGGGGCGTCCTCGTCGCGGAGCATCATGCCGCGAATGCCGCGCCCGCCCCGACGTTGGGCTCGATACGTGTCTGGTGGCAATCGCTTCACGTACCCACGATTGCTCACCGTCACGAGGGTCTCAACGTTCGCGATCATGTCTTCCAGCGTGATGTTGGCGCTATCGTCCAGCGAGATTCGAGAGCGGCGCGCGTCGCCGAAGCGCTTCTTCAGGTCGAGCAGCTCTTCTCGAACCAGCGCGAGGATCTTGTCCGGGTGCGCAAGCAGATCCTCTAAATAGGCAATCCGTTGCTGGAGCTGAGCCAGCTCGTCCAGGATCTCCTGGCGCTCGAGGGCCGCCAGGCGGCGGAGCTGCATGTCGAGCACGGCCTTGCCCTGAACCTCGGAGAGCCGGTAGCGCGTCATTAAGGTCTGCAGGGCCGCGTCCGCCGAGGGGCTCTGCCGAATCGTCCGAATCACCGCGTCGAGGTGGTCGAGGGCGATTTTGAGCCCTTCCAAGATGTGCGCGCGCGCCCGGGCGCGATCCAGCTCGTACTGGGTTCGTCGCGTCAGGACGGTGTGACGGTGCTCGAGGAAAAGCGAGAGCAGCCGTTTGAAATTGAGAACGCGCGGCTCGCCGTCCACGATGGCCAGCATGTTGATGCCATACGCGGACTGCAGGGCCGTGTGCTTATAGAGCTGCGCGAGGACTGTTTGCGGGCGGGCATCGCGCTTGATCTCGATGACCAGGCGCATCCCCTGTCGATCCGATTCGTCGCGCATGTCGGCGATGCCGTCGATCTTGCGGTCGTGGACCAGTTCCGCGATGCGCTCCTGGAGCGCGGCCTTGTTGACCTGATAGGGGAGCTCGGTGACCACAATCTGCCACCGACCGCTTCGCGGCTCCTCCACGGTCGCCTTGGCCCGAATGACCACGCGCCCATGTCCGGTCGCGTACGCGGCGCGCAAGTCTTCTCTCCCGACGAGGATACCTCCTGTCGGGAAGTCCGGGCCGGGCACGATGCGCAGCAGATCCTCGATCGTTGCATTCGGGTTGTCGATAAGGAGGACCATCGCATCGACGACTTCGCTGAGATTGTGGGGTGGAATCGTCGTCGCCATGCCGACCGCGATGCCCGCGGATCCGTTGCAGATTAGGTTCGGAAAGCGGCTTGGGAGCACCACTGGCTCCTGGCGCGTGTTCTCGTAGTTCGGCTGCCAATCGACTGTGTCCTGGTCGATGTCGGCAAGCATCTCCATGGCGATGGGGGTGAGCCGCGCTTCGGTGTATCGCATCGCCGCGGGCGGGTCATTGTCGATCGAGCCGAAGTTGCCCTGCCCGTCGACGAGCGGGTATCGCATGTTGAAGTCTTGCGCCATTCGGACGAGGGTCGGATAAATAACGGCTTCCCCGTGCGGATGGTAGTTGCCGGAGGTATCGCCGCAGATCTTCGCGCACTTGCGATGGGAGCGGTTGGGAGCCAGGTTAAGATCGTGCATCGCCACCAGGACGCGACGTTGAGACGGCTTGAGCCCGTCGCGCACGTCTGGCAGCGCGCGCGCGATGATGACGCTCATCGCGTAGTCGAGATACGAGCTTCGCATCTCCTCTTCGATCTTCACTGGTCGGACGTTCCCTGGCTCCATGAACAGGCTCCTCTAAAGCATGCAGCGGCGCGCTCTGTGCTCTGACCGATTGCGCCCTGAGGGACGACACACTCCGTCGCACGGGCACGAAGGTAGCGAACAATTTTACGCCATATTCGCGCTGGATCGACCGAGGGCTCCGGGCCGTGATGCCTTTGACACGCGCGCATCGGGTTGGTATCCTGTGGTTAGCACTGTAACGGTGAGAGTGCTAATTGTCTGAAGCAGCGACAGAAGAGACGCTCAGCCCGCGGCGCGGCCAGATTCTCAAGCTCGTCGTCGAAGAGTACGTCTCGACGGCTCAACCGGTATCGTCGGACGCGCTGGTCCGGAAATATGTGCCGCGCGTGTCATCCGCGACGGTCCGAAATGAGTTGGCCGCCCTGGAGGGGTACGGGTACCTGTATCACCCGCATACGTCCTCCGGCCGCGTCCCGTCCGACAGGGGCTATCGCTACTACGTCGAGTCGCTCATGGGCGGTGCGCGTCTCGGCGAGATGGAAGCGCGGATGATCTCGCATCAGTTCCACCAGATTGAGCTGAACGTGGACGAGTGGCTTCGACTGGCGGGAGCCGTCCTGTCGAGCCACGTGCGGAATCCGGTCATGATCTGGCCGCCAGTCTCGCGAACCAGCATCGTTCGGCACATTGATTTCGTTCCCATCGGCGTGGGCTTGGTGCTCCTCGTCGTCGTGCTGCAATCGGGAATGGTGCGCCAGCAGGTTTTGCGCTTTCCGGACGACGATACGCCCGAATCGCTTTCGGACCTCGCGAGGGAGTGGAACGCCGTGTACGTGGGCAGGTCCAGCGCGGAGATCCGACGTGTTGAGCCGCCGCACGAGCATCAACAGCTGCGCCGTTCCATCATCGCTCTGCTCGACGAGGCTGACCGCGAGTTCATCGCCCGGAGCGGCGATGTGTACATCTCCGGCATCAGCTACATGGCGGCGCAGCCGGAATTCGAGACGCGCGATCAGTTCCGACCCGTTGTGGAGGCCCTGGAGCACCACGCGTTCTTGCCATCGCTGATGGAGCCGCTCCTCCAGTCGGATGGGGTCTACGTGGCTATCGGTCAGGAGCAGCCCATCGAACCGCTGCGCGATTGCGCGATCATTCTTGCAACGTATGGTCGCCAGGGGGACATGCTGGGTGTCGTGGGCGTGATCGGCCCAACGCGGCTTCCGTACTGGCGAACCGTTCCGATGGTTACGTACACGGCCGGCATGCTCGACCAGCTTCTCGCATCGACGTTTCTTTCATAACGATCGAGCAATCCGGCGAGGCCTCGACTCGAGGCAGCAAACATCCCCAGCATTCGGTGCTCTCGGAAGAGGGGTTCATGGAACCAGCAAATCGACACGACGAACAGACCGAGCCTCAGGCCGAAACGCCTGAATCGGAGGCGGTCCGTCAGGAGGGGCAGGACGAGGTGCAGTCCCTGACCGTCCAGCTCCAGAACGCTCAGGCGCTGGCGGAAGAGAACCTGAAAGGGTGGCAGCGAAGCCAGGCGGACTTCGTGAACTACCGTCGGCGGACAGAGCAGGAAAAGAGCGAGCTCGTCAAGTTCGCGGAGTCTGGCCTGATCCTCGACCTGCTCCCCGTCCTCGATGATCTGGAGCGGGCTCTCGCCGGGCTTCCTCAGGAGCTTCGCGGGCTCACGTGGATCGACGGTATTCTCTTGATCGAGCGGAAGTTCCGCTCGATCCTCGAAGCGCATGGCGTGACGCCGATTGAGGCATCGGGCAAGGAGTTCGATCCGCACGAACACGAGGCGGTGCTGCGCGACGGCGAACCCGGCGAGGCGACCGTGGTGACGGCCGAGCTGCAGCGCGGTTACCGGCTCCACGACCGAGTGCTTCGACCGTCGCTCGTCAAGGTCGGCCGTCCTTCTGAATCGGAGCCAAAGACGGAGAACCAGTCATGACCGCAGTTCGTCGCCCCGCATCCTGCACGTTTTGGAGTAACGCATGCCAAAAGTGATCGGCATAGATCTCGGGACTACCAACTCTGTCGTAGCGGTGATGGAGGGCGGCGAGCCAGTCGTTATCCCAAACGCCGAAGGCAGCCGGTTGACACCGTCCGTCGTGGCCGTGAATCCCAAGACGGGTGAGCGTCTGGTTGGCCAGGTGGCCAAGCGCCAGGCGATCACAAATCCGGATAACACCATCTTCTCCATCAAGCGCTTCATGGGTCGAAAACTGGACGATCCTGCGGTGGAGCGAGACCGAAAGCTGGTGCCGTATCAACTCAGCGCCGCGGAGAACGGTGACGTGCGTGTCAAGCTGGGGGAAAAGACCTATTCGCCCCAGGAGATCTCCGCGATGATCCTCCAGAAGCTCAAGCGCGACGCGGAAGCGTATCTGGGCGAGCCCGTGACCCAGGCCGTGATCACCGTGCCCGCGTACTTCAACGACAGCCAGCGCCAGGCGACGAAAGACGCCGGAACGATTGCCGGGCTCGAAGTTCTCCGCATCATCAACGAGCCCACCGCGTCGGCCCTGGCGTACGGCTTGGGGAAGCAGAACGACGAGGAGGTGGCGGTCTACGACCTCGGCGGCGGCACCTTCGACATCTCCATCCTCCGATTAGGCGATGGCGTGTTCGAGGTCATTTCCACCAACGGCGACACCCACCTGGGCGGCGATGATTTCGACCAGCGCATCATCGATTGGATCTGCGATGAATTCAAAGCGCAGGAGGGCATCGACATGCGGCAGGACCGCATGGCCCTCCAGCGTCTGAAGGAGGCGGCCGAGAAGGCGAAAGTGGAGCTATCGTCCGTCTTGCAGGCGGAGATCAACCTTCCCTTCATCACGGCGGACGCCTCTGGCCCGAAACACCTCGTCCTCACCCTCACGAGGGCCAAGCTGGAGCAGCTGACGGGCGACCTCATAGAGCGGACGAAGGGACCCGTAAGCCAGGCGCTGAACGACGCAAACCTCCAGCCGAGCGCGGTGGAGGAAGTCGTCCTGGTTGGCGGCCAGACGCGCATGCCGGCCGTCGTCGAGATGGTCAAGAAGTACTTCAACCGGGAGCCCCACAAGGGGGTGAACCCAGACGAGGTTGTTGCGATCGGCGCGGCGATCCAGGCTGGCGTGCTCCAGGGTGACGTCAAGAACGTGTTACTCCTCGACGTGACGCCCCTAACCCTGGGGATCGAAACCTTGGGGGGCGTCATGACGCCCCTCATCCCACGCAACACCACGGTTCCTACGGCCAAAAGCCAGGTCTTCAGCACGGCGGCCGACAACCAGACGTCGGTCGAGATCCACGTTCTCCAGGGCGAGCGGCCGATGGCCCACGACAATAAGAGCATCGGACGATTTATTCTGGATGGCATCCTCCCGGCGCCCCGTGGGCTGCCTCAGATCGAAGTGACGTTCGACATCGATGCCAACGGGATCCTCTCAGTCTCGGCAAAGGACAAAGCGACGGGCCGCGAGCAGCGCATCACCATTACGGCGTCCAGCGGTCTCAGCAAGGACGAGATCGAGAAGATGACGAAGGAGGCCGAGGCCCATGCCGAGGAGGACAAGCGCGCTCGAGAGGTCATCGAGAGCAAGAACAACGCCGACTCTCTCGCATACTCCGCGGAAAAGATCCTGCGCGAGGACGACGGCAAACTGCCCGCGGCGCTAAAGGACGAGGTGCAGCAGCACATTTCTGCCGTTCGAACCGCGCTGGAACGTGATGACCCGAATGAGATACGCTCCGCAACGGAAGCATTGAGCCAAGCCATGCAGAAGCTGGGCGCCGCTGTCTATGGCCAGGCTGGCGCTCCCGGCCAGGGAGAGCCGCCCAAGGGCGGCGATGAAGGCACCGTGGAAGGCGAATTTCGAGAGGTTTGACGCAGAAGCAGGAGATGGCCAGGAGCAAGCGCGACTACTACGAGGTGCTGGGCGTTCCACGCTCCGCATCGGAAGATGACATTCGCCGGGCCTTTCGGAAGCTCGCATTCGAATACCATCCGGACCGGAATTCGAGCTCGGATGCGGCTGATCGGTTCAAGGAGATCAGCGAAGCGTACGAGGTCCTTCAAGATTCACAGAAGCGGCAATCGTACGATCGGTTTGGTCACGCCGGCGTCGATTCATCCTTCAATGGCGGGTTCGCCGGCGGCTTCGCCGACTTCGGTTTCGAGGACATTTTCGACACGTTCTTCGGCCGGAGCTCGGCGGGTCGTCGTCCTCGTGCGCAGCGCGGCGCGGATCTTCGCACTGACGTGAGCATCTCCTTCGAAGACGCCGTCTTTGGGACGAAGCGGGATCTGGAAATCCAAAAGCTCGAGACGTGCAGCGCGTGCGCGGGCTCGGGGCTCGAAGCGGGAACCAAACCGGAGCGGTGCGCTCGCTGCGATGGAACCGGAGAGGTTCGCCGATCTCATCAGTCGATCTTCGGACAGTTCGTCAACGTCAGCGTGTGCGACCGATGCGGTGGCGAGGGTCAGGTCATTAAGACGCCCTGCAGCGCGTGTCGCGGGAGCGGTCGCGTTGAGGTCGCGAAGCACATCGAGCTGACGATTCCCGCCGGAATCGACGACGGGACGCAGATTCGGCTCACCGGCGAGGGAGAGCCGCCGGATCGGCGACGTGGGGGTCGCGTTCCGGGCGATCTGTACGTCACCGTGCACGCGCCATCGCAGCAGTCGCTGGAGTGGGAGGGCTACACTCTCGTGCTTCGGCGCCAAAACCACGACCTGGTGCTGGACATACCGGTCAACGTGGCGGATGCGACGCTGGGCGCGAGCTACACCCTCCCCGGGCTGGATGGCCCGGTTGAGATCAACGTCCCTGCGGGAACCCAGTATGGAAAGGTTTTCCGAATTAAGGGAAAGGGTGTCCCCCACCTCCGCGAGAACCGCCGCGGGGATCTTCAGGTCCGCGTGCACGTCATGGTTCCGACCGACCTCACCCGAGAGCAGAAAGATCTGTTCAAAAAGCTCGGCGAGACATTCCATAAGACGAACAATGCGAACGCGAAGAGCCTCTTCGACAAAGTGAAAGAGGCGTTTGGAGTCTAGCCGAGCGTGAGCTGGCTCGAAATCGCGGTGGCGGCCGACGACGAGGCGGTCGAGGCTGTCGCCGAAGTCCTTCGCCAGCACGGTCACGGAATCGCGATCGAAGAGCCGTTCGTTCAGCCACGGATCGACGAGAGCCCGGAGCGCGACTTCTCGCGTCGACCGACGGTCAAGACCTACATCCCGGATGATGCGGCGGCGCCGGCTTTGCAGCGGACCATCGAAGAGGCGCTCTGGCACCTCGGGCAGATCCGCCAGGTTGAGCCGCTTCCCGTTCGACGGCTGGCGGAGGAGGACTGGGCACACGCATGGAAAGCGTATTTCCCGGTCTTGCGTATTGGGAAGCGAACAGTCGTCGTGCCGGCCTGGCGCCGCCACCGCAGGGCCCCCGGCGAGATCACCGTCCGCCTCGATCCGGGCCTGGCCTTTGGAACCGGCATGCACCCGACGACTCGGCTCTGCCTCATCCTTGCCGAGGATACCGTCGGGACGAAGACGCGCGTCCTTGACGTGGGGTGTGGCTCCGGGATCCTTTCCATCGCGGCGGCGCGCCTGGGCGCTCCGTCGGTGACGGCCATCGACGTGGATCCGGTCGCCGTGGGCGCCTCGCGCGCGACTGTTCGCCTCAATCGACTGTCGCGCCGCATCCGTGTTCTCGAGGGCGCGCCGTCGGATCTGCTCAGCAGACGCGGCGCCGCCGGCTCGTTCGACGTCGTGCTGGCCAACATTACGGCCCGGGTCAACAGCAGCCTCGCGTCCGCGTATGCCGCGCTCCTGTCGCCAGGCGGCAGCCTGATTGCATCCGGGATACTCGCGGAGGCGCAGTCGATGGTCAGCGGTGCGTTCGCCGATGTCGGGTTCTCCGTGCACGACGTGCGCAAGGACGGCGACTGGGTTGCCATCTTGGCTCGCGCTCCCGACGGTGCGCGGCGATAGGGCGGTCGATCGTGACCTCGGTAGTGACGCTCACGACGGATTTCGGCGTCGAGGACGCGTACGTCGCGGCGATGAAGGGCGTCCTCCTCACGCGCTGCCCGGAGGCGCGACTGGTCGATCTCTGCCACGCGGTTCCGCCGCAAGACATTCGCGCGGGTGCGCTGCGACTCGCGGCGGCCGCGCCGTACTTCCCCGCGGGCACCGTGCACCTCGTCGTGGTCGACCCGGGGGTCGGCAGCGCGCGCCGCGCGATCGCCGTCTCCGCCCACTCGCACTTCTTCGTCGGGCCGGATAATGGCGTGCTGAGTCTGGCTGCCGACTCTGGGAGCCCCGCCTGGCGAGCCGTGGAGCTGACGAACCGGGCGTACTGGCAGCCGATCGTGAGCACCACCTTTCACGGGCGCGACGTCTTCGCCCCGGTCGCCGCGCATCTCGCGTGCGGCGGACAGATCGATGATCTCGGCCCGTGGCTGGATGAAATCGAGCAGCTCCAGCTTCCCCGTGTCACGGGTGGCGTTGATGAGATCCGGGGAGTAGTCCTCGACGTCGATCGCTTCGGAAACCTCGTAACGAACATTCGATCTGCGGATCTGGGCGAGCGACCGATTCGGGACGTAACCGCCGGCTCCGCCCAGATCATGGGCCTCAGCGACCGATACGACCCGGCCGCCCGACTCGTCGCACTCTTCAACAGCGATGGCTGGCTCGAGGTTGCGGCTCCGGGCGGCAGCGCCGCGCGGCACCTCAGGCTGGGAGTGGGTGCGCCCGTGCGCGTGCGATTCGCGGTGTGAGTTCGCGCCCCGTTCGCGTACCGGGGGGAATCGCGCGAATCGTCGCTTGGTCCTGCCGTTCGGAGGACTCGACCGCGGTCATCGCCGCGCTGGCCGTCGCGCTGGGTATTGTCGCCCTCTCGTACGGACCCGGCCTCGCCCGAGGAGGAGTTCTCCTTCCCGCCGACATGCTGGACGCGTTTGCGCCGTGGTCGGCTGCATCGTCTATCGAACGGCCCCGAAATCCGCTGCTCGGCGATGAGATTCAGCAGATGTACCCCTGGCGCGCCTTTGCTCACGAAGAGCTCGCGCAGGGACGGTTTCCCTTCTGGAACCCGTATTCGGGCGGGGGCGTGCCCCTCTTCGCCAACGGACAGTCGGCGCTCCTCTATCCGCTGAATCTTGGCACAGCATGGCTGAGCCCCGAGATCGGGGCCACGGTCGTCCAGCTGGCGAAACCGCCCATCGCGGCGGTGGGTAGCGCCCTCTTCTTACGCGCGCTTGCGGCGCGACCCGCTGCATGCGTCCTCGCCGCGGTGGCGTGGGCGTTCTCCGGACCGATGGTTACCTGGCTCGGCTGGCCTCACACCAACGCGCTGGCGCTGGTCCCATTCCTCTTTTGGTCCGCGACACATTGGCTACGAATGCCGTCCATTCGTTGGTGGGCGATAACCGCGGGTCTCGTGGCGATTCAGTTTTTCGGAGGGCACCCGGAGACGACGGTCCATACGCTCCTCCTGCTCGCCACGTACGTGTTCGTATGGCGATGGCAGGTTGCGCCACCCGGGAACGGCACGGAGCCTCGCCGAGGCGCCCTCGCGTCTCATGCGCGCGCGCTGGGCGGGCTCGCGGTGTCCGTCGTCGTTGGCGCGGGCGTCGCGGCGGTTCAGGTGGCGCCTCTGGTGGCCTCGATCGCCGACAGCGTCACAGCCTTCGAGCGTGGGAGTCGCGCCCTGTCCCGGGTCGTACTCGATCCCGAAACGGCGGTCACGTGGGTGGTGCCGAGGTTCTTTGGGACCCCGCTGAGCGCGTCGTTCGGTCCGCTCAACTACCTGAACTACAACGAGACGCTCGGCTACGTGGGCGTCGGCGTGATTGCGCTGGCTCTCCTTTCCGCCCTGCGGCCGAGACGACCCGGTTGGCCGGGGCTCGCCCTCGTCGCCGTGCTCGCCCTCGGTCTCGCCTACGGCGTGCCCGGGATCACCGAGATTCGGCGTCTCCCTCTTCTCGCCTTCGCTGCTAACACGCGGTTCATCCACCTGGCGGCGTTCGCGTTGGCGTGTCTGGGCGGCCTGGGACTCGATCAGTGTCTCCGCGAGCCGCGGCGGGCGGAAGTCGCTGCGGGAGGACTGGCGCTCGTAGCCTTCGGCTGCGTCCTGCTCACCTTCGCCCCCTGGCTGTTGGCGCCGAGCAGCGCCGCCGCGCTTCCCCTTTCGAGCGCCGAGGCGGAGGGGCTCCGCGTGCGGGAGCTGTGGAAGGCTGGTACGCTGGCGCTGTTGTGGTCTGCCGCGCTGGCGGCCGTTGCTATTGCAGTGAGGCGCACGGGGTGGCAATCGCGTCTCGCGATGCTCGCACGGGGCCGCGGGGCGATGCAGTGGCCGTGGGCCGGCCGAACATGGCTTGGTCGGCACGCGCCCGAGGCCGCGACGGCGATGGTCACGCTGGTGCTGGCGGTGGATCTCATGCTCTTCGGCTCGCGCTACAACCCCGTGACGTCGGTGGATTTCCTTCGGCGCGTCCCGTCGCCCATCGCATTCCTCCAGGACACCGACGCGCAGGGCAGAGTCGTGGGGCTCGCGGAGACGCTGCTTCCCAACACAAGCGTGCTGTTTCATCTCCACGACTTTCGCGTCTACGAACCCGTGGCCGATCGCCATCTGCTGACCTACTTCGAGAAGATGGATGCGTCATTGCGGTCCGACATTCGGTCGCGGTTCTATCTTTTTCTGTGGAGACCGAGCGCGGCCATGATGCGCGCGGCGGGCATTCGCTGGATCCTCGTGCCCGATGGAGACAACCGAGTCGCGACGCCCCGAGAACTGGCAAACGAGGGGTTGATTCTCCGCTTTTCGGGGGATGGCACGCGAGTCTGGGAGAATCCCAGAGCCAGCCCCCGGGCGTACGTGGCTGACCACGTCGTCGCGGCACATGACGAAGAGGCGGCGCTCGACTGGCTTGCTGATTTGTCGGACGACTCATCGTCCCGCGCTGTCGTCGTGGCGTCGGACCTCCCGATCACCGCGTGCGACGTGAAGGGTTCGTGCGATCCTGCGAACGGGCAAGGCACCGATGCCGCCCGCGTCCTGGAGGCTCGCTATCTCCCCGGCCGCATCGACCTGCGGGTGGATGCGCCGCGGGGCGGGGTGGCCGTGATCGACGACGTACTGTATCCAGGGTGGAGCGCAACGGTCGACGGGGTCGAAGCTCCAATCCTTCGCACGAATTACCTCTTCATGGGTGTCGCCGTTTCGCCGGGCCAGCACTTGGTCGAGCTGCGATATCTCCCGCCGCACTTTCGCCTCGGCGTTGCTGTCTCCATCGCGAGTCTCTTCATCCTGATCGCGACGATCGCGGTAACGATTGTGCGCGGGCGATCGACGGTCCGAGGGTCACCGCTCGCCGGGCGAAGTCCGGTCGACGACGTGCGGTAGAATCCGGGCCAAGACCAGACAGGCGCTGGGACGTTTTCTTGACCATGCAAACCGCTTCCGAGTCTCCGTCCGCCCCGGAGCACAGCACGCGTCGCATCCGAACCGCCGCCGTGACAACGCTGGGGTGCCGGCTGAACCAGGCGGAAAGCTACCAGGTCCTGGTGCAGCTTGCGGAGTGCGGCGTCAACGTCGTGCCGTTTGGCGAGCCCGCCGATCTGACCATCGTCAACACGTGCACGGTGACCCACGTGGCGGACCAGCAGGGTCGGCAGCTCCTTCGGCGCGCACGGCGGGCAAGTCCAGATGGGCTCGTTGTCGCCATGGGATGCTACGCCCAGATCGCACCGAACGAGGTCCGACGGGTCGAAGGGGTGGACGTCGTGATCGCGTCGGGGAAGTCGGGTCTCGTTCCCCAGCTCCGCGCTCTGGGGCTGGCCATCGGCGGTGCAACGTCCGATGAGCAAGAGGCGTCCTGGCGCTCGGGACCCGACGTCCTGCCGGCGACGCGCGTGCGGCACTTTGTCAAGGTGCAGGACGGGTGCGACGATTACTGCACCTACTGCATCGTTCCGTTTGCGCGCGGCCATGCCGTGAGCCTCTCCCCGGACGAAATCGTGGCGGAGGTCCAGGAGCTCGAGGATCGAGGGTGTCGGGAGGTGGTCCTCACCGGTGTCCAGATCGGCGCCTTCGGTCGCGACCGATACGCGCAGCGCGGCCAGCCCCTCCCGCCCCCCGGCGAGCCGCTTGCGGGCCTGGTTCGCCGGATCCTGCGGGAAACCACGATCGCGCGCGTGCGCATCTCGTCGATCCAACCTCAGGACTGGCCACCGGACTTCCTGGAGCTGTTCGGCGATCCCCGGTTGTGCCCCCATCTGCATCTGCCCCTGCAGTCGGGGTGCGACGCCGTCCTCAAGCGCATGGGGCGCCGGTACTCCACGTCCGACTTCGCACGCTTCGTTGAACGCATCCGTGCGCGGGTGCCGGACGTGGCGATCACCGCGGACCTCATTGCGGGATTTCCCGGCGAGACGGATGCGGACCACCGTGCGAGCGTGGGGTTCGTACGCGCCATGGAGTTCGCGGATGCGCACGTTTTCCGGTTCTCTGCGCGACGCGGGACCGCTGCGAGCAGAATGCGGGACCAAGTGGGGATGGACGTCCGGAAGGCGCGAAGCGAGGAGCTGCGTGCCGTCAGCGCGAACAACGCCGAGCGCTTTCGCCGGCGCTTTCTCGGCACGGCGCGCCGCGTGCTGGTCGAAGAGGAGCTGACCGTCGACGCAGCGTGCTCGAACGGGCGCCGACGGTGGAGCGGGCTCACCGACAACTATCTTCGGGTAGAGATCGAGTCGCCGGGCGACTTCCTCGGAAGAGAGCTGCCGGTCCGCCTCCGCGACCTGTCGCGAGCGGGGTTCGTCGGCGAGGTGGCGACCGACGAGGAGGACGTAGCCCATGGCTGACGAGTCGAGCTGCCTATTCTGCCGAATCGTCCGCGGTGAGATTCCGGCGACGGTCGTATTCCGCGAAAATGGTGTCACCGCGTTTCGCGACATCGCACCCCAGGCGCCGACGCACATCCTGGTGGTGCCGGACCGGCACATCTCGGGGGCGGCGGCCATCACGCCTGCCGACGACGCGCTCGTCGGAATGGTGATCCGCGCCGCAGCCGAGATCGCGCGGCGGGAGGGCATCGAGTCGCGAGGGTACCGGTTGGTCGTGAATCAGGGCCGGGACGCGGGGCAGTCGGTCGACCATCTCCACGTACACCTATTGGGCGGCCGCCCTCTGCCGACGCCGCTCGTCTGATCGCTTGTGCTAGCATTATCAGCGCTCCCCCTTGCGCGGCACTTGTATGGAAGAGGTGTGGTGTGAAGCTCTACGAATTCCAGGCGAAGGAGATATTTGCCCGCTACGGCATCCCAATTCCCGAGGGGGAGGCGGCATCCGATCCGGACAGCGCGCGGGCGATCGCGTCGCGACTCGGCGGTCGCGTCGTGGTCAAAGCTCAAGTCCACGTGGGCGGGCGAGGCAAAGCCGGCGGCATCAAGCTCGCCGACACGCCAGCCGACGCCCGCACGTTGGCCGCCGGAATGCTCGGACAGCCGCTCAAGGGACTCGTCGTTCGGCACGTCCTCGTCGAGCGCGCGCTCGACATCGCCGCCGAGTACTACCTTTCGGCAACCATTGATCGGATGAGCAAGCGGGTCATCATGATGGCCAGCGCGATGGGTGGCGTTGACATCGAAGAGGTCGCGGCTAGCCATCCGGACAAGATCGTTAAGCTCGTCGTCGACCCCGCCTATGGGCCTCTCGACTTTCAGATCCGCGACCTCATTACGGAAGCGGGGTTTGCGCTGCCGGCGGCCCGAGCCATCGGAGGCGTCGCCCACGCCCTCTACGAGCTCATGCTGCGGTGCGATGCGTCGCTGGTCGAGATCAATCCACTAGTGGTGACGGGCACAGGCGAGGTGATCGCCGCGGATGCCAAGTTCGACGTGGACGACAACGCCCTGTATCGACAGAAAGATCTGGTGCAGTATCGCGAGGAGACCGAGGAAGATCCCATCGAGGCCGAGGCGCACCGTCGCGGCGTGACGTACGTTCGGCTGAGCGGAGACATCGGGATCATTGGGAACGGGGCCGGACTGGTCATGACGACTCTCGATCTCGTGACTCGCGAGGGCGGGCGTCCGGCAAATTTCCTCGACATCGGTGGCGGCGCCCAGGCTGAGAGCGTGCGCACCGCTATCGAGATTCTGCTGATGGACCCCAACGTGAAAGGAATCCTCTTCAACATCTTCGGAGGAATTACGCGCGGTGACGAGGTCGCGAAGGGCATTCTCGCGGGAACGGAGAGCCTGGACATTCGCGTGCCCGTCGTGGTGCGGATGGCAGGGACCCGCTCCGCGGAAGGTCGCGCGCTGCTCCAGGGGACGAACCTCGTGGCCGCCGCCGGACCGATCGAGGCGGCCAGGAAGATCATCGAGCTCGCGCGAGCGCAGCCAGCGGCCGCTCGGTCCGGTCCGGAATCGACGAGCGGGGAGCTGGGCTAAAATGGGAATTCTCGTCGGACCCGATTCACGCGTCCTCGTGCAGGGCGTGACCGGACGAGAGGGCGCGTTTCACACAGCGCAGATGGTCGTCTACGGCACCAAGGTGGTCGCCGGCGTCACGCCGGGAAAGGCGGGGACCGAAGTCACCGGCGTGCCCGTGTTCGATACTGTCCGGGACGCCACGCAGCGCACCGGCGCGAATGTGTCGATCATCTTCGTTCCGCCGCCATTCGCGGCCGACGCGATCTGCGAGGCCGCGGATTCCCACGTGCCCCTGGTGATCTGCATCACTGAGGGACTCCCGACGCTCGACGTCGTGAAGGCCGTGCGGTTCGCGTCCGAGCGTGGAGTTCGCATCATTGGTCCGAATTGCCCGGGCGTTATGACGCCCGGGTCGGCGAAGGTCGGCATCATGCCGGCAGACGTGTTCCGGGAAGGCCACATTGGCGTCGTCTCCCGGAGCGGGACGTTAACCTACGAGGTCGTGAATCTCATCACCGAGGCTGGACACGGCGTCTCCACCTGCGTCGGGATCGGCGGCGATCCCATCATCGGGACGACGTTCGTGGATGTTCTGGACCTCTTCCGCGATGATCCGCAGACCCGCGGCGTTGTGCTGATTGGAGAAATTGGCGGGTCGGACGAGGAGATGGCGGCCGATCTCATCGGGCGCGGGTATCCCAAGCCGACCGTCGCCTTCATCTCCGGGCGATCCGCTCCACCCGGCAAGCGCATGGGCCACGCTGGTGCGATCATCTCGGGCAACACGGGGACGCCTGAGAGCAAGCTTCAGGCGTTTCGGCGGGCCGGTGTGTACGTCGGCGATACACTCGACGACGTCGTGAGCCATCTGATCGGGCTCTTGGCCGAACGGAGCGCCTGATGGCGACTCGGCTCCCCATGGCCAAGGCGTACGACCCGAAAGAGGTCGAGAGCCGATGGTACGAGCGATGGCTCGAAGGCGGCTACTTCGCGCCGGATCCTGACCCGTCCAAGCCCACGTTCTGCATCATCATGCCCCCGCCAAACGTGACGGGTGAGCTCCACCTTGGCCACGCCCTTACGGCCGCTATCCAGGACCTCCTGACCCGCTGGCACCGCATGCGCGGCGACGCGACGTTATGGCTCCCAGGCCGCGATCATGCAGGAATCGCCGGCCAGCTCGTGGTGGAGCGCGAATTGGCTGCCGAGGGCAAGAGCCGACACGATCTTGGGCGCGACGCGTTCATCGAACGCATGTGGGCGTGGATGAACCGCTATGGCGCCGCCATTGGCCAGCAGCACCGCCGTCTGGGGGTGTCCGTCGACTGGGGGCGCGAGCGGTTCACCATGGAGCCGGGCCCCTCGCGCGCTGTCCGCACCGCGTTCGTCCGCCTGTACGATGAGGGACTCATCTACAGGGGCGCCCGGATTACGAACTGGTGCCCGCGGTGCTCGACGGCGCTCTCAGACCTCGAAGTCGTGCACGAGGAGGAGCCGGGCATCCTCACCTACGTCCGATATCCCCTCGTTCCTGTCGAGGGGGAGACGGAGAGGCGATACATCGAGATCGCCACGACGAGGCCCGAAACCATCCTTGCCGATACGGGAATCGCCGTGCATCCTGAGGATGATCGGCTCGCCGAACTGGTCGGGCGAACGGCCCTGGTGCCATCTGTCGATCGCCCCATCCCGATCGTCGCAGACGAGGTGGTGGAGCGCGAGTTTGGCACGGGCGCGGTCAAAGTGACGCCCGGCCATGACCCGACCGACTTCGAGATCGGACAGCGGCATTCGCTCCCCACCGTCCTCGTGATCGGCGCGGACGGACGAATGAATGCACAGGCGGGGCCGCGATATGAAGGCATGCTCGCCAATGAGGCGCGGCGCGCATTCGTGGACGAATTGCGCGCGCTTGGAGCCTTGGTGAAAGAGGAACCACATCCGCACCAGGTCGGTCATTGCGATCGCTGCAAGACTGTCGTCGAGCCGCTGGTCACCGAACAATGGTACGTCCGCATCGAGCCCCTCGCGGCCGCCGCCCTCCAATCGGTGCGAGCGGGGGAGATCGACATCATCCCCGATCGCTTCACCAAGGTCTACTTCAACTGGCTCGAGCACATTCGCGACTGGTGCATCTCCCGCCAGCTCTGGTGGGGCCACCGGATCCCCGTTTGGACCTGCGGCAATGGCCACGTCTTCGCGTCCGTGGAGGATCCGGACGGCTGCCGCGAGTGCGGGTCAACCGAGCTCACTCAGGACCCGGACGTACTGGACACCTGGTTCTCGTCGGCGCTCTGGCCCTTTTCGACCCTGGGATGGCCGGACGACACGGACGACTTTCGCCGGTTCTACCCGACCACGGTAATGGAGACGGGGTACGACATCCTCTTCTTCTGGGTCGCTCGCATGATCATGATGGGGCTCAAGATGACGGGCCGGGTGCCGTTCAGGACCGTCTACTTGCACGGGCTCATCCGTGTGGGACGCGAGAAGATGAGCAAGGTGAAGGGCAACGTCCTCAATCCGCTAGAGCTGATCGATGCGTACGGGACCGATGCACTTCGCCTGTCGTTGGTCAGCGGTACGACGCCAGGCAACGACACCAACATCTCCACCGAGCGGCTCGAGACGAGTCGGAACTTCGTGAACAAGCTCTGGAACGCGGGGCGCTTCCTTCAGTCGGCGGCGGCGAGATGGACGCCCCGCGATCTGCGCTCGCCGCTCGAACGAGCGCCAGGAGCGCCATTCGAGGCCGATCGCTGGATCGTGAGCCGCGCCAACGAGGTGACCGCCCACGTGACGCGCCTGCTGGAAGAATTCCAGATCGGGGAAGCCGTGCGGACGGTGCACGATTTCCTGTGGGGCGAGTTTTGCGACTGGTACCTCGAGATCGCCAAGATCGAGCTCCGTATCGCGGAATCGGACGAGGAGCGCGACGCGATCCGGACGAACCTCGTCTGGGTGTTCGAGCACACGCTGCGCCTGCTGCATCCGATGTCGCCCTTCGTGACCGAAGAGCTGTGGCAAACGTTGGTGCACGGCAACGCTCACGACTCAACGCAACGCGCGAACGCATCGGTTCCGCCGTCCGTCATGATCGCCCCGTGGCCCGCCGCGGGAGGCCGAGACCTTGAGGCGGAAGCACGGGTCGAAGCCATCATCGCCTTGGCTCGCGGTATTCGAAACCTCCGCGCCGAATACCACGTTGACGCTTCCCGGTGGGCCGCCGCCGTGCTCGTTGCCGAGCAGGACGTCGATTTCTTCGAGCGCTCGGCCGCGATCATCGGCGAATTGCCCGGCGTTCGGCTGCGGCCGATCACCGTGGTAGACCGCGTGGCCACGCTGCCGGAACACGCCGCCTCCATCGTGGCCGGCGGCGCAACCATTTACGTCCCCCTGGCCGGCATCGTCGACGTCGATCGCGAGCGCGCGCGTCTCGAACGGGAGCGTGATGATGTGCAGCGCGAGATCGAGCGCGCCGAAACGCTTCTGGGCCGCCCTGGGTTCGTCGATCGCGCACCTGCGGAGGTGGTGACGCGCGAACGCGAAAAGTCAGCGACATTGCGCGACCGACTCGCGAAGCTCGAGAGCCTGCTGGAGCAGCTTCGCGCCTGACAGCCACCGCGGAAGCTTTTCGTCGCGTGCGTGGCGACGCGTGGCGCGCTTCGCGTGTTTCTGGCCGCGAACCGAGATCGCCGTACCCGAAATCTCCACCGTAACGTCCAACACACGGACGGTAACGAAGCGTTTACGGTGCGCCACGCCCCTATCTACCGCTGCCCCCGATAGTTCTCATCGGCAAGACCTATCGATTCCTATCCAGTTGGGAAAGATAACGGAGGTGTCGATGATGATCACCCAGCTCATTAAGCTGCGCGACGGCGGCGAGCTTGCAGATCCCCAAAGAGTGTTGGCGGCGGAGCGTGCCCGACTTCTCTCGGAAGCGGCGGCGCTCGCGGGGCGCGAGCGAACGTTCGGTGAAGCGACGCGTAGTGGCGCGACGGGTGGCAGTGACGGGTCCGGGTCCCATGCTGCCGACATCGCCACGGAGATCTTCGAACAGGAGCTTGCCGAGTTCCTCGGCCGAAACGTTCGCCTTCACCTGAACGAGGTGAACGACGCCCTCGAACGGATCGAGCAGGGCATCTATGGATTGTGCGAGGAGTGCCGCGCGCCCATCGATCCGGAGCGGCTGGGTGCGCTTCCGTGGGCGCGACGCTGCATGCCGTGTCAGGCGGAGAAGGAAAAGCCGTCGCGCCGCCGTGTGGCGCCGCATCGGCTTGCAGCCGCGGCGTAGGTCGTCGTTCGCGCTCCGGATTACAAGTGAGTCGCGATCGCTGGCGTACGCCCGCCCTCGAGTCAGAACGGGTTGGGCGCGGGCTATACTGGTGCGAAGCCGCGTCGACACCGGAGGCTCGTCATGCTGCCGCTGATACCCAGGAACTTGTGGGGGTGGGTGGAGGAAAATCGTGACGCCTTCCAGCCGCCGGTCGGGAACAAGGTTGTCTGGCAGGATTCCCAGTTTACGGCGATGGTGGTGCGCGGGCCGAACGCCCGTCGCGACTTTCACATCGATCCGTTCGATGAGATCTTCTATCAACTGCGCGGGGACATCGTGGTGGAGTACCTCGACGAGCACGGAACGCGCCAGAATGCCATCGTGCACGAAGGCGACCTGTTCCTGGTGCCTGCCCGAGTTCCCCACGCGCCGCACCGGCCGGCGGAAACGTGGGGGCTGGTCATCGAGATCAAGCGGTCGCCCGATCAGATGGAGTCGCTCTTGTGGATCTGCGATCTGTGCGGCGCACGACTCCACCAGGTCGACTTGTACGTCGCGGACATCGAGACAGAGCTGAAGGCCGCGATCGAACGGTTCAACCGCGACGTGCACCTCAGAACGTGCCGGGTGTGCGGCCACGTGCAGCCCGAAACAGTCAGGCCGATCGATGCCCCGGCCCCCGATGCGGTCCGTGCCGGCTAGAGCGAGGCGCCCATCCTGGTACCCACAGACCGACCGTATTCCGTGCAGGGATTGAGCCGTTCGAAAGCCGGACGGACATTCGTCGCCAGCCGGTCGTGGAGGCGCGTTGATGGGGGCGGAGGCCCGCTCAGGGCGACCGTGCACGCCTGGCGCATCGTATTACCAGCAATGTTCGTGGCGCTGTGGCTCGGCTTCGCGCTCCTGCCGGAGACGCATATCGTGTTGCGTGTCCCGGCCGCCATTGTTCTCGCGGGGTTCGTTGGAATCGGCGCACAGCTCGGCCTTGGCGGAGCGACCAGCGAGCATCCGCTTCGTTTGACCACCGCCTGGGTGAATCCGGCGGGCAGCGTCCTTGCCATCGTCGGTTGGCTTTCCGTGGTCGGGGAACGATCATGGGCCATCGGACCGATAGCCGCGGCGGGTGTCGTGGGCACAGTTTGCCTGCAGGCCGTGGAGATGGGCGGGACCGGGCCGATTCGGTCGGCGGCGCACGTCGTGAACATCGGCGCGGGATTTGCCGTGGCCTTTGCCGGCTACACGCTTGCGGCTCGGGCGTCGGCCCACGTAGCGCCGGCGATCGTCTTCGTCCTGAGCGCCGCGATTACCCTCGTGGTCCTCCGGGATCAGCCGGCCGTGGGGAGGCAGGCGTGCATTCTGGCGCTGGTTTCCGCGCTGGCCACGGTCGAGCTTTGGTGGGTCCTCCACGCATCGCCCGTTCCGCCTCTGGTCTTCTCCGCAGTGCTCGTTCTCGGTCTGTACGCGACGTCGGGCTTGTGCCACGCCATTCTGGACGAGGCGCCCGTCCACGCATATGTGGAAATCGGGGTCGTGACGCTCGTATCGCTGGGCGTGGTGTTGATCGCCGGTGCGCGCGCCTGAGCGCGCACGACAGCCAAATGTCGAACACCGGTGGTAGAATTTTCGTGACTTCAGCCAGAAAGAAGGAACCGCAGTATGGCTATGCTCGAATCCGAAGAGCGGGCCCGCATCAAACGCGTCAAGGCTGAGCAAGCTGTCAATCTCGCTATGCAGAGCCGGTGGACCGAGGCCGCCGAGCTGAACCGCCAGATCATCGATGCGTATCCCAAGGACGTGGAGGCGCACAATCGGCTGGGCAAAGCCCTCATGGAGCTCCAGAAGTACGACGAGGCGCGTGAGGTCTACAATCACGCCCTCAGACTCGACCCGACAAACGGAATCGCCCACAAAAACCTCCTGCGCCTCGAGAAGCTCATGGAGGAGTCCGTTGCACCGGGGGCCCCATCCGCTCCCGTTGATCCGAGCCTCTTCATCGCGGAGACCGGCCGCACCACGACGACGGCTCTCGTGCAACTGGCAGCGCCCGAAGTCCTGGCGAAGATGGATTCCGGTGATCCCGTCGATCTTCGGGTCGAGGGAAACACCGTGCTGGCGGTCAGCAAGTCCGGCGACGTGCTGGGTAAGATCGAGCCAAAGCTTCGCCAGCGGCTCATCCGCCTATTCACCATGGGCAATGAATACGCGGCGGTGGTAACGGCCGTCGACGAAGGCTCGCTCAAGATCATCATTCGGGAGACGCATCGCGACCCATCGATGGGAAATCGACCATCGTTCCCGACCACGGGAGAGGCCTTCCGCGGCTACGTTCGGGACACGCTCCTGCGCTACGAGCTGGATGAGGAAGAAGAGGAAGAGGAAGAGATCGAGGAAGCGGAGCCGGATCGTGAGCCCGAGATGGTGGCGCACGACGTGTCGTTGGACGACGTTCGTGACCTCGCGCCCGACGAGGAGGAAGAAGAGCCGTAATCTGTGCGCGTGGCCGCAAGACACGGGGAGCGTTCCGCAGCCGCGGAACGCTCCCATGAAATTCTGGAGCGGTCGACGGGATTCGAACCCGCACTATCCAGCTTGGGAAGCTGGCGTGTTGCCGTTACACCACGACCGCGCGCTCGACAATTATAGGAGCGCCCGCTCGCTCACGCCAGCGACTACACTGTCGCCCCCCGTGGGCGCGACATCGACACAACGGGGCCGCCTCGTGGCCTTACGGCATGACCAGGCGCTGCCCGACGCTCAGGGTGGCCCCGTCCGACAGATTGTTGATGGACTGAATGTCCTTCGGGTTGGTGTGGTTTTTCTGAGCGATGGTCCACAAGCTGTCGCCGGCCGATACCGTGTAGGTGGGCTCGATGGGCTTCGCGGTAAACCGAATCGTGCTCGTGGGCGCTGGCTGAGGCGCGGCGTTGCCCGGACCGACCGCGGCGACTGGCTGGTGCTCGACCACCACATTGGGCGCCCCGGCCTGGGGCTGCGAGCCTTGCGTCGTCGAGAGTTGTGGCGAGGTCGAGGCCAGCATCATCCGGACGGCTGCGAGCACGAATACGAGGGCGACGATGACGCCCGCGAAGAGCGCGGTCGGAAGCCATTGCTTGATCACGGAGGTTCGTCGTCGGCGGCGTCCGTAGGCGCCCGGGTGCGCTTCCGGCGTGGGCGACGACCGACGCGGCCAGTGGAGAAGCTGGTTCCCTTCAGCCTGGCGCACGACCATCGGAGACCGCTGCCCAAGACGCTGCTTCGCAGAGTCGAGCGGGATGACCTTCGCATCGTAGGCGGAGCGTCCTGAGACTGCGCGCCTGAGACCGCGATCCGATGGTCCGTACGTGGTTCCCATTCAGCACCGTGCAGTAAATGTTACGAGCCGACATTATCGCACGGTGGCACGCGATCCCGCTACGTGCGGGTGAGCCGCTTGATCTCCTCCAGCTTTTGGATGGCCTCTTCCCAGTTTCCTGCGGCTGCAAGCTTGGCGACTTCGGCGTTGAGGGTCGTGACGGTCGACTGATGGCGCGCCAGCGTGAGTCTCTCTTCCACCCCGGCGAGGCCCGGCTCCAGCTTCAGCACCTCTTCCCAAAGCGCCACCGCGTCTGCCCAGCGCTCCTGGGCCATCGCCGTTTCCGCTTGGTCGCGGAGGCTGGCGACACGGGAAGCCGGTGCCACGGCTGTCATTTGTGGGTGTAGCTTGGCCTTGATGTCGGCCAGCAGCGCAGGAACGTCGCGGAAATTTGGATCGACGGCGCTGATCTCTTCGAGGATGTGGTTCGCCCAACGGATGTCGTCCGACTGAATCTTGCTCTGGGCGAGAGCGTAGAGCTGATCGAGGCGGACCTGCCTGCGGCGCTCGGCTTCCTGCTCGGCCATCATTCGATTCACTTCATCGAGCCTGGCGCGGGCGTTCATGTCGTTCGGCGACGTGCGAAGCAGCTGTTGCAGCATGGCGGCCGCTTCCATCAATCGTCCACTGTCCACAGCCGCGGCCACTTCGTTCATGATGTTCTTCACCTCGATGGCCACGGAGGTGCTGCTGCGTCCGTACTTCAGCTCGTTGCTCGCTGAAGCGAGGATGGCGCTGACGTCGCGATAGTTGGCGTCGCGCGCGAGGATCTGCGCCGCGAGGGAGACAGCGCCCCGCCAGTCCCTGGAGCGTGTGAGCCCGAGCAATGCTTGATACATCGTGTCGAGATCCAGCGGTGGCGATGTGACCGATCCCTGCGACGACGAGGTGTCCCCGATCGTTGCGGGCATCAGGATCGTCGATGCCATCGAGCGCTCGTCGACGGCGATGGCCGCCACCAGGGCGTCGTAGAGGTCCCCGCCCTTCTGGTATCGCTCGTCGGGCGTTTTGGCGAGCGCCCGTTGCACGACGCGGTCGATGTCGATGGACACGCTCTCGTTAACGTCGCGGACTGACGGCACCGGAAGCGTTGCGTGCATGGAGAGGGTCGCGACCGCACTGTCGCCCTTGAAGGGTACGCGCCCGCCCAGCATCTCGAAGAGGACGACGCCGAGGGAGTAGAGGTCGCTGCGCCCGTCCACTTCATGCCCGAGGGCCTGTTCGGGCGACATGTATTGGGGGGTTCCGATGACGCCGCGCGTAAGGGAGCTGTCATCGTCCGCCAGCCGCACGATGCCGAAATCCGATAGCACGATCCGGTTATCCTCGGTGAACAGGATGTTCGCCGGCTTGATGTCCCGGTGGACGATCCCTTTGCTGTGGGCGTAGTCGAGCGCCGACCCGACCGCCTTCACGACATCCACGGCGAGCGAGTAGGGGACGGGCTTGCCCAGGCGGTTCTTGAGGGTGTTGCCGGCTACGTACTCCATGACTAGATACGCGCGCCCCTCGTGCTCCCCGTAGTCGTACACGGCGACAATGTTGGGGTGGTTCAATCGAGCGACGGCGAGCGCTTCGCGCTTGAAGCGGCGCAGAGCGCGCTCATCGCGAATGAACTCCGGGTGCAGCACCTTGATGGCAACGTATCGGTTCAGCGTCGGCTGGAGGGCACGGTAAACGGTGGCGAACCCGCCCTTGCCGAGCTCCTTGGTGAGTCGGTATTGGCCAAGCGTCTGACCGATCAACGGGATTCCTCTGCGGATAGCTGGCGACCTGCGACGCGGGACCGGCCGTTAGTATCGCGGAACGGGTGCCCGGGCCACCAGTGACGCAGCACACTGCGCGCCAGCATTTCTGGGTGACGCCTAATAGATTCGGCGCTGCAGCTCGTCAGGTCGACGAATGACGATGCGCTGCCGATCGACATCGATGATTCCGCGAGATCGGTATGAGCGGAGGTGCTTATTCACGCTCTCGCGCGTTGCGCCAACCATGTTCGCCAGCTCGGCCTGGGTGAGCCGCAACCCGATCACCGTGCCGTCTGCGCGGGTTGCGCCGTAGGCGTCGGCCAGCTCGAGGAGCTTCTTGGCCAGCCTGCCAGGCACGTCGAGGAAGACCGCGTCTTCCACGAACTCGTCCGTTTCGCGCAGGCGCCGGGCGAGCACGCGCAGCATGTCGATGGCGACGTTTGGATTGGCGCGAATGACTCGCAGGAATTCGTCGCGATGAAGCACGATCGTGTCGGTGGGCTCAGTCGCAACGATAGTCGCGGACCGCGGCTGTCCGTCAATGAGCGAGAGCTCTCCGAAGAAGTCGCCGACGTCGAGCACGCCGAGGAGCGCCTCATCGCCGGTATCCGAAGGCAAGACGATTTTGACTTGCCCCTCGACGATCAGGTACATGCTCGTACCCGGGTCCCCTTTGTGAAAGATGACCTCGCCTCGCCGAAACGATCGCTTTTGGGCACCGCTCTCGAGGAGCCGAGCCGTTTCGGGTGGCAGGCCGGCGAAGAGCGGAAGCCGCTGAAGCGCCCCGCCTGCCATCATGAGCTCAGCTCCGCGCCGGGGCCGCGCTCGGCCGCGGGGCCCTCTTCGACGCGTCTCCGGCGTGGTGAATGGTCGCGATCCGGTCGATGACCGCGTCGGCCATCTCTGTGGTGCCGATTGCCCGTGCGCCAGGCTGCGCAATGTCTGCCGTTCGCAGGCCGTCCGCGAGGGCGCCTTCCACGGCCTGCTCAACGGCGCTGGCTTCGGTCTCGAGTCCAAGCGAGTGGCGAAGCAACAGGGCCGCGCTCAGAATCGCCGCTAGTGGGTTTGCGAGCCCCTTTCCTGCGATGTCGGGCGCTGTGCCATGAATCGGCTCGTACAGACCGAGCCGACCGGCACCGAGACTGGCCGAGGGCAGCATTCCCATCGAACCCCCGATCACTGCCGCTTCGTCGGTGAGGATATCGCCAAATGTATTCTCTGTCACGATCACGTCGAATTCGTCGGGACGCACCACGAGCCGCATCGCGCACGTATCGACGAGGAGGTGATCGACGTGGACGTCCGGGTATTCTGAGGCAAGCCGCGTCGCCACTTGTCGCCAGAGGCGGCCCGTCGCCATCACGTTCGCCTTGTCCACCGACGTGAGCTTGCGTCTTCGGCCGCGGGCCAGATCGAAGCCGACCCGGAGCACGCGCTCGATCTCGGCTTCGGAATAGGCGCACGTATCCACCGCGCGCCGTCCGGTGGGCGCATCCCAGACCCGCTTGGGTTTTCCGAAGTAAAGGCCGCCCGTCAGCTCGCGAACGACGAGGATATCCACCGCGCTCAGGTCTGCTTTCAGTGGCGACGCCGAGGCGAGTGGGGAGTAGACCCGAACGGGGCGCAGATTGGCGAAGAGCCCCAGCCCTTTCCGAATCGCCAGCAGCCCGTCTTCGGGTCGCACTGGGGCATTCGGGTTGTCCCATTTGGGTCCGCCGACAGCGCCGAAGAGAACGGCCGAGCTGCGCTTGGCGCGCCGGAGGCTTTCCGGAAGGAGCGCCACGCCGTGCTGGTCGATGCAACAGCCGCCGACGGGTTCATAGCTGAAGTCCAATCGGTGGCCGAAGAGCTGCGCGACCGTGCGCAGGACGCGCTCGGCCTCGGCGGTGACTTCGGGGCCGATGCCGTCGCCGCCAAGGACGGAAATTCGCGCGGTCGCCGCTCGCTGCGCCGTCATCGGGCACCCGCGGCGGGGAAGCCATTGAGGTAGGGGAGCCGCGACGCGACTTGCCGCACCTTATCGGCGTTTGACGCGAGGACCGCCGTCGAGTCCCAATATCCCTGCGTCAACGCCACGCGAACGGTCTCGGGCAGACCGATGGGCGCTGTTTTCCCCGATGCCGTCAGGGTCCGCTGTTCGAGATCGATGGCGATTTCGACTGTCGGGTCCTCTCCCACCAGGTCCATCAGGCGCTGAACGTCGGCCGGCGCGGCGGTCACAACCGGAAGCCCGATGGCAAGGCTGTTGCCGGCGAAGATCTCCGCGAACGATTCGCCAACGATCGCGCGAATGCCCCAGCGTAGCAGCGCCTGCGGAGCGTGCTCGCGCGATGATCCGCAGCCGAAGTTGGCGTTTACGAGCAGGATCGATGCGCCGCGGTACCGAGGGTCGTTGAAGGGGTGTTGCCGGGCGTTGCCCGTTTCATCAAACCGCTCGTCGATGAATGGATATTCGCCCATGCGCTCGAACGTCACTTCCTTGAGGTAACGCGCGGGGACGATACGGTCTGTATCGATATCGTTGCCGCGGACGGCGACGCCGGTGCCCGTGATCCTGACGATCCGCCTGCTTTCCATCAGAGCAGCTCCCGCACGTCGGCGATGTGCCCGCTGACGGCAGCAGCGGCGACCATCGCTGGGCTCATGAGGATCGTCCGGCCGGTTGCGCTCCCCTGCCGGCCGATGAAGTTGCGGTTTGACGACGACGCGCAGATCTCGCGTCCGTTGAGGCGGTCGGGATTCATCGCAAGACACATCGAGCATCCCGCCTCCCGCCACTCGAAGCCCGCCTCGCGAAAGACCTCGTCGAGCCCTTCTTCCTCCGCCTGGCGCTTCACGGCGTACGAGCCGGGGACGACGATCGCCCGCACCTTGGCGTGAACGTGGCGGCCCTTGGCGACGCGCGCCGCCGCGCGCAAGTCCGAGAGACGCGAGTTGGTGCACGACCCGACGAAGGCGACGTCGATCGGGATCTCCTGGACGGGTGAACCCGGGGTGAAGCCCGTGTGCTGATAGGCGCGCAGGGCCGTCCCGGCGTCCGACGTCTCCTCGGGGCGCGGGAGCCGCCCGGAGACGGCGACGCTCTGGCCGGGATTGATGCCCCAGGTCACAGTGGGCTCGATGTCCGCAGCGGCCAGCGTTACCACGTCGTCGTAACGCGCGTCGGGGCCCGACGCGACCGATCGCCAGTACGTTACAGCCCGGTCGAATGCGTCCCCGGCCGGCGCGAACGGGCGGCCCCGCAGGTACGAGAAGGTCGTGTCATCGGGATTGACATATCCGACCAGCGCCCCGCCCTCGATGCTCATGTTGCAGACCGTGAGGCGCTCGTCCATCGCCATGGCGTCGAGCGTGCTTCCACCATATTCGTACGCGTACCCGACGCCGCCGGCCACGCCGAGGGCGTGAATGATGTTGAGAATGACGTCCTTGGCGTAGACGCCCTCCGCGAGCTTGCCCTCGACGTTGATCCTCCTCACCTTGAGCTTGTCCATAGCCAGTGTCTGCGTGGCGAGGACGTCTTTGACTTGCGTCGTGCCGATGGCCATGGCGACGGTTCCGAAGGCGCCGTGCGTCGCGGTGTGGCTGTCGCCGCACACGAGCGTCATGCCCGGCTGGGTGAGGCCGAGCTGCGGCCCGATCACGTGGACGATGCCCTGGCGCTCGCTTTCGAGACCGTAGAACTCGATCCCGTAGTCATGCGTCGCGGCCTCGATCACCTGCATCATCTCTTCGGCTTGCGGATCGAGGAACGGCCGCGCCCGCACGTCGGTCGGAACGATATGATCGGCCGTCGCAAACGTACGTTCCGGGAATGCCACGTTGAGCCCTTGCTCGCGCATCATGGCGAATGCCTGCGGGCTCGTGACCTCGTGAACGAGGTGGAGGCCGATAAAGAGCTGCGTCTTTCCCGTCGGCAAGATATCGACAGTATGCGACTCCCAGACTTTGTCGTAGAGCGTGTTTTGACTCACCGATACTCCTTGTTCAGACTCCGACGCCAGTTTCGACGCGCGCCGGCACGTTCTGGGGGGCCGCGGCGGCCTTGTTGAGCGCGTTGAGGTACGCTTTGGCGGACGCCACGATGATGTCCGGGTCCGCGCCGCGTCCGTGAAACGTGCGCCCACCCGACTCGATACGCACGGAGACTTCGCCCAGCGCATCGATCCCGCTCGTCACGGAATGGACGGAGTATTCCGCCAGCCGGACGGGAAGATCCACGATTCGGGCGATGGCACGGTAGCATGCGTCGACCGGCCCGGTCCCGGTGGCCACTTCCAGATGCTCCTCACCGTTCGGCAACCGAAGCTCGACCGTTGCCGTGGGCACGGCCGGGTATCCGCACGAGACCTGGAGCCGCAAGACCTGATACAGCTCGGGTACCGCGATCATCTCGTCCGCGAGGATTGCTTCCAGGTCCTTGCTGGTAATCTCCTTCTTCTTGTCCGCGATCGCCTTCAGTCGAGCGATCGCTCGGTTCAGCTCCTCATCGCTGAGCTGGTAGCCCAGGTCCTCGAAGTGCTTGCGCAGCGCGGCGCGACCGGAGTGCTTGCCCAGAACGAAGGTGCTATCGAGCAACCCGACGGCGCGCGGGTCCATGATCTCGTACGTGGAACGGTCCTTGATCAAACCGTCGGTGTGAATCCCTGACTCGTGAGCGAAGGCATTCGAGCCGACCACCGCTTTGTTGGGCTGCACCACGATCTGAGTCAGGTTCGAGACCAGGCGGCTGGTCTTGTAGATCTGGTTCGTGTCGATACGGGTCTCGACGTGATAGACGTCGGCCCGCGTTTTTGTCGCCATGACGATCTCTTCCAGCGCGGCGTTGCCGGCTCGCTCGCCGATGCCATTGATCGTGCATTCGACCTGCCGTGCGCCCGCCTGAACGGCAGCCAGGGAGTTGGCGACCGCCATACCCAGATCGTCGTGGCAGTGGACAGAGATCACCGCTTTGTCCGCGTTCGGCACGCGCTCCCGGATCGCGGTGATCAGCCGCCCGAATTCCGCGGGCGTCGTATAGCCCACCGTGTCTGCGATGTTGATGGTCGTCGCGCCCGCATCGATCACGGCCTCCAGCATGCGGAAGAGGTACTCGACGTCGGAGCGCGTCGCATCCATGGGCGAGAACTCGACGTCCGAGAGGTACTTCTTTGCGCGCTTCACCATGGCCACGGCGTGATCGAGCGCCTGCTCGCGCGTCATGCGGAACTGCTTCTGGAGATGGATGTCCGACGTCGAGATGAAGGTGTGCAGACGAACGTTCTCACCCGCGGAGAGGGACTCCCAGGCGACGTCGATATCCTCCGGTTTGCAGCGCGCGAGGCCCGCGATCACCGGTCCCTTGACCTGCTTGGCGATGCGCTCGACAGCGGCAGCGTCGTCCGGGGACGCGATAGGGAAGCCAGCCTCGACGATGTCCACGCCGAGATCCGCAAGCTGGAGCGCGACTTCCAGCTTCTCGTCGGATGTAAGGGACGCGCCGGGCGACTGCTCGCCATCGCGCAGCGTGGTGTCGAAGATATACAGACGGTCCATATCTGCCTCCCTCGTTCCCCTTCGCCTAGCGAGGGGTTGCCCGCGCAGGGGACACGATCGCCCCCGCGCCTCGAGCGACTACGCTATTCTGGGCTGGCGCGGTCAATGGTCTCCCTTCTTGAGCCAGGTCATCATGGAGCGAAGCTGGCTCCCCACGGCCTCGATGGGATGGCGGGCCTCCATCGCCCGCCGAGCATGGAAATTTGGCCGTCCGGCCTGGTTCTCCAGGATCCAGGTGCGCGCAAAGGTGCCATCTTGAATGTCGTGGAGCAGCTTGCGCATCGTCGCCTTGACGTGTTCGTCCACGATCTGCGGGCCCGCGTAGTAGTCGCCGAACTCCGCAGTATCCGAGATCGAGTACCGCATGCGCGCGAGCCCGCCTTCATAGATGAGGTCGATGATCAGCTTCAGCTCGTGGCAGCATTCGAAGTACGCGACCTCCGGCTGATAGCCGGCTTCGACCAGCGTCTCGTAGCCAGCCTTGATCAGCGCGCTCAGCCCGCCGCACAGGACGGCCTGCTCTCCGAAGTTGTCGGTCTCGGTCTCCTCGGCGAAGGTCGTCTCCAGCACGCCAGCGCGGGTCGCGCCGAGCCCCTTGGCGTACGCCAGCGCGTTCTCTTTCGCCTTGCCGGTCGCGTCTTGGTGGACGGCGATGAGCGCCGGTACGCCGGCGCCCGACTGGAACGTGCTGCGGACGAGGTGGCCCGGCCCCTTTGGCGCGATCATGGTGACGTCGACGTCGGGGGGCGGCACGACCTGGTGGTGGTGGATGTTGAAGCCATGCGCGAACATCAGCATGTTGCCGGCGCGGAGTCCAGGCTTGATGCACTCCTCGTAGAGGGACCGCTGGGTCGTGTCCGGGACGACGATCATCATCACGTCGGCCTCGGCCGCCGCCTGATCCACCGGCGCCACGCGGAGCCCGTCGCCCTCGGCCACCGCCCAAGACTTACTGCCCTTGTACAGGCCGACGACCACGTCGCATCCACTTTCACGCAGATTCAGCGCGTGGGCGTGCCCCTGGCTGCCGTATCCAAGGACCGCGATCTTCTTTCCGTCGAGGTAGGAAAGGTCGGCATCTGTGTCGTAGTAGATGTTCGCCATCGAACTTCGTCCTTTCACAAGTCGCGGGGAGGGAGGTGGCTGGCCACGCTCGCTCCCCGCGCGTTCTTCACGCCCACGCAGGTACCTCGCGCGGCGTCGCCGTCTCCTTGCCGCTGCTGCCACGCACCATGGCCACGACGCCGGTCCGGACCAGCTCCTTAATGCCGAAGCCCTTCAGCAGACCGACGAGGGAGTCGATCTTCTCCGGATCTCCGGTGACCTCGATCATCACCGAACCCAGCGCCACGTCGACGATGCGCGCGCGGTAGATGTCCACGAGCTGCATGATCTCGGCCCGAGTCGTCGGCTTGCTGGTGACCTTGATGAGCGCCAGCTCGCGCACGACGGGCTGATCCTCCGAGAGGTCCGAGACCTTCCGGACCTCGACGACCTTGTAGAGCTGCTTCACGACCTGCTCGACCGCCGTCCTGGATCCATCCACGACGATGGTGAGCCGCATCATGTCCTGGACGTCGGTCTGGCCGATGGTCAGCGACTCAATGACGAAGCCCCGGGAGCGAAAGAGGCTGATGACCCGATTGAACGTGAACGGGTTGTTGTCCATTGTCGCCACGAGTGTGTGTTTCAAAGGGGATCACCTCCGCGAGTGCCGTCCCGGGCACCACCATGGGGAACACGTTTTCCGCTGGGTCGATGAGGAATTCGATGAGGGCCGGTCCCGGCTGGTCCATCGCCCACTTGACGGCCTGCGCCACGCCCGCGGGGTCCTCGACCTGGCGGGCCGGAATGCTGTACGCGTCCGCCAGCTTGAGGAAGTCCACCGAGTCGGACAGGTCGACCTCGACGTAGTTCCCCTTGTAGAAGAGCTCCTGCCACTGCCGGACCATGCCCAGGTAGTGGTTGTTGAAGAGGGCGATCTTGAGGTCGAGGCGGTGCTTCTTCACAACCGCCAGCTCCTGGCTGGTCATCTGGAAGCCGCCGTCTCCGGCGCAGCACCAGACCGTTTCGTCTGGCCGCGCGTACTTCACGCCGATGGCGGCCGGGAGGGAGTACCCCATGGTGCCCAGGCCGCCCGATGAGATGTGCGTATTCGTGCCCAGGAACCCGAACTCCTGCGCCGCGAACATTTGGTGCTGGCCCACGTCCGTGGTGACGATGGCGCGTCCGCCCGTCGCCCGCCACAGCTCGCGGAGCACGTGCCGATGCGATAGCCGGCCGTCTTTCGGCGGCTCGGGGATGGGAAATTGCTGCCGAAGGTGGTCGATGTGTTCGATCCATGGCGCTCGGTCGACGCACTCTCCGATCTCCTCGAGCACCGCGCGCAGCGCTTTCTTGCAGTCCGCGACAATGGGCACATCCGCCCGGACGTTCTTGCCGATCTCCGCCGGGTCGATATCCATGTGGATGATTTTGGCGTGCGGGGCGAAGGCCGAGTACTTGCCCATGGCGCGGTCGTCAAAGCGGATCCCCACACCGATGATGAGGTCTGCCTGATCGACCGCGTGGCACGCGTACGCCGTGCCGTGCATGCCCATCATGCCGAGATAGAGCGGGTGGTCCGCCGGAAAGTTGCTGAGCCCGAGGAGCGTGTTCACGACCGGGATGTTGGTCGTGTTCGCCAACTCCAGCAGCTCGTCCCACGCGCGCGAGATGATCACGCCGTGCCCGGCGATGATGACTGGCCGATGCGCATCCTCGATCAGGCGCGCCGCCTTGCGGACCTGCACCATATTCGGCTGCGTCGTGGGGTTATAGCCGGGCATGGAGACGCGGGTGGGATAGGCGAACTCGGCTTCTTTTTGGAGCACATCCTTTGGCACGTCAACCAGGACCGGACCCGGGCGGCCAGTGCGGGCGAGGTGAAACGCCTCCTTCATCACGCGTGGGAGATCGTGGATGTCGCGCACGAGGAAGTTGTGCTTCGTCACCGGGATGGAGATGCCCGTGATGTCGGCTTCCTGGAACGCGTCGGAGCCGATGGCGGCCGTGGCCACGTTGGCGGTGATGGCCACGACGGGCGCGGAGTCCATCATGGCCGTGGCAAGGCCGACGACGAGGTTGATCGCCCCCGGTCCGGACGTTGCCATGCACACGCCGACATCGCCGCTCGCGCGACCGTAGCCGTCGGCCATGTGGGCGGCGCCCTGCTCGTGGCGCACGAGGACGTGATCGATGGGGTAGTTGGGCAGCACGTCGTAGAGGGGCATGATGGCCCCGCCTGGGAGCCCGAATACTGTCCGGACGCCCTCGGCCACGAGACTCTCGCAGACCATTTGCGACCCGTTCAACTTCATGGTTCCCGTCCTTTCCCTGTGTGCCGGTGGAATAAAAAAGCTCTCATCCCCCTGTCGGGACGAGAGCTGACCTCGCGGTACCACCCAACTTCTCCGATCGAATCGGAGCGCTCGACGGCAGGATAACGGCTGCCATCCCGGCGAGAACTACGGCCCGTCAGGGCTTCGCGCTCGCGGCTCCAGGGCGAGTTCTGCGATGGTGGGTCGCCGGCTTTTCAGCTCACGCCGGCTCTCTGGAGACCCAGCCGCGTCGCGTACTACTCCCTATCACGGCCTGGTCGCGGATATAGAACTGTTGCGCGAGTGTAGCATGGCTGAAGAGGAGGCGTCAAACACGCCCGTCCGGTCGGTTTAAGTTTTGAGGCAACACGACACGCCACGTCACGCGGGGGTTATGACGCGGCAGTGTGGGAGTCCGAGAGGTCCGGGCGACGATGGAGCCGATGTGGCGAAGCTGTCCATCGATGAGTTCGTGCGTCTTGAGGAGACGAAGCCGTGTCGCGAGGACATTTGTGGGAAGGTTCACCAGAAGCCAGGGACCGAACCGCTGTTGCTGTTGGGCGATGACACGCTCGACGGCGTAGCTGTCCTCCCCGGGGTTCACGCTGAAGGTCGCTGAGATCTTCCAAGCCGCCAAGGACTGACGACCCGGCCACTTGCTCCACGTCCGCTTTCGCGGTGACCCCGGTCTTGGGCCTCAGATCGTTCCTCGTTCGAGCCTACTAACCAGACCTGGCATTCCATGCTCGCGCAGTATTTCGAAGAAATATGTGAGCGAATGCAGGTCGCTCTTCAGTGAGAAATGCATGTCGAGCTCGGCGCCACGATAGTTGCGGGCGAATGCTCTGACACGGAGCGCGTAGGCCCGCTCGAAGAGGTTGCGTCTGAGCAACTCGTCCGCCCTTCTGGCAGACAAGACGTACCACTTAGCTTCCCGGATTCGCGGGGTGAAACTATTGACAGCGGTCTCGAACCCGAAATCCGCCGGCGACGACGTAATGCGCTCGACTATTTGGTCCTCGACTGCTCGAACGCCGCGCAGCCGCGGTGATTCGCGAACGAGTACGCAAAGATCCACAACGCTGTCGGGGATCAGGGCTCCTACGTCTGATCCAGCGAGGCCGGGCACGTCGACAATTACGAAAATGTACGGAAGATGCTCGCTTTCCTGCTTCTGCAAGGCGGCGTGGATCTTGTACGTAGCAAGGGCAAAACAGTCTTCGGGATCGAGCCCTACCAGCTCCTTGGCGCGGCGAAACATCGATCCGTGGAATTTGATATTTATTCGGAACACTTGCCGCCCGCTCCCGTTGAACACGAGGTAGTCGGTGTCGCCGCGTGCTCCTCGGTCGTCTCGAAGCTCAAGATCCGCAGATCCAGCGTGCACACGGTAAAGATCTTCGAACACGCGCTCAGCGAGGTTGCCTATCACGAGTTGGCCGAGGGAGTCTCTTGCGCGGCGCACCGATGATTGCGTTTCCGGAGGAGGCGCTCCCGCCAACTCAATAAGGGGGTCGCTCGACTCGACCAGCCGTTGAACGAACGACCTTGTCGTTTGCGCCAGTCGCGCTGCATCCGCTGTACTGATCGACCCATTCATCGCCCTCACGACGGGGCCTACGGCCTGGAGCGGTCGCGGGGGCGCTGACTCAGGAAAAACTAGCATGAGCAGGCTATTAAGGTCTGCAAGAGTGGCGATCATTCAAGAATGAGATGGAGTTGCCCGTTAAAACGAGTCATCGAGGACGCGAGGTAGTCCCCGCGCAACTCGAACGCAAGCCACCTCCGCGTTAGATCTTCCGCAACCGACCCGGTCATGTTGCTGCCGGCGAAAGGGTCCACCACGACATCCGTTGGGTCAGTTAACAGCTGAATGAAAAACTCAGGCAACGCGCGAGGAAACCGAGCTGGATGTGGCCGAAATCCCGCTGCGGCACACGCGCGAATGTAGCTGGAATTACTCTCGTTGTTCCCCCGTGCGATCAAATTTGACGGAATAGATCCTCCGCGGTCGCGTCCAAACTTCGGCGTGATCACGTGCCCGCTGGGGCGGGTCTTCGCCCGATAGCCTCGTCTGATCAAGCGCTGCATGTCGCCGCTGTACTCAACCAAAACGTTTCTGTTATCCGCCTTTGGCCATTCGCTCTTACTTAACCACCAGATGTATTCGACCGAGTCCTTAACCCTCTGGCGGCGCACATTTACCCATTCCGCCGGACTTGGCAGTTTTGCAGGGTTGAACCAAAAACACTCCTGCGCAAGTTGGAAATTCAATTCCTCGCACAGCATCAAGAGCAGCTTGAAATGATAAAGAGAGCGGGTCGGCGAGCCTGGGTTGTAGCTGCCGCCGATGTTCAGAACGAAGCTGCCATCGTCTTTCAGCACCCGGTGGATCTGCTCCGCAAACGGTCGGAACCAGCGCACGTAGTCCTGCTTGTCGACGTTTCCATACTCTTTTTTGAAATGCAGCGCGTACGGCGGGGAGGTCACGACAAGATTCACGCATTCGTCGGGAAGCATTCTGAGTAGCGCCACGGAGTCTCCCAAATAGGCGGCGCCCAATTGGGTCTCGTATTCAGGGGTCACTCCGTGTAAGAGGCGAGAGACGTGGGCTCGCTTATCGGAGTAGTTGTCAGCCGTTGACGCCACGCCGTGTCGCCCACCCTAGAAGACGTCTCGGAGCGCATTGTATCCCGCTGAGTTCCCAATGGTATCCCATGGGAGTCAGTTGTGCCGTCGGATGGGTAGGGCACGGGCAAATGATGTCGAATTCGGGTCGTCGACTCTCCCGCGGGACACGCCCTGCCGGCCGTAGAATGGCGGCATGCAGAACGAGGACGTGCAGTCGGTCGTTGCGGAGCCGCAGTTATCCTTTCCCGTCGCTTCTGAGAATACGAATGGCCACGGGCCCCCTTTCGCGCCCGCTGGGTTGCCCCCGGTTACGGAGCACAGGCTTCTGCTCGGAGACGCACGCGATCTCAGCTTCCTCGCCGATGAATCGGTGCACCTCGTCATAACAAGTCCCCCGTACTTCAATCTGAAGAAATACCATCCAGGTAACCCGGCACAGCTAGGAGATTTCGAGGACTACGATCGTTTTTTGGACGAGCTTGACCGCGCGTGGCAGGAATGCGCGAGGGTCCTGGTCCCTGGGGGCCGAATTTGCTGCGTCGTCGGGGCTGTCAACGTGGCTCGGCGAAGGGGAGGTCGCCATTTCGTCCTTCCCCTACCTTCTGACATTCAGGTCCGGAGTCGTCGCTTAGGGCTCGATAATCTCACGCCGATCATCTGGCTGAAGGTGTCCAACATTAAGCTCGAAGCGTCGAGAAGCTCGCGGTTCCTTGGTAAGCCGAACCTCCCAAACGGTGTCATCAAGAACGATTTTGAGACGATCGTTATGCTGAGAAAGCCCGGTGGCTACCGGAAGCCCACGCCGGACATGGAGCGGCTGTCGCGGATCGAAAACGACGATTATTTCAGGTGGTTCACGCCGGTCTGGACGGACGTGACTGGCGCGAGCACGCAGCGGCATCCTGCTCCGTTTCCGCTAGAGATCCCGAAGCGTCTTGTGCGGATGTTCAGTTTTGTCGGAGATACGGTCCTGGATCCCTTTATGGGGACCGGCACGACGAGCGTCGCAGCAGCGTTGCTCGGTCGTAATTCCGTCGGGGTTGAGGTTGAGCCGGCTTACCACCACATGGCGGTTGACAGGTTTGCCGAATCGGCGGGATACGGTAGCGTCTTGGTGACTGAGCCGTGAAGCTGGACGGCAACGGCGAAGTCCCCGAATCTGACACGCTTGACGATTCTGAATTGGCCCAGGACATCGAGGAGGCCGTCGAGCCCGAGGCGATCGCGCCCGCGGCTGTCCCGTCGCTCACCTTGCAGGACGCGCTCGCCGATTTCGTTGGTCGAAAGGCCCAAGCCTCGAACCGGATGCTGGCCATTCAGCAACTGGTCGCGAAGACATTGTTCGAAAGGGGCCTGCACATCGGCGACTTTGTTCTCGAGCAGTCCGTGCCGGGAAAACATCGGACGAAGAAGTGGGACGTGGTCTATTCATACCGAGGCCGAATCCATCTCGCCGTGTCGTGCAAGTCGATCATGGCGAACGTCGCCGGCACGGTGCCGAATCGAATCGACGATGCGATCGGTGAGTGTGCCAATATCCATGCCTATGATCCGGGGATTGTTCTCGGGTATTTCTTCGTGATGGACAAAGCTGGTGGTATGCGGATCAACCGCGATCTGAACCTGCCATGGTATGAGTCGTTCGGCCGAAGCCTCGCCAGCCTTTCCGGCCGACGATCGCAGCACAACTCGCATGATCTCTTCGAGGCCGCCACGTTGCTCCTCGCCGACTTCTCCGTGCGCCCGTTCGGCGTCGAGTTCTACCCCCGCACCCTCTCCTGGGACGACTTCTTCGATACCCTCATCGACCACGTCAGGGACCGGAACCCCACGTTGCGCAACCGCCTCGACGCCCCGGCGTGAGCCCCATGGCCGCGACCTACTCTGAGGAGCGCGATGGCCCCGCGCTCCTTCAACAGATCGATGCTCTCCCGTGGGATCGGATCGCGTCGGACCTCGACACGTTCGGCGCTGCGCCCATCCCGCCGCTTCTCGATTCCGCGCAATGCATGCAGCTCATCGCCCTCTTTGGCGACGATGCCCGGTTCCGCAAACGCATCGACATGGGCCAGCACGCGTATGGCGAAGGGGAATACAAGTACTTCACGTATCCGCTGCCGCCCCTCGTCCAGGCGCTGCGCGTCGGCCTCTACCGCCACCTCGCCCCCATTGGAAACCGCTGGGCGACCGCGTTGGGCACCCCGACTCGGTATGCGGATTCCCTGGCAGACTTCCTCGACCTCTGTGCAAGCGCCGGGCAAACGAAGCCGACTCCCCTCATGCTGCACTACGGGCCCGGGGGCTACAACTGCCTGCACCAGGACCTCTACGGCGCCGTGGCCTTCCCGCTTCAGGTCGTGTTCGCCCTCAGCGATCCGGGCCGTGACTACACCGGCGGCGACGTCCTGCTCGTGGAGCAGCGGCCGCGCGCCCAGTCACGCGGCGATTCGTATGTCCTCGCACGTGGCGCTGGGCTCGTCTTCACGACGCGCTACCGCCCCGTGGCCGGGCGCCGGGGCTCGTATCGCGTGAACGTGCGGCATGGCGTGAGCCGAATTCGCACCGGCGAGCGCTTCACGCTCGGCATCATCTTCCACGACGCGGCGTAATCCCTCTCATTTCTGGCAGGTGACGAATCGTCGGCGGTCTGTCGCCTCTGCCTGTACAATTCGCCCACGTTGACCGTTATTCTGGAGGATCTGTGCGTCTCGACTTCCTGCTCCCGGTCGCGCTCGGCGCAATGTCGATGCTGTCGTCGGCCGTTTTGGGCGACCCGAATGTTTCTGCGTCCCGACCTCCCGCGCAACATGCGGGAACACAGATGGCGCCGGCAACCGCCGCGGCGCCGGGCCCGAGCGCGACCAACAGTCGAGGCTCGGACGCCGATCTCACGGCGGCGACCAGCGCGCCCATCAAGCGGGCGGTTGGGAACTTTGCCCTGGACGTGCCGTTTCGCACCCAGAAAGATGGCGCCCGATTCCAGGGGGCCAATTGCGGGCCGGCGTCGCTGGCCATGGTCCTGGAGGCGTTCGGGATGGGCCAGACCAACTCGGACCTTCGGTGGCTTGCGCAGCTCTATCACGGCAACCCTGGCCGCGGGGGCGGCACCGCCCTCGAAGATCTCGCCGCCGTCGGCCGCGATTTCGGCCTCGACCCGATCGGCCCCTACGACGGCGACGACTTCGCGCAGTGGACGATCGGCGACATCGAGGACCAGCTTCGCCAGGAGCATCCGGTGATCGCCCTCGTGAAGTACCGCCTGCTGCCGGATCATCTCGACTCGCCAATCGGCTACGACCACTACGTCGTGCTCTTCGGGGTCGAGGGCGATCAGTTCCTCTATCACGACCCGGCCTATGAGTCGGCCGCGGACGGCGCGGATCACTGGATTAGCGCGGCGCAGCTCAACGTGGCCATGGGCGTCGCGTCGATTCCCCATCAGGCCGTCGCCTTCGCCCCGGGGGCCTTTCAGGCGCTGCGCGCGAAGGGCCTCTAGCGTTTTGGCCCGCGCGTCCGTCAGGGAGGCTCGACCCGCTACTTCCACGGCGCCGCGATCCACGACGCGTACGCCTCACGCTGGCGAACTGTCGGGCGCGCAATCTTTTTAAGGGTGAATCGCGTCGCTGGCGCTGTGCCGAGAACGATTGGGACCTCGATGAGCTGGTCGCCGTGAAACGCGGCGACGGTTGCGGTGTCCCCCGGCCGGTAGTCGCGGAGACGGTCCGCGAGGCTCGCGTCGTCGACGCGGAAGCCGTCCACGGCGAGGATCTCGTCCCCGGCCGAAAGCTCGCTCTCCCAGGCCGGCCCGCTAGAAGGAATGGCCGCGATCTTCAGCCGACCAGACTCCGTTCGCGTGCGGATCCCGAGCCACGCCTCCGGCGCATTCGCGTCCCGCTTGGTTTCGATCTCAATGCCGACGGAGCGGAGCGCGGGCGCCAGATCCAGCTCCTCACGTCCGCGCACGTACCGGTCGAAGAAGGCGGACCAATCCCCGCCGGCTACTTCCCGCACCAGGGCTTGGTAAGCGTCTTCCGGCACACCCCGGTCGGGCATCCCGTATCGTTCCCAGAGGAGCCGCATCAGGTCGTCGAGACTCCGAGCGCCGCTTGTGCGCTCGCGAATCTCCAGGTCCAGCAGGAGGCTCACCAGCGCACCCTTCAGGTAGTACGAGACGGATGAGTTCGCCGAATGCTCGTCGGGACGGTAGTACTTGATCCACGCGTCGAAGCTGGCTTCTTCGAGGCTCTGAAGCGCACGGCCCGGCGTCTCGGCCAGGTCGCGCATCTGGTCGGCCAGGATCTCGAGGTACCGTTCAGGGGTGATGAGCCCGGCTCTTCGGAGGGTCAAGGAGCTGTAGTACTCGGTGATTCCCTCCATCGCCCACAAGAGACGGGTGTAGTTCTCGATCCCGTAGTCATAGGCGCCGCCATTCCACATCGGATGAATGCGCTTGACATTCCAGGTGTGGAAGTGCTCGTGCGCGAGGAGGCTGAGCACACGCTCGTACGTCCGGCCCGGCCGAAATGAGAAGCGAGGAACCATGTTGGCCGAGGAATTGCGGTGCTCGAGTCCGCCGCGGCCGCCGCTGGTTGCCATGAGGATGAACAGGTAGTCCCGATACGGTACCCCGCCGAAGATCGCCGCCTCGGTCTCGACGATGCGGGTGAGATCGGCCAGCAGGCGCGCGGGGTCGAGATTCGATCGGCCCCACGTCGCGACGCAGTGGGGAGCGCCGCAGGCCTGGAACTCCAGTACTGGGTCCGGTCCCACGTGGACCGGACAATCGACCAGCTCGTCGTAGTCTGAAGCCAGGAACACGGTGCCAGCGCGGTCGGCGCGCGCCAGCCCGGTCGCAACAGTCCAGCCCATGGGCGCACGCACCGTCAGCAGCAACGGCTCGCGGGCGCGCGCAGGCGTGTATGGGAGAAGATTGGCGGGGTTGAAGAAGGCGTGGGTCGCGTCGAGATGACTCGTTCGAACCGTGAGGTCGTTGGCATACACGTCGTACGAAACCGCCACGGTCGGCGCGCCCTCGCATTCGATCCGCCAGGAGTCTTTCCGGGTCTTCGTCCACCGCAGGGGATTGCCACCCGCTTCCGCGCGAAACCCCTGCACGTGACGGGCGAACTCGCGGACCATGTACGAGCCGGGCGTCCAAACGGGGAAACGCAGTTCGACGGCATCGCCAGGCCCGTCGATTTCCACGCTCACGTTGAGCAGATGCGTCGCGGGGCGCGGCATGGCGACCGTGTATCGGATGGTTGGCGTGGGCATGCATCTCCCCCGTCCGGGCGCGAACGCGCCGCACGGACGGTTGTTTGTCTTATCTGTGGCGCGCCCGTCGCCCGTCGACGAGCTCAGGGCGATCGAGTTTCCGTGCTCCGGGCGAACGGGTTCCCCGCCCGCGCGTGGTGAGCCGGTCGAACCACGGCGCGCTGCCAGACGTGCTTACGTCGTTGCGCTCGGGGCCATGACCTCGAGGCCGTGGCCGTTGGGGTCGGTGAAGTAAAACCCGCGCCGCCCGTCGTGGTTGTATACCTCGCCATTGCTGTCGCGCGTAGAGCTGCCATACGGAATGGACGCTTGCTCCAGCCGCTGTCGAATTGCCGCGAACTCGTCCGCCGCCACCATGAAGGCGTAGTGATGGGCCTCGGGAACGTCTGACGTCTCGAAGTTGAGCGTGAGGGAGCCGGTGACGGCGACGGGGGCGAAGTCGCGCCGCGGACCCGCGTACCTCACACCGAACACGTGCGCGTACCACTCGGCCGTGGCGACCTTGTCCCGTGCAGGAATGCTGAGGTGATCCAGGACGATGGTCATCTGATCCTCCCTCTGCCCGTCGTGGCTACGATTTCTGTGTGCAGAAGGGGTGGTGCGCCCCCATCTGGCATGTGACGCCGACCCGCGCCAGAGCTGCCTCGAAGTCCCGGTGGATCGCCGGGTCCTCGTCCTCCCACTCGATCTGGTCCCCGCCCTCTTTGGTGCTGACGTACACGTACTGCTTGCCGCCCAGTTTGGGCTTGTCCGTCCCCCAGCCGATGGCCAGGAACAGGACCGGCTCCGGGCTCGTGTTGAAGTGCTGGTGAAACCACATCTCCGGCGGGACGAACATGCTGCCCGGGCCCCAGTCAATGCGCTGCACGGGCTGGTTCTCCAGCCACATGAGGGAGTACCCGGTCCCCTTCAGGATGAGGACGTGGATGCCCGGCCCGTGGCGATGCGCCTTCTTATACGTGCCCACGGCCCATCCCGAGCTATGCGAGCGAACGGTGCTGTTCACCATCGCGAACGCCGTGCCGAACCCGCCGATCGCGCGGTTCCAGGTGGGCCCGCCGTCGGCGTGGGTTCGGCGAACGCTCGCCTCCATGACGTCCGATACGAAGTTCGTGGGCCAGCCGCCCCGCGCCCGGATCTGCGGCGCCTCCTTGAAATAGCCCTCCTCACCGTTGAAGCGATCGGTGAAGACGAACGGGTTGTTGAATACGAAGTCGAGGTTCTTGAACGTATCGATGACACGCGGCGCCGCGGTCATCGCGATGTAGCGCGCCGGCTCGGAACCCGACACGTTGTGGTGCTGGTACCACGCGTTGGGCGGAATGGCAAAGTAGCTGCCTTTGTGCCACTCGAAGGTCTGCTTTTTCTGATCGTCGATCCAGACCGTGGTCGCGCCTTGACCGCTGAGAATGAACACGGTCTCTTCGTAGATGTGCTTGATCGGCTGCAGAGACTGCCTTGGCGGAATCTCGCACACGTACGTATCGTTGAATCCCCCAGTGCCGTCCAGGTTGATGAACACGCCGGATCCACCCCGGGCTGGCCACGGCGTCAACTCGACGGTGTAGACGTTGTCCACGGCCAGGCCGTGAATCGTTGGGATTCCCTGGGATTCCTTCCATTCCTCGTAGGGCGACTTCCAGGCGCGGGCCTCGCGGGCCGACTCGCGAACGGATTCCTCGATTGCTGTCTGCGCCATCGAATCAAACTCCCTTCCCGATCGTCGCGCTAATAGTACTACGGCCTTCCGGACTTCGGGACGTCGATTGACGCTGTTTCGCACGGCGGATAGACTGGCTGCAGCCTAGGGAAGGAGACGAGCATGGAGACGATCCAGGAATTGGACGCCTGGCTTGCGGAGCGGCATTTAAACGGCCACTGGCGTGGGATGGGCGAGCGCGCCGAGTTCAAGCCCTACCTCTGGAAGTGGTCCGAGATCTACGAGGGGCTGATGGCGGCCACCCGGATCGTTCCGATGGACCAGACGGGCCGTCGCACAATCCAGCTTCGTAATCCGAGCATGGGCGACCGGATGAGCAATACGATCCACATGTCGATCCAGTGTGTCATGCCTGGCGAGGTTGCCGAGGCTCACCGACACACGGCGGCCGCGGTCCGCTTCGTGATTCAGGGCTCGCCGGACGCGGCCACCGTCGTCAACGGTGAACCGCTCCCCATGGAGGAGGGCGATTTCATCACGACGCCGAGCTGGTGCTGGCACGACCACTACAACCATAGCGACCATCCGATCATGTGGCTGGACGGCCTCGACATCCGGCTCACCGCGATGGGGAAGCTCTTGGGCGAGGGGTTCCCGAAGCCCACGCAAGACATCCTGCGACCGATCGGCTACTCGGCCTCCACGCTGGGGCACGTGAAGCCTTCATGGGCCAAGGCTGAGGAGCAGCCGCCGGCGTTTCGGTACTCCTGGAAGGATACGCAAGCGACGCTCGACGCCCTTCGGGAGAGCGAGACCGATGGAGATCCATTCGACGGCCTACAGCTCACGTACACGAACCCGATGACCGGCGGTCCGACGCTGCCGACGTTCGCCTGCGAGCTGCAGCTTCTCCCCCCCAACCTGAAGACGAAGGCGCACAGGCACATCAGCACGACCATCTATCAGGTGTTCCGAGGGTCCGGCGTCACCGTCGTCGACGGGGAAGTGCTCGAGTGGACCAAGGGCGACATCTTCGTCGTGCCGCCGTGGACGGGCCATTACCACGAGAATCGATCGAGCGAGGACGCGGTCCTGTATTCCATGGACGACTGGCCCGCGCTCAAGGCGCTCGGCCTCTATCGCGAGGAAGAGGTCGCGGCGTCGTAGTGCGACGCGTGAGACAATTCTGGGCAAGTTCGCCATTGGGCTTGTCGAAGCAGGTCGCAACGTTCGAGAGGCCGGGTGTGGCCGGTCGATTCGTATCCCAATAGCGCTACGGAGGAGACGTTGGACGAGGCCGCGAAAAAACAAGCGCTCCGAATGATCCCCTACGGGCTGTTCGTTCTGACGGCAAAGAACGGCGACGATGTCGCGTCGGCTACGGTCAACTGGGTCACCCAGACGTCGTTCAAGCCGCCCCTGGTGGCCGTGGGGATCAAGCTCGACACGCATCCGTACGCAACGGTTCGGGCCGCCGGCCACTTCGCCATCAACGTGCTCAGCGCAAGCCAGAAGGATGTGGCCCAGGAATTCTTCATGACCGTCCACCCGGAGGGAAACCGGCTCGGGTCCGTCACGATCCGGCCGGGAGCGACAGGCGCGCCGATCATCAACGAGGTGCCCGCTTACTGGGAATGCCGGCTCGTGGACGTCGTGGAGCAGGGCGATCACCACCTTTTCATCGGAGAGGTCGTGGAGGCCGGAGTCCACGAGAACCCCGCTCCACCTCTCTTGATGCGCGATACTGGGTGGAACTACGGCGGCTAAGGGCGTACGGGGCCTGATGTTCCACGTGGAGGTGGGCGATGAACGTCAGAACTTCGGCGTTTGGCCTGGCGCTCCTCCTCTTGGCCGGGGCGTGCGCAGCGGCTCCGACAAGCGGACCGGTACCCGGTGCAAATCAGGCGCCCAAGCCCGCCCCGACGAAGACTCTGGTGGTGGTGGACCGGCACGAGCCGATCGACCTTGCGCCGAAGATCCTCGCCCAGGGCGGGTCTTGGCGGACCAAGCGCCTCTTCAACGCGGACCTCGCCCTGGTGGATGCCTCCGGCACCACGCAGCCCTACCTCGCGGAAGCGCTCCCGCAGCTCAATACCGATAGCTGGCGCGTTTTTCCCGACGGACGCATGGAGACAACCTACCGATTGCGTCCCAATCTCACCTGGCAGGACGGCGAGCCCCTCACCGCCGCCGACTTCGTGTTCGCCTGGCGGGTCTATACCACGGTTGAAGGGCCATTCTCCTCCACCCCGCAGGACAAGATGGACTCGGTTGAAGCCATGGACCCCCGCACGCTCCTGATCCGCTGGAGCGCGCCGTATCCTGACGCGGCGACGATGACCGATCGCACCCTCGACCCGCTTCCGCAGCACATCCTTGCGGGCCCATACGCCACGTTTCAGCAGGACGCGTCCACGCGGGACGCCTTTCTCAACAACTCGTTCTGGACAAACGACTACATCGGGGCCGGACCTTTCAAGCTCACGGCCTGGCAGCACGGCATCGAGCTGGATGGCGCCGCTTTTGACGGCCACGCACTCGGGCGCCCGAAGATCGATCGGATCATCGAACGCATCATGGATGACGAAAACGCCATCATGGCCAACGTACTGACGGGCGATATCCAGTACGCGGCGCGGACGACGTTGCGATTCAACCACGGGCAGACCCTCAGGACGCAGTGGGAGAGCGCCGGCAAGGGCAAGGTCTTTCTGGACCCAACGGCCCCCCTGTTCAACCAGGTGCAGTTTCGACCGGAGTACCTCAAGATGCCCGCGCTCGCGGATGTACGGGTGCGAAGGGCGCTGATGTACGGCATCGACAAGCCTGCCATCATCGAGGCGCTCTACGACGGCGCAAGCTCCGTCGCCGACACGTTCGTGTCGCGGCAGATTTCTTACTACGGCGACGTCGAGGCCGCGATCACGAAATACCCCTATGACCCGCGGCGCGTCGAGCAGGGCATGAACGAGGCCGGATTCACCAAAGATCGGGACGGCTATTTCGCCGACGCGTCAGGCCAGCGGTTCCGTCTCGACTTCCAGGTCCTCAACAGCGTCGATTACGAGCGCGTTGGCCAGGTCATGACGGACTCGTGGAACAGAGCCGGGATCGACGTGCAGCTCACCGTTCTGCCGAACGAGCAGGTGCGGGTCAACGAGGTGCGCAACACGTTTCCGGGCATCAACATGCCCGGCTCCGGCGATAGCACGGAGCGGGCAATGATGGAGAACTTCATCAGCAGCCAGATCGGCACGCCGGCGAACCGGTGGAGCGGCAGCAACCGGGGTGGATGGTCGAACGCCGCGTATAACGCAGACTACGACGCATACAACTCCACGCTCGATCCGGCCGACCGCCGTCGGGCGGTGGCGGACGCGATGCGAATCCTCAGCGAGGAAGCCCCGGCGTTTCCGCTCTATTACAACATCTACGTCTTGGCGGCCGAAGCCGATCTCAAGGGGCCGGAGCAGACCGGCGCTCCCGCGACGACCGATTACTGGAACGTCCACGAGTGGCACTGGGTTGAGTCGTAGGACGATGTGATGCTTGGATACATCACCGACCGAGTGCTCCGGGTGGGTTAGCCCTCCGCGACCTACCAGAGCCCGAGGTCGGACCGCAGGACGTCCTCGTGAATGTCCACGCATACGCGGTCAATCGCGGTGAGATCAGCCTGCTCCAGCAGCGGCCGGATGGCTGGCGGCCGGGTCGGGATGTGGCTGGGATTGTTGCCGTCGCGGCGGCCGACGGCGGCGGACCGAAGGTGGGGACGCGGGTCGTCGGGATCGCCGATGGAGGCGGGTGGAGCCGTCGCGTTGCCGTGCCCGTGTACCGCGTCGGTCGACTTCCCGACGCCGTGTCGTACTCGGACGCCGCCGACTGGCGGGACACGGTCGCGGCGATCGACGTGCTCTCCCAGCACGCGACGACGGGGAACGTCGTCCTGGTCGTCGCCGGCGGGTGATCGTCGTGCCGCGGGAATGCAGGGCTCCGCACCGTGCGTATAATCGGCGGAAGGCGTAAATCACGCAAAAGGGTTTGTGGAGGAATGTGCGCGCATGATCGACCTGTCGAAATTTGAAGAAGCGGTGAATCACGCGCTGGAGGATGGCAACCCCTGCCTTCTCGCGACGGCCGACAGCTCGGGCCAGCCGGACATCGCCTTCAAGGGCAGCATGATGGTGTTCGATAAGGACCACCTTGCATGGTGGGAGCGCAGCCTGGCCGAGCAGATCGAGCAGGTTGCCCAGAATCCCAAGATCGTGGTCTTGTATCGAAGCACGTCCCGCGGAATGCTCCTCCGCTTTTACGGCCAGGCCACGATCCACCGCGAGGGCGCGATGCGTGAACAGATCATGGGGCGGACGATCCCCGTTGAATTGGAGAAGGACCCGGAGCGAAAGGGCTTCGGCGTCCTCGTCCGCGTGGATCGCGTCCGCCTCGCCGGCAAGACGCTCCAGGAGCGCGACGGCGCGAGCTGAGTCGACCGCTCTCGCGAGACTCCACGCTCTCGAGTCAGGCTCGCGCGCGACGAGCAGCGAGACGGCATGGTTGTCGCGCCGCTTGCGTTGACGCGTTTTCCGAGCAGGTCTATACTCGCGGCAAGCGCCGCGTGAACGCGCGCGAATCGAGAGAGGAGGCGACGCGCCGTGTACACACCGGAAGACCTCCACGGTCTGAACGCCATGATCCCCGCATGCGCGAAGGACGTGGAGATAGGGCTTGACTCAGACGACACCGTCGACGTCGACAACCTCACGGAGTGTGTGGACAAGCTGATCCGCGACGGCATCAACGTCGTATCGGCGATGGGGAGCTACGGTGAGTTCCACACCCTGACCGAGAACGAGTTCAAGACGATGACCAAGGCGACGCTCGACGCCGTGAACAAGCGGGTGCCCGTGTTCATCGGCGTGACGAGCCTCAATAGCCGCGAAGTCGTTCGCAAGGCGAAGATCGCGCGCGACCTCGGGGCGGAAGGAATCTTCACCGGTGTTCCCTTTTACTACCCGCCCACGGTGGACAACGCCATCCAGTTCTACCACGACCTAGCGGACTACTTTCCGAATCTCTCGATCCAGATCTACCACAATCCTCCGTTGCACAACATCCACATCCCCGTCTCCGCGTTTCCGAAGATCACGGAGAAGCGGAACGTGGTGTCGATGAAGGACAGCCATCGTTCCACGATGGAATTCATCCGTTTGATTGACGTAACGAAGGGGAAGATCAGCGTGTTCGTCAATCAGATGCAGTACTACCCGTACCACGAGCTCGGGGCCCGGGGCTTCTGGTCCACGGACGTCTCCATGGGCCCATGGCCGCTGCTCAGGCTGCGGAACTGCACGGATGCGAATGACGGCGAGGGGGCGAAAGAGGTGCTGCGGGACATCCAGGCCATCGCCACCGGGAGCCAGGACTTCGGCGGCCCGCAGGACAACGCCCGTAAGCTGGGCGCCAGTCGAACCGGATACGCCAATCAGGGCCCGAACCGCCCGCCCTTCGTGGTTGTGCGGCCGGAGTCCCTCGAGAAGGCTATCCAGCGAGCCGAGGGCTGGGCTCGGCTCAACGCGAAGTACCGACCGCTGGTGGAAGCGCCAGTCGCCGCAGGGCGCGCGTAAGGACGCGTCGCTCGCGCGTACAGCCCCGAGGGTAACACGGAAGGCTGCACCTCACGGGGTGCAGCCTTCCTCATGGCGCTTGCCCGGGGCGGCGAACGAGGGGGGAAGGATGGCACGCGCGTATCGCCTCATATCCGCGGACTCGCATCTCGAAATCGCGCCCAATCGATGGACGGGGCGCGTCCCGGCGAAGCATCGCGACCACGCGCCGCGGCTCGTGGAGCTGGAGGACGGCGGGCACGGCGTGATCGTCGAGAATCGCCCGCTCTACGTTCTGGGCCTGGCCGTGACCGGAAAGCCATATCAGGAGCACCAGCTCTCGGGCATTCGCTACGGTGAAGGGCCGGGGACGGCGAGCCCCGAGCAGCGGCTGAAGGAGCAAGACCTCGACGGCGTAGACGCCGAGGTGATGTACACCTCGGCCGGCAACGGGGGCTTCTGGCGCGGCATCGGCAACGACGAGGCCTACCGGGCCGTCATCCACGCCTACAATGAGTTCCTCGCCGAGGAATACTGCGCGGTCGACCGCGATCGCCTCCTCGCCATGCCCGTCATCCCGAGCACCAGCGTGAACGACGCCGTCGCGGAGATGGAGTACTGCAAGAAGGCGGGACTAAAGGGCGTGGCCCTCAACTCCTTCCCCAGTGGCAAGGGCTATCCGACGGCGGAAGACGATCGCTTCTGGGCGGCCGCGTGCGACCTCGACATGCCCATCTCCGTTCACATCGGCTTCATTGGACGCGAGGGGCCGGTGTTCCAATACTCGAAGCACCCAACCGCGGCGGGATTCGGCACCGACCCGGTGCGCCTCCTGACCCGGTTCGGGGGCGGGATCAGCCAGAACGCGATCCAGCTCATTTTCGCGGGCGTCTTCGATCGATTCCCGGAGCTGCGGATCTACTGGGCCGAGACGATGATCGGCTGGGTCCCCTATTTCTACGAGCAGGTCGACGACATCTACGAGCGATGCCGGTACTATGCCGAGCGCGAGTACGGGCTTCCCCCTCTGAAGCGACGGCCGAGCGAATACATCAAGGACCACTGCATCTGGGGCTTTCTCCATGATCCTTGGGGGGTCAAGGTCCGGCACGATGTAGGCGTGAAGAATGCCATGTGGGGCAACGACTTTCCGCATTCGGCCGGCAACTGGCCCAACTCGCGCGAGATCCTCGACGAGATGTTCGCCGGCGTGCCGGACGACGAGCGGAACCGACTCGTCTGTCAGAACGCTGTCGAGTTCTTCCATCTCGACGATCTGAAGAACTGACCGCATCGGACGTTGCGTTCGGTTCGAGATCCGCGCGCCCGGGCGCGGTGGAGGAGGCCATGGAGCTAGACGACTTTAATCGATGGCTCAGCGAGCGACATATGGGCGGCATGTGGAACATGTCGCGGGGTCCGGCTGAGGAGGTGAAGCCGTGCATCTGGAAGTGGGATGACATTCACACGGCGCTCACGACCGCCGCTGCGCTCGTCCCTATCGACGCCGTCGCCATGCGTACGATTCAGCTCAAGAACCCTGGCCTCAGCGGCCGCATGAGCAACACCCTCCACTTTTCGGTGCAATGCCTCATGCCTGGAGAGCGGACGAAGGCGCATCGCAACCTGGTCAGCGAGACGCGCTTCGTGCTGCAGGCGCCCACCGGGGCGGAGTTCGTCGTGGACGGCGAATCGTTTCCCATGTCTTCCGGAGACGTGGTGACCACACCCAATTGGAGCTGGCATGACCACCACAACGGAGGCAACGAGCCGGCCATCTGGCTGGACGGGATGGACACGCGGCTCGTGGGCATCGGCAAGGGCATGAACGAGCGCTTCGGCCAGGATCAGCAGCCCATCGAGCTGCCGGAGGGTTATTCGAACCGTCTCGTCGCCCATGCCAAGCCGTCCTGGATCGGGTGGGATAGGCCCACCCCGCCTCCGCACCGGTATCCGTGGGCGGAAACGTACGCGGCGCTCACGGCATTGCGCGAGCAAGAGATCGAGGGTCATCCTTGCGATGGGTTGCAGCTCACCTTCACGAACCCGCTGACGGGGGGGCCGACGCTGCCGACGTACGCCTGCGAGATCCAGCTTTTCAATCCGCGGCAGAAGGCCGGCACCCACCGACACAACAGCACGACGATCTACCACGCGTATCGCGGGAGCGGCGTGACGACGATCGAGGGTGAGCGATTTGAGTGGTCCCAGGGTGACATCTTCATCGTGCCACCGTGGACCTGGCACGCTCACGAGAACGCGTCCGATACGGACGCGATCCTCTATTCCATCAGCGACTGGCCCGCAATGAAGGCGCTGGCGCTGTACCGCGAGGAGACGCAAGAATCGCGCTAAGTTGCACTTCGGCACTCAACGAGTGCCGATGGATCGCCGTGACGGAGGCGAGAACCATATGGAGATCAAGTACGGCCTGGTGAGCTGTGATTCACACGGCCAGCTCGACCGAGACGCGTTCACCAGTCGGATGTCTGAGGCGAAGTGGGGAGATCGCATCCCCCAGGTTGTGGAGGTCGAGGACCACGGAGAGCGGGTCGAGCGTTGGACCGTCAACGGCAAGCTGCAGAGCGGCGGTGTCGTCAATTGCCCCGCGGCGATGCACGAGAAACGCTACTACCCCAAGCGGTGGGAGGAGGTCCCCCGGAAGGTGTACGACCCGGCGGCGCGTCTGCGTGCGCTCGACGAAGATGGCATCGACGCCGAGGTGCTGTTCCCCAACACGCCGATTCAAGGGTTCAACTTCTGCTTCGGCGACCCGGAATACGAGATGGCGTGCGTACAGGCATATAACGACGCGCTCGGCGAGTGGGCCAGGTACAGCGACCGGTACATTCCCGTGGCGATCATTCCGTACCTCAGCCCTATAGAGAGCGTCGTGGCGCAGGTCCAGCGGGCGGTCGACCATGGACATCGGGGGATCGTGATCTTGGCGGAGCCAGGGATGGCCTTGAAGGGCGCCAGGCACCTGAACGATCCGTACTGGGATCCCCTCTGGGCGGCGTGCCAGGAGATGAACATCCCGATCAACTGGCACGGCTCGGCCGGCCTGGCCAGCGAGCTGGCGGTGCCGAGATGGGAAGGGTTTTCGACGCGGCAGTTTCATACGGTGTCGACCGGTCGGCTCTGCGCAACGCCGTCGCAGCTCATCCCGTATCTCCTGCTGACGGGAATCCTCGACCGATATCCGCGTCTCAAATGGGCCTGCGCCGAGACTGGGATGGGATGGATGGCATACGTCCTCGAGGCCTGCGACCACGAGTGGGAGCGGCGTCGACTGTGGACCGAGGGAGTCCTAAGCCGCCCCAG
>Ga0070741_10000424_pt1 | contig 156919 bp, 171 predicted proteins | sample Coa_R1_4_FD_66440 | JGI IMG/M metagenome (GOLD analysis project Ga0070741, IMG submission 66440) | Surface soil microbial communities from Centralia Pennsylvania, which are recovering from an underground coalmine fire - Coalmine... | ecosystem: Environmental > Terrestrial > Soil >... | reverse complement strand
CTCGGGTATGCGCGACCACGGTGCGACCTCCACCACCGTCGAGACCCCGCCGGCGCCGACGGCCGCGCGCACCTGGCGCAGGCCCTCGCGGAGCCGGCCCTGCAGCACCTCTCCCTCCGCGGCGACGAGCTCGAGCTGCTCTCCCGTGTGCTCGGCGAGCGCGCCGACCTCCAGCCGGAGCTTGAGCGCCGGTGCCGGCAGCTCGGCGAGCTTCGGCAGGAGCGCCGCCCGGAGCCGCGCCGGGTCGGCGGTCGGCTCGCGCAGCGTCACCGTCCGGCGCCACGAGGCGCCGCCGACGAGCCGCGCCCACACCGCGAGCTTCCTCGGCGGCCGCCCCGCGCGTTCCGGCCGCGCGAGGAGCCGGTCGAGCAGCACCCCGAGCCCTCGCCGGAGCGTCAGCTCGTTGCCGACCGCTTCCGGGAACTCGAGCGTCTCGTGGATGGCCGTGGCCGGCTTCCGCGGCACGACCCTCCCCCGCTCCTCGCTTCTCGCCAGGCTCCAGGCGCGCCGTCCGTCCGGCCCCAACCGTTCGGCGACGGCGCCGCCCGGCAGCCCGGCAAGCTGTCCGATCGTCCGCACCCCCAGCTCCTCGAGCTCCTCGTACCGCGACCGCTCGAGCGGCAGGAGCGTCAGCGGCAACGGCGCGAGGAACGAGCGCGCGCGGTCGTCGGAGACGATCAGCGCCTGGCCCGGCCGCGCGACGTTCGCCGCCGCGAGCGCCGCGAACCGCCGCTCGGCCGCGCCCGCACGCGGGTCCCACGTCGCCCCGACGGCGGCGAGGGCGCGCTTGAGCGCCGGCTCGAGTCCGCCGTAGAGCCGCTCGACGCCCTTCGTGTCGAAGAAGACGGTGCCAGGCTCCGTCGGCTCGACCGCGAACCCCGCGTCCTCGAGCCTGCGCAGGACCTCCTCCCACGCCTGCTCGGCGCTCGCCGGGTCGTGCTCGACGAGCTCGAGCCCCGGGCAGAGCGCGAGCGCCTCCCCCAGCCGCATCCCCGGCCTGACGCCCTCCGCCTCCGCAGCCCCCGTCACCGAGCCGAGGAGCGGCTCCGTCCCGGGGAGCGGCGCGAGCGCCGCCGGCAGCGCCTGCAGCCGTGGACGGAGGCGCAGCGCGGCCCGGAGATCGAACGCGGGGATGACGACTGCGGCGATCACGGGAACGTATGTTCTACACGAACACACGTTCTCCTGTCAAGGGGGAAACAGATGTCAGCAGTTGTTCCGGATGACAGCCGCGCAGCGCGGCGGGATCGTCGCTCTGAGCGAAGAGGGGGCCGCGCCGGGATTCTCTGCGGCGCCGGTGAGCGACTCCGAAGAGGTGGGCGAGGCCGGACGAGGCTCGAGTCGGCTCCTCCGCCCCCGCCCCGGAAAGGAGAGGTCATGGAGACCAAGCTCTCGCGGCCGGTCCGCCGGTTCGGGCTGCTCGCAGCGCTCGCCGCCGCGGCGGTCACGGTGGGAGGCACGCCGTCCACCGCGCGCGCCGACGACGCGCCCGCATGTCCGTCGAGCGGCAGGATCGCCTACGCGCTCGACGCGAGCGCGCTGACGGGGAAGACGCAGACCGACGTCTCGGTGAAGCTCCGGGCCGCGCCCGGATGCCCCGCGGTGAGCGGCCTCAAGCTCCTCCAGGTGCGGTCGTTCGCCGCGAACGGCAGCGTCCAGCAGGTCCGCAACCTGACGGACGTCGCACTCACCGACGGCGCCGCGACGATCGCGCTCGACCGCGTCGCGCGCGGACAGGCGATCGAGGCGAACGCGCTCGTCCAGGGCGACACGCTCCGCCGAACGTACGTCGCACGCGCAGCCACGACGTCGCTGCTCCGGCCGGATCTCGTCGTCCAGACGGTGCGCGCACCGCGCCAGGCGCTGACGACGCGGCCGTTCGACGTCGTCGCCGAGATCGCCGAGGGAAACGGCGACGTCGGAGCCGACGTGCACGTCGTCCTCGCCGGGCCGCTCGGCCCGATCGGCGACCCGCTCGCCGTGAACGTGCCGGCACGCGGCCGGGTCGAGGTCACCTTCCACGACGTCGCGCTCGCGGAGGACGCACTCGTCCAAGTGAAGGTGCTCGTCGCGGACGCCGCCCCGGGCGAGTACGACACGGGCAACAACGACCGCGCGGCTGCGATCGAGATGACGAAGAACGAACTGACCGTCACGCCGCCCCGCGTGCTCGTCGAGAGCCTCGGCGGCTACGGCTTCCAGTTCAACCAGCATCTCTACGCGGCGATCACGAATCCGCCGCCGGAGACGCTGCCCGACCTCGAGGCGAAGGTGAAGGCGCTCGAGCCGCAGATGGTGCGGATCTTCTTCAACGACAACTGGGAGCTCAACGCCAACCAGGAACATCCCGAGTGGGCCGAGAACCTCGCCTCGTTCGAGAAGACGGTGCAGCTCGCGAACGAGTCCGGCGCTTCGATCCTGATCGCGTACCAGACGGTCACATCTGCGAAGAGCGCGCCGACAACCTGGATGAAGAAGTTCGCGGATGTGCTCCAGGACCTGGTCCAGACGCACGGGTTCGGAAACGTCGACTGGGTCACGATCGGGAACGAACCGAACTCGATCTCGGCGTCGCAGTTCTCGACCACCCAGTACGAGGCGCTCTACCGAGCCCTCGACGCCGAGCTGAAGACACGCGGGCTGCGCACCGAGATCGGCCTCGTCGGCGGCGACCTCGTCCAGAACACCGAGGGGACCGCAGGCGGGCATCGGGCGTGGTTCGACTACATGACGACGCACATGAACGACGTGATCGACGCGTGGTCCGAGCACATCTACTGGCAGTACGACGACCCGTTCCGCATGGAGTCGCGGCTGAAGGACGTCGCCCACCTCGTCCACGAGGAACTGCCGGCCGAGGCGCGCAAGCCGATCTTCATCATGGAGTACGGGGTTCGCGGGACCGATACCTGCGGGACGAAGCCGCTCGTCAAGTTCGCGTATTACAAGGATGCGAACTGCACCGAGCTCCGGCGACTGAGCATCGCCGGCTTCCAGAAGCTGTGGTTCTCGGTCGAGGCGGCGCAGCTCGGTTTCGACGCCGTCGCGAACTGGGATCTCTACTGGAGCGTCTACGACAAGACGAAGGGGAACCAGTCGTTCTGGATCATCGGACCGCCCGAGGAGGGCTGGGCGCTCTACCCGTCGTACTACGCGCTGCAGCTGCTGCTGCAGACGACGGCGCGCGGGTGGCAGGTGGTCGGGCTCGACCCGTGGAACCTCGACGACGAGGCGACACCGTACAACGAGCCGCATCGCGACACGGCCGAGCAGGAGCTCGTCGCCTACAGCGGCCCGGACGGCCAGCTGACCATGCTCGGGCTCGACACGAACGGCCGCGCACTCGTCGCACCGAGCGGCGGCAACTCGACGTACAGCATCGGCGACCTGCCGGCGTCGACGACGTTCCATCTCGTGCTGTGGAACGCGACGGGCGACGGCACGACCTCCGTCTCTTCGACGGTGGTCTCGAACGCGGTGGGGGTCGTCCGCTTCGAGGTGCCGCTGCAGGCGGCGTTCGCGCTGACGACGGTGCCGGTGTCGTAACGGGAACGGCGGGGGGAGCCGGTGCCGCAGCCGGCTCCCTCACGTCGTAGTTCGCCGCAGGCACGTTCACGGCTTCCGCCGATGGCCGTTCGCGGGCACCGCGCGACGGTCGAGGCTGACGAGAGAAAGGAGTCTCCTGTGCCCTCCGACCGGCAGCTGGCGATCCTCGCGACCGCGCTCCTCGGCGTGGTCGCCGCGATCCACCTCTTCTGGGCGCTCGGCGGCACATGGGCGCTGCACGCCGTCTCGGGCGGCGAGATCGCGCAGCCGTCGCTCGGCGCGCGCACCTTCTTCGCCGTCGTCGCGGCGTTCGCGATCGTCGCGGCGGTCGAGGCCCTCGTGCTCGGCCGGGTCGTTCGCGGGCCGGTGCTGCGGCGAACCGTCTGGACGGCCGCCGGCCTCCTCGTGCTGGCCGGTGCGATCCGGATGACGGCCGCGCCGGTCGTCGGCGCCGCAGCCGTCGTCTTCGCGTTCCTCTTCGCGGTGCTTGCTCACGACGCCCCGCGTGCGGCGCCCGCGCGCGCCAGGCGGCGGCGCTAGGCCGCGACGCCGCGCGCCGCCCAGGCGCGCGACGGGATGGAGAACGGGCCTTCGCCGAGCCGGGCGCGGCAGCGCGCGCGCAGCTCCTCGCGGTGCTCGGCCGTGAGCGACGCCGCGTAGGCGCCGGCCGGCCCGACGCCGAGGGTGAACGGCTCCCACCAGTCGTCGAACGTCGGATGCTCGGCCGTGACGCCGAGGACGCCCTGCGTGACGTCCCCGAGCCCCGCCTCCTCGAACAGCTGGACGAGGTGGCCCTCACGGGCGCCGGCGAGGTCCGATTCGTCGTGAGCGGACGGATCGAGCTCGTGCGCCGCCCGCCAGAACGGCGTCAGCGGCCCCTCCCCCGCGTGATCCCAGACGCACGCGGCGACGACGCCGCCGCGGCGCGTGACGCGCGCCATCTCCCCGAGCCCGGCGAGGGGGTCCGTCATGAAGTGCACGACGAGCTGTGCGAGCGCCACGTCGAACGCGCCGTTCGCGAAGGGCAGCGCCTCCGCCGTCGCCTCGTGCACCTCGACACCCGGATGCCGCTCCCGGGCGGCCGCGGCGAACGACTCCGACGGCTCGACGGCGGTCACGGCGGCGGCGCCGACGCGCGACACGAGCTCGGTAGTCAGCGCCCCCGGGCCGCAGCCGACGTCGACGACGCGCATGCCTTCCCGCACGCCCGCGAAGTCTGCGAGCTGCGGTGCGAGCTGTGTCGAGTACCGCCCCATGAAGCGGTCGTACGCGTCTGCAGGGACCGCGAAGCCCACGCGGGGACTCTACGCCGCTCGCGGCTCGAGCACGACGACCGGGATCTCGCGGTCGGTCCGCGTCCGGTACTCGTCGTAGTGGCGCCACACCTCGTTCGCCCTCCGCCAGAGCCGCTCGCGCTCCTCGCCCTCGGCGACGTACGCGCGAGCCGGCAGAACGCGGTCGAGGACCTGGATCTCGACGTCCGGGTCCTGCGAGAGGTTCTCGTACCAGCCGGGATGCTCGGGCGACCCGCCGTCGGAGGCGACGATCACGTAGCGGTCGCCGTCCCGCGCGTAGATGAGCGGCGTCGTCCGCGGCCGGCCGCTCTTCCGGCCGGTCGTGGTCAGCAGCAGGACCGTCGACCCCTCCTTCCAGATGTGGCCGACCTCGCCGCCGGTCTCCCGGTAGCGGCGGACATGGTCGGCGCCGTACAGCTTCTCGCCCTCGCTCATTCGAAGTCTCCCTCCACGATCAGTAGGCGTGACTTCACGAGAGAACGCGTCTCGTGCCACTCGCCTTCCTGCCATTCGACGGCCTCCCCCACACCCAGCTCCGTGCGCCCGGAGCGGGTCGCGCACACCACTCGTCCGGCGAGGACGATGAGCAGCTGGCGCGACGCCGCGTCGTGGCCGCCGATCAGGCCGTCGAGCTCGACGAGGGAGACCTGCAGCTCGCCGCGCGCGACCCGCGAGTGCGTGAACCCGGCCGAGCCGAAGTGGTCGATCTCCCGCGACGGCAACGAGACACGTCTCATGCGACGACCTCGGCCGCGGAGCCGACCATCCGCGCGAAGCGTGGCACCGTCCCGAGCAGGTCGACCCGCGCGCAGTGCTCGATGTCGGCCTCGAGCCCCGGCGGCCCGTACGTGCGCGCGTTCAGTCCCGTGAGCGGGTCGGGCCAGGCACGCGCGAGCACCTCGGCGGCGATCGCCGCATCGGACCGTTCCCCGCCGAGCGCCTGCACGATCCGGCCGGCGCAATACGCGTCGTCGAGTGCGAAGTCGCCCTTGAAGCCGGAGCACACGATCGCCACGTCTCCCCCGGCGGATCGGGCGGTCTCCGCGAGCGCCGACAGGTTGAGCAGCGAGCCGAGCAGGACGACGTCGCAACGCGACGCCGCGGTGAGGATCGCACGCGTGCCGTTCGTCGTCGTCAGGATGAGCGTCCGCGCACGCGGCGGCTGTGCGAACTCGCGCGGCGACGCACCCACGTCGAACCCGTCGACGACGACGGCGTTGCGCTCGCCGCCGACGACCGCCTCGTCCCCCAGCTCAGCGCGCAGCGCAGCCGCTTCGTCGATCTCCGCGCAACAGAGGACGCGCTCGTAACCCGCGGCGAGGGCCTGCGCGATCGAGGAGGTCGCCCGGATCACGTCGACGACGATCCCGACGTGCGCCGCGGCCTCCTCGGCAGGCGTGAACGCAACGTGGACGCGCACGCGGATACGCTAGCCGCGTGGAAGAACCGCGCTACTGCTACCGCCACCCGGACCGCGAGACCGGTCTCTCGTGCTCCGAGTGCGGTCGCCCCATCTGTTACGAGTGCATGACGCCGGCGCCCGTGGGCCTGCGCTGCCCCGAGCACTCGGGGAAGCCGCAGGGCGTCCGCAAGGTGACGCGCGCGGTCGAGCGCTCGGTCTCCGGCGTCGGCTCCCGGCGGGTGAACGCGGTGACGATAGCGCTCGTCGCGATCAACGTCGCCGTCTATCTCGCCGAGCTCGCCACCGGCGGCACCGTCAACGGGACGGGGAACTGGATCTACGAGCACGGCGCCCTCTTCGCCTCCGGCACGTTCGGCTTCGGCGGCCCGGCGATGGGCGTCGCCCACGGCGAGTGGTGGCGGCTCCTGACCGCGGCCTTCCTCCACTACGGCCCCCTCCACCTGGCGATGAACATGTACGGGCTCTTCCTCGCCGGCAGCCTGCTCGAGCAGGTGATCGGGCGCTGGCGCTTCCTCCTCCTCTACGTCGCGTCGGGCGTCGCGGGATCGGCGGGTGCGCTCGTCCTCACGCCGAACGCCGCGACGGCCGGCGCCTCGGGCGCGATCTTCGGCGTGTTCGGCGCCCTCTTCGTCCTCGAGCGGCAGAGGCACATCGCGACCGGCGGCCAGATCGCGGGCCTGATCGTGCTGAACCTCGTGTTCACCTTCGCGGTCTCCGGCATCTCGGTCGGCGGGCACATCGGCGGCCTCGTCGGCGGCGTCGCCCTCATGTGGCTGCTGCTCGAGTTCCGGCGCTCCGCGGCCGCGAGCGTCGCGGCCGGAGCGGCGCTGATCGCGATCAGCGTCGTCGTCGCGTACCTGAAGACGCGCAACTACGCGTAGCGCCGTGTCCGACACCTGCGAAGGTGTCGGACACCTGTCTGGTCAGCCGCCGGCCGCGACGTACGCGCCCGCGCCGGCCTCCTTCAGCGCGGCCTGCGCCGCGGCGAGCCGTGCGAGCGGCACGCGGAACGGCGAGCACGAGACGTAGTCGAGACCGAGACCGTGGCAGAAGGCGATCGACGTCGGGTCGCCGCCGTGCTCGCCGCAGATCCCGAGCTTGATCCCGGGCTTGCCGGCGCGGCCGCGCTCGACCGCGATGCGCATCAGGTCGCCGACGCCCTCCGTGTCGAGCACCTCGAACGGGTTGCGCTCGAGGATGCCGTCCTGGAGGTAGTGGGTCAGGAACTTGCCCTCGGCGTCGTCGCGCGAGAACGCGAGCGTCGTCTGCGTGAGGTCGTTCGTGCCGAAGGAGAAGAAGTCGGCCACCTCGGCGATCTCGGCCGCACGGAGAGCGGCCCGCGGCACCTCGATCATCGTGCCGACGAGGTGCGCGATGCCCGGCGCCTCCTCGGCCCACACGGACTCCGTCAGGTCGCGCAGCCGCGCGAGCTCCTCGCGGAACCCGACGAGCGGGTGCATCACCTCGACGAGCGGCGCCTCGCCCGTACGGTCGTGGACGGCCTGCGCCGCCCGCGCGATCGCGCGGATCTGCATCTCGTAGATCTCGGGGTACTGCAGCCCGAGCCGGCAGCCGCGCGTGCCGAGCATCGGATTCTGCTCGTGGAGCGCGCGGATGCGGCGGCGCATCTTCTCGTCGACCGCCTCCTCCTCCGCCGGCAGGAACTCGTGCAGCGGCGGGTCGAGCAGCCGGATCGTCACGGGCAGCCCGGCCATCGCCTCGAAGATGCCCTCGAAGTCGGACTGCTGGAACGGCAGGAGCCGGTCGAGCGCGGCGCGGCGGCCGGACTCGCTCTCGGCGAGGATCATCTCCTGCACGACGGGCAGCCGCTCCTCGCCGAAGAACATGTGCTCGGTCCGGGTGAGGCCGATGCCCTGCGCGCCGAACTCGCGGGCGCGCGTCGCGTCCTCGGGCGTATCGGCGTTCGCGCGCACTGCGAGCCGCCGCATGCCGTCGGCCCAGTCGAGGATCGTCTCGAAGTCCTCGTTGATCTGCGGCGGGACGAGCGGCACCTCGCCGATGTAGACGGTGCCGTTGCCGCCGTCGATCGTGATCACGTCTCCCTCGCGGAGCCGCGTGCCGCCGAAGGTTGCGGTGCCGTCCTGCAGGTGCAGGCCCTCGCAGCCGGCGACGCACGGCTTCCCCATCCCCCGGGCCACGACCGCGGCGTGCGAGGTCATGCCGCCGTGCACCGTGAGGATCCCCTGCGCGGCGATCATGCCTGCGATGTCGTCCGGCGTCGTCTCCCAGCGGACGAGGATCACCGGGCCGGACTTCGCGCGCTCCACGGCGGTCTCGGCGTCGAAGACGATCCCGCCGCTCGCCGCGCCGGGCGACGCGTTCAGGCCCTTCGCCGCCACCTCGAGGCGCGCGCCCGGGTCGATCCGCGGGTGCAACAGCTGGTCGAGCTGCGCCGGGTCGATACGCCCGACCGCCTGCTCGTGCGTGATCAGCCCCTCCTCGACCATCGACACGGCCGACTTCAGCGCGGCCGCGGCCGTCCGCTTCGCGGAGCGAGTCTGCAGGAGGTAGAGCGTCTCGTCCTCGACGGTGAACTCGATGTCCTGCATGTCGCGGTAGTGCTCCTCGAGGCGGCGCATCGTCTCGACGAGCTGTTCGTACGCCTGCGGCATCGTCTCGCGCATCGCCTCGAGCGGCTGCGGCGTACGGATGCCGGCCACGACGTCCTCGCCCTGCGCGTTGACGAGGAACTCGCCGTAGATCCCCTGCTCGCCCGTCGACGGATCGCGCGTGAACGCGACGCCCGTGCCGGAACGGTCGCCCTTGTTGCCGAACACCATCTGCACCACGTTGACGGCGGTGCCGAGGTCGTCCGGGATCCCGTGCGCCCGGCGGTAGACCTGCGCCCGCGGCGTGTCCCACGACTCGAAGACGCCGCGGACCGCCCGCATCAGCTGTGCCCGCGCGTCGGACGGGAAGTCGGCACCCGTCTCCTCGCGGTAGGTGGCCTTGAAGGTCTCGACGAGCTCGCGCAGGTCGTCGGCCGTGAGGTCGGTGTCCTGCTGCGCCCCGCGCTCCTGCTTCAGCGCCGTGAGCGCGTCCTCGAAGCGGTGGCCGTCGATCCCCTCGACCACCTCGCCGAACATCTGGATCAGGCGGCGGTAGGAGTCATAGGCGAAGCGTGGGTTGCCCGTGCGCTCGCCGAGGCTCTCGGTCGCGTCGTCGTTGAGACCGAGGTTGAGGATCGTGTCCATCATCCCCGGCATCGAGATGGCAGCGCCCGAGCGCACCGACAGGAGCAGCGGATCGCCGTGGGAGCCGAACCGCTTGCCGGTCCGCTCCTCCAGGCGGCGGACGTGCTCGTCCACCTCGTCCGGGAGTGCCTCGGGCATCTCACGGGCGTGCATGAACGCCCGGCAGGCGTCGGTGGTGATCGTGAACCCGGCGGGCACGGGGACGCCCATCTGGGTCATCTCGGCAAGACCGATCCCCTTGCCGCCGAGGAGGTCGCGCCCACCCTCGGTGGGCTCGTCGAAGTCGTAGACGAAGCGTGTCGCCATCAGGAGCGGGAATGTATAGGCCATGACGGAAGGGAACCGCGCTTAGTGATTCCCGACATCGGTAGTGACCCCCATGTCATGCCGGATTCACCCCACCTTCGGCCGCCGGCGCGCGCGATACTCCGCGATCCACGCCAGCGCGCGCAACCCGAACCAGAACGGTGTGAAGAGGCCGTAGAAGAGCACGAGCGCCGCCCCGAGCGCCGCGTACCACGTCGCCCACCGCCACAGCGGGACGGGGGGCTTCGGTTTCACCGAGGGGCCGCCGCGGCCGCCTCGTGCTCTGCACGACGCCGCTCGACGAGCTCGATGATGCGGTGCGAGATCTCCTCGATCGAGAGCTCGCTGACCTCGATCACCGGGCAACCGAGACGCCGCTGCACCTGGCTCGCGTAGTCGAGCTCGTCGTAGATCTCCACGAGGTCGGCGTAGCTGCGGTCGCCGCGCATCCAGCGGATCCGCTCGCCCCGGATCTCCGACAGGCGCTTCGCGTCGATCGTCAGCCCCACGATCTTCCACGGCTCGATCCTGAAGAGCTCCGCCGGCGCGTCGATCCCCTTCACGAGCGGCACGTTCGCGGCCTTGTAACCCAGGTAGCCGAGGTAGATCGAGAGCGGCGTCTTGGAGGTGCGCGAGACGCCGACGAGCACGACGTCCGCCTCGTGCAGCCCGGAGCCCACGCCGTCGTCGAACTTCACCGCGAACTCGATCGCCGACATCCGGCGGAAGTACGCGTCGTTCAGCGGCGGCCGCGCGCGCGGCGTCATCCTCGCCGACCTGCCCGACACCTTCGCGACCGCGTCGATCGGGTGGCCGAGCAGGTCGCAGTAGTGAAGCTTCGCGCGGCGGCAGAGGGTGCGCATGGCGTCCCGCAGCTCGGGCTCGACGAGCGTGTAGACGACAACCGCCGGGCGACCTTTCATCCGGTCGACCGCGAGCTGGAGATCGGCGACCGACTCGACGCGCGGGTGGCGGATCTCCATGAACTCCTGGTCCGGAAACTGCGCCTCAAGCGCCTGCACGAGGCGCTGCGCGGTCTCGCCCGTGGCGTCCGAGATCATGTGCAGCTCAACCGGGTTCACCGGCGCACCTTAACGAGGCTCTGATGCAGCTCTTAGAAATCCGCGGCATCCTGTGGGGACGTGAGGAAGCCGCTGCTGCCGATCCTCGCCGCCGCGGCGGCGCTCGCGCTCCCTGCCGCGGCTCTCGCGTGGGGCGGCACGTACCCGACCGGCGACGCCTACGGCACGTCGGTGAAGATCGAGGTCTCCGACAGCTACCCGGTCGACCAGGCGCTGCCGCAGGACTGGGCGACCTTCCTCGGCACGCTCCTGCACGGGCCCGAGCTCGCGAAGCTGACGCTCGACCTCATGCCGACCTCCGAACTTGCCCGCGCGTGCGGCGACCAGGCGCTCGCCTGCTACGACCCGTCCGTCTCCACGATCTACGCGACGCCCGAGGACCAGCTCGGCCAGCCGCCTGCGAAGGAGATCGTGACGCACGAGTACGGCCACCACATCGCCGCCAACCGCACGAACGCGCCGTGGCCGGCGGAGGACTGGGGGACGAAGCGCTGGGCGACCTACGAGCACATCTGCGCAAAGACCCTCGCCGGGAAGGCCTCCCCCGGCAACGAGGGCGTCTACTACCAGCAGAACCCGGGCGAGGCGTTCGCCGAGGCCTACCGCGTGCTCAACCTGACGAACGAGGGTGCGACGACGATCGGCTGGCAGATCGTCGACCGCAAGTTCTACCCGGACGCGACGGCGCTGCAACTCCTCACCGAGGACGTGACGACGCCGTGGACGGGCCCGACGCGCTCGACGCTGCGCGGCTCGTTCGGCTACGGGCAGGTGCGCACGTTCGGGCTCGTGACGCCGTACGACGGGACGCTGACGCTCCGCCTGCACGCACCGGCCCGGTCGCGGATGCGGCTCGCGCTCTACCAGGGCACGGCGCTCGTCTCGCGCGGCACGTCCGTGCGCTACGAGGTCTGCGGCGCGCGGAACCTGACGCTGAAGGTGGAGCGGCTCTCGGGCCGCGGGCCGTTCACGGTCGATCTCGCCAAGCCGTAACCTTCGCGCCTGATGGGGCTCGCCCACTGGGACGACGTCGAGGCGCACCGTCGCGCGAAAGGCGAGATGGACGCGACGTGGCAGCGGCTCGGCGACGCCGCCGGCGCCGTGGGCGTCGGCCTCAACCGGGTGCGCGTCGCGCCCGCAAAGCTGCCGACCCCGCCCCACTCGCACGGCGCGTCCGAGGAGCTCTACTTCGTCCTCGGCGGCGCCGGACTCGCGTGGCAGGACGAGCAGGTGCACGAGGTCGGTCCCCGCGACTGCGTGATCCACCGCCCGGACGAGCACGAGCACACGTTCGTCGCGGGGCCCGACGGCCTCGACTACCTGGTCTTCGGGACGCGCCACCCGACCGAGCTCGGCTGGCTGCCGCGCTCCCGCGCGATCCGGCTCGGCTGGCCGTGGGTCGAGGGACGTGACGACGATCCGTGGGACGTCGAGGCCGCAGCGCCGCCGCTCGCCCACGGCGATCCCGCACCGCGGCCGGGCAACATCGTGAACGTCGACGAGGTCGAGCCCGAGCGGTGGGGCGACCAGGCGGTGACGGCGCCGCTCGCCACGCGCGAGCGGTCGGTGCTCGCCGGGCTCCACTGGGAGCGCCTGAGCCCCGGAAAGACGGGCGCCGTTCCCCACTGCCACTCCGAGGAGGAGGAGATCTTCGTCATCCTCGACGGCACGGCGACGCTGCACCTCTGGCCGTCGCCGCTACGCGCCGAGCGGGGCGCGGAGCGCGAGGAGCACGAGCTCCGCGCCGGGCACGTCGTCGCGCGTCCGCCGGGCACCGGCGTCTCGCACTGGTTCCGCGCCGGCGACGACGGCTGCACGATGCTCGTCTACGGAACGAGACGGCCGAACGACATGTGCTTCTACCCGCGCTCGAACAAGATCTCGTTCCGCGGGCTCGGCGTGATCGGACGGGTGGAGCACGTGCCGTACTGGGACGGCGAGACGTCCGAGTAGGTAGGTTCGAGGCATGGCCTCGGACACCGTCACGGTCGAGAAGGTCGCCGCCCTCTGCCGCCGGCGCGGGTTCGTCTACCCGTCCTCCGACATCTACGGCGGCCTCGGCTCGTCGTACGACTACGGCCACTACGGCGTCCTCCTGCGCCAGAACATCAAGAGCGAATGGCTGCGCGCGATGATCCAGGAGCGCGACGACATGGTCGCGCTCGACTCGGCGATCATCCTCAACCCGCAGGTCTGGGTCGCGTCGGGCCACGTCGGGGGCTTCTCCGACCCGATGGTCGACTGCCGGACGTGCAAGCTGCGCTTCCGCGCGGACGACCTGGAGCACGCGAGCTGTGGGCGCAGACCGTCGAAGCACCCGGGCGAGACGTCCGACTGCGACCTGACGGAGGCCCGCGAGTTCAACCTGATGTTCGAGACGAGCATCGGCCCGGTGCGCGACTCCGCGTCCGTCGCGTACCTCCGGCCCGAGACGGCGCAGGGCATCTTCGTCAACTTCAAGAACGTCACGTCCTCGCTCCGCGTGAAGCCGCCGTTCGGCATCGCGCAGATCGGCAAGAGCTTCCGCAACGAGATCACGCCGGGGAACTTCATCTTCCGCTTGCGCGAGTTCGAGCAGATGGAGATGGAGTACTTCGTGCCACCGGCCGAGGCCGAGCAGTGGCACGCGTACTGGGTCGAGGAGAGGCGCCGGTGGTACGTCGACCTCGGTCTCACCGAGGCGCGCGTCCGCGTCCGCGTGCACGAGGCGAGCGAGCTGTCGCACTACTCGAGCGCGACGTCGGACATCGAGTACCTCTACCCCATCGGCTGGCTGGAGCTCGAGGGCATCGCGAACCGCGGCGACTACGACCTGCGCATGCACGCGGAGCACTCCGGGACGAAGCTCGAATGGATCGGGCAGGACGAGCGCTACGTGCCGCACGTGATCGAGCCGGCGGGCGGCGTCGACCGGACGATGCTCGCATTCCTCTGCGACGGCTACGACGAGGAGGTCGTCGCGGACCGGCCCCGGACGCTGCTCCGTCTGCACCCGCGCCTCGCGCCGGTGAAGGTCGCGGTGCTGCCGCTGATCGGCAAGGACGCCGCGATGACCGAGAAGGCGCGCGCGCTCTACCAGGAGCTGCGGCGTGCGATGTCGGCCGAGTACGACGACGCCGCCGCGATCGGCAAGCGCTACCGCCGTCAGGACGAGATCGGCACGCCGTGGGCGCTGACGATCGACGAGCAGACGCTCATCGACGAGACGGTCACCCTGCGCGACCGCGACACGCTCGCGCAGGAGCGGATCCCGATCGGCGGCGCGCGGCAGCTGCTCCTCGACCGTCTCGCATCGTGAGCTGGCAGGAGCACACGTTCGTCTCCGAGGCGCTGCGCGGCAACCCGCTCGGCGACCCGCACGAGCGCCCGCTCTGGGTCTGGTCGCCGGAGGACGACTCGCGGCGCTACCCGAGCGTCTACGTCATTCAGGGCATGACCGGCATGGTCGGCGCGTGGTTCAACGTCGAGCCGTGGAACCCGTCGTACGCCTCGCGCATCGAGGCGCTGGCGCCGGAGGCGGTCGTCGTGCTCGTGGATGCGTGGACGGCGGTCGGCGGCTCGCAGTACGTCGACTCGGCAGGGACCGGCAACTACCACACGTACCTCTGCGACGAGCTCGTGCCGTTCGTCGACGCGAACTATCCGACGCTCGCTGCGCGCGAGCACCGCGGCATCCAGGGCAAGTCGTCCGGCGGCTACGGCGCGATGATCACGCCGTTCCTGCGGCCCGATCTCTTCGGCGGGCTCGCGACGCACGCCGGCGACGCGCTCTTCGAGCTCTGCTACGCGCTCGACTTCGCGCCTACGGCGCGGATGCTGCGGGAGGAGTACGGCGGCTCGTTCGACGCGTTCTGGGAGGATTTCCGATCCGGCCGCCCCGTCTTCACCTCACCGAAGGACGAGCTGCTCGTCAACACCTACGCGATGGCGGCCGCCTACTCCCCGCGCGAGTCCGGCGGCGTCGAGCTGCCGTTCGACCTCGAGACGGGCGAGCTCGTCGAGGAGGTCTGGGCGCGCTGGCTCGCCTGGGATCCCGTCAGGCGCGCCCGCACCGAGGAAGGGCGCGAGGTGCTCCGGAACCTGCGTGCGATCTGGATCGACTCCGGCCGCCACGACGAGTACTTCCTCGAGCTGGGGGCCACCGCGTTTCACCGCGAGGTCGTCGCGGCCGGCACGCCGGCCGACAACGTGCGCTTCGAGCTCTTCGAGGGGACGCACCGCGGCCTCACGTGGCGCTATCCGCTCTCGCTCGCGTTCCTCGTCGAGCGCCTCGGCGCCGCATAGCGCTACGCGGGCAGCGAGATACGCCGCTCCATCACCTTGTAGGTCGGCTCCTCGAAGCCGAGCCTCCGGTAGAGCGGGTGCGCGTCCTCGGTGTGCAGCAGCCACTTGACGTGCGCGTACGGGCCATGGTCGATCATCTCCCGCACGAGCTCCTCGCCGAGGCCGCGGCCGCGATAGGCGGGCAGGACGTAGACGTCGGCGAGGTACGCGACGGAGACACCGTCGGTGAACGCGCGGCAGAAGCCGATCTGGCGGTCCCCGTCGTAGAGGCCCACGACTCTCGAGGCGCCGTCGATCAGGCGGTCCTGCGTCTCGCGCGGGCGGCCCTTCGCCCAGTAGCTCTCCTCGCTGAGGAAGCGGTGCACCTCTGCGCGGTCGGTCCGGGACCGGTCGTCGTCGACGACGATGCCGCCGCCGAGCTCGCGCATCAGGTGCCGGGGCCGCCGAACGACTGGTAGTTCTCTCCGGCCTGAGAGCGCTGGCTCAGCCGCGCCGTCTCGACCTCGTCGCGGAGCCGCTGCGCCTCCGCCCTCGCCTGGAGCTCCTCCTGCGTCGGCGGCTTCCTCGCGAACAGCGCGCGCAGCCTGGTCAGGATGCTCATGCCGACAGCGTACGCAGGCGGAAGCCGCCGTGCTCCTCGTACGACGACATGATCACGGCGAGCGCGTCCCGCCGCGCGCGGTCGGAGAGGTCGGCGGCGGCCGCGTCGGCGAGCGGCGTCGAGAGCAGCCGTTCGATCCCGGCGATGCCTTCCGGCGCGAGCCGCAGCGCACCGGACGCGTGCGCCGCGCAGACGGCGCCGCCGGCGCGGGGGGAGAACGCGGTGAGCTCGCCGCCCGCGCCGCACTCGACGCAGCTCGTGAGGTGCGGCAGGTAGCCGGCGAGCCAGAGCAGCTTCAACTGGAACGAGAGGACGAGCGGGTCGAGCGCGGGCCGCGTCTCTGCCGGCGCCGCGTCGTCGAGCAGTTCGAGGAACCGCGCGAGCGCGCCGAACGCGCGCTCGTTCGCCTCCGGCTCGCCGAAGAGCCGCAGCATCGCCTCGGCGCCGATCAGGCCGACGTTCAGACGGTACGGGTGCTCCCGCGCCGCCCGGTGGGAGTGGAGCAGCTCGACGCCGGTGATCGTCTGGAGCTCGCCCGCGCCCTCGTGGAGCATCAGCTCGACGTGCGAGAGCGGCTCGAGCCGCGCCCCGAAGCGCGACTTCGTCTTGCGGACGCCCTTCGCGATCGCCCCGATGCGGCCGCGGTGCTCCGTGTAGAGGTGGAGGATCCGGTCGGCCTCCGAGAAGCGCAGCGACCGCAGCACGATCGCCTCCGTCTTGTGCGTGCGCCCGGCCACGGCGCCAGTCTAGAGCCGCCTCCGGCGCTGTCCCGGGTCGCCAGGTCCCGTCGCCAAACGACGTTACGAGTGCGTCACGAACGATCCACAGGCGGTCGGATCCTGCGCCGGCACGGGCGTTCCCGGCGATTCGCGCGCAGAGCCCGGCGCCAAACGACGTGGCGGAAGCGAGGCGCGGCGTCCACAAGGGCCCGGAACCCGCTGCGGCGTTTCTGCGTTCTAACCGGTAGTGACCAGAATTCGGATGTATACGACCCGCTGGTGCGGCTACTGCGTCCGCGCGAAGGCGCTCCTCGACTCCCGCGGCCTCGACTACGAGGAGGTCGACCTCGGCGACGACCCAGGCTTCCGCGCGCGGCTGAACGAGCTGACGGGCGGCTGGACGGTGCCGCAGATCCTCATCGACGAGCGGCCGATCGGCGGCTACACCGAGCTCTGGCGCCTCGACCGCGAGGGCCGGCTGACCGAGCTGCTCGCCGCGTAGGGCTGGCACGAGGGGCAGTACCACGTGCCCCTTCCCGCGACCCGGATCTTGTCGATCGGCGTGCCGCAGCGGTCGCACGGCTCGCCGCCCCGCCCGTACACCTTGAACTCGTGCTGCGCGCTGCCGCTCGCCCCGTCGGGGAGGCGGTAGTCGCGGAGCGTCGAGCCCTGCCGGCGGATCCCCGCCTGGAGCGCCTGCCTGATCCCGCGATGGAGCGCGCGAACCTCCTCCGGCCCGAGCTCCGCCGCCGGCCGCAGCGGGTGGATGCGAGCGCGCCACAGCGCCTCGTCGGCGTAGATGTTCCCGACGCCGGCGACCGTCCGCTGGTCGAGCACGGCCGCCTTCACCGGCGCGCGCCGGCCCGCGAGACGCTCGGCGAGGTGCGTCGCGCGATAGGCCGCCTCGAGCGGCTCCCGCCCCACCCGCGCGTCCACGTACGCCTCGACCTCGTCCGGCTCGAGCAGCAGCCACGTGCCGAACCGCCGCACGTCGCGGTAGGCGATCTCGCCGCCGTCGTCGAGCATCAGCACGGCGCGCCGGTGCGGGTCGCCGCCGTTCCCACCGTGGAGCAGCGACCCCGTCATCCGCAGGTGGACGAGGAGCGCGCGGCCGGAGTCGAAGCGCAGGATGAGGTACTTGCCGCGCCGGTCGACGGCGGCGACGCGCTCGCCCTCGAGCTCCGCCGCAACCTCCAGGGGGTCGAGCGGCCGCGTCAGCCGCGCGTCGGCAATCTCGACCCGCTCGAGCGTTCGACCCTCGAGCACCGGCGCGAGCCGGCGCCGGACGGTCTCGACCTCGGGCAGCTCCGGCATGCCGCCACCGTAGCTACCGCACGACCTCGAGCAGCACCGGCCGCTCGGCGGGCTCGCCGTCGGCGATCTCGTAGGCGGCGAGCACCTCGCGGAGCGCCTCCTCCGCCTGCTCGTCGCTGCGCGCGTGCACGTCGGCGAGGGGCTGCCCCTTCTCGACGCGGTCGCCGCGCTTCGCGCGGCAGACGACGCCCACGGCGTGATCGACGTCATCCTCCTTGCGGCGGCGGCCCGCACCGAGATGCACGGCCGCGTTCCCGATCCTAATCGCGCCCACCCCGTGGACGAAGCCGCGGCGCGGCGAGCGCAGCTCGCGCACCACCGGCGCGACGGGCAGCGCGTCCTCGTCCGCGGTGCCGCCCTGCGCCTCGAGCCAGCGCCGCCACACCGTCTCGGCGCTGCCGTCGGCGACCGCCGCCTCCGCACGGCGCCTCCCCTCCGCCTCGTCGATCCCGAGATCGGACAGCTCGAGGAGCTTGGCGCACGCGTCGAGGACGAGCTCCCCGAAGTCGGCCGGGCCGCGCCCACGCACCGTCTCCAGGGCCTCGCGGACCTCGAGCGCGTTCCCGACGGCCGCGCCGAGCGGCTGGTCCATGTCGGTGAGCAGGCAGACCACCTCGCGCCCCGCCTGTTCGCCGAGCGCGCGCATCGTCTCCGCGAGGCGCCGCGCGTCCTCGAGCGTCTTCATGAACGCGCCGTCGCCGACCTTCACGTCGAGCACGATCGCCTGCGCGCCGCCCGCGAGCTTCTTCGACATGATCGACGCGGCGATCAGCGAGAGCTGGTCGACGGTCGCCGTGACGTCGCGGAGCGCGTAGAGGAGCTTGTCGGCCGGCACGAGATCGGAGGTCTGGCCGACGATCGCGCAGCCCACGTCCCGCACCTGCGACACGAACTCCTCGAGCGAGAGCTCCGTGCGGTAACCGGGGATCGACTCGAGCTTGTCGAGGGTGCCGCCCGTGTGGCCGAGCCCGCGCCCGCTCATCTTTCCGAGCGGCACGCCGCACGCCGCCACGATCGGCGCGACCGCCAGCGACGTCTTGTCGCCGACGCCGCCAGTCGAGTGCTTGTCGACGACCTTGCGGCCGAGGGCGCTCCGCATGTCGATCGTGTCGCCGCTCCGCACCATCGCGTCGGTGAGCACGTAGGTCTCGTGCGGCGTGAGCCCGCGGAAGTAGACGGCCATGCAGAACGCCGCCATCTGGTAGTCGGGGACCTCGCCGCGCGCGTAGCCGAGGATCAGGTCCGCGAGCTCCTCGTCCGGAAGCTCCTCCCCGTCGCGCTTGCGTTGGATCAGCTCGGCGGGACGGATCACGTCGTCGCGAAGAAGATCGACACGCGCGTGAAGGTGACGAACGGCAGGCCCACGTCCGTCGGGATCTCCTTCGTCTTCACCGGGATCGACTGCTGGTAGCCGACGAGCTGCTCGCGCCGGCGCACGGTCACCCTCGCGTCGACGTCGTAGCGTTCGATCCGCTCGAAGTGCGGCCCGAGCAGCTCGTTGCCGTTCTCGCGGTTGAACGGCTCGGGCGGGCGCTCGTAGTGCACGAGGGAGCGCAGCTCCGCGAGATGATCGACGGAGCCCGTGACCGCGATCAGCGCGCCGCCGGGGACGAGCACCCGCGCGATCTCGGAGAGCCCGCGGTGGATGTCGGGCACGTGGTAGAGCATCCACGCGGCGACGACGGTGTCGAACGACGCGCCGGCGAACGGAAGCTCCTGCACGTCGCCGACCTGCGCCTCCACTCCGCGCTCGCGCGCCAGCTCGACCATGCGCGGCGAGAGGTCGACGAAGGCGACCTGCGCACCGAGCGTGTCGTGCATCCACTGTGCGAGCTCGCCGGGGCCTCCGCCCACCTCGAGCACCCGCCTCGGCTCCCATTCGGCGATCACGCGGCGCAGGACGTCGTGCGCCCGCTCGCCCTCCACCTCCTCGTAGAGCGCCTGCCGTGCGCGCAGGTTCGCCTCCGTCGCATAGTTCTCCGCCGTCCTGGCGGGGTCCTGGAGCCAGCTCACGGCTCGACGATGGGCGAGCCGGGGATGCCGCGCGGCGCCGCCGTTTTCCCGAGCCAGGCGTTGACGGTCGCGCCGACGTCGCCGAACTCGCCGTCCTCGTGGATCCGCCCCGCGGCGTTCCGCCCCTCGACGTACGCGAGCAGCAGCGCATGCTCGCGCGAGTGGTCGGTCGAGGGCGTCGTCGGGTCGCAGCCGTGATCCGAGGTGATGATCAGCAGGTCGTTCGGCCGCAGCGCGTCGAGCACGTCCGGCAGCCGCCGGTCGAAGTCCTGCAGGCACCGGTGGAAGTTGACGGGGTCGTTGCGGTGACCCCAGAGCATGTCGGTCTCGACGAGGTTCACGAAGACGAAGCCGTCGTCGATCGTGCGCAGGAGCTCCTCGGTCTTCTGGATCCCCTCGACGTTCGACTTCGTCGGATGCTCCTCGTCGATGTCGGTGTGGGCGAAGATGTCGGGGATCTTCCCGACGCCGTGCACCTTGTGGCCCGCCTCGCGGACGAGCGTCAGGTAGTTCGGCCGCCTCGGCTCGAGCGAGAAGTCGTGCCGGTTCGCGGTGCGCTCGTACGCGCCGGGCTGCCCGACGAACGGACGCGCGATCACGCGACCGACGGCGTGCTTGCCGGTGAGGATCTCGCGCGCGATGCGGCACGCGTCGTAAAGCTCCTCGAGCGGCACCGTCTCCTCGTGCGCCGCGATCTGGAAGACCGAGTCGGCGCTCGTGTAGACGATCCACTTTCCCGTCCGCTGGTGCTCCTCGCCGAGCTCCTGGATGATCTCGGTCCCGCTCGCCGGCCTGTTCCCGAGCACGCCCCGGCCGGTCCGGTTCATGAACGGGTCGATCACCTCGTCGGGAAACCCGAACGGGTAGGTCGGCATCGCCTGCGGCGTCACGACGCCCATGAGCTCCCAGTGGCCGGTCGTCGTGTCCTTGCCCTTCGATCGTTCGACGAGGCGACCTGCGATCGCGGGCGCGCCCGGCTGCGGGGCGCACCCCTCGAGTGGCTCGACGTTGCCGAGCCCCAGCGCCTCGAGCGTGGGCAGGTCGAGCCCGCCGACGGCGCGGGCGACGTTCGCGAGGGTGTTCGATCCCTCGTCGCCGAACTCTCCTGCATCCGGCAGCTCGCCCGCCCCGACGGCGTCGAGCACGATGACGCACGCCCTGGGCACGACCGAAGCTATCCTACTTCCGTGGCCAACGTGCTCGGGCTGCTCGGGATCGTCGTCTTCATCGCGTGCATGATCGCGCTCGCGGCAGGCGTCACGTGGGTCGTCGTGCGCGTCAGCCCCGCGCCGGGCTCGCGCAAGAAGAAGACGGCGCCGACGGCGCCGCCCTCCTCTCCGTAGCGACCCCGATGGCGGGGAAGGCCGGCCGTCGTACGGTCCGTGCCGGTGCTGCGGAAGCGAACCCTCCTGCTCCTCGTCGCGGCGCTCCTGTGCGCGGCGGCGCTGTTCGCGCTCGCCGTGCTGCTCGCCGGGCGATTCACGCACACGGAGGTCCGGATCATCGCTACCACGGCGCTCCTCGGCGCGTTCGCGCTCGTCGCGTACCCCGCGATCGCGCTCGCGGAGCAGCGCCGCGCCGCGCGTCTCGCCACCACCGCGGGAAGCCTCGCCGCGCTCGGTGCGGTCGCCGGCACCGCGGCCGTCTGGTGGCCTGGGCCCGGAACGGGCAAGCTCGCAGCGACGGGTGTCGCGGCTGCGCTCGCGTTCGCGCAGTTCGCCGCCCTGCACGCGCGGCGTCGCCGCGACGATCCCGTGCTCGTCCTGCGCCTCTACGCCTCTTCGGTCGCGACAGGTGCGGTGCTCGCCGGCATGGTCGTCGTCCTCGCCTGGGCGCAGCCCGACAGCGCCGGCTACGGACGCGCTCTCGGATCGGTCGCCGTGCTCGACGCGCTCGCGGTCGCGCTCCAGCCGGTGCTCGCGCGGCTGCGCCCGCCGAGTGCGCACTATCGCCTCCGGCTCGAGCTCACGGACGAGGAGCGGGCTGTCGTGGACGTCGACGCGCCTGATCTCGCCGCGGCTGCGGCGAGCGCGATCCGCGATGTTGAGCGCCGCGGCCGGCACGTCGTCGGCGTGAGGCTCGAGCGCTAGACGAGGACGGCGTCGAGCGGCGTGTAGTCGAGCCCGTGCGCCTCGGCGACCGCCTCGTACGTCAGCTTGCCCTCGATCACGTTGACGCCCTTGGCGAGCGCCGGGTCGGCGTCGACCGCGGCGAGGAGGCCGTTGTTCGCGATCGCCTCGACGTACGGAAGCGTCGCGTTCGTCAACGCCTTGGTCGACGTGATCGGCACGGCGCCCGGCATGTTGGCGACGCAGTAGTGGGTGACGCCGTCGACGACGTAGACAGGGTCCGCGTGCGTCGTCGCGTGCGCCGTCTCGAAGCAGCCGCCCTGGTCGATCGCCACGTCGACGACGACGGCGCCCTCCTTCATGCCCGCGATCATCTCGCGCGTCACGAGCTTCGGCGCGACGGCGCCCGGGATCAGCACCGCGCCGATCACGAGATCCGCCTCCGCGACCGACGTCTCGACCTGGAGGCTCGAGCTCATGAGCAGCGTCACGCGGCCCGACAGCACCTCCTCGAGATGGCGCATCCGGTCGATCGAGCGCTCGAGGATCGTCACCTGGGCGCCGAGACCCAGCGCGATCACCGCCGCGTTGTAGCCCACGACCCCGCCGCCGAGGATCACGACCTTGCCCGGCGCGACGCCGGGGACGCCGCCGAGGAGCAGGCCGCGCCCGCCGAGCGGCTTCTCGAGGAAGTACGCACCCGCCTGCGGCGCGAGCCGGCCCGCGACCTCGGACATCGGCGCGAGCAGCGGCAGCGAACGGCCCACCTCGACCGTCTCGTATGCGACTGCGGTGATGCCGGAGTCGACGAGCGCACGCGTCAGCGGCTCGTCGGCCGCGATGTGGAGGTACGTGAAGAGGATCAGCCCCTCGCGCAGGTGCGCGTACTCGGGAGCCACGGGCTCCTTCACCTTGAGGACCATCTCGGAGGTGCCCCAGACGTCGTCGACGGAGACGATCCGCGCGCCCACGCGCTCGTATGCGTCGTCGGGAAACGCGCTGCCGACGCCCGCGCCCGTCTCCACCAGCACCTCGTGACCGCGGTTCGTCAACTCGAGCGCGCCCGCGGGCGTCAGCGCCACGCGGTACTCGTCCGGCTTGATCTCCTTCGCAACACCGATCTTCATGGCGGCGGAAGCCTACAGACGGAGCAGGAGCAGGAGCCCTGCGAGCGTCTTCGCGTCGTCGACCTCCGGCAGGAGCGACGGAACGTCCGCCAGCGGCACCCGGACGAGCTCGATCTCCTCGCTTCCCTCGGGCGAAGCCGGCCCCGCCTCGAGGCCGCGCGCGACGAACACGTGCATCCGCTCGTCGCAGAAGCCGGGCGTCGTGAAGAACGTGGCGACCTCGATCCACTCGCCGCCGTGTAGGCCCGTCTCCTCGCGCAGCTCGCGCCGCGCGGTCTCGAGCGGGGACTCGCCCTCCTCGACCCCGCCGGCCGGCAGCTCCAGGACCGGCCCGCCGGCGGGCACGCGCGGCTGGCGAACGAGCGTCAAGACGCCGTCGCGGTCGACCGGGACGATGGCGACCGCGGGGCCGTGCACGACGACGTCCTTGCCGTCGCGGCGCTCGACCGAGAAGACGGGGCCGTCGTAGAGCTTCACGAGCCCGGCGCGTTCCGCAGCCGTGCCGCCGCCAAACGTCCGGCGCCGTGGGCGGCGGCGAAGTGCGACGGCTCGGACTCCGGGCCGCGCCCCATGTGCGCGAGGGCGAGTCCGGCGCACGCCTCCTCCCACCCCGCCCCGTCCTCGGGCGACGACACCTCGATCTCCGCGAGCACGAGGTCGAGCACCTCCTCGGTGTGGTGCGAGAGGCCGCGGTGCCGCTCCCGGTCGTCGGCGTCGGAGAACCGCGCGGCGAGGATCGCCGTCCCGCCGAGCGCGGCGGCGACGTTCGCGGCCTCCGCGAGCGCGACGGCGCCGTGCCCGAAACGGGAGCCGGTGCCGACGAGGCCGGGGCCGACCGAGCAGATGACGGCGTCAGACCGGGCCGCCGCCCAGAGCAGCCCGGAGGCGACCGAGACGCAGCGCGCGTCGCCGCCGAAGCACGGCGCAACCGAGGCCCGGCCGCTCCAGGCGAGCGAGCGCACGGTGTCCGAGAGCTCGAGCGGGAGCGCACCGCCCTGCACCTGGACGTAGGCGACCCGCACGCCGCGCAGCGCCGCCCACACGGGCGCGACCTGCGAGTGCACGGTGCAGCAGACGACGGGCACCCCGTCGAGGTCGTCGGCGAGCGGACCGTCCTCCTCGGCGTGACGCACGGCCCACTGCCCGGGTGCGTACGGCAGGGCCATGACGTGCGCCCGCTCGGCGGGCGCCAGGTCGAGCCCGCGGCTCAGGTTCGCGTACACGACGTCGAAGCCGCCCGACCCGAGCGCGAGCACCTGCGCCTGGACGTTGACGAGCACCTCGTCGCCCACCTCGACCGGCCCGGTGAGGTCACTCCAGTTGACGCAGGGCAGCCCGTCGACCTCGCAGCGGGGCGGGTCGCCGACGGCGGTGACGCGCCCGCGCCTAAGCGAGAGCGGCATCGAGAAGCGCGAGCGTCACGTCGACCATCGCCTCGAGATCGGCGACGGCGATGTGCTCGGCCGGCGTGTGGATGTCCGTCATCCCGTTCGCGAGGTTCACGCACTGGAGGCCGCGGTCGTTGAAGACGTTGGCGTCGGCAGCGCCGCCCGACAGCTCGTAGACGACCTCGTGGCCGCAGCGCTCGAGCGCAGCAGCGGCGAGCGCCACGGCCCGGTCGGAGCGCGCGAAGCGGTAGCCCCGGTAGCTCTTGCGCGCGGTCGTCTCGACGTCGCACTCTGCGACGTCGGCGGCGAAGGTGATCGCGTCCTGCATCTCCTGGATCAGCTCGGCGAGCCGGCGCTCGTCGTGCGAGCGGGCCTCGGCCACGAACGTGCACCACTCCGGGACGATGTTCGCGGCGGTGCCGCCGGTGATCGTGCCGACGTTCGCGGTCGACAGCTCGTCCACCCGCCCGAGCCGCAGCTCCGAGATCGCGCGGGCAGCAGCGGCGATCGCCGAGCGTCCGTCGTCCGGGTACATGCCGGAGTGCGCGGCACGGCCGTGGAAGGTCACCTCGAGCGACTGCGAGTAGGGAGCGCCGAGGATGACGCTGCCGATCGGCGCCGCCTGGTCGTAGACGTAGCCGACCCGCGCGCGCAGCCGCTGCTCGTCGAACGCGAATGCGCCGTGGAGACCCACCTCCTCCTTCGGGGTGAAGACGAGCTCGAGGCCGGCGTGCGGCCGCCCCTCGGCGAGCAGACGCCGCGTCGCCTCGAGCATGACGGCGACGGCGGCCTTGTCGTCCGCGCCGAGGATCGTGCCGGCGCGGTTCCGCACGACACCGTCCTCGACCACCGGCTCGATCGACGCGGTCGGCGGGACCGTGTCGAGGTGCGCGCACAGGAAGAGCGGCTCCCCGGCGGCGGTCGGATCGAGCCGCACGTACAGGTTTCCCATCGTCGAGCCGACCCGCGGGCCGGCGTCGTCCTCGTCGGGCTCGACGCCGCAGTCGCGCAGGTAGCGGAGGACGATGTCGGCGACCGCCCGCTCCTCGCCCGGCGGGCTCGGGACCGCGGCGAGCTCCGTGAAGAGATCGAGGACCTCGGGCGGCACCTAGACCGGGACGTGCGCCCGGGAGCGCGCGCGGGTGAGCGCCGCCGCGACGAACTCGCGGAAGAGCGGCGCGGGGCGCGTCGGCCTCGACTTGAACTCGGGGTGGAACTGCGACGCGACGAACCACGGGTGGTCCGGAAGCTCGACGATCTCGACGAGCCGTCCTTCCTGGAACGTCCCGCTGACGACGAGGCCCGCGTCGACGAGCTGCTGGCGGTAGGCGTTGTTCACCTCGTAGCGGTGGCGGTGACGCTCGGCGATCATCTCCTCGTCGCCGTAGACCTCGCGCGTGCGCGTGTCCTCCGCCAGCTCGACGGCCTGCGCGCCGAGACGCATCGTGCCGCCGAGGTCCTCGATCTCCTTCTGCTCCGGCAGGAGGTCGATCACCGGGTGCGGCGTCTCCGGGTCCATCTCCGTCGAGTTCGCGCCGTCGAGGTCGCAGACGTGCCGCGCGTACTCCGAGACGGCGACGTGCATGCCGAGGCAGATGCCGAGGTACGGGATCTCGTCCTCGCGCGCGACGCGGCAGGCGAGGATCTTCCCCTCCCAGCCGCGCGAGCCGAAGCCGCCCGGCACGAGCACGCCGTCGACCCCGGCGAGCTCGGCGCGCGCCTCCTCGAGCGTCATGTCCTCGGCGTCGACCCAGCGCACGTGCACGCGGCAGCCGTTCGAGATGCCGGCGTGCTTCAGCGCCTCGTGCACCGAGAGGTACGCGTCGTGGAGTTTCACGTACTTGCCGACGAGCGCGATCTCCACCGACTCCTTCCGCTGCTTGATGCGCTCGGTCAGCTCCACCCACTCGCTGAGGTCCGCGTCGGGGACGTCGAGGCCGAGCTTGCGACAGACCAGCTCGTCGAGCCCCTGCTCGCGCAGGTCGAGCGGCACGAGGTAGACGTCCGACACGTCGGCGTTCGTGACGACGGCGTCGACGTCGACGTCGGCGAAGAGCGCGATCTTGTCGCGGATCTCGCGCGGCAACGGCTCGGTGGAGCGGCAGACGAGGATGTCCGGGTGGATACCGATGCGCCGCAGCTCGTTCACCGAGTGCTGCGTCGGCTTCGTCTTCAGCTCGCCGGCCGTGTCGATGTACGGGACGAGCGTGACGTGGAGGTAGATGACGTTCTCGGGGCCGACCTCGCGGCGGAACTGCCGGATCGCCTCGAGGAACGGCTGCGACTCGATGTCGCCGACCGTGCCGCCGATCTCCGAGATGACGACGTCGGTGTCGGTCGCCTCCGCGACGGAGCGGATGCGCGCCTTGATCTCGTTCGTGATGTGCGGGATCACCTGCACGGTCGAGCCGAGGTACTCGCCCTTCCGCTCCTTGCGCAGGACGCGGTCCCAGACGGCGCCCGCGGTGTGGTTCGCGGCCCGTGAGAGGTTCTCGTCGATGAAGCGCTCGTAGTGGCCGATGTCGAGGTCGGTCTCGGCGCCGTCCTCCGTCACGAAGACCTCGCCGTGCTGGAAGGGGCTCATCGTGCCCGGGTCGACGTTGATGTACGGGTCGAACTTCTGGACCTGCACCTTGAGACCGCGCGCCTTCAGCAGGCGCCCGAGGGACGCCGCGGTGATCCCCTTGCCGAGCGACGAGACGACGCCGCCGGTCACGAACACGTACTTGGTGCTCACGAGCGCCCCCATTCGTCGATGCGGCGCAGCACCGGCGTGCGTTCGATCAGCCGTCCGAGAGACGTGAGCTCGCCGAGGAGAGTGAGGCCCGCCAGCGCGCCGATCGCGATGTAGCGGCCCCTGCCCGTGAAACGATTCACGGAACTCCATCCTAGCAGCGCCCCCAGCGCGTTCGATCCTGCGTCCCCGAGCATCGCCATCTCGCGGAGATCGTAGGGAGCAAGGAGGACGGCGACGCGCAGCGGCGCGCGCAGCGGGATCGCGCACGCGAGGTACGCCTTGAGCGCGCGGCCCGGGCGGGTGTCGAGCTGGTTGAGCGCGTTCGCCGAGAGCGCGACGAGCAGCGCCGCCGAGAGGCTGCGGCTGCGGAGGAGCGCGTACGCGGGGATCGCGGTGAGCTTCAGCACGCCCGTCGTCCGCCCTGCGCGCAGGTGTGCGCGGACGCCGCGCTCCGGCCCGGACCACACGTCGTCGGCGAGGCCGATGGCGGCGACGACCGGCTCGTCGACCGCGGCGAGCCAGCCGACGAGCGGCAGCCGCCGCCCGCGGTAGTTCAAGCGCAGCGGCCCGGCGCCGGCGATCAGGTCGGCCAGCTGGCGGCCGCGGTGCAGGAATCCGCGCAGGTCGCGGCCCGTCGCACGGTGGCGCAGGTCGAGGTCCACCTCGCGTACGGGCAACCCCGCGCGCGCCGCGTCGATCGTCATCCGCACCTCGGCGCCGAACCGCGGCGCGAGCGGGAACACGGCGGCGCGGGCGCGGGCGTCGAGCGCCCGCTGCCCCGAGAGCGGCTCGGCGACGTCGAGGCCGGCGCGGAGCCGGATCAGCCGCCGCCCCGCGTGCTTCGCGATCCCGAAGCCGCCGCCCTCGCGACGGGCGAAGCGCGCGATCCGAAGACCTTGTGTCGAATCAACACAAAGTGGTCTCAGGTCACCCTCGACATCCGCGTCGACGAGGAGCAGCGACCCCGGCGGCGCCGCACGCTCGGCCGCCGAGAGCGCCTCGCCCTTGCCGCGCGCCGGCAGGCGCACCACGACGGCCCCGGCCGCCTCGGCGGCCGCCGCGGTGCCGTCCGTCGAGCCGTCGTCGGCGACCACGACCTCCGCCTCCGGGAACTGCGCACGCAAGGCCCGCACGGTCCGCCCGACGTGCGCCTCCTCGTTGCGCGCCGCGACGAGGATCGTCAGGGGTTCGGGGTCAGCCGGCAGGCTCGATCCTCGGCAGCGGCGCGTCGGCTGCCGGCTTGACGCCGAAATGGCCGCCGGGGGCGCCGCCGAGCAGGAGCGCGAGTGCGAGCTTCCCCGACGTCGTGTCGACGTCGTCGACGGTCGACATCCCGCCCGCGTCGCTCCACTCGGGGACGCGCGAGGGCTCCGTGTCCGTGGTCTCGGCGCCGACGACCGGCACCGACGACGTCGTCAGGCCCTGGAGGAAGCCGCGGAGGAACCTCGCCGTCGCGGCGTCGGCGGCCGGTGCGCCCTGCAGCACGACGACGCCGTCGAGCCCCTTCCCCGGCGCGCCGCGCTGCTCCTCGACGAGGAGCGGCGAGACGGCGTCCGAGATCGGCGTCACTCCCTGGGAGACCCACTCCTGCGCGAGCTCGTGGCCGACGTCGTCCAGGCGCCGGAAGGCCGGGAACCGGCGCAGGACGTTCCGCACCGCCGTCGGATCGACCGGCACCTTGACCACGCGGTAGAGCGAGACCACGGCGCCCGCGTCCGACAGCGCCTGGCGTACGTCCGCGGCCGCGCCTCCCGCCGACCCGATCACGAGCAGCCCGACGCGCTTCGACGCAAGGCGGTCCTGCATCAGCACCGGGTAGGTCTCCTGCGCGAACGTCCGGGCGGCGGCCCCCTGCTGGTCGATCAGCGCCTTCTCGGCGTTCAGCTGCGTCACCTGGGACTGGAGCGCCGCGATCCGGTTCTCGAAGTTGCGGCGCTCCGACTTGTCGACGAAGCCCCGGCCCGAGATGCCGACACCCACGAGGATGCCGATGACGAGCGCGAGGAAGACGGCCGAGAGCGATGCGACGTGGTAGCGGAGGTCGAGCACCTCTACAACTCTGCCGCAGTCTGCACCAGGTCGTAGAGCCGACGCACGGCGACCTCGGGCTTCCCGCGGCTCATCGCGACCGTCACGAGCGTGCGGCCCTCGCCGCTCGAGCGGATCCGCACCTCGCCGTCGAGCTTCGTCGCGAGCACGTGGAAGGCGAAACGCTCGTACGGCTCGACCTCCCGCACGAGCAGCAGCGTCTCGACGACCCGGGGGCCCGCGAGCACGTTCCGCCTCGTTGCGTGCACCTTCCAGCGCGCCCCCGCGGCGAAGCCGCGCCGGTCCGGCTCGACGCCGGTGATGCCCGGCCACCAGTCGGCGAGGTGGTACGGCTCGGCGACGAACGCCCAGACGTCGGGCCGCCGGGCGAGCAGCTCGAGCGACGCCTCGGCCACGGCCCTAGAGGAGGCCGATGCTGCGCGCGAAGTCCTCGATCATGCTCCGGAGCGCGGGCGACGCCATGATCGCGACGACGATGGCGAGCAGGCCGACGAACGCGAGCACGACGAGCGGCCACAGCCCGACCCTCGGCGCGGCGAGCCGCGACACCCCCTTCGCGTCGACGAGGATCTCCCCCACCTTCAGCCGCGTCACGAACGTGGAGGACATCCCCGCCCGGTCGCGCTCCAGGAACTCGATCAGGTTGAAGTGGGTCCCGACCGCGACGATCAGCTGCGCCCCCTTCTCGTATGCGATGAGGAAGGCGACGTCCTCGCTGATCCCCGGCACCGACACGGTCTGGAACGGCAGCCCGAGGCGCTGCAGCCGCTCTGCGCCGGGCGCCTTGCCGCCCCGGTAGCCGTGCACCACGATCTCCGCACCCGAGGTCAGCGTCGCATCGGAGACGGAATCCATGTCGCCGACGATCAGGTGCGGCCGCCAGCCTGCCTCGACGATCGCGTCGGCGCCGCCGTCGACCCCGACGAGCACCGGCCGGTAGTCGCGGACGTAGGAACGGACGCTCCGCAGGTCGCGCTTGTGCCCTGGGCCACGCGCGACGACGAGCACGTGCCGGTCGCGCATGCGTGTCTCGAGCGTGGGCAGCTCCACGCCCTCGGTGAGGATCCTGCCCTCGTCGCGCAGGTACTCGAGCGTGTTCTCCGCGAACGCCTGGAGCGCGGTCGTGACGCGCGCCTGCTGCTCGCTGAGCGCCGCCGCGAGCTCGTGCTCGTTGAGGACGCGGCCGGTGACGAGGCATGTGCCGTTCCGGAAGAGGCCGGCGCCCCGCACCGAGAGCAGCTCTCCGTCGGCGACCGTGCCGAAGAGGTCGGCACCCGGCGCGTCGATCAGCCGCACGCCGCCGCGGACGAGCTGCAGCGGTCCCGGGTTGGGGAAGCGCCCGGTCTGGCTCCGGGCGACGTTGACGACCACCCGCACTCCGGACTCGATGAGCTCCTCCGCCGAGACGCGGTCGAGGTCGGCGTGATCGATGATCGCCACGTCGTCGGGCCCGAGCCGCTTGGTCAGGTTCTTCGTCCGCCGGTCGAGGCGCGCGTGGCCCGTGAACTCGACGAAGCTCACAGGAGGAGTCTAGGGACGTGACGGCGCCGTCTACACGAGGTCGAGCGTGTCGCTGCGGCCCGCCCGGGGTGTCAGACACCATGGGCGTCCGACACCCGGGCGAGGAACTCCGCGCCGCCGAGCATCCGCTCGAGCTCCTCGCGGCGCTCGGCCTCGTCCAGCTGCTCGATCCGGGTGTGCGTCGGGTCGCCCGGCACCTTCTCGACCCGGAAGTGCCGGTCGGCGACCGTCGCGATCTGGGGCAGGTGCGTGATCGTGACGACCTGGGCGCGCCCGGCCAGCCGCCGCAGCGTGCCCGCGACGGCATGGGCGGTGGTTCCGCCGATGCCCGCGTCGATCTCGTCGAAGACCATCGTCTCGCCGCCGGCGACGGCGGCGATCGCGAGCGCGACGCGCGAGAGCTCGCCGCCGGAGGCCGTCTCGGCGACGGGACCGAACGGCAGGCCGCTGTTCGGGCGGACGAGGAACGACACGTCGTCGGCGCCGGAGGCGCCCGGCTCGCGTTCGGAGAGCACGACGCGGAACTCGCCGTCGCCGAGGCCGATCCCGGCGAGCTCCTGCGCGACCGCCGCCGCGAACGGCTCCGCCGCGGCGCGGCGGGCGGTGCGCAGCGACGCGTGCACCCCGTCGAGCGCCGCCTGCGCCGCGTCGAGGCTTGCCCGCGCCGCCTCGACCGGGTCGTGGCCCGCGTCGAGTGCCTGCAGCTCGACCCGCGCGTCCGCGCCGCGCTCGAGCAGCTCCGCGAAGGTCTGCACACGATGGCGCCGCCGCAGATCCGCGAGGGACTCGAGCTCCGCCTCCACCTGCTCGAGCCGGGCGGGCTCGGCCTCGAGCGAGGCGAGGAAGCCGCGCAGCTCCGACGCGGTCTCCCGCAGCTGCAGCTCGGCCTGGCGCAGCGCGTCGCCGGCGGCCTGGAGCTCCGGGGCGAGCCGCTCCAGCGGCGCGACCGCCCGCTCGGCCGCGGCGACGAGGTCGCCCGCGCCCTCGCCGTCGTCCGGCGCGAGCGCGGCCGCCGCCCGCGCCGCGCCCTCCGCGAGCTCGGTGACGTGCCGCAGGCGCTCCCGCTCGGCGCGCAGCTCCTCCTCCCGCCCGGGTTCGAGGCCGTCGGTGTCCTCCGCGAGCGCGCGCAGCGCCTCGAGGCGCGCCTGCGCGGCTTCCGCGTCCCGCGTGAGCTCGTCGTACGCGCGCCGGGCGGCCTGCAGGTCGCGCCAGGCCCGTCGCGCCCCGCGGGTGTCGACACCGGCGAAGGCGTCGAGCACGTCGCGCTGGTACGCCGGACGCGCGAGCCGGCGCTGCTCGAACTGGCCGCTCATCGCGATCAGGGCCTCCGCAGCGGCCGCGACGTCCTCGCGGGCGGCGCTCCGCCCCCAGGCGTACGCGCGGGTGCGGCCGTCGGCGAAGATCCGCCGCGCGAGCACGACGCCGTCCTCGCCCTCCGGCCGCAGCTCCGCGAGCGGTCCGAGCGCATCGTCGTCCGCCGCGTCCCACTCCGCCTCCACGTACGACTCCTCGCCCGCGGCTCCGATCAGCGCCGCGTCGCCCCGGGCGCCGAGCAGCAGGCCGACCGCATTCGTGAGGATCGTCTTCCCTGCCCCGGTCTCGCCGGTGATCGCGTTCAGCCCCGGGGCGAACACGAGCTCGGCGTCGCGGATCAGCACGAGGTTCGAGATGCGCAGCGACCGGAGCACGGCCTCATCGTACGGAGCGCTCCCGTCGGCAATCGCAACGCTTGATCCAACGCGCACGAGGCGCGTAGAGTCGACCGCGGGGGAACTACGAGTGAGGGAGGCGCCCATGGCGATCTCGGCGATCGACGGCCTGGCCACGGCCGTCAAGGGTCGTGTGGTCACGCGGGAGGATGTGGCCTACGACGAGGTGCGGGCCGTCTACAACGCGATGATCGACAAGCGGCCGGCGGCGATCGCGTCCTGCCTCGACGAGGAAGACGTGTCGGCTGCGATCCGGTTCGCACGGGAGCGCGACCTCGTCGTCGCGGTCCGCGGCGGCGGCCACAACGGCGCCGGCCTCGGCTCGGTCGACGACGGGATCGTGATCGACCTGTCGCCGATGAACGCGGTGACGGTCGACCCGTCCGCGAGCGTCGTCCGGGTCCAGGGCGGGGCGAGGCTCGGCGACGTCGACCGCGCCGCGGGCGAGCACGGCCTCGCCGTCCCGGGCGGGATCATCTCGACGACCGGCATCGGCGGCCTCACGCTCGGCGGCGGCCTCGGCCACCTCACGCGCGGCCTCGGCCTCACGATCGACAACCTGGGAGCCGCGACGATGGTGCTCGCCGACGGCTCGATCGTCCAGGTGGACGACGAGCACGAGAGCGACCTCTTCTGGGCGATCCGCGGCGGCGGCGGCAACTTCGGGGTCGTCACGACGTTCTCGTTCCGCGCCCACCCGGTGTCGACGGTGCAGGCGGGGCCGGTGCTCTACGACCTCGCGGACGCCGCCGACGTCCTGCGCTGGTACCGCGAGTTCCTGCCGGCGCAGCCAGACGCGCTTTCGGGCTTCTTCGCCTTCCTGACGATCCCGCCGGGGCCGCCCTTCCCGGAGGAGCTCCACCTCCGGCCGGTCTGCGGCGTCGTGTGGTGCTATGCGGGAGAGGACGACTCGCCGGCGCTCCGCGAGGCGCGCTCGTTCGGCACGCCGCTCCTCGACGGGGTCGCGCCGGTGCCGTTCCCGGCGTGGAACTCGGCGTTCGACGACGTCTACCCGCCCGGCGACCAGTGGTACTGGCGCGGCGAGTTCGTGCGGGAGATCCCGGACGCGGCAGTCGAGCAGCACGTCGAGTTCGGCAACAAGCTGCCGACGTGGAAGTCGACGATGCACCTCTACCCGATCGACGGCGCGGCCTCGCGGGTCGGAAGCGCCGACACCGCGTGGGCCTACCGCGACGCGGTGTGGGCCCAGGTGATCGTGGGCGTCGACCCCGACCCGGCGAACGCCGCCCTCGTGCGCGACTGGGCGACGTCGTACTCGGACGCGCTGCGCGAGCACACGCTCGGCACCGGGTACGTGAACTTCCAGATGCAGGAGCACGGCGACCGGGTGCGCGCGATGTACGGCCCGAACTACGACCGCCTCGCGCGGGCCAAGGCGACCTACGACCCGGAGAACGTCTTCAGCGTCAACCAGAACATCCAGCCCGCGGGCTAGGGGATCGGCGGGGAGGAGCGGCGGCGCCGCTCCTCCCCCACCTCGCCTAGAAGCGGTTGTGGCGCGGGTCCCAGAGCGGGACCGGCGCCGTCGCCTCGTACGCCATTCCGTCCGGGTAGCTGATCAGCTCGAGGTCGGTGCCGAACGGCGTCCCGAAGTAGTTGATCGACTGGCCGGCCGCCGGGCCGTCCGTGAGTGTCAGCGGCCCGTCTCGCTTCGTCCCCGTCGTCTTCCCGAGGGCGGCCGCAGCCTGCTCGATGTCGCGCACGTAGAACGCGGCATGATGGCCGCCCCAGTCGGAGTTCCGCCGGAACGCCCGGTCCTGGTGCGGCGCCGAGTACTGGAAGAGCTCGATGCTCGGGCCGTTGCCGCCGCGGAGCATCCGGATCTGGTCGACGACCGCGCGCGGCTCGACGTCGACGAGCCGGGTCATGAAGTCGCCGGTCGGGTCGGAGAACGGGCCGAACGTCAGCGGGTTCGTGAAGCCGAGGTTCTGCTCGAGCCACGCTGCGGCGGCCGCGACGTCGGGCACCGTGATCCCGACGTGGTCGACGCCGAGGAGGCCCGGCACCTTCGTCACCTCTGCGTCGAGGCCGTTCCGCTTCGGCGACCACAGCGGCCACACACGCGGTTGGTGCTCGTACGCCATCCCGTTCGGGTAGCTGATGAACTCGATGTACGAGCCCCACGGCGTCTTGAAGTAGTTGATCGACTGCCCGGCGGCGGGCCCGCCGGTGAGCGTGAACGGTCCGAGGAACCGCTGCACGCCGCGCGAGTCCATGTACTCGACCGCCTGCTCGATGTCCGTCACGTAGAACGCGACGTGGTGGCCGCTCCAGTCGGAGTTGCGCGGCTCGTCGCGGCGCTGGCCGGGCGACTCGTACTGGAACAGCTCGATGTTCGCGCTGTGGCCGATCCGCAGCATCGTGATCTGGTCGATCTTCGTGCCCGGGCCGACGCCGAGGGCCCCCTCGAGGAACGCGCCCTCGAAGGGCCCGAACGTCAACGGCGCCACGGCGCCGAGGACGTCCTCGAACCACTCGATCGCCTGGTTGACGTCGGGGACGGTGATCCCGACGTGGTCCATCCCGACGAGGCCGAGCCTGACCTGGGTGAACCAGTCCCGCGCGCTCTCGGCCGCCGCCCGCGCCCGTGCGGCGCCGACGAGCGGCGCCGCCGCGGCCACGCCCGCGGCGACCGCGCCGCGCACCAGGAACTCCCTCCGTTCCATCGCTTCCTCCTTCGCGTCGCTACCTGCCGAACGTCGCCGCATACCTCGTGAAGAACGTCACCTCCGGCAGCGTCGCGAGCAGGCTCTTCGGCGCGCCGATCCGGACGGTCGCACGGTCGCCCGCCGCGAGCCGCCCCACGGGCTGGCCGTCCACGAGGACCGTCGCCTCGAGGTCGGGGGTGACGTTCGTGATCTCGACGTCCGGGCCGCGCGGGACGACGAGCGGACGGATGTGGAGCGCGTGCGGCGCGACGAAGGTCAGCACGAGCGCGTCCAGGCCCCAGACGAGCACGGGGCCGCCGTTCGAGAGGTTGTAGGCGGTCGAACCGGTGGGCGTCGCGCAGATGAGCCCGTCGCACGGCTGGGAGCCGAGCACCTCGCCGCCGATCGAGTAGCCGAGCTCGACCATCCGCCCGAGCGTGCCGCCGGCGACCACGACGTCGTTCACGGCCGGGGTCGTCTGGCCCTCGACCTCGACCTCGAGCGTCGACAGCTCGACCGTCCGGTAGTCGCCTCCGAAGACGCGCTCCATGCCGGACTCGAGGTCCTCGCCGCTCATCGCCGTCAGGAAGCCGACCCGGCCGTAGTTGACGCCGATCGCCGGCACGCCCGTCCCGAGCAGCCGCCGGAGCGACCGCAGCATCGTGCCGTCGCCGCCCAGAACGACCGCGAGGTCGGCGTCGTCGCCGTCGACGAGCTCGACGCCGTGCCGCTCGGCGACCGCGCGCAGCCGCGCGACCGCGTCGTCGACGCCGTCGCGCCCGATCGTGGCGACGCTCGCGCGCCTAACCGACGGCATGGGCGATCCAGTCGTCGAGCGCTGCGGGGAGCGAGGGGCGCTCCCGGTGGAGGAGGTGGAGGACGAACTCACGGTTTCCCTTCGGTCCTGGCAGGCCCGAGTCTACGACCCCGAGGGGCTCCGCCCCCACCCCCGCGAGCGCCTCCGCGACCTCGCGCACCACGCGCCGCTGCACCGCCGGGTCGCGGACGACGCCCTTCCGCACCTCCGCGCGGCCGGCTTCGAACTGCGGCTTGACGAGGACGAGCGCCCTGAAGCCGCGCGCCGCGAGCCGCAGCGCGGGCGGCAGCGCGGTACGCACGGAGATGAACGAGACGTCGCACGTCACGAGCTGCGGCGCGAACGGGAGCTCCGTCAGCGAGCGCGCGTTGACCCGCTCGAGCACGGTCACGCGCGGGTCGTCGCGGATCTTCGAGTGCAGCTGGCCGTAGCCGACGTCGAGCGCGATCACCCGCGCCGCTCCCCGCTGGAGGAGGACGTCGGTGAAGCCGCCGGTCGACGCGCCGACGTCGAGCGCGTCGAGGCCGGTCACGTCGAGGCCGAAGGCGTCGAGCGCGTTCGCGAGCTTGTGCCCGGCCCGCGAGACGTACGGCGGCGGTGCGAGCACGTCGAGCGGCGCGTCCTCCGCGACCTGCTCGCCCGGCTTCGAGTGGCCGGGCACGCGGCCGGCCATGACGAGCGCCTGGGCCTGCGCGCGCGACTCCGCGAGGCCGCGCTCGACGAGCAGCACGTCAAGCCGCTTGCGGGGCACCGGTCCGCCGGTCGCGCATCGCGCGAGCGTAACGGTCAGTCGCCTGCGCGCACGAGCCCGGTCTCGTAGGCGAGCACGACGGCCTGCACACGGTCGCGGACGCCGAGCTTCGAGAGGATCCGGTTGACGTGCGTCTTCACGGTCGCACCGCTCAGGAAGAGCGTGGAGGCGATCTCGGCGTTCGAGAGGCCGCGCGCGATCAGCGTCAGGACCTCCCGCTCGCGCTCCGTCAGCTCGGCGAGCCGGTGGGACGTGGCGTCGCCCGGCGGCGGGCGCCGAACGAACTCCTCGATCAGCCGGCGCGTCACGGTCGGCGCGAGCAGGGCCTCGCCGGCGGCGACCGTACGCACCGCCGCGACGAGCTGCTGCGGCGGCACCGTCTTCAGCAGGAACCCCGCCGCGCCCGCCTTGAGCGCGTCGTAGACGATCCGGTCCTCGTCGAAGGTCGTCAGCACGAGCACGTGCCCGACGGTGCCCTCCTCGAGCAGGTACCGCGTCGCGGAGATGCCGTCCAGCACCGGCATGCGCACGTCCATCAGGACGACGTCGGGCCGCAGCGTCCGCGCCGCCTCGATCGCAGCGCGCCCGTCGTCGGCCTCCCCCACGACGTCGAGGTCCTCCTGCGCCTCGAGGATCAGCTTGAAGCCGCCGCGGACGAGCGCCTGGTCGTCGGCGAGCAGGACCGACGTCAACCGGCGACCTCCGTCGGGAGGAGCGCGCGCGCACGGCGAAGCCGCCGCTCTCCCGCGGGCCCGCCTCGAACGTGCCGCCGAACACGCCGACGCGCTCGCGCATGCCGACGAGCCCGTGGCCGCCGCCACCGGTCTCGCGCGGGCGGCCGTCGTCGGTGACCAGGACCTCGAGCTCGTCGGGGCGGTAGCTGAGGGTCACGACGGCGGGCGCGCCGCCCGCGTGCTTGAGCGCGTTCGTCAGCGCCTCCTGCACGACGCGGTAGGCGGACAGGTCGACGCCGATCGGCAGGGGCCGCGCCGGGCCCTCGACGCGGAGCTCGACCGGCAGGCCGGCCTGCCGGACATGCTCGACGAGCCGCTCGAGGTCACCGACACCGGGCTGCGGCGCGAGCCCGACCTCGTCGTCCGCCTCGCGGAGCATCCCGACGAGCCGCTTCATCTCGACGAGCGCCCGGCGCCCGGTCTCCTGCACCGCGCGCACCGGCTCGAGCGCGCGCGCCGGGTCGACCCTGAGCATCTCCTCCGCCGCTCCTGCCTGAACCGTCATCACCGAGACCGAATGCGCGATCACGTCGTGGAGCTCACGCGCGATCCGGGTGCGCTCGGCGACGATCGCCTCGCGCCGCTCGAGCTCGAGCCTCGCCGCCCGCTCCTCGGCGGCGCGGAGGCTCTTGGTGCGCGAGCCGAAGAGGATGCCGAGCACGCCCGGCGCCGCGAGCAGCATTCCGATCCAGGGCACGTCCGTGCCCTGGTAGTGGTCGGTGCCGCGCAGGACGTCGATGCCCATCCCGAGCCAGACGCCGCAGACGAGGAGCACGAGCCCGAGGATCGCCCGCGTCCGCTCCTCGTACGCGCCCACGGACCACGAGACCACGAGGAGCGCGATCACGGGAGAGACCGCGCTGTGCATGCTCATGCCGGCTCCCGCCTGCGCGACGTTGACGGCGACGACTGCGATCAGCGGGACGAGCGGCCGCGTGCGCCGGAGCAGAAGCGACGCGCCGGCGACGACCATCAGCGGCACGGTCAGCCATTCCGGCCTCAGGTTCTCGGCGAACACCTCGCCCACCATCGCCGCCGTGAGCGCCAGGGCGAGCGCGACGTCGGTCCGCTTCATGCGCTGACGGTAACCCGGCCGGACCGGCAGCGCATCAACCCGGAGGTCGACTGCGGATCAACCCGCGTGCCGACGCCGCCGCGGCGGCCCCGCCTTACGGTCGGCACGTCATCGACGGAAGGAGGCTCACGTGCACCCGCTCTACAAGCTCATGGCCGGCATCGCGGCCCTCGCCGTGCCGCTGCTCGTCGCGTCCGGCGTCTGGGACAACGCCCACGGCTTCACCGGCGTACTCGGCGGCATCGGCTGGTTCGGCTTCCTGCTCTGCGTGCTCTCGCTGATCGTGCTCACGCTGTACGCGCTCGGCCGCGGCGTCCGCCGCCGCGCGACCACCTAGAACGTGCGGACGGCGAGGCCCTCGACGATCGAGCGGAGCACGTCGGTGTCGGCGTCGATCTCCGCGAGCCGTGCGAGCGCGCGCTCCGCCGCCTCGTCCGCGAGGCGGCGGGCGCCGTCCTCGCCGACCGTGAGGACGTAGCCGTCGCCGTCGAGCAGGTCGTCGACGATCTGGAAGAGCAGCCCGAGCTCGGCCGCGAACGCCCGCCACGGCGGGTGCTCGGGGAGCGGCACGGCGGCGGCCCAGAGGGCGCACATGATCGCCGCGGAGAACAGCGCGCCGGTCTTCAGCGAGTGCAGGCGGTCGAGGTCGGTCGTACCCTCGAGGTCGAGCTGCTGGCCGCCGATCATCCCGAGCGTCGCGTCGATCAGCTCGCGCGCGACCGCGGGCGTCGGGTAGGTGAGCGCGAGCCGCACCGCCTCGGCGAGGAGCGCGTCGCCGGCGAGGATCGCGGTCGCCTCGCCGTACTTCGCCCACACCGACGGCGCACCGCGCCGCTCCGCGTCGTCGTCGAGCGCAGGCAGGTCGTCGTGCACGAGCGAGAACGAGTGCACGAGCTCGACCGCGGCCGCCGCCGGGAGCAGATCCTCGACCGGCGCCCCGAGCGCGTCCCCCGTCGCCAGGCACAGCACCGGGCGCACGCGCTTGCCGCCGAGAGCGTGCCGCATCGGCGCCTCCAGCGTGCCGAGCTCGGGCGTCAGGGCGAGCTCGGCGAGGTAGCCCTCGACGAGCGCGCGCAGCTCGCTAGTCGGCCGGGGCATCGGGGTTGGGGGGCGCGGCTGCCTCGGTCTCGGCGGCGCGCTTCGCACGCTGCAGCTCCGCCTCGACCTCCTTCGCGAGCTCGGCGAGCTCCTGCAGGATCTCGATCGCCTGCTCCGGGTCGTCGGTCTGCTCGAGCCTCGTGCGCGCCGCCTCGAGCCGCGCCAGCAGGTCCTCCGCCTTGTTCAACGACTCTTCGGATGAGCTCATGCAGCTGCCTCCCGTTGGATGCGTCCAAGAATGCCGTTCACGAGCCTCCCCGCGTCCTCGGAGGAGTATCGCTTGGCGAAGGCGACGGCCTCGTTGATCGCGACCTCGGCCGGAACCTCGCGCGTCTCGAGCTCGTGCACCGCGACGCGCAGCGCGCTCCGCTCGACGCTGCCGAGCCGGTCGGCCGTCCAGCCGTCGCTCGCCGCGGTGATCCGGTCGTCGAGCTCGACCGCCCGACCCGCGACGGCCTCGGCGACGTCGCGCGCCCACGGGTCGATCTCGCCGGCGTACTGCGAGCCGATGGCCTGCCCGGAGAGATCCCACTGGTAGAGCAGGAAGAGCGCCTGCCGCCGCGCCTGGCGCCGGGAGATGGCCATCGCTACGCGACCACCGCCCGCATCGCCTCCAGCGTCGACGTCGAGTAGTCGCCGCTCCTGAAGGCGTCGCTCGCGAGCACCGCCAGGGCAAGCTCGCGCGTCGTCGGCACGCCCTCGACCACCGTCTCGCGCAGGGCGCGCTCGGCGCGGGCGATCGCGGCCCCGCGGTCTGCGTCCCAGACGATCAGCTTCGCGACCATCGAGTCGTAGAACGGCGAGATGGTGGTCCCCGACTCGATGAAGGTGTCGACGCGGACGCCCGGTCCGAGCGGCGGCTCGAACCGGGCCACGAGCCCCGGCGAGGGCCGGAAGTCGTGCTCCGGATCTTCGGCGTTCAGCCTGATCTCGATCGCGTGGCCGCGGCGCGGTGCGCGGCCGGTGACGGCGAGCTCCTCGCCGGCGGCGACGCGCAGCTGCTCGCGCACGAGGTCGATTCCCGTGCAGAGCTCCGTCACGGGATGCTCGACCTGGAGGCGCGCGTTCAGCTCGATGAAGTAGAAGCTCCCGTCGGGGCCGAGCAGGAACTCGAACGTGCCCGCGTTCCGGTAGCCGACGGCGCGACACGCCCGTTCCGCGGCCGCCTCCATCGCCTCGCGCAGCTCGGGCGTGAGCGCCGCGGAGGGAGACTCCTCGACGAGCTTCTGGTGGCGCCGCTGGATCGAGCACTCGCGCTCGCCCAGCGTGAGCACGTTCCCGTGCAGGTCGCAGAGCACCTGGATCTCCACGTGCCTCGCCGGCACGACCGCCTTCTCGACGTACATCGTCGGGTCGCCGAACGCGGCCTCCGCCTCGGCCGCCGCCATCCCGAACGCGTCCTCGAGCTCCTCCGGCGCCCGCACGAGCCGCATCCCCTTGCCGCCGCCGCCCGCGCTCGCCTTGAGCAGCACGGGGTACCCCACCTCGTCCGCCGCGTCGCGGACGTCGGCGATCGTCGTCGCGCCCTCGGTGCCCGGGACGGTCGGCACGTCCGCGACGCGCATCGCGCGCTTGGCGGAGATCTTGTCGCCCATCGTCGCCATCACGTCCGCGGGCGGACCGACGAACACGAGCTCGTTCTCCACGCACGCCTCGACGAACGCGGGATTCTCGGCCAGGAAGCCGTAGCCCGGATGCACCGCCTCGCACCCCGTCGTCTCCGCGGCCGCGACGACGTTCGGGATGCGGAGGTAGCTCTCGGACGCCGTCGCGGGCCCGACACAGACGGCGTGGTCGGCGATCCGGACGTGCAGCGCGTCCTTGTCGGCGGTCGAGTAGATCGCGACCGCCTCGATGCCGAGCTCGTGCAGCGCGCGGATCACCCGCACGGCGATCTCGCCCCGGTTCGCGACGAGGACCCGGGAGAACATCAGAGGGTCGGCGGTCCGACGACCGGCTCGAGCTCGAACAGCAGCTGCCCGTACTCGACGGGCTCCGCGTTCGCGACGTGGATCCGCCGCACGACCGCCTCGATCTCGGCCTTGACCTCGTTCATCAGTTTCATCGCCTCGAGGATGCACAGGGTCTGCCCGGGCGCGACCGGGTCTCCCTCCTCGACGAAGGCGGCCGAGCCGGGCGCGGGCGACCGGTAGAACGTGCCGACCATCGGGCTCTCGACGCGGACGAGGGCGTCGTCGCGCGGCGCCGGCGGCGGCAGCTCGGCCTCGGCGGGCGCCGCGGCGGCGACCGGCGCCGCCGCCTGCTGCGGCTCGACGGCGGTGCGTCGCACGCTGACGCGCATCCCGTCCTCCTCGATCGTGATCTCGCCGACGCCCGTCTCCTGCACGATCCGCACGACCTCGCGGATCCGCTCGGCGCGCGCCTGGTCGACGCCGTGCGCCGCGAGCGACTCCTCGCCGCCGGAGCGCTCGCGGATCGAACGCAGGAGCGGCTCCGCCTCCTCGCCGAAGAGCGCGAGCAGAAGCAGCTCCTCCTCGCTGGAGGCGAGCCCCTCCGCTTCCTCGCGGAGCCGTTCCAGGTCGAGCGGCGGCTCGTCCTCCTCTCCGTTCCCGAGCAGCTCGACGGCGCGCAGCAGCGCCGGGTCGACCGGCGCGGGCGTGCGCCCGAAGCGGCCGCGCGCGAGGTCGCGCAGCTCGTCCACCATCGTCGAGTAGCGGTTCGCGCTCAGCACGTTCAGGAGCGCCTGCGAGGCGACGACCTGCCCGATGGGCGCGGCGAGCGGCGGGGAGCCGACCTCGGCCCGCACCTTCTCGACCTCCGCGAGCACCTCGTCGAGCCGGTCGCCCGAGGCCTGCGAGCGGAGCTGCTGGTCGAGCGCGGCCACGAGGCCGACCGGCAGCTTCTGCTGCGCGGCCCGGACGGCGATCCGCGGCGGCACCGGTGCGATCGGCTCGTCGCCGATGTGCTCGTCGACGAGGTCGGCCGCTCGCCAGAGCAGGTCCATGTCCACGCCGGTCGCGAGGCCGAGGCCCGCCAGCGCCTGGGCGGCGGCCTCCGACGAGACGCGGTGCATCGTCAGCGCCACCGGGTAGACCGCGGTCGCGATCACGTCGGCCCCCGCGCGCGCGGCCTCGAGCGCCGCGGCGAGCGCGTTTCCGCCGGCCCCCTGCGCGTACAGGCCGACCGGCAGCCCCGACACGTCGCGCAGCTCCGCGACGAGCTCGCTCGCCCGGTGCGGCTGCAACAGGGCGGCCGGGTCGTTGAGGAGGATCCGCGCGGCGCCGAGGTCCGGCAGACGCTTCGCCGCGTCGACGAGCGCCTCGTGGCGCCCGCTGCCGTAGAGGAGCCCCGCCTCGAACTCCGCGCCGGAGCCGACGATCGCCTCGGCCGCCTCCCGCAGGTTGTCGATGTCGTTCAGCGGATCGTGCAGCCGGAACACGTCGACGCCGCTCTGGGCCGCCGAGGCGACGAACCGGCGGACGAAGTCGCCGCCTACGGGACGCGAGCCGACGAGGAAGCGGCCGCGCAGCGCGAGCGCGAGCGGCGTCGAGCACCGCGCCTTGAGGGCACGAATGCGCTCCCAGGGGCTCTCGACGCCGCGCCGGACCGCGCTGTCGAAGACGCCGCCGCCCGAGACCTCGAGGTAGGCGAAGCCGGCGCCGTCGAGAAGCTCGGCGAGGCGCAGCACGTCCGCGGTCGGGATGACGCCGGCGAGCGGCTCCTGGCTGAGGACGCGGATCGTCGTGTCGACGAGGCGCGGCATGGGTGAGAGACCTTACCGCGACCGCCGCGCCCGTCTCAGGCGCGCTGGATGTAGCGCTTTTCGCGCGGGTCGACCTTGAGCCTGTCGCCGACGTTCACGAAGAGCGGCACCTGGATGACCGCACCGGTCTCGAGCGTCGCCGGCTTCGTGACGTTCGAGACGGTGTCGCCCTTCACGCCGGGTTCGGTGTCCGTCACCTCGAGGACGACCGACGCCGGCAGCTCGACTCCCGACGCATTGCCGCCGACGAACATGACCTGCACCGACGACGACGGCTGCATGAACGGCAGCTCGTCCTCGAGCATCGAGTGCGGGATCGACAGCTGCTCGTAGGTCGATTCGTCCATGAAGACGACCTCGTCGCCCGAGTCGTAGAGGTACTGCATGTTCTTCTGCTCCGTCCGGATGCGCGGGAACTTCTCGCCCGCCCGGAACGTCTTGTCCACGACCGAGCCCGAGCCGAGCGACTTCAGCTTCGTGCGCACGAACGCGCCGCCCTTGCCCGGCTTAACGTGCTGGAACTCGACGATCCGCCACGTCTGCCCCTCGAGCTCGATGTGCATGCCGTTGCGGAACTGGTTGGTGGAGACGACCTCTGCCATCGGCGCCGGAGGGTAGCGGACGGCCTAGCCGACCTCGATCAGTTCCTTCGGGAACGCCGTGAGGAGCTCGACGCCGTCCGGCCGGACGACCGCGAGGTCCTCGATCCGGACGCCGCCGACGCCGGGCAGGTAGATCCCCGGCTCGATCGTCACGCAGTGACCGTCGGCCAGCGTGTCCGGCGATTCGGTCGAGAGCCGCGGCGCCTCGTGCACGTCGAGCCCGACCCCGTGGCCGAGGCCGTGCCCGAAGGCCTCGCCGAAGCCCGCGGCGGCGATCCGCTCGCGTGCGAGCGCATCCGCCTCGACGCCGGTGAGCCCGGCCTTGACGTTCGCGACCGCGTGCTTCTGCGCGTCGAGGCACACCTCGTACGCCCGCCGCAGCTCTGCCGGGAGGTGGCCGCCGGTCGAGAAGGTGCGCGTGCAGTCGCTGCAGTAGCCGTCGACGCGCACGCCCCAGTCGATCGTGACGAGCGTCCCCTTCTCGACGAGCGCGTCGGTCGGCCGCGCGTGCGGGAGCGCGCCGTTTGCCCCCGACGCGACGATCGATTCGAACGACAGCTCGTCGCCCCCGTGCGCGTGCACGAGCTCGTGGAGGCGCCAGGCGAGCTCGCGCTCCGTCCGACCCACCCACGTCTCCGCCGTCAGCGCCTCGAGCGCCCGGTCGGCGATGCGCGCCGCACGGCGGAGCGACGCGACCTCGTCGGCCTCCTTGACGGCGCGCAGCTCGGCCACGATCCCGCTCGTCGGGACCAGCCTCGCCTTGCCGGCGGCGAGCCGCTCGAACTCGAGGTACGGCAGGACGTCGGCCTCGAACTGCACGCGCCCCGTCAGGCGCTCGCCGAGGTCCTCCATCACGGCCCGCTTCGTCTGCTCCACGGTCACGCCCTGCACCGTGCGCGCCGTCTCGAGGTAGCGGAAGTCGGTGTACAGCGTCGTCTCGCCGCCCGGCCGGACGAGCAGCGCCGCATTCGACGATTCGAAACCCGTCAGGTACCGGACGTTCGTCAGGTTCGTGACGAGCAGCGGCGCCTTGAGCCTCGCCCCGAGCGTCTGCAGCCGCGCGGTCATTCCCCGGCCTGCCCCGCGAGCCACTCGAGCGCCTCGCGATAGCCGTCGGGGCCCTTGCCGATCACGCGTTTCGCGGCGAGCTCGGCGACGACGCTGAAGCGCCGCCACTCCTCCCGGTGCTCGATGTCGGAGAGGTGCACCTCGACGATCGGCACCTCGACGAGCTCGAGCGCGTCGCGGATCGCCCAGCTGTAGTGGCTCCACGCCCCGGGGTTGACGACGAGGGCGTCGACGTTGTCGTAGGCGTCCTGGATCCACTCGATGTACTCGCCCTCGCTGTTCGTCTGGCGGCAGCGCGCGCTCACGTCGAGAGCGTGCGCCCACTCGTAGATCCGGCTCTCGAGCTCGTTCAGGCTGAGGCCGCCGTACATCGCCGGGTCGCGCCGCCCGAGCGTGTTGAGGTTCGCGCCGTTCAGGACCAGGACCTGCATCAGTCGGCGATGAGGCTATCGAGCGCGGCGCGCACCTCGTCAGGAGGGCGCGCCTCGACCACCGGCCCGTCGGCTCCGAGGAGCACGACGTTGATCGCGCCGCCGCTCCGCTTCTTGTCGCGCAGGAGCGCCTGCCAGGCGCGCTCGCGGTCGACGCGGACGGGCCGCGGGTCGAGGGCGTCGACGACCGGCGCCGTGTCGCGGCCGGAGAGCCGCAGCGCGGCGAGGAGGCCGAGCGCGACCGCCTCCCCGTGCGGCAGGTCGAAGCCGGCGGCGGCCTCGAGCGCGTGCGCGAAGGTGTGGCCGAGGTTGAGCCACTGCCGCACCGCGCGGTCGTGCGGGTCGCGGAGGCAGAGCGCGGCCTTGTACGCCGCCGCGCCGCGGACGTCGAGCTCCCGCCCCGCAAGGAGCTGCGTCTTCACGAGCTCCGCCGTTCCCTGCCGCCGCTCCCGCTCGGGCAGCGTCGCGAGGAGGGCCTCGTCGAGCACGACGCGCGCGGGCCAGTGGAAGGCGCCGACGAGGTTCTTGCCCTGAGGGATGTCGATCGCGGTCTTGCCGCCGATGCCGGCGTCGACCTGCCCCACGAGCGTCGTCGGCACGGCGACCCACGGCACACCGCGGAGGTAGGTCGCCGCCGCGAAGCCGGCCGTGTCGGTGGCGGCGCCGCCGCCGAGCGCGACGATCGTGCCGCCCCGGTCGAGCGCGAGCGCGCTCCAGAGCCGTTCGACCACGTGCAGCTGCTTCGCCTCCTCGCCCGGCGGCAGCTCGTACGTGGAGGCGAGGCGGTCGCCGAGCGCCTCCTGGGCGCGCGGCCCGTGGATGCCCATCACCGTCGCGTCGGCGACGAGTGCCACGGGGCCGTCGCCGGGCACGAGCTCGCCGAGACGCTCGATCGCGCCGAGCTCGTGGTGCACCCCGGCCGCGGCAAGGACGATGCCGTCGTCGTCGTGTGCGACCGCGTTCGCCGCCTCGCGATAGAGCGGCTCGCGCGCCTCGTACAGGCGCCGGAACGCCGCTTCGTCGCGGGCAAGCGGCCGGTCGCTGCCGCGGCAGCGCGCCCAGGCCGTGTCGACGTCGACCTCGAGGAGGACGCTGAAGGCGCGCTCCCGGAGCGCCGTCCGCACCTCGGGCGTCTTCACCGCGCCGCCGCCGAGCGCGATCACGGCCGGCCTCGACTCGCGGAGCAGCTCGCGCACGTGGGCGGCCTCGGCGACGCGGAACTCGGTCTCGCCGCGCTGGGCGAAGAACGAGCCGATCGAGAGCTGCACACGCCCCTCGAGCGTCCGGTCGGCGTCGACGACGGGCCGCCCGAGCCGCGCCGCGACCCGCTTCGCCGCCGTCGTCTTCCCCGCCCCCATGAAGCCGACGAGCGCGAGGTGGCGGTCGAGCGCGTTCAGGACCATTCGATACGGCCGCAGTACGCGGCGTGCGCCGCCACGAAGTCCTCGACGGCGTCGCCGCCGAACTTCTCGTGCGCCGCGACCGCGAGCTCCCACGCGACTGCCGCCTCCGCGACGACCGCGAGCGCCTCGACGGCGGCGACGTCCGACCGCTCGACGAGCGCGGACGCCGGCTCGCCGGTCGCGAGGTCGACCGAGGCGAGCGGCTTCATCAGCGTCGGCAGCGGCTTCATCGCCGCGCGCACGACGATCTCCTCGCCGTTCGAGATGCCGCCCTCGATGCCGCCCGCGCGGTTCGAGGTGCGCCGGCGCGAGGCGTCGATCTCGTCGTGCGCCTCCGAGCCGGCGAGCCCCGCCAGCGCGAAGCCCTCGCCGATCTCGACGCCCTTGACGGCCTGGATGCCCATCACGGCCGCCGCGAGCCGCGCGTCGAGCCGGTCCTCCTTCGCCGCGTAGGTCCCCAGCCCGGGCGGGACGCCGTAGGCACGCACCTCGACGATGCCGCCGACGGTGTCGCGGGCCGCGCGGGCCTCGTCGATGCGGGCGCGCAGCGTCTCCTCGTCGACGGCCGCGCCCGCGACGGAGACGCCGATCGACGCGAGCAGCGCCTTCGCAACGGCCCCGGCCGCGACGTGCACCGCCGTGTGCCGGGCGGACGCGCGCTCGAGCGTGTCGCGGACGTCGGCGTGGCCGTACTTCTGCAGGCCCGCGAGGTCGGCGTGACCGGGCCGCGGCAACGTCACCGCCTTCGTCCCTTTCCCGCTCGGCTCCCCCTCCGGCGGCCACGGCGACATGCCCCACGTCCAGTTCTTGTGGTCGACGTTGCGGACGACGAGCGCGAGCGGCGTGCCGAGCGTGCGCCCGTGGCGCAGGCCCGCGAGCACCTCGACGCGGTCCTGCTCGATCTGCTGCCGCGGCGAGCGCCCGTAGCCCTCCTGGCGCCGCTTCAGGTCGGCGTCGATCGCGGCGCGGTCGAGCACGAGGCCGGCGGGCAGGCCGGTCAGGATCGCGACGAGCGCGGGCCCGTGCGACTCACCGGCGGAGGCGAGGCGAAGCGTCATGGCTGCAAGCCTAGAGTGAGCGGTCGTGGCCGTCGCCCTCCAGATCCTCGCGAGCGGCTTCGCGGCGGGCGCGGTCTACGGCCTCGTCGCCGTCGGGCACTCGGTCGTCTTCCGCCTCACGGGCGTCGTCCACTTCGCCTTCGGCGAGCTGATCGCGCTCGGCGTCTTCGTGACGCTCTTCGTCGCCGCCGGCTCGGGGCCCGTCTCGCAGACGAGCGTCGGCGGGCTGCGCTTCGTCGGGGCGCTCGTCGTCGGGCTCCTCGTCACGGCGGCCGCGGGTGCCGGCTCGTACTTCCTCGCGATCGAGCCCTACCGGCGCCGCGGCTCCGTGATCGGCTGGGTCGGTGCGTCGCTCGCCGTCGCCTTCGCCGTCCGGACGCTCCTCGTCGTCTTCTTCGACCGCCCGGCGTACGTGTTTCCCGACCCGCTGCCCTTCGGCGTGTGGCGGATCGGCGACGTGACGATCCAGGAGCGGTCGCTGTTCGTCGCCGGCGCCGCGCTCGCGCTCGCCGCCGCGGCCGCCGCCCTGCTCTCGCGGACGCGAACCGGACGCGCCCTCGAGGCGATCGCGCAGGACTTCGACGCGGCGGTGCTCGTCGGGCTGCCCGTCGCGCGCCTCGTCGGCGGCGCGTTCGCCGCCGCCGGTGCGTGGGCGGGCCTCGCGGCCATCCTCGCCGCGCCGTCGGCGGCCTTCGACGTGGACGCCGCGGCGCGCTACGGGCTGTACGGCCTCGCCGCGGCCGTCGTCGTGTGGTTCGACCCGCGGCGCGCGCTCGCCGCCGGCCTCGCGCTGGGGCTCATCCAGGCGACGGTGACGTCGGCGCACGCGGGCGGCACCCAGCTCGGCCCCGCTTACCGCGACGCCGTCCCGCTCGCGCTCGCGCTCGCCGTGCTCGCGTGGCGCGCCCGGGCGACGCAGGAGCTCGTCGAGTGACGACGCTGCCGGCCCTCGCCGCCGCCGCCCGCGAGGCGCGCGCCGCCTGGAGCACCCGTTCCACGCTCGCCGTGGCGGCGTTCGCCCTCGCCGGGTTCGTGCCCCTTCTGACCGGCGACGCGCGCACGGCCGAGCTCGCCGACGGCCTGTACCTCGCGTGCGCGGCCGTCGGCCTCGCGTTCACGGTCGGCATCGCGGGCCTGCCGTCGCTCGCGCAGGGCGCGTTCGTCGCCGTCGGCGCCGTCGTCGGCGCGCGACTGCTCGAGCTCGGCGCGCCGACGGCCGTCGCCGCGCTCGCCGGGGCAGCGGCCGGCGCCGCAGCGGGTGCGATCGTCGGCGGCGGCTTCGCGCGCCTGCCGCGAGCCGGGTTCGCGGCCGCGACGTGGATCTTCGCGTGGCTCGTCTCGCTCGCCCTCCAGTCGCTGACCTGGCTGCTCGGCGGAGCCGAGGGGACAGTCGTCACCGCCGGCCCGACGCCGGCCGGGCACTACGAGCTGGCGCTCGGCCTGACGGCCGCGGCCGCGCTCGCGTACCTCGCGCTCGCGCGCTCGACGTTCGGGCTGCGACTGGCGGCGGCGCGGGACCGCGAGGCGGCCGCCAACGAGCTCGGCGTGCCGGTCCACCGCCTGCGAACCGTGGCCGTCGCGGCCTCCGGCGCCGCAGCGGGCGTGGCCGGCGCGCTGGCGGTCGCGCTCGCGGGCGTCGCCGATCCCACCCGCTACGGCCCGTACCTCTCGTTCAAGCTGTTCGTCGTCGTCCTGATCGGCGGCGCGGCTGCACCGCTCGGCGCCGCGGCGGGGGTCGTCGTGCTCGGTGTGCTCTCCGTCGCCGCCGACGCAGTGGGGCGCCTCGAGCACGTCGCCGCGGCACGGTCGCATGCGCTTCTCGCCGCCGTGATGCTGCTCGGCGTCGTCTCGCTCGGCTGGGAGGGGCTCGTGCGCCCGGCGCGGCGCCCCCGGCGCACGACCGCGGGACCCGGCCCGGCGCCGGGCGCGCCCGGGCGCCTCGCCGCGCGCTCGCTCGCCAAGCGCTACGGCGAGCTCGTGGCCGCCGACGGCGTCTCGCTCGAGATCGTGCCGGGAACGCTCACCGCCCTCGTCGGCCCGAACGGATCGGGCAAGACGACCCTGTTGCGGATGCTCGCCGGACGGATCCGCCCCGACGCGGGCTCGATCGTGCGCGAGGGCGGCGTCGCGCGGACGCTGCAGGCGACGGCCGTCTTCCCGACCCTGACGCCCCTCGAGCACCTGCTCGCCGCATCGGCCTCCCGCAGGCGGCGCGGCGGGCTCTTCCGGGCGCTGCTCGCGACGCCGCAGGCACGCGCGGAGGACGCGGCCTTCGCCGCGTGGGCGCGCGGCGTCCTCGTGCGCTTCGGCGTCGACCCCGACACGCCGGCGGGCGAGCTGCCGGTGAGCGACCAGCGCGTCCTGATGCTCGCCGCCGCCTACGCCACCGGCGCCGCCGTGCTGCTCGTCGACGAGCCCGCCGCCGGCTCCTCCGCCGCGGAGCGGCGCCGCCTCGCCGGCCTCCTGCGCGGACTCGCCGACGAGGGGCTCGCCCTGCTCGTCGTCGAGCACGACCTCGCCCTCGTGCGCTCCGTCGCCGACCGCATCGTCGCGCTCGATGCCGGGCGCGTGGTTACCTAGAGCGCGTGCGCCGCGCCGTCCTCCTGCTCGCGCTGGTCGCGGCCGCCGCCGGCTGCGGGACGTCCCGCCCGGAGCGCGGGACGCTGACGATCGTCGTCGACGCGCCCTTCTCGCGCACCCCCTACCTCGGAAGCGCGATCGAGGACGGCGCCCGGCTCGCCGCGAGCGAGATCGACGCCGCCGGCCTGCACGTCGGCGACCGCGAGTACGAGCTGCGCGTCGTCACGATGGACGACGCCCTCTCCGCCGCGCGCGCCGTCGCGAACGTCCGCAGCGCGGTCGAGCGGCACGCCGTCGCGATCGTCAACGAGGGCACCGGCGTCGACGCCGCCTGGCGCGTCGCGCGCGGCACCCCCATCGGGATCGTCTTCCAGGGTGGGCGCGGCCTCGTCGACCCTGTGACGCGACGAAACGTCTTCCGGATCGCCCCCACCGACCACGGCATCGCCTTCCGCCTCGCCGAGTACCTCGTGCCGAAGGGCTACCGGGTCGCGCTCCTCCACGACGACTCCGACTACGGCGACGCGGGCGCCGGAGAGCTCCGTCGGGCCTTCGCCGGGAACAGGAGCTCCGTCGCGCTCGACGAGACGCTGCCCGCGAGCGCGCTCGACCTCTCGCCGCAGGTCCTGCGGGCGCGGCGCGCGCACGCGACGGCGCTCCTCGTCTGGGGGCGCCCCGCCACGATCGCCGCGGTCCTGACCGCCGCCCGGTCTGCCGGGTGGGCCGTGCCCGTGTACACGCCGCCGACCGGGGCCGACCCGTTCGTGCGGCAGCAGCTCGCCGACCACCCCGCCTGGATCGACGGCCTCACGTTCGCCGGCGGACGTCTCACGTCCGAGGTCGGCGCGGCGCCCTTCGAGACGTTCGCGCAGAAGCTCCAGCAGGCCTTCGGTGCGGAGGGCGTCGGCGTACGCACCCGCACCGGCGGTCGCGTCGTCCAGCCGCCCGAGACCGCGATGTACGCGTACGACTTCGTGCGCCTCGTCGCCGCCGCGCTCACGCGGGCGGGCTCGACCGACCCGCGGCGCGTGACGGCCGCCCTCGAGGAGGTGACGGTCGAAGGTGCGAACGGCGACGAGCGCGCGTTCAACCGTCTGAACCACGAGGGCGTCGTGGACGACGACGTGTACTTCGCACGCTTCAGGGACATGACGTACGCTCCCGTCCGCGACGACCCCCTCTCTGCGACCTTGCCCGCGATCCCACAGACGAGATGACGAAGACACTCACCCTCCCGCTCCTCCTCGGCCTCGCCTCGTTCGGCCTCACCGCCTGCGGCGACAAGGAGGAAGAAGGCCTGAAGAAGGCCTGCCCGACGCCGGCCCCCGCGATGAAGAGCCCGCCCACGCTGCCGGGGAAGTTCCCCGGCGCGCCGGGCGTCGTCTACACCGGCATCGCGAAGTCCGGCCCGGCCACGGTCGTCAGCGGGTACCTGCCGACGGCGATCGGCCCCGCCCACGACGCATACGCCGGCGCTATCAAGGGCGCCAGCGGCTACCGCGTCACGAAGGAGGAGCAGGACAAGGCCGACGCGGAGGTCAACTTCGCGGGTGCCGGCAACTCGGGCCAGGTCAAACTGCTCCAGACGTGCAAGGCCCGCACCAGGGTGACGATCACCATCCGCCCCGCCTGAGGCGCGCGCTCCTCGCCGCCGCGGCGCTCGCCGCGCTCGCGCCGGCGCACGCGGCCGCGGCCGTACGCGCAGCGCTGCCGTCGCCCGTCGCGCAGCTCACCGCGGCGCCGCCGCTCGCGGGCGGCGCCGCCGCCTCGACCGAGAACGTCCGCCACCGCATCGACGCGACGACCGCCGTGCGCGTCACCGTCGACGGCGCGGGACGGCCCTTCCGCGTCGTCGCGACGCAGCGGCTGGACGTCCGCGTGCTCGGCGACTACTTCTTCACGATCGGCGCGCCCGTGCTCGCCGTGCGCCCGGCCGCCGGCTCCGAGGCGCGGCCCGGGCTGCGCGCAACATCGATCCTCTGGGCGGGGTTCGACCCCGGGCGCCGGACGCTCGCGGCGCGCGCCACGCTCGACCCTGCAGCCGCCGCGCCGTTCCTGCCGCTGCGCGTCGAGCGCACGGCGACAGGCATCCGCCTCGTCAACGCGACCGCGGTCGCCACCTCCGCCTACAGCGCGCCCGCGCTGCGCGCGCCGCTCCTCCGGTACGCGGCGACGGTCCGCGCGGCCGTGCTGCACGGCCGGCTGCCGCCGCCGGGGAACGCCCTCCTGACGGGCCCGCCGCGAAGCGTGCGACTGCGCGTCTCGGTGCCGCTGCACGTCAGCGGGACGATCGGGGGCCGCCGCTTCGCGCGCGTCGTCGAGTCGACCGCGCTGGTGGCGGGCGGCGGGCGGATCGAGCTTGCGGTGAGCCCGGTCGATCCCGCCGCGCTCGTGCCCGACCTCCGACGGGTTCCCGACGGCGAGCTCGTCGTCGCGCTGTCGCGCGGGCTCCTCGAGCTCGCCCGCCGCCACCAGTACGAGCAGTTCCTCGGCAACCCGGACCCGACGGGCAGGAGCTCGACGACCTACACGTACGTCTCCGGCGTGCCGCGGGCGGCGGCTCCCGTGCCCGCGGCGCACCGCGGCTCGCACGGCTGGGCCCGGACGCTCCTCGTCGCGCTCGGCGCCGCCGCCGCGGCAGGCGCGGCGCTCGCGGCGTGGGCTAGGGCCTGACGGCGGCGCGCATCACGTCGACCGGCGGCTCCAGGCCCGTCCACAGCCGGAAGCTCGCAGCGCCTTGCCGCACGAGCGCCTCACGCCCGTCGACGACGGAGCAGCCGGTCTTGCGCGCGGCCGCGACGAGCGCCGTCTCCTCTGGGCCGTAGGCGAGGTCGACGACTGTCTGGCCGGGCTCGAGCTCGACCAGCACCTCGTCGCGCACCGGCGTCGCGTTGACGACGAGGTCGCAGCCGGCCGCGTCCGGCGGCCAGTCGCCGGAACGCGTGAAGATCCGCGTCTCCGCCGGCAACGCCGGCAGGAGCGCCTGCGCGGCCCCGCCGGCGCCGAGCAGGCAGGCGCGGCGTGCGTCGATGCCCGCCAGGATCTCCTTGTCGGTGTTGAAACCGAGCACGCGGCCCTCGCGCAGGACGAGCGTGTTGACGGCGTCGCCCTCGGCCTCGTCGCAGGCGGCGACGACCGCCTGCTTGTGGGGGATCGTCACATTCGCGCCGGCGAAGCCGAGCGTGCGCAGCGCGCCGACCGCCGCGACGGGATCCTCGACGTCGCAGGCGACGTACTGCCAGTCGAGGCCGCGGGCGGCGAACGCCGCGTTCTGCATGCGCGGCGAGAGCGAGTGCGCGACAGGGTGGCCGACGAGCGCGACGAGCGACGTCAACAGCCGTACCCGTGCGCGCACTCGTACTGGGCAAAGGCCTTGTCGCTCGCGGTGAAGAAGTGGTGGACCTTGTCCGGCTTGCGCACGAAGTAGAGGTAGTCGACCTTCGCCGGGTGGGCGGCGGCCTTGATCGAGGCGAGCCCCGGGCTCGCGATCGGCGTCGGCGGCAAACCCGGCAGCTTGCGGGTGTTGTACGGGTTGTCGCTCGCGAGCTGCGACTCCCGGATCGATTCGGTCGGCGGGATGTGCAGCCCGTAGCGCAGCGTTGCGTCGATGCCGAGCGGCATCCGGTTGTGCAGCCGGTTGTAGATCACGGCCGCGACGAGCGGACGCTCGCTCGGCGCGATCGTCTCGCGCTCGACCATGGAGGCGATCGTCAGCACGTCGTAGTCGGTGAGGTTCTTCGAGCGGGCGTACGACAGGTCGACCTTCTTCCAGTTCGCGCAGAAGGCTGCGAGCTGCTGTCGGACGAGCTGGAGGGAGGTGGTCGTGCGCAGGAAGTCGTACGTCGCCGGGAACAGGAAGCCCTCCAGCTTCGTCTGTTTGCGCGGCCTGAAGCACGGGATGGTGGCGTGCCGGGTCGCGGCGAGGTACGCCTTGCGGTTCAGCCGCACCGTCTTGTGGCTCTTGCGGCGCGCGATCGCCGCCACGTCCTGGACGCGGACCGCCATCTGCTCCCGCGTGAATCCCTCCGGGAAGACGATCCTGAACGGCTTCGGCGGCGGCGGGAGCGCGGTCGTGACCCGCTTCGCGTGGTGTCGGTGCGGGATCGCGACGGCGACGGCGCCGACCACGGCGACGAGCGCGAGCACGATCGCGACGAGCGCGACGAAGCGCCGCCGGCGGATCTGCTCGCGCGACGGCCCGCGGCGCCGTCTCGGCGTCAGCGGCGGCTGCTCTGCCATTCGAGGTAGCCCGAGAGGAGGTGCGCCGCCGCGCGCGCGTCGTCGCCGCCTGCGAGCACCGACGTGAACCGTTCGTCGTAGGTCTCCACCGGCGCCGCGACCGCCGCGCGCAGCCGCTCGACGAATGCACCGGTCTCGCGCGCCTGCTCGCCGTGCTCGCCGCGGAGCGTCAGGGGCATCCCGACGACGACGAGCTCCGGCTGCTCGGCCTCGATCACGGCCAGGAGCTTCGCAAACCCCGCGTCGGTCGCGGCGCGCTCCACCGTCGCGAGCGGGCGCGCGACCGTCCCGGTCGGGTCGGAGACGGCGACACCGGTGCGCGCCGAGCCGAAGTCGAGCGCGAGGACCTTCAAGCCGTGAGGGCGACGAGCCTGTCGCGGGCCGCCTCGAGCGCCTGCCGCACGCCCTCGACGTTCTTGCCCCCGGCCTCGGCGAGATTCGCCCGGCCGCCGCCGCCGCCGCCGATGATCGGCCCGAGCTCGCGCACGAGCGCGACGGCGTCGACGCCCGCGAGCGACTTGTCGACGTTGACGACGAGCGACACCTTTCCCTCTTCCGCCGACGCGACGGCGACCGCGAGCGCGTCCTGCTGCTGGCGCAGGCGGTCGGAGAGATCGCGGAGCACGCCCCCGTTTCGCACCTCGGCGACGTACACCTTGTTCTTGCGGTCCTCCCAGACGACGTCGGGGCCGGATGCCGCCTGCTTCGGCTTCTTCGCGTCCTTGCGCGCCTGCTCGAGCTCGGCGCGCAGCGCCTCGAGCTCGCGCGAGCGGCCCTCGAGCACCGTGTACGCCTGGCCGGCCGTCACCGCCTCGATGCGGCGCGCGCCGGAGCCGACGGAGCGCTCGTTCAGGATCACGAACGGCCCGATCTCTGCCGTCGAGCGGACGTGCGTGCCCCCGCACAGCTCGGTGGAGTACCCGTCGATCTCGACGACGCGTACCTCGTCGCCGTACTTCTCGCCGAAGAGCATCATCGCCCCGAGCTTGCGCGCCTCCTCGATGGGGGTGACGAACGTCCGAACCGGGATCGCCTCGAACACCTTCTCGTTGACGATCCGCTCGACCCGCTCCCGCTCCTCGGGCGTGAGCGCGCGGTCGTGCGTGAAGTCGAAGCGCAGCATGTCCGGGCGGACGGCCGAGCCGGCCTGCTTGACGTGGTCGCCGAGCACGTCGCGGAGCGCCTGGTGCAGCAGGTGCGTCGCGGTGTGGTTCGCCATCGTCGGGAAGCGGGTGCTCCAGTTGACGACGGCCTCGACCCGTGTCCCACCGGCGAGCGGCGCGCGGCCGCCCAGCTCGACGACGAGGACCTGGTCGTCGCCGTACTTGAGCACGTCGACGACCTCGAGCCGCTGCGGCTCCCCGTCGACCTGCAGGTACCCCTGGTCGCTGACCTGCCCTCCGCCGGCCGCGTAGAAGGGGCTCTGCTCGAGCTTCACGAGCTGCCTCGTCCCGGCGAGCGGCGCCGTCTCGACGACCACGGTCAGGACACGCGGCTTCGAGTAGCCGACGAACTCGCTCGGCGTCCGCTCGGCGCCGACGAGCTGCGACGCGATCTGCTGCGTCGAGCCGTCGCCGCCGCCACGGGAGATCTCGCGGTGGCGCTGCATCAGCTCGTGGAAGCCGTCGAGGTCGACCGCCTGGCCGCGCTCCTCGGCGAGCTCCTGCGTCAGCTCGATCGGGAACCCGTACGTCGTCGCGAGGTCGAACGCGTCCTGCGCCTCGATCGCATCCTTGCGCGAGAGCTCGTCGAAGACCTTCGTGCCGCGCGCGAGCGTCTCGCCGAACTTCTCCTCCTCGGCGCGCACGATGCGCTCGATGTCGCCGGCGTGCTCGCGCAGGATCGGGTACGCGTCGCCCATCTGGTCGACGACGACCGCCGGCAGACGGTGCACGTCGGCGAGGCCGATGCGGCGCGCCTGGTAGATCGCCCGGCGCAGGAGCCGGCGGCAGATGTAGCCGCGGCCCTCGTTCGACGGCTCGACACCCTCGGCGATCAGGAAGCTGACGGCGCGGCCGTGGTCGGCGAGCACGCGGTGGGCACGCCGCGATACGTCGTCCTGCTCGTACGGTACGCCCGACTCGCGCTCGACCCAGTCCATGATCAGGCGGAACCCGTCGGTGTCGAAGACGGACGCGACGTCCTGGAGCACGCACGCGGTGCGCTCGATCCCCATCCCGGTGTCGACGTTCTGGCTCGGCAGGCGCTCGAGCACGTTGCCCGGGCGGAGGTCGTACTCCATGAAGACGAGGTTGTAGATCTCCATGTAACGGTCGCAGTGACCGGGCCCGCAGACGGGGTCGCCGCAGGCATAGCGCTCGCCGCGGTCGTAGAAGATCTCGGAGCACTGGCCGCAGGGCCCGGTGTCGGCGGCCTGCCAGAAGTTGTCCTTGCCGAGGCGGACGATGCGCTCCTCCGGGATGCCGACGCGCTTCCACGCCTCGATCGCGACGCCGTCCTCGTCGAGCCCGAGCAGCGGGTCGCCCTCGTGCACGGTCGCCCACAGGAGCTCAGGCTCGAGCCCGAGCACCTCCGTCACCCACGCCCACGCGAAGTCGACGGCCTCGTCCTTGAAGTAGTCGCCGAACGAGAAGTTGCCCATCATCTCGAAGAAGGAGCAGTGACGGTCGGTGCGGCCGACCTCGTCGAGGTCGGTGTCCTTGCCGCCCGCCCGCAGGCACGGCTGCACGCTGACGACGCGGTTCGCCGGCGGCTCCTTCGTGCGCAGGAAGTACGGCTTGAACTGCTGCATGCCGGCGACGATGAAGAGCGTCGACTGGTCGTCCGCGGGCGGGATGAGCGAGTGCGCGGGCACGCGCAGGTGCGAGCGCTCCTCGAAGAAGCGCTGGAACGCCTCGCGCAGCTCGTTCGTGGTCATGGCGACACAGTGTACGGACGCCCCCTGTGGACGATTCGTCCCACTTCCGTCACGTCGTTTGGCGCCCCGGGGTACGCCGCGAAGGAGTGCGACTAGAGGGTTCGCGACGCTTCGTCACGCTTCCGTCACGTCGTTTGGCGTCGGGACCTGTCCGCAGAATCCATGCTGGCGGTCGATCGCCGCCGTCCCACTTCTCGGACCGGTCGCGGCGGCGCTCCTCGAGCTCGTCGAGGTGACGGTCGTGCCTCGTCTCGGCAACGGCCGGCCGTCGGCCGTGGATCGAGGCGGCGACGCGGCACCCGCCCGTCACGATGATCTGGCGAACCGTGCCCGGCGCCGACCCGCTCCGCGCGCTCGCCGAGATCGGCGCCGGGATCCAGCGCGGTGCCGAGCGGCCGCTCGCCGCGAGCGCAACCTGGGTCGGCTCGCGCGACCTCGACGCGTTTCGCTAGAGCCCCTGGTCGACGAGCCAGGCGGCGATCTCGTCGCCGAGCGGTTCCCCGAGGTCCTCGACGATGCCGTGGGTCGCTCCCGCCTCCCAGCGGACCTCGGCGTGCGGCAGCGCCTCCCGGAACCGGGCGAGGTGCTCGCGGTTCTGGTCGCCGTGAGGCGGCTCGGTCGCGAGCAGGAGGAGTGTCGGAATCTCGTGCTCCGCGACGACGGGCCAGAACGCGCTCACACGGGTCGCGAGGCCCGTCATCGCCCGGCCGCGGGCGTCGTCGGCGAACGTTGACGGATCGACACCGGGCAGATCGACATAGTCGATGTGGCCGCTGTCGAGCAGGACGAGCGCGCGCACGTCGGACGGGTGCGCAGCGGCGTAGGCGAGCGCGACGCCGCCGCCCCACGAGTGGCCCGCGAGCACCGGCCGGTCGAGCTCGCGGTCGTCGAGCAGCTCGCGCAGGAACGTCGCGAGCGCAGGCAGCGCGTACCCCTCCGCCGGCACGATCGGCGTGCGGCCGTGGCCCGGCCCGTCGACGGCGAGCACGTGGAAGCCGGCGCCGGCGAGCACGTTCCCCACCCGCGCGAACGCCGCGCCCGACTGGCCCTCGCCGAGCGCGTGCCAGAACACGAACGGCACGTCGCCGCGCGTTCCCCACTCGTGCGCCGCGAGCCTCACCCACGCGAGCCTACGCGGGGCGGTGCGGCCGGCCGCGCGACCGATCGAGAGGCTCGATCAGCCGGCGTGATCCGGATCGAGCTCGCCCGCCGCGATCTCCTGGCGGATCTTCTCGAGCGCACGGCGGATCAGCCGCGACACGTGCATCTGCGAGATGCCGATCTGCTGCGCGATCTGCGACTGCGTGAGGCCTTCGAAGAAGCGCAGGTGGAGGATCGTCCGTTCGCGGTCGTCGAGCACCTTGAAGCCGGGCGCAAGCACCGCGCGGTCCTCCGACACCTCGTACTGGTGCTCCACCTCGCCGAGCGACTCGAGCGGGTCGAGCTCCTCGCCGTCCTCCGTCCCGCCGCCCGACGAGAGCGAGAGCGACGAGTACGCGCGCCCGGACTCGAGCGCCTCGAGCACCTCCTCCTCCTCGACGCCGGCAGCCTTTGCGAGCTCGGGGATCGTCGGCGAGCGGCCGAGCTGCACGGTCAGCTGCTCGATCAGCTTCGAGAGCTGGACGTTCAGCTCCTGGAGCCCGCGCGGGACCCGCACGGCCCAGCCGCGGTCGCGGAAGTGGCGCTTGATCTCGCCGATGATGTTCGGCGTCGCGTAGGTCGTCAGCTCGACGCCCCGGTCGAGGTCGAACCGGTCGATCGCCTTGATCAGCCCGATCGACCCGATCTGCACGAGGTCGTCCAGCTGCTCCCCGCGGTAGCTGTAGCGCCGGGCGAGCGAGCGGACGAGCGACATGTACTGCTCGATCAGCTGCTCGCGCGCCTGCAGGTCGCCCTGCTCGTGGTAGCGCCTGAGGAGGGCCTTGTCGTTCTCAGCCACCGACGGTCACCTTCTTGGTCAGCCGGACCCAGTCGCCGTCCACATGGACGTCGTCGACCGTCGTCTCGAGCACCCGCCGGAGGTCGAGCTCGCCCCCGGCGTCACGCTCGATCTCGTCGAGCAGCGCCGTCGTCAACGGCCCGACGAGCGTCTGGAGCTCCGAGTCGGCGACCCGCATCCGCACGGTCACCTCGCCGGCGCTCGGGTCGGTCCGGTCGAGGATCGAGTCGAGCGCGAGCTCGAGGTCCTCCAGGTTCTCGATCGTGAGGTTCAGGCGGACCGCGAGGCCGCCGAGCACGAGGTGCGCGACCCGGTGGAACTCCCGCTCCCGCGGGAACGTGAGGGTGATCTCATCAGCCGGCACCGGTCGCCTTCAGCTCCTCTTCGAGATCCTGCTCGCGGCGGGCGGCCGCGGCCTTGCCCTCGTCGACCGCGTCGCGCCAGCTCCGGCGCGCGCGCAGCGAGGCGAAGCCGTGCGAGACGCCGGCGGAGAGGCCGGTCAGCTTCTGCACGGGCCGCTTGACCGCGAAGCTGACCGTGCGGACGGCCTCGTCGACGGCCTCGACGGCGTCCACCGCGCTCGTCGTCGCGGTGTCGAGCTTGTCCAGTTGCGCGTTCACCCGGTCCACCGAGCCCCCGACCTTGTTGATCACCGGCAGAACCTCACGTTCTGCTCCCCGAATCAACGAAGAAAGTCGGTCGAAAGTTACGGCCAACCGCACGAACGCCCAGCCGAGCCCGACACCCACCGCGACGAGGAACACGGCGAGGGCGAGGTAGGCGAGATCCGAAGCGGAGAAGGCGACGATCACGCCAACCACCCTACTCAGCCGCGGCCGCCGTCACCAACCCGGAGCCGACGACGGCGTCGCCGTCGTACAGCACCGCCGCCTGGCCGCGGGCGACGCCGTAAGCAGGCTCCTCCAGGTGAAGCCGGAACCCGCCCTCGGTCGGCTCGACGGCCGCCCCGACCGGCGGCGAGCGGTAACGCAGCTTCGCCTCGACGCGGCCCGCCTCGGCGTAGAGCCGGCCTCGGGCCTCGACCGTCCTCCTCGCGAGGGCCCCCCGCGGGCCGACGACGACGGTGTTCGTCCGCGCGTCGCTTCCGAGCGCGTAGAGCGGCTCCGCCGCCGCGACGCCGAGGCCGCGCCGCTGCCCCGGCGTGAACCGCCAGAAGCCGTCGTGCGTCCCGAGCGCCCGGCCGGCCTCGTCGACGATCCGCCCGGGCGCCGCCGCGACCCCGTGCCGCTCGAGGAAGCTCCGGTAGTCGTCCCCGGCGAGGAAGCAGGCCTCCTGGCTCTCCGGCCTGCGTGCCGACGCGAGCCCCGCGGCGGCCGCCTGCGCGCGCGTCTCCTCCTTCGTCTGGCCGCCGAGCGGGAACCACACGCGCCCGAGGAGCCGCGGGTCGAGCGTCGCGAGCATGTAGCTCTGGTCCTTCCGCTCGTCCGCCGCGCGCGCGAGCAGCAGCCGTCCGTCCCGTTCGACGACACGCGCGTAGTGCCCCGTCGCGAGGCGGGGTGCGCCGATCCGTCCGGCCAACTCGAGGAGCTCGTCGAAGCGGAACGAGCCGTTGCAGCGGATGCACGGGTTCGGCGTCTCGCCGGCCGCGTAGCCGCGGACGAAGGGGGCGACGACCGCCTCCCGGAACGCCTCGCGCAGGTCGAGCGTGACGTGCGGCAGCCCGAGTCCGTGGCAGGTCTCGCGCGCGGCGAGGACGGCGCTCGGCGAGCAGCAGGCCCGCTCGGCGTCGGGGCCGTCCGGGTCGAGCCACAGACGGAGCGTCACCCCGACCGCTCCGGGGCCGGCGTGCAGGAGCGCGACGGCGCTGTCGACGCCGCCGCTCATCGCGACGGCGACGCGCGCGGGGTCGGGCGGGGCGGCGACGGCGGGTGCGAGCGCGTTCGCGAGCGCATCCACCGCCAGCGTCTCGCCGCCGACGGCGGCGGCCTCGAGGAGCGTCAGGCCGCGCAGGTCCTTCGCGAGGCCCTGCGCATCGGCATCGACGATCGTCCGGTCCTCGACGCGCAGCCGGACGGCCGCCCAGTCGGCACCGCGTGCGGAATCGCCGTAGAGCTCCACGAGAGACACGGTAGATGGCCGGGGGAGCAACCGCTCCCCCGGCCGAAGATGCTCCGACCCCGCCGTCGGTGCCGCGTCCGTGTGAACCTGGACAAGCCAGGTGGGTGCCGTGCGGTCCGTCGGTGCGAGGCACCTAGTCCCGACGCGGGCTCCCTTTCACATGGTGTTGGTTCTACATGGATACGCGGCGCTGCGAACGAGGTCGAGCACGACGCACAGTAGCCCGGATCAGCCGCCCCGGGCGTAGGACCAGTGGATCTGCTGCACCCCGCGCAGGCCGAGGCGACGTGCGAGCGCGTCGGTGAGATCGAACTGCCGCGCGGGCTCGTACGGGCCACGGTCGACGACCTGCGTCAGCACGGTCTGGCCGCCGTACGTGATGAAGATCCGCGCACCGCAGGGGAGCGTCGGGTGTGCGACGCCCTCGGTGTCCGCCGTCAGCGTTCCGCCGCAGGCGGTGCGGCGGCCGAACGCCGCCGGTCCGCTCGACCCGGCGAGCGCGGTGAACGATCCCTCCCGCTCGGGCCCGGCCGCATGCCCGTCGCGCGTGCGGGCGACGACGGCGAGCGCGACCACCGCGGCGAGGAGCGCGAGCCCCGCGAGCGCGACCTCCGCCGCCGCAAGCCGCGGCCTCACTCCTCCGCCTCCTGTCCCGCGCCCGGGAGGACGCGCGCGCCGACAGGCCGTGCCGGCACCTCGACGGCCGGCGTCTCCTCGACGGCGCGGCGGAAGCGGCGGCGCGGCGGCGGGTCGCCGAGGGGGTCGAGGCTGTGCCGCGCGAGCCGCACGCCCGCGGGGAGCGGCGGCGCGGGCGGCGGGGCGACGAACGTGTCCTCCGCCCGCTCCGGTTCGGGTTCGGGCTCGGGCTCGGGCTCGGGTTCCGGCTCGGCGGGCAGCTCGACCGCCTCCCACGGGTCGATGACCTCGACGACCTCGACGACTTCCTCCTCCGTGTCCTCCGGATCGCCGACGGACGCCGGCACCGGCCACTCGCCGAGCAGCTGCGCGCGCAGCTCCGCCGAGGCGATCCACGTCGGCGCCTCGTCGCGCGCCTCGGGGTACCCCGGCTCCGGGACCTGCTCGAGCGGCTGCGCCGGTGGCAGGTCGAGCTGCGGCACGTAGTACCGCGGCGGCAGCCCGCTTCCCCAGTGGGGCTCGCCGCGCCACGCGGCCCACTCGAAGAGCGCGACGACGAGCCAGCCGAGCGCCATCACACCGACGATCTCGATTGCCGACAGCTTCGCGAGCGCCGCGGCCGCGGCGAGCGCCGCGAGAAAGACGACCTCGAGCAGGAACCGCGAGCCGCGACGCTCGATCATGGATCTGCGATTCAGGCCGGGGCCGACTCTTCCTGCGGCAGAGCCTCGATCCCGAGCTCGCGCAGGACGTCGTTCGGCATCGGCGTCGGCGCTCCGGTGAGCGGGTCGGAGCCGCTCGAGACCTTCGGAAACGCATTCATCTGGCGGATGTCCGGCTCGCCGGCGAGGCGCGCGACGAACCGGTCGATCCCCATCGCGAAGCCGCCGTGCGGCGGCGCGCCCATCGCGAGCGCCTCGAGCAGGAACCCGAACTTCGACCGCGCCTCCTTGTCCGACAGGCCCATCGTCCGGAACACGCGCTCCTGCACTTCGACGTCGTGGATCCGGATCGAGCCCGAGCCGAGCTCCCAGCCGTTCCAGACGAGGTCGTAGTGCTGGCCGCGCACGGCCTCGGGATTCGATTCGTCCCACGTCTCGACGCCGGGCGCCGGCGCCGTGAACGGGTGGTGCGTGAACGTCCAGGCTCCCGTCTCCTCGTCCTGCTCGAAGAGCGGGAAGTCGACGACCCAGTGGAAGACGTCCTCCTCCGGGATCAGGTCGAGCTCGTTGGCGAGGTGCAGGCGCAGGAGGCCGAGCACCTTCGCGACGACGGGCTCGTGGTCCGCGACGAAGAACGCGGTGTGTCCCTCCTCCACGCCGAACGACGCGAGCTCGCGCTCCGACAGGAACTTCGCGACCTGCGACAGCATGGCGAGGCCCTTCGCGCCCCACTCCTTCGCCATCTGCTCGAGGCGCTGGTGCTCGCTGCGCGAGAACGACCGCGGCGCGACGATGAACCGCACGCACGGCGCGTTCTTGAACACGCCAAACCCAGAGTCGCGCGTGATCTCGGTCGCGTCCTGGATCTCCATGCCGAAGCGCATCTCCGGCTTGTCCGACCCGAACCGCGCCATCGCCTCGTCGTAGCCGATGTGCGGGAACGGGCGGGCCGGCGGCGTGCGGCCGACGGCCTCGAAGGCGCCGACGACGGCCGCTTCCATCACGTCGAGCACCTCCTGCTGCTCCACGAACGCCATCTCGAGGTCGAGCTGGCGGAACTCGAATTGCCGGTCCGCGCGGAGATCCTCGTCGCGCCAGCAGGTCGCGATCTGGTAGTAGCGGTCGATCCCGCCGACCATGCAGAGCTGCTTGAAGAGCTGTGGCGACTGGGCGAGCGCGAAGAACTTGCCGGGCTGCAGGCGCACCGGAACGAGGAAGTCGCGTGCGCCCTCCGGCGTGCCGCGCGTCATCGACGGCGTCCAGACATCGACAAAGCCCAGGTCGTCCATCGTGCGGCGCATCCCCGCGATCGCGGTGTGCGCCATGCGCAGGTTGCGCTGCATGCGCGCGCCGCGCATGTCGAGCCAGCGGTACCTCAGGCGGGTCGTCTCGTCGACGTTCTCCTCGTCGAGCTGGAAGGGCAGCGGCGTCGAGCGCGAGAGGATCGCGAGGCGGTCGACCTGGATCTCGACCTCGCCGGTCGCGAGGTTCGGGTTGACGGCCTCGGGCGCACGGGCCACGACCTCGCCCTCGGCCTGCAGCACGAACTCGTTCCGGATCTCCTTCGCGGTCTCGGCCGCGTCCGCGGCGCGCTCGGGGTTCACCACGAGCTGCACCTTGCCGGTGTGGTCGCGCAGGTCGACGAAGACGAGGCCGCCGTGGTCGCGACGCGTGTCCGCCCAGCCGGCGACGGTGACGCGTCCGCCGATCCGGTCGCGTGACAGCTCGCCGCAATGGAGGTCACGCCAGCTCACGTCGTGAGCGTAGCGACGACCTCGTCGAGCCCGACCGGTTCGTCGCCACTCCCGTCCCGGCGGATCGACGCGCCGTCTGCACGCACGATCACGATCGCGCGCGCCCCGCTCCGGCCGGCCTGAGTCATCTGCCCCTTGAAGGAGCGGCCCGCGTAGTCGACGTCGGCCGAGACGCCGAGGCGGCGCAGCTCCCCGAGGAGCGCGAGCACGCGCTCCCGGTCCGCGCCGCGGTCGACGACGAAGAAGACGTCGAGCCCCGGCTGCTCGCCCGCGATCCCCTCGTTCTCGAGCGCGAGCAGCAGGCGCTCGAGCCCGGCTCCGAAGCCGATGCCCGGCGTCGGCGGCCCGCCGATCTGCTCGATGAGCGCGTCGTAGCGCCCGCCGCCGCAGATCGTCGAGTTGACGTTCTCGTCGGGGCCGATGAACTCGAACGTCGTGCGCGTGTAGTAGTCGAGCCCGCGCACGAGCGTCGGGTCGACGACGTACGGCACGCCGTACCGGTCGAGGTGCCGCCGCACCGCGGCGAAGTGCTCGCGGCAGGCGTCGCAGAGCGACTCGCCGATCTTCGGCGCGTCCTCGAGCGCCGCGCGGACGGCGGGGCTCTTGACGTCGAACACCTGCAGCGGGCTCGTCGTGCGCTTGTGCCGGGCGTCCTCGTCGAGGACATCGGCGTTCGCGTCGAGCCACTCGTTCAGCCGCTCGACGTACTGCGGCCGGCAGTTCGCGTCGCCGATCGAGTTCAGGTGCAGCTCCCACTTCGTCACCCCGAGGCGGCGAAGCAGCTCGTGGTAGAGCTGGACGATCTCGGCGTCGAGCGCCGGGTCGTCGGAGCCGAGCGCCTCCACCGACAGCTGCCAGTGCTCGCGGTAGCGGCCGCGCCCGGGCGCGCCGTACCGGTACATCGGCGCGATCGTGTACGCCTTCACCGGCTGCGGCTCGCGGTGCAGCCCGTGCTCGACGTACGCGCGGCAGATCGGCGCCGTGCCCTCCGGGCGCAGCGTCAGCGGCCGGTCGCTCCGGTCGGTGAAGCTGTACATCTCCTTGTGCACGACGTCGGAGGCCGCGCCCGACGTCCGTGCGAAGAGGTTCGTGTCCTCGAACCCGGGCGTCTGGATGCGGCCGAAGCCGTACAGCGCGGTCACCTCCTCCATCGTCCGGACGAGGCGCCACCACGTGGCGTCAGACGGCAGCACGTCGTGCGTGCCGCGCGGCGCCTGGAGCTTCTCCGTCACGGACGCTCGGCCCGGAGGTCGCGCAGGAAGGGGTTCGATGCGAGCTCGCGGCCGAGCGTCGTCGCAGGCCCGTGACCCGGGTGGACGACGGTGTCCTCCGGCAGGCGGTCGAGGAGCGAGCGCACCGAGTCGAGGAGCGTTTCCCAGTCGCCGCCCGGCAGGTCGACGCGGCCGACCGAGCCCGCGAACAGGAGGTCGCCCGAGAAGAGCTCGCCCTCGGCGAGGAAGGCGACGTGGCCGGACGAGTGACCGGGGACGTCGAGCACCTCGAAGGCGATCCCGGCCACGGTGATCTCGTCCCCACCGGAGACGGTGTGCGCGGGGTCGTGCGGCGCCACCCGCAACCCGCCGCGCGCCTCGCCGCCGCGCAGCGCATCCGCCTCGCCCGCCGGCGCCCACACCTCGGCGCCGGTGCCCTCGGCCAGCGCCGCGACGCCGCCGACGTGGTCGACGTCGGTGTGCGTGACGAGGATGCCGCCGGTGCGGGCGCCCATGCGGGCGAGCTCGAGCCGGAGCGGCGTCGGGTCGTCGCCGGGGTCGATCACGGCCGCCTCCTGCGCACCGCGCTCGCCGCGCACGACGTAGCAGTTCGACTGGTACGGCCCCATCACGAAGGTTTCTACGACGAGCGGCATCGAAGGCGTTTGAGTGTATCCAGGGCCGGAAACGCCACCTTCGTGCAGCACTGGAACCTGCTCGAGCTCGACGCCCCGGACGGAACGCGCGACCCGATCGTCCTCCACTCCGACGACGGCGCCCGCGCCGTCCTGCTCGTCCTGCAACCCGGGCAGGAGCTCGGCGACCACCAGGTGAAGGAGCACGCGTGGTTGACGGTGCTGGACGGCGAGGTGCGGATCGACGGGCCCGACGGCGAGCTGACCGGGGGCCCGGGGACGATGGTGCGCTTCGACGCCGACGAGCGGCACGCGGTGCGCAGCGACGGCGGCGCGCGCGTGCTGCTCCTGCTCGCGCCGTGGCCGGGCGACGGCCACTTCCGCAGCTAGCGCGGAGAGCTAGCGCGGAGCACCATCCCGGGTTCGTCGCCGAGGATCGCCGTCCGCCGCGTGCGGGCGGCTACTCCCGGTAGCCCCACCCGGCCGAGAACGATCCCGGGCTGCCCCCGTACTTCCCGCAGTCGCGGCACCTCAGGTACTGCTGGCCCTCGTTCACGATCGTCACCCAGCGGTGGAACCCGAGGAGGCAGCGAAGCTTCCGCATCGGACCGCAGTCTGGCGCATCCCGCCTGTGGACAGATCTCCGCACTCTCGGCACGTCGTTTGGCGACGGGACTCGGCCCGACGGGACCCGTCGCTCCGAGACCGGTCCACGCCGCGCTGCACCCGGGTCCGTCGGACGACCGACGAAGCCTGTGGATGGTTCGTGACGCTTCCGTCACGTCGTTTGGCGAAGGGACACGCCCCGAGCGGACGGTCCGACGGACGCCCGGTGCGGTCGCTCAGCGCTTCTGCTGTGCCCGGGCGAGGCGCTTCTGGTACGAGCGGTACGCGGTCCGGTCGATCCAGTAGGTCAGCGGCACGAACGCGACGCCGTAGAAGAGGCCCCAGGCGAGCCGCACGCCGATCGGCGCGTTCTTGAACAGGAAGACGAACGCCACGAGCATCAGCCCGCCCATCAGCCCGCCGCGGCGCAACGCACGGTGCCACGAGGGCTGCGCCGGCTCGCGCACGGGACGCGCCGCGCGCCCCGCCTGCTTCCCCTTGGCGGCCCCGTTCGGCGCCTTCGGCTTCTCGTCGCGCTCCCGCAGCTCGGCGATCGGGATCTCGTTGCCCTCCTCGTCGACCTCGAAGACGCGGACGTCGTGGCGGAAGTCCTTCTGGCGACGGCGGCGCTGCTTCCGGGTCGGCACAGCGCCAGACTAGCGCCGGAACGCAACCGCCCCGCCGCGAAGCACGGCGGCGACGACGTCGCCCGCGAGGTGGTAGGCGAGGTACCGCCAGTCCGGTGCGTCGAGCAGCGTCACGTCCGCGCGCAGGCCGGGCTCCAGCCGCCCCCGGTCCGCGAAGCCGAGCACGCGCGCCGCGTTCACCGTCAGTGCGGCGAGCGCCTCCTCCGGCGACAGGTGCAGCTGCGTGCACGCGAGGGACGCGACGAGCGGCAGGCTCGCGGTGAACGCGCTGCCGGGGTTGAAGTCCGTCGCGAGCGCGACCGTCGCACCCGCGTCGACGAGTGCGCGCGCCGGCGGCATCGGCCGGTCGAGGAAGAGCGCACTCGCGGGGAGCAGCACCGCGACGACGTCCGACGCGGCGAGCGCGGCGATCCCGACGTCGCCCGTCGCCTCGAGGTGGTCGACGGAGCGCGCCCCCAGCTCGACCGCGAGCGGGATCGCTCCGCTCTCCGTGAACTGGTCGCCGTGCAGGCGTAGGGCGAGCCCCGCGCCGCGGCACGCCTCGAGGTACCGGCGCGCCTGCGCCGCGTCGAACGCGCCGCGCTCGAGAAAGACGTCCGCGGCATCTGCCGCCTGCGCCGCCCCGGGCAGCACCTCGGCGAGCGCGAAGTCGAGATAGGCGTCCGCGTCGGGGAACTCGGGCGGCACGCTGTGGGCACCGAGCCAGGTCGGCGAACCGCCCGCGGCACGCACGGCGCGCAGCGACGCGAGCTCCGTGTCGCGGTCGAGGCCGTAGCCCGACTTGCCCTCCCACGTCGCGGTCCCGTGCGCGAGCATCCACCCCGCGTGGCGCTCGACCCTGGCGGCGAGGTCCGCCTCCGAGAGCGCCCGCGTCGCGCGCACGGTCGAGAGGATGCCGCCGCCCGCGGCGTGCAGCTCCTCGTACGTCGCTCCGCCCGCGCGGAGCGAGAACTCGGCGACGCGGTCGCCGCCGAAGGCCGGATGCGTGTGGCAGTCGACGAGCCCCGGCACCGCGCAGAGGCCTCGGCCGTCGAGCTCCTCGAGCTCGCCGTCGAGCGCAGGCAGGTCGCGCATCCGGCCGACGGCCTCGATCGTCTCGCCGCGGCAGAGGACGAACGCGTCCTCGACGACCTCGGCACCGGGAGTCGCGAGCTGCGCGAGGTCGCGGACGAGGAACCGCGTCACCCGGGGAACATCGGCGTGGTGAGCCCCTGCTCGCGCGCCGCGTCCTGCGCCTCGGGATAGCCGGCGTCGAGGTGCCGCACGACGCCCATGCCGGGATCCGTCGTCAGCACGCGCTCGAGCCGCTCCGCCGCGTCGGCCGTGCCGTCGGCGACGACGACCATCCCCGCGTGGATCGAGTTGCCGATCCCGACGCCGCCGCCGTGGTGGACGCTCACCCAGGTCGCACCGGCGGCGACGTTCACGAGCGCGTTCAGGATCGGCCAGTCCGCGATCGCGTCCGAGCCGTCGCGCATCGCCTCGGTCTCGCGGTACGGAGAGGCGACCGAGCCGGCGTCGAGGTGGTCTCGCCCGATCACGACGGGTGCCTTGACGCGGCCCGTGCGGACGAGCTCGTTGATCGCAAGGCCCGCCTTCGCCCGGTCGCCGTAGCCGAGCCAGCAGATCCGCGCCGGCAGCCCCTGGAAGGCGACGCGGCCCGGCGCGAGCTCGAGCCAGCGCTGGAGCAGGGCGTCGTGCGGGAACAGCCGGCGGAGCTCGTCGTCGATCGCGGCGATGTCGTCGGGCTCGCCCGAGAGCGCCGCCCACCGGAACGGCCCGATCCCGCGGCAGAAGAGCGGACGCACGTACGCCGGCACGAAGCCGGGATAGGCGAACGCGTCGGCGACGCCCGCGTCGCGCGCCTCGCCGCGCAGGTTGTTGCCGTAGTCGAAGACGTGGCTGCCCGCGCGGAGGTGCCCGAGGAGCCCCTCCACGTGCGCGGCGATCGAGGCGCGCGCCCGCGAAAGGTATTCCTCCGGGTCGGTGGCGCGCAGCGCGGCCGCAGCGTCGACGTCGAGGCCCTGCGGCACGTAGCCCGTCAGCGGGTCGTGCGCCGCGGTCTGGTCGGTCACGAGGTCGAATCGCTCACCGCGCGCCGCGAGCTCGGGGACGACGTCGGCGGCGTTGCCGAGCAGGCCCACCGACAGGGGGCGACCCTCCGCGGCCGCGGCGCGGACGCGGGCGAGCGCGTCGTCGAGCGAGTCCGTCGCCTCGTCGAGGTAGCGGGTCTCGAGCCGTCGCTGGATGCGAGCCGGATCGACCTCGACGCAGAGGACGGCCGCGCCGGCGAGCGTGCCGGCGAGCGGCTGCGCGCCGCCCATCCCGCCGAGACCGGCGGTGAGGATCGTGCGGCCGGCGAGCGACGCGCTGCCGAAGTGCTGCTGCGCCGCCGCCGCAAACGTCTGGTACGTCCCCTGGAGGATCCCCTGTGTGCCGATGTAGATCCACGAGCCGGCGGTCATCTGGCCGAACATCGTCAGCCCTTCCGCCTCGAGCCGCCGGAACTCGTCCCACGTCGCCCATCTCGGCACGAGGAGCGAGTTGGCGATGAGGACGCGCGGCGAGGCCGGCGTCGTGCGGAAGACGGCGACGGGTTTCCCCGACTGGACGAGCAGCGTCTCGTCGTGCCCCAGCTCGAGCAGCGCGCGCACGATCGCCTTCAACGCCTCGTGCGACCGCGCCGCGCGTCCGCTGCCGCCGTAGACGACGAGCTCCTCCGGCTTCTCGGCCACCTCGCGGTCGAGGTTGTTGAGCAGCATCCGGAGCGGCGCTTCCGTCAGCCACGAGCGCGCGTTCAGCTCCGTGCCGCGCGGCGCGCGGATCCGCGAGAGGTCCCCGCAGAGCGATTCGACGAGCGCGTCGAGCGATGCAGCGACCGTCATTCCGCGTGGTCCGCACGCTCGGCCTCGCGCAGCCGGGTGCGCCAGCGCCAGACGCTCCACGCCGAGGCGATGACGAAGAACGCGACTGCGACGAGGATCGCGCTGCCGACGGTGCCGCCCGTCGCCCACGCGACGACGACGATGATCACGGCGAGGACGGCGTAGAAGATCAGCGAGTCGCGGTACGGATGCTTCGGCGGCGGCGAGTCCGGCACCCCCCACTGCAGACGCTTGGTCATTCGAGCTCCCCCACCTCGGACTCGACCGCCGCGACGAGGGAGCCGTCGCGGACGGCATCTGCGACCGCCTCGATGTCGGGGCCGAGCGGCCGGTCGTCCTTCAGGCGCGGCGACAGGCCGCGGACCGCGTCGTGCAGCGCCCGCGCGCCGCGGCCGGGCTCGAGCGGTGCGAGGAACTCGACGGCCTGTGCCGCCGCGAGCAGCTCGATCGCGAGCGCCCGCTCGGAGTTCGCGACCACCTGCCACGCCTTCAACCCGGATGCGTTGCCCATCGACACGTGATCCTCCTGCCCGGCGCTCGTCGGGATCGAGTCCACCGACGCCGGGTGGCAGAGCGCCTTGTTCTCCGAGACGAGCGCGGCGGCCACGTACTGGGGGATCATGAACCCCGAGTTCAGCCCGCCGTCCGAGGTGAGGAACGCGGGGAGCCCGTCGCTCAGGTTCGGGTTGACGAGGCGCTCGACGCGGCGCTCGGAGATGCTCGCGAGCTCCGAGACGGCCATGGCAAGCGCGTCGAGCGCGAACGCGAGCGGCTGCCCGTGGAAGTTGCCGGCGGAGACGAGGAGCTCGTCCTCGACGAGGACGAGCGGGTTGTCGGTGGCCGCGTTCAGCTCGACCCCGACGGTGTACTCGACGTAGTCGAGGAGGTCGCGCGACGCCCCATGCACCTGCGGCGCGCAGCGCAGCGAGTACGCGTCCTGCACCTTGTCGCACCAGCGGTGCGACTCGATGATCGCCGAGCCGTCGAGCAGCCGCAGCACGTTGCGTGCCGACGCCCCCTGGCCGCGCAGCGGCCGCAGGGCGTGCACCTGCGGCAGGAACGAGTTCCGCGAGCCCTGCAGCGCCTCCAGCGAGAGCGCGCAGGCGCAGTCGGCGGCGCGCGCCAGCCGTCGGGCACGAACGAGCGCGAGCGCTGCCTGCGCCGCCATGAACTGCGTGCCGTTGATCAGCGACAGCCCCTCCTTCGCGACGAGCCGCACCGGCTCGAGGCCGACGCGCGCGAGCGCGTCGGCGCCGTCGAGCAGCTCGCCGTCGAGGAAGGCGCGCCCCTCCCCGACGAGCGGCAGCGCCAGGTGCGCGAGCGGCGCGAGGTCGCCCGAGGCCCCAACCGACCCGCGCGACGGGACGAACGGCAGCACGCCGCGGTTGAGGCACTCCAGGAGCAGCTCGACCGTCTCGACCCGCGCGCCGGAGTTGCCCTTCGCGAGCGCGTTTGCGCGCAGCAGCATCGCGGCGCGCACGACCGCGTCCGGGTACGGATCGCCGACGCCACACGCGTGCGAGCGGAGGAGCCGGAGCTGCAGCTCCTCGGTCAGCTCCTCGGGGATCGTCTTCGAGACGAACCGGCCGAAGCCGGTGTTGACGCCGTAGGTGTGCTCGTGCGAGCCGTGCGCCGCCTGCTCGACGACCGCCCGGGCCGCACGCATCCGCTCCCGTGCGTCCCCGGAAAGCGGCGCCGCCGGCGCACCGTCCACCGCCACCGTCCAGACGTCCTCGAGGGTGAGGTCGTCGCCGGTCAGCGAGCGCGTCGCGGTCACGTGTCCAGTGTAGGCGCGGCGGTGCCGGACACCGTGGGCCGTCCTCGTGCCGGTCGCCGTCGCGCGGCCGGAGGGCTCAGCTGTCCAGCAGTCGCAGCTCGACGACCCGCGACGGGTCGAATCCCTCGATCCTGAGCGCGGCGCCCGCGGCGCTCACCGCCGCCCCGGCGGGCATCAGCCCCACGAGCTCCGAGCCGATCACCTCCGAACCGCGTGCCTCCGCCTCCTGCTCGATCCGCGCGACGATGTCCTGCAGCGCCGCGGCCTCCCAGTCCTCGACGTTCATCGACACCTGGACGAGCCCCGCCGCCGGCAGGTCGAGGCCGAGCGCGCGGACGCCGGGGAAGCCGCCGCCCTTCTCCCGCACGACGGCCGCGATCGCGCGCGCGGTCGCGAGATCGCCCCGCAGGTTCACGTTGAACGCGATCAGCGGCCGGCGCGCGCCGAGGATCACGCCACCCGCCGACGGGTGCAGCCGAGCCGGACCGAAGTCGGGCACGAGCTCACCGGCGTCCAGCCGGCGCTGCAGCTCCTCGGAGCCGCCGCGCCGGTAGAACGCCGGCCCGCGCTCCGGCGGCGCGTAGACGAACACCGGCAGCCCGAGCTCCTCGCCGATGCGCTCCCCCGCGCGGAGCGCGGCGGCCCGCGCCCGCTCCATGTCGTCGCCGCGGAGCGGCACGAACGGCACGACGTCGGCCGCGCCGATCCGCGGGTGCGCCCCGTCGTGCCGCCGCAGGTCGATCAGCTCCTTCGCGGCGGCGACGCCTGCGACGACCGCGTCGACGAGCTCGTCGTCCGGGGCGACGAGCGTGTAGACGCAGCGGTTGTGGTCCTCGTCCGCGTGCAGGTCGAGGATCCGTGCCTGCGCGCCGAGCGCGATCCCGATCGCGTCGATCACCGCACCGTCCCGGCCCTCGCTGAAGTTCGGCACGGACTCGAGCGGAAGCATGGCCGTACTCTAGGAACCGTGGACGCGGTCGAGGAGTACGAACGCGGCGGCGAGCACGACTCGAACGGGCGCCCGGCCGAGGCGGTGCCGCATTACGAGCGGTCACTCGCGCTGGGGCTGCCGGACGAGCTCGTGCCGAGGGCGATGCTGCAGCTCGCGAGCACGCTACGGAACCTCGGCCGCCGGGACGAGGCGCTCGCGCTCTTCGACGAGGCGATCGCGCGGTATCCCGGCGACGCGGCGCTGCCGATCTTCCGCGCCTTCCTGCTCGCCGACCTCGGACGCGAGCGCGAGGCCCTCGTCTCGGTGATCGACCTCGCTCGGACTCGCATCGACGCGCCGGAGATCCGTCGGTACGCCCGCTCGCTGAACGGGTACACGCGAGACCTCGAGTGAAGGAGTACTACGACCGCCGCGCGCCCGAGTACGACGAGTGGTGGCATACGGCTGCACGCACGCGGCCGGGGTGGCGTGATGAGCTGGAGACGGTCGCGGCGCTCCTCGCTGCGCTGCCGCCGGTACGGACGCTCGACGTCGCCTGCGGCACCGGCTACCTCACGCGCCACCTGCCGGGCGAGGTGGTCGGCCTCGACCAGAGCGCCGGCATGCTCGTCGAGGCGCGCCGGCGGGTGCCGACGGCGGCGTTCGTCCAGGGCGACGCTCTCGATCTGCCGTTCGGCGACGGCGCGTTCGACCGTCTCTTCACGTCCTACTTCTACTGCCACCTCGAGGAGGACGACGCGCACCGCTTCCGCGAGGAGGCGCGTCGGGTCGCGGGCGAGCTGATCGTGATGGGGAGCCGGCACCAGCAAGGCGAGCTGACAGAGCGATGGGAGGACCGCACGCTCTCCGACGGCACGAGCTGGCCGGTCTTCAAGCGTGTCTTCGACCCCGCCGCGCTCGCGGCCGAGCTCGGTGGGACGGTGCTGCACGCCGGCCGCTGGTTCGTCCTCGTCCGCGCGTGAAGCGATACCGCTCACTCGACTCGCTGAAGCGGGACCAGGCCGGCTGCCGCCTCTGTGTGGAGGCCGGCCACTACCTCGGCTCGCTGCCGGTGATCGCGCCGTACGGGGGGCAGCAGGCATACCTGTTCGGCCAGGCGCCGGGCATCGTCGAGGGCGACGAGCGGCGCCCGTGGCGCGGCCGCGCCGGCAAGACCCTGCGGCGCTGGCTCGACCTGGACGAGGACGCCTTCTACGCGACGTTCTACTGCGCGTCCGTCACGCGCTGCTACCCCGGGCGGGCTCCCTCCGGCCGCGGCGACCGCACCCCCACGCCCGAGGAGCAGCGCCTCTGCGAGCGCTGGCGTGACGCCGAGCTGCGGCTGCTCCGGCCGCGCCTCGTCGTCACTGTCGGGGGTCTCGCGGCACGGAGGCTCCTCGGCCTGCGGAGCGTGACCGAATGCGTGGGCTCGCGCTACGAGCTCGATGGTGCGGTGGCGATCCCGCTGCCGCACCCGTCCGGCGCGTCGGGCTGGCTCAACCTGCCCGAGAACCGCCGGCGCGTCGCGCAGGCCGCGGCGCTCGTGCGAGCCGAGGTCGCGCGGCTACCCTCAACGGGTGCCTGAGACTCCGCGCTACCGCACCACGTTCGTCCGGCTGCTCGGGTTCCTCAGGCCCTACACGTGGTCGATGGTGGTTTCCGTCGTGCTCGCCGTCGCGTCGCAGGCGGCCGGGCTCGCGGCGACCTTCCTCACGGGCTCCGTCGCGGCGGCGCTCGTCCACCGCGAGCGAGACCGGCTGCCGTGGCTCGTCTCGTTCGTGGTCGCGCTCGGGCTCGCGCGCGCCCTCGCGATGGCGGGGCGCCGCTTCATCGCCGGCAGGCAGGCCCTGGGCGTCGAGCTCGACATCCGGACCGCGGTCTACGCGAAGCTCGTCCGCCTCTCGTTCGGGTTCTACGACCGGCACCAGACGGGGCAGCTGATGAGCCGTGCGACCGTCGATCTGCAGAGCGTCCGCTTCTTCCTCGGCTACGGCCTCATCTTCTTCTTCCAGTACGTCTTCACGATCGTCGGCGTCGCGATCGTCGTCTTCGTCATCTCGTGGCAGCTGGCGCTGATCACGATGGCGATCGCGCCGGTGCTCGTCGCCGTCGCCTACCGCTACAGCCACGTGTCGCATCCGCTGCTGCGCGACGTGCAGCAGAAGATGGCCGACGTTGCGACGGTCGCCGAGGAGAACATCGTCGGCGTACACGTCGTCAAGTCGTTCGCCCAGGAGGCAGCCGAGCAGGAGAAGTTCGAGCGCCGCTCCGAGGACGTGTTCGCGCTGTCGGTCCGCGCGAACCGCCAGCGCGCGTTCTACATCCCGATCCTCAGCTTCCTGCCGCTCCTCGCGCAGGCGGCCGTGCTGCTCGTCGGCGGGCGGATGGTTGCGCACGGGTCGCTGTCGGTGGCGAGCTTCGTGCGCTTCAACCTCTACCTCGCGATGCTGATCATGCCGCTGCGCGCGCTCGGCATGTGGATCGGCCAGGCGCAGCGCGCGACCGCCTCGGGCGAGCGCATCTTCCAGGTCGTGGACGAGCCGGAGGAGATCCGCGACCGACCGGCGGCGATCGAGCTCCCACCCGGGCCGGGGCACGTCGCCTTCCGCGGCGTGAGGTTCGGCTACGACCCGGCGCGGCCGGTGCTGCACGACGTCGACCTGGAGCTCGAGGCCGGACGCGTCGTCGCCGTCGTCGGCCACACGGGCGCGGGCAAGACGACGCTCGCCGCGCTCCTGCCGCGCTTCTACGACGTGCAGGAAGGCTCCGTATCGATCGACGGCGTCGACGTCCGTGACGTCACGCTCACCTCGCTCCGGCGCGAGATCGGCGTGATCGCCCAGGACCCGTTTCTCTTCTCGGCCACCGTCCGAGAGAACATCGCGTTCGGCCGGCCCGACGCGACCGACGAGGACGTCGAGCGCGCGGCGCGACTGGCGCAGGCGCACGAGTTCATCGAGGCGCTCCCGGACGGCTACGACACCGTGATCGGGGAGCGCGGCATCACGCTCTCCGGCGGCCAGCGCCAGCGCGTGGCGATCGCGCGGGCGCTCGTCGTCGACCCGCGGATCCTGATCCTCGACGACGCGACCGCCTCGGTCGACGCCTCGACCGAGGCGAAGATCCGCGGCGGCCTGCGCGAGGCGATGCGCGGCCGGACCACGCTGATCATCGCCCACCGCCTGTCGACGATCGCGCTCGCCGACGAGGTGGTCGTGCTCGAGGACGGCCGCGTCGAGCTGCACGGCTCGCACGAGGAGGCGCGGGCGAGCGCGGTCTACCGCGAGATCCTCGAGCACGGGATGCTCGAGCGCGTCTTCTCCGAGGATGCTGCATGAGGGTTCATCAGCCCGGCTCGCACCTGATGCGCGGCAGCCGTCCGCAGGTGGACGACTGGTCGTGGGCGCAGACGCGGCGGCGGCTCTCGGCCCTCTACCGCCTCGCCCGGCCGTACAAGGGTCGCACCGCGCTCGCGATCCTCTCGCTGCTCGGCGCGACCGCCGTCGCGCTCGCGCCGCCGTACCTCGTCGGCCGCGCCGTCGACGAGGTGAGGCGCGGCGAGACGCACCTGCTCGCGTGGCTCGTCGTCGCCTTCGTCGCGGCGGGTGCGCTCGGGATCGCCTTCACGTACGCGCAGACCTACTTCACCGGCTGGACGGGCGAGCGGATGCTGGCCGACCTCAGGAACCAGCTCTTCCGCCACCTACAAAGGCTGTCGCTCGGCTTCTACGAGCGCAACCGCGCGGGCGTGATCATCAGCCGGCTGACGAACGACGTGGAGGCGCTCGACCAGCTCGTCACCGACGGCGTCACCTCGCTCGTCCAGAACACCCTCACGCTCGCCGGGACGGCCGTGATCCTCTTCGTGCTCGACTGGCGTCTCGCGCTCGCGTCGCTGACGGTGATGCCGGCGATGGCTCTCGCGACGGCGTGGTTCCGCAAGCGATCGGGCCGCGCGTACCGTGCCGTCCGCGAGACGCTCGGAGCCGTCACGGCGACGCTCGCCGAGGACATCGCGGGCATGCGCGTGCTGCAGTCGTTCACGCGCGAACGCGCCGCGCAGGAGAACTTCCGCAGGGTGAGCGACCGCTACCGGGCGTCGAACATGCAGACGGTCGTCCTCAACGGCGTCTACTTCCCGTTCGTCGACTTCCTCTCCACGGGCGCGACGGCGGTCGTGCTGGGGTACGGCGGCTGGCTCGTCTTCCACGGGCACGTGTCGATCGGAACGCTCGTGGCGTTCCTCGGCTACCTCTCGAACTTCTTCGATCCCGTGCAGCAGCTGTCGCAGCTCTACAACACGTTCCTCTCGGCGGTGGCGGCTCTCGACAAGATCAGCGACGTGATCGACGAGCAGCCGGAGGTGCGAGACGCCGCCGGTGCGGCCGAGCTCGACCGGATCGCGGGCCACGTCGTCTTCGACGACGTGCGGTTCGCGTACGGCCGCGGCCCGGAGGTGCTGCACGGGATCGAGCTCGACGTCGCCGCCGGGACGACCGTGGCGCTCGTCGGTCACACGGGCGCCGGCAAGTCGACGATCGCCAAGCTGCTCGCGCGGTTCTACGACCCGACCGACGGCTGGATCACGATCGACGGCGTCGACGTGCGGGACGTCACGCAGGACTCGCTGCGCCGGCAGCTCGGCATCGTGCCCCAGGAGGGCTTCCTCTTCGCCGGCACGGTCGCCGAGAACATCGGCTTCGGCCGCCGCGAGGCATCGCGGGCCGAGATCGAGTCCGCCGCCCGTGCGGTGGGCGCGGACGAGTTCATCGGCCGGCTCGAGGACGGCTACGAGACGCAGCTCGGCGAGCGCGGCTCCCGCCTCTCGCTCGGCCAGCGGCAGCTCGTCGCGTTCGCCCGGGCGCTGCTCGCCGACCCGCGGATCCTCATCCTCGACGAGGCGACGAGCTCCGTCGACATCGGCACGGAACGGAAGATCGAGCAGGCGCTGCGGCGGCTCCTGCACGGCCGTACGGCGTTCATCATCGCGCACCGCCTCTCGACGATCCGCGACGCCGACCTGATCGTCGTGCTGGAACACGGCCGCATCGTCGAGCAGGGGACGCACGACGAGCTGCTCGAGCGGCGCGGGCTCTACACGGCGCTCTACGGCGACTGGGCGGCTGCCTAGTTCGAGTAGCCCTTGTGCACGGGAACGGACCCGACCGCCTTGTCGTGCCAGGTCTGCCGCTGCGGGTCCCAGAGCATCCACAGGTAGCCGAGCAGGACGACGATTCCCGAGGCGATCGAGACGAGCCAGCGGGCGGCTGCCCGGCCGTATCCGATCGGCTGCCCCGGCCGGTCCCGGACGTCGACGACGCGGATGCCGAGGGCGGCGTCGCCGGGGGTCTGGCCCGTCGAGCCGTGGAAGTAGGTGAAGTACCCGAGCGAGATGAGCACCCCGATTCCCTGGCCGGTGTAGCCGAGGAACGCCCGCAGGATCCCCGTGACGATGCCGAGGAGGAGGCCGTCGATGAGCGCCGCGGCGAAGCGCCGCCAGAAGCCGGCGGGCACGCCTCCGAGCTCGCCCATCGTGTTCTCGAGCATGCGAGGCCGTATCGTTCCAGCCGTGCCGGACGACAGACCGCCGCTCGACGAGCGGACCGAGGAGCGGATCGACCATCCCGTCTCCGCCGAGGCGGAGCGGGAGACGCGGCTCACCCCCGCCGAGGCGATCCAGCAGATGCGCATCCGCGTGCCCGTGCGCGCCAACCGGAAGCTGCGCACCGTGATCGACCGCGTCAACAGGGATGCGCAGCTGAAGGGCTGGTGGCACGTGGCGAACGTGAACGCCGTCGCACGGATGGAGATCAACGACCACTCGTGGGTGCACATCCAGATCGTCACGAACATCGCCCTGAAGCTCCTGCGCCAGCTCACGAAGCACCACGTCGAGCCGAACGTCGTCGGCGACTACGGGCTGGCGCGAGACGACGCGGAGGTGATCGTGGCGCTGACGGCGCTGACTCATTGCGTCGGCATGTCCGTGCACCGGCACGGCCACGAGGACTTCAGCCTGTTCCTGGCGGAGCCCAAGCTGCGCGAGCTGCTCGACGGCATCTACGAGGAGCCGGACCTGACGGTGGTCGTCTCGGAGGTGCTGCAGGGGATCATCAGCCACCGTTCCGACGGGCAGCCGCTCACGCTCGAGGCGGGGATCCTGCGGGTGGCAGATGCGCTCGACATGGAACAGGGGCGCTCGCGGATCGCGTTCGAGCGCGGGCGCGTCGGCATCCACTCGCTCTCGGCCGCGGCGATCGAGGAGGTCGAGATCTCGGACGGCGAGGAGAAGCCGATCCGCATCTCGATCCGGATGAACAACTCCTCCGGCATCTACCAGGTCGACGGGCTCCTGAAGGCGAAGCTGCGCGGCTCCGGTCTCGAGCCGTACGTCGAGGTGATCGCGCACATCGACACCGAGGCCGAGAAGCGCCTCGTGCCGCTCTACGAGCTCGAGCTCTAGCGGGTCTCGGCGCCCCGAACGGGTGCGTTGCGCCCGCTCTGCGGAGTCGTCTCGTGCGTCTGTGACTCAGTGGTATCGCCCCACCGGGCACCGCCTGCGACGAACCTATGGATGATGGATCCAGCGAGCGACGCCGCCGTGATGGGAACACGTGCCAGACGCGTGCTGCGAGAAGCTGTAGGTGCCGTCGCGACACTTCGCCGTCGCGCCGGCGGGCACGTTCGCCGCGTGCACCGGCCGATGGACGCACCGCCCAGAGACGTTCTTGTAATAGCCCCGCTTGCAGTTCGGGAACGCGGTCGGCGCAGGTCCGCTCATCGCGCTCGCGTGCGTCGCCGACAGCCCGGTTGCGGGGCTGGCTGTTGACGCGCCGACCGGAATGCCGAAAGCGGCGACGAGGGCGGCGACGCCCGCGATGCGTTTCTTCAAGTAGACCCCTCCTCGTGAATCGACTGCGTCGCAGCCTGGGTCGGACGGCGGCCGACGTCAATAGGGCTGCAGACCCAGAACGAGATGTCGCACATCGGCGGATTCGAGACCGACGGCCGTCCCTGCGGGCCGTTGGATCACCCCGGGGAAGCGCTACGCCGCTATGGCTCCCTCGAGTTACAGCACCATCTCGCAATGCGCGGCGTCCCCGAAACGCCGTGGCCGACAGCCCTGACGCGGCGCCGTTTTCCGGCGTCCCGGGTACAATGTGCCCGCTCTGCGGGATCGTCTAATGGTAGGACGCCTGACTCTGGATCAGGTAGTCTAGGTTCGAGTCCTAGTCCCGCAGCCTTCGAAAAGCCCCGCAAACGCGGGGCTTTTGTTTTCAACACTGCATACGGAGCGCGAGGCTACTGCCGCCGCGCGATCGCCCGGGCGAGCTCGCGCTTCGACATGCGCGAGCGGCCCTCGACGCCGAGGCGCTTCGCACGGTCGTACAGCTCCTCTTTCGTGTTGCCCTCGTAGTCGACGCCGCCGAAGGTCTCGCCCTTACCCTGCCGCTTCTCGCGCGTCGACCGCTTCGAGCGAGGGTCCGAGGGGCCCGGTTCGTCCTTCCGCTCCCAATGGTCGCCGACCTTCTCGAAATCGTGCTTGAGCGACGCGTAGGCGGTTCGGTGTGCGCGCTCGCCCTCGCCGTACTGGCGGACGGCGCTGTCGTGTGTCTTCGCGAACTGACGCTGCGCCTTCGCCGGCGAGCGCTTGAGCGTGTCCGGCAGCTCGGACTTCCGCACCGTCCCGCTCTTCGTCGTCATCGGCATCGCTTCGACCTCCTCTTGTTCGCTCACGCGGCGTGTTGCCTCGCCCGCGCTTCCCAAACGACGTCTTGCCGAAGTTGTGAAGAACCCTTCACACATCTGACCTGCGCGACGTGATTGGCTCCGTTGCGGCCCGTCGGTCGGCCCTCTCCCGGACCGTGGGCCCTGGACGTCCGCTTGGGGCTGCCGCTCTCTTCGACCCCTAGGGCGCGGCAGCCCCACCTCTCAACCCGCGACGAACCCGACGATGGGCCGCGGGCCCGTCGCCGCTCAAGCATGTGCACGAGACGACCGATGCGGGAGGTGGGGCGCGGTTGCAGGGAGGGGAGAGATTCGCCCGCAGGCCGCGCCCCGCACTCAATTTCCTGGTCTTTCCCGCCGTTCCTACGTGCCGTACGATCGAACGACGCGCACGTCGATTTCAAGGGGAGAGAGGTAGCAGCGAACATGGCGGTTGCGGCAGCGACCGGCCACGATCTTCACGACGCGGAGGTCGTCGGCCACGCCGACCCGTCGCTCACCGAGGCCGGGGCCGCACAACCCGAGGACGCCGGTCACCCGAACGCGCCGGCCGTGACCGCCGCGCGGACGCCGTCCCACCACGTCCTCGTCCTGGGCGTGATCACGCTCGCGCAGCTCGCGTGGCTCGCCACGCTCGCCTACGGCCTGCTGCGGATCCTGACCTAGCGGAGTGCTAGACGGGCTCGACGGCGAGCTCGGGCGGGATCGGCCGCATGTTCAGGAGCGACGTCCTGCGGAGCCGGCGGAGCTGGTCGGCCGTCTCGACGCTCGCGACGACGGCGACGACGTGCGGCTTCTGCGCCGCGTCGCTCGAGACGTGCCCGCGGACGAGCCCGCCCGCGACCACGGCCGCTGCGAGCACGGCGGCGACGGCGGCACCCGCGAGCACGCGGTGGGGCGACCGGCGCGCCGGCAGCGTGACCGGCACAGCCGGCGCGAGCGGCTCGGCGCGCAGCTGTACGGTCGCGGCGGCGAAACCGCCGGCGACCTCGCGGCACGCGGCGCAGTGTGCGAGGTGGGCGTCGAGGAGCGCGCCCTCCAGCTCTGAGAGCTCGCCGTCCAGGCGGAGCGAGGCCCAGAAACGGGCGCGCGCGCACAGCTGACCTGTCACGTCCATCTCCTTCTCGGACGTCCCGATCTGCGAATAGTTAGCCGGGTTATCGGTTACCGCGCAAGAGCCGCGGAAACCCCGAGGGTTCGACCGGCGGCGTCGACTGCGCGCACAGCCACGTAGCGGCGACGGGCCCGCAGGTCGATCGCCGTCTCGAGGCCCGCCCAGGCGGCCGAGGAGACGCGCGTCAGGTGCCGCCGGTCGACGCCGGAGAGGACCTCCCACCGGGCGATCCCCGTCTTGCCGTTCCAGCTCGCCCAGACGCGGTCGCCCGACGCGGCGATCGCGGGACGGCCGCCGGGGTCGCCGTGCCACGGCAGCCGGTAGCCGCGGTAGGTGTCGCCGAACGGCAGCCGGAGCTCGAAGCGCACGCCGCCGTCCTGCGTGAACTCCGTCACCTTGGGCACGCCGCCCCAGCCGACGAGCGCGCCGCCGTCGGGAAGCAGCTGGAGGTTGCCCTCGAAGGGCGACGAGATCTTCTGCGGGTGCACGAACGACTCGACGATCTTCGCGCGCCTCGCCGCTTCGTCCAGGCGCAGGACGATCGGCCGCGAGTACGGCTCGACCTTCGGGATCGCGCCGTTGTCGAACAGGCTCAGCGTCCCGTCGGGCTGCAGGCGCGCGTTGTGCTGGAAGCGGAACTTCACCGCCGCCGGCGGACCGAAGTCGCTCGCGCGGCCGCCGAGCCGCCAGACGACGTGCCCGTCGCGCGCGATCCGGTAGATCGCGCTCGTGTTGCGGCCCGAGACGAGGACGTCGCCGCCCGGCGCGTCCGCGACCGAGTTCACGTGGAAGTAGTCGAACGGCCGCTCCTTCGACGCGTGCCGTGCCGGCTCGTTGCCGGCCTGCAGCGACTCGGCGAGCGGGACGTGCGCCAGGCTGTGCCACTCGAAGACGAGCCTGCCTGTCGCCACGTCGAGCTCCTGCACGATGCTGTCGTACACCCAGCCGTGGTCCGGCCCGCCGACCGAGGTGAGGTCGGCCGGCACCGCGTGGTAGACCGAGATGAACGCCGTGCCGCGCGGCGTCAGCTGGAACTCGTGCAGGTCGCCGGCGAGCCCGTGCGCGGCACGCAGCGTCCTCACGTGGCGGTACGCGGCGTCGTAGATCTCGTACTCGCCCTGCCCCACCCCCGCGTGGCTGATCGTCCCCTGCCACCAGGTGAGGACCGGCCGGCCGCGGTAGGTCTGCACGCGGAAGTCGGTCGCCTCGAGCCCGTGCGGGACCTGGTGGTACCAGACGATCCGCCCCCGGTCGTCGGCGATCACCGGGCCGCCCGGGGCGTCCTTGCCGCCCTTCTCGGCGAGGAAGAGGTAGCCCGCGGCGGTCCCGTCGGCCGGGTGGGTGACGGCGAGCGCGGGCGGCGAGAGGCCTGCCGCCGTCCGCGGTCCGTCCCCACCGATGCCGACGAAGGCCGCCCGCTGTCCGCCGCACGCGGTGAGGACGAGGGCCACGGCGGGCAGGACGAGGCGGCGCACGAGCCGGGGATCCTAGAGCGCCCGCCACGGCCGCGTCCTCCAGACGAGTTGGCGCGCGTCGCCTGCGTCTCTATGCTCTGCGGGATTCCCCTGACCCCCCAGACAGGAGGACGAGTGAAGAAGCGCATCTACGCGGGCGCCGGAGCGTCCGCGCTGATCGCGGTCGTCGCGCTCGCAATGCTGACGAGCGGTGCCGTCGCACGGAACAGTGCGACTCCGCTCCCGGCGTCGTCGTGCTCGGCGATCCAGAACGGCAGCGGTCAGTACCTGATCGCGTCCGACCTGCCGCTGCAGGGCTCAGGCCGGACACAGACCTCGCAGATGACCCGTGCGATCAAGTTCGTGCTCAACCAGCACGGGTGGAAGGCGGGCAAGTACTCGCTCGCCTACCAGAGCTGCGACGACTCGACGGCCCAGGCCGGCAAGTGGGACTCGGGCAAGTGCTCGGCGAACGCGAACGCCTACGCGCAGAACTCCAGCGTCATCGGCGTGATCGGCACCTTCAACTCCGGGTGCGCCGAGATCATCGTCCCGGTCCTCAACCGTGCTCCGAACGGCCCGCTCGCGATGGTCAGCCCGGCGAACACGTACGTCGGCCTGACGCACGGCGGCCCGGGCACGGCGGCCGGAGAGCCGGGCAAGTACTACCCGACCGGGAAGCGCAACTACGCCCGCGTCGTGGCGGCGGACGACTACCAGGGCGCGGCCGACGCGCTCCTCGCGAAGTCGCTCGGCGTCAAGAAGGTGTTCATCCTGAACGACAAGGAGGCCTACGGCCTCGGCGTCGCGACCAACTTCAGGAACGCGGCGACGAAGCTCGGCATCAAGATCGCCGGCTTCACCGCGTGGGACGGCAAGGCGTCCTCGTACGAGGCGCTCGCGGTCAAGATCAAGGCGTCGGGGGCGCAGGGCGTGTTCCTCGGCGGCCTGATCTGCGAGAACGGCGGCAAGCTGATCAAGGACATCCGCGCGGGCGCTCCGTCCGTGAGAATCATGGCCCCTGACGGCTTCACCCCGGTCTCGGCCGTCGTCCAGGAGGCGGGTAACGCCTCCGAGAAGATGACGGTGTCCGTCGCCGGCCTGCCCAACTCGGCGCTGAAGGGTGCCGGCCAGAAGTTCGTCAAGAACTTCACCAAGGCCGACAAGCGTCCGCCGGATCCCTATTCGGTGTACGCGGCCCAGGCCGCCGAGGTGCTGGTCGCAGCGATCGCGAAGTCGAACGGCACGCGCGCCGACGTCGCGAAGCAGCTGTTCAAGGTCAACATCCAGAGCATCCTCGGCAAGGTCTCGTTCAACGCGAACGGCGACGTGACCGCGAACCCGGTCACCATCTACCAGGTGAAGGGTGGCAAGTCGACGACCTACAAGGTCATCGTGCCGCCGAAGTCGCTCGTGAAGATCGCGTAGGCCGGGACCCCACACGAGAACGTTCGCACGAGGGGAGGGCGCGAGCCCTCCCCTCTTTATTCTTCGGCGATGGCGTCGCTGGCCGCGGTCCCCGACCTCGAACGCGAGCTCGACGCGCTCTACGCGCTGCCGCTCGGCGAGTTCACGAAGGCGCGCAACGATCTCGCCGCGCGCCTGAAGCGCGCCCACCAGGCCGAGGCGGCGGAGGCGGTGCGCGCGCTCCGGAAGCCGACCGCCGTCGCCGGGACGGCGAACAGACTTGCGCGCGCCCGCGCGGCCGACGTGCGTGCGCTCCTCGAGGCGGGCGAGCGCCTGCGCGATGCGCAGCAGCGGGCGCTCGCCGGCACCGCGCGAGCCCACGAGGTGCAGGACGCGGCGACCGCCGAGCGCGAGGCGGTGCGGCGGCTGCTCGCGGCCGCCGAGCAGGTGGGCGAGCCGCGCCCGACGGTGGCGTTCCTCGACCGGCTGTCGCGGACGCTGCGCGCGGCGGCCGTCGACCCGGCTGCCCGGACGCTGCTCGCGCGTGGACGGCTGACGAGCGAGGTCGAGAGCGTCGGCTTCGGGCCGCTGGAGCCGGTGCCGCCGCCGCGCCGCACCGACGAGGACGAGCGGGCGGAGCGCGAGCGCCTGACCGCGCTGCGGGCGGAGGCACGCCGCCTGGCGAAGGAGGCCCGGTCTGCGGAGCAGGCGGCCGGCGAGGCGGCGCGCGAGGCGACGCGGCTCGCGGCCGACGCGGCGGCGGCGCGCGAGGCGGCGGAGCGTGCCGCGACCGCCGTCGCCGAGGCCGAGGAGGCGCGGCGGAGGCATGCCTGATTCGAGGGATCGTGGAAGGAGATCAAGACGCGGCGTCGACGTGCCGATGACGTCCACGTGCTGAAGCGCGCGCTCCTCGCGTCCGTCGCCGTCGCGCTCGCCGCGGCGGCCTGCGCCGGCGTCGCCGGCGCCCAGGGCGACCCCCGGGTCGCGGCCCTCCAGGTGACGCTGCACGAGCAGGGCCTCTACGACGGCACGATCGACGGGGTCCTCGGCGCCGGCACCTCCGCCGCGCTTCGCTCGCTGCAGGGCGTCGTCGTGCAGAAGCGCCTCGGCTCGCGCGTCCTCGCCGAAGGCGCCGTCGGCTCGGACGTCGCCGAGCTGCAGTTCGAGCTCGCCTGGCACGGCTTCCCCTCCGGCGTGTTCGACGGCAGGTTCGGGGCGCACCTCACCGGCGCAGTCATGCGCTTCCAGCGCTTCGCCGGCCTCACCGCCGACGGCGTGGTCGGGCCCGGCACCGTCGCCGCCCTCGCGCGGCCGCTCGCGGTCTCCGTGCCGCGGCTCGCGTGGCCGCTCCGGGCGCCGGTCGGCGATCCCTACGGGCCGCGGGGCGACCGCTTTCACGCGGGCATCGACCTGACGGCGGCCGCCGGAGCGCCGGTCGCCGCAGCCGCGACGGGCCGCGTCACGTGGGCCGGTGTACGCACCGGCTGGGGCCTCTGCGTCGTCGTCGCGCACGGGAACGGCGTCCGGACGCTCTACGCGCACCTCGCCACGACCGCCGTGCGCGTCGGCGAGCGCGTCGGCACCGGCGCCCGCCTCGGCTCCGTCGGCTCGACCGGCGACGCAACCGGACCGCACCTGCACTTCGAGGTGCGGATCCGCGGCGCCGCCGTCGACCCCCTGCTCGCGCTCTCCTAGGAGCGATTACGTGTGGTGGGCCGCGCCGGCCGCGGTGCCGCAGGACCGCGGGACGGCGCGACCCACCTACGCAGCGCCGAACTCTCGATCGGCGCAGGCCGGGCAGTAGAACGCGATCGCCGGCGGCTCACCCAGCTCCGGGTCGTCGACCCGGTAGGCGCGCCATCCCTGCCAATACAGGCCGCTCGAGCACTTGCACTCGGCGCAGCGGACGGTCGTCACCGCCTGGATTCGGTGATCCCGGCTCGCGTTCACGTTGGCCTCGTCCCCCTCGTTCCCCACGGGCCTCAGCATCCGGCCCCCGGTGCGCCCCGACCACTGACCCTCGGATCGTTTCCCCAACCCGTTCGTCCTGGTCCGGTCGAGGGATCGGCCTGCGCCCGTCGAACTCGCCCCCGATGCGGCACCTCCTCCCGACGCGGGCCCGCCGCCGGCGGCCCTCGAAGCTCGTGGCCGGCGCGCTGCTCCTCCTCGCCGCCGGCTCCTGCGTCGCGCTCGCGCGCGCGACCGGCGGCGCCTCGTGCACCCACGGCGCCTCGTCGCTCGGTCCCGTGATCCTCCTGGACGGCAAGCTCGTCGGCGGCGACCTGACGCCGCACACCGACGTCTGCCTGCCCTAGCCGGGATCGGCGGCGGCGCGGGCGGCTGCGAGCGCGTCGCGCCGGTCCTCGAGGATCGCAAGCTCCAGCCATTCGATCACGGCGTCGCGACGGGGATACCGCTCGAGCGCGTCGAGCAGCTCGTCGCAGAGGCGCGCCGCGCGCGTGTGCTCCTCCGGGGAGACGGTCATCGTTCGACCCCTTTCGTCGACCGCCACTCGTTCTGCCCGCTCCACGGCGATCCGTGCGCAGATCGCCACACGATCGAGCCGCTGCGAGCGGGTTTCAGCTGTCCGTCAGGCGCACGAGCAGCCACATCCCGAGCAAGAACACGCACGCGATGATCCCGACGGCGCCGATCACGTGATCGAGCAAGCGACTCTCCCCCTCGATTTCCCTACCGCGCCGCAGCGCGGCCCCGCTCTCAGGATGGCGGAAAAGCGGCCGTTACGCCAGAGGCGGCGGGCCGGGCGGCCGACCGCGGCAGCCGCAGCGTCCGCCGGGCCACGCGGCGCACACCCGCCGGCGCACCGAGCTCCCGCTCGTGGTCGAGACACAGAAGGCCCATCGTCAACACCTTGCAGTCGGGCGCGGCGCATTGATGCACGATCGGCACGGCAGGCTCCTTTGGGGGAAGGACGGCCACGGGTATGCCCGCGGACGATACGCCTGAATCCCCCGGAGGGGCGCCTGACCCACCCGCCGGGGGCGCATGCTGCAGGTCAGACGGCGTGACGGGAAGGCCCATACGGGATTCGAACCCGTGTCTCGGGAGAACACTGTCCCGGCCCCCCTGCTCCGGAAACTTGAAGAGCTGAAGGCGCGCAACCCGAAGCGGTCGCGCCGTGGAGCCGGTTGAGCTCCTTCTAGAAGCGGCGCGGGAGTACGAGCTCCGCGCGGTTTCGTTGGGCGATGCCGCCGCGCTGTCGGACGAGAACGCGAAGTCTGCGTTCGGGTTCATCCTCGTGGCTATCGCGTTGCGTGAGGTTGCGCAGGCGCTGAACGAGGCCGCATGAACGCGCGGGTCGTCGGCGCTGGCTGGCATGACGTGTATCTGCGGTGGGATATCTCGACGCCGCACGCGGTCGTTGCTCGGCTCGACGCGCTGCCGGGTCAGGGGAGCATGAACCAGCCGGGGAAGAAGCTGTTCGCGGAGCGGGATCGTTTCGGGAAGTGGAGGCATCTGCTCGGTCCAAATCACGCGCTTCTGGCGTACGTGGTCGACTCGCCTACGTACGGCTTGATTCGCCGGCTGGAGCTCCAAGGGCACTTCGGGGGTCAAGGCGAGGAAGACCTCTGTCCCCCGGGTGAGTTCCCTGAGCAGTGGGAGCGAGCCGAGACGTTCATGGCCATGGCGGGTGTCCTGCCTCCCGAGGATCCCGTCTGTGTGCGCGTCGATCCTGCGGTTGACGTGGTCTATGAGGATCCGCTCGACGGCCAGCGCGTGCTCGAAGCGCTGCGGTATGCGCGATGGCCATTCGGGTGGTACGCCGAGTACGCGGGTCCTCCACCCCACACGACCGTCGCGATCAAGAAGGGCACGCGGATCGTCGCGCGGGCGTACTGTCGCAACACGAAGGTCCGGAACGGTGAGCCGCGCTGGGGCAAGCTGCGGTTCGAGCGCGAGCAGCGATTCGAATGGAAGGATCAGCGTCCGGTCGCGGAGCTCGAGCACCTGATCGTGGCCGAGGTGATCTGGAGCTCTGTGTTCGGCAGCGAGCGAGCAGTTGGCAAGGTGACGAGGATCGAGCGGGAGGTTCAGACGTTGAAGCTCATTGAGCGCGTGCAGCTGGGCGATATGACGGTCAGGGAGTTCGAGCAGTTGACGGGATTCCTCGACGCGGAGCGGCTGGGCGTGGTGGATCGCGTCTACAACCCCGAGACCGCGCGTAGGCGTCGGAAGCTCGCACGCGAGCTCGGCGTCTCGGTCAGTGACGCCGAGCTAGAGCCGCTGGACGTGTCACTCGACGAGCTCCTGGCGGTTCCACGCTCGGCCTGGGACAGCTGAGCCGGGGGCCACGGCGGCGGCGCCCACGCCGCGAGGCGTAGGCGCCGCCGGCGGGGCCCCGGCTAGGTATCGGGTCGTGCTGCATCGCCCAGTAAGTGCCGCACTTCACTCGCATGGGACGCGGGGGCTGGAAGGGTTGAGTAGCGAGACGCAACGGCGGTTCCATGGCCGCCGTCGGCTCGACCAGGCGTCAGCGATGCCGACCGTGCCGGATCAGGTTAACGTCCACTGCGAGTGCGACCGCTGACTGTGAACCTCGCGGTGATCGCGGCGGTGGCGGGCACAGTCGCGGTTGTCGCACACGCTCACGGTCTTGCGACTCACGAGGTCGCGAAATGGACACTTGGCGGGGCAGCTCTCGGGGCCTTGGCGGTCGTCCTCGTAGCGCTTGAAGAGCGGATGGCTCCGGAGGAAACGGACCAGACCCGCGAAGCGGGGTCAAGAGGCTCGGTCATCACGGCCGTGGGGACGCTGCTGGTCTGGCTTGTGTACGGGATTGTTGTCCGTGACGGGAGCGCCATCGCGGGCGGCGTCCTGGGGTTGGTCGTGGTCGCAGTCGTCGTTGCGGTTCGTCGACGCCGACACCAGTGAGTAGCAACCTCCCTCGCATAACAGCGGGCCGGTAATCGAGATCCTCGTGCGGCTACCAGGGGTCTTGTAACACCCCTGGTAGCGAACAGAAGTGCGGGGCCTAGGCCCGTTCAGTAGGACACGCGACACTCGCGTGGGCAATGTTCCCGAATGACGCCATAGGCGGCGCTAGCAGAGGCCGCGACCGAGGCCTACGATTCGGGCGCCATGACGATCCCAAGATGGGTGCGCTTGCTCATGCTGGCTACCGCAGCGATCCCCGTTGGGCTGATCGTGGTGGAGGTGCTCAAGTTCGGGGCATTCCCGCTGATCTTCGCGATCGTCTTGGGGGCGCTGGTGTTCTTGTCGGGACGGCGTCGTGGACGGCGGATCGTCGAGCGCGACGAGCAGCGGTGGGCTGCATGGGAGGCGCGGAACCGGCGGGGTAGGCGGCCGCGGTAGATCTCGACTGTGCCAGTGTTCCGGAATGACGCCTGAGCGGAGGAGCGCTGTCCCAAGGTGTCCTCAACCGCCCGGATACGCCGCCCAGATGATGACGACGAACATCGCGGCGAGGGCGACCAGACACAGAAGGATGGCGACGGTCGCGACAGTCCACGACTGCCGCTTGATGCGCCCGACCTCTCCCTGGCCGGACCTCGGCCACATGGCAGCGGCGAGGCCGGCGGGCGCGAATACCGCTGCGGCGTAGAGGCAGAGCGTTACGGGATCGACCATGCCTCTAGACCATCGGCATAAGCATCCACAAAGGCAAGGTCGTTCTCGATGAACGGGGGTGCCAAGGCGGTGGGTGGCGCCTGGCTTGAGCGAGCGTCTGTTCTGACGCCTGGGCAGGGTGAGCGTGGAAACCGTCCGGGGAAGCGGGAAGCGCCGAGGGCGTAGCCCGAGGGCGGGGGTCTGCGCTTCCCGCGCGGGGGCCCGGGCGGTTTCCACGCTCGGATCGCCAGGCCTGTCGGAGTCTGGTGCTGCTCGTTGGTGTGGGGCGTGCGCGGTGGCGGCTGGCGCGGGGGCCAGCCCCGGAGGGGCGGCCGCCGCTCGGCCGCGCCGCGCTGGTCTTTCTTCACTTGTATCTGCAACGAAACTCGGAGGGCGGCCATGGAGGTGACGCGCCGGGTTCTGGGCGCGCCGCGGCTGACCGTAGGGGTGCGAGCGCTGGGTGCGCGCCGCATCGCCCAGTAAATGCCGGGTGTAGACGTCGCGGAGTGAGCTGCGGCTCGCCGTGAGGGGCGCCGTCCGCCGGGGGCTGTAGCGTTCCGACACGCCGCCCAACGCATTGGGACCTGGGCTGCCTGCAACGGTGAGACGGCGGCGAGACCCCTAGCCGGGGCGCGAAGGAGGACCTGCTACCCGCCCAGGGGGCCTTCGAGTCAAGCGTCATTTGGACTCGGAGGTGGTCGTGGCTGTGCAGGCTCGCTGGACGTTCTCGTTGTATCCGGACGCCGCGGAGGGTGGCGGCTGTCTTGTCAGGGCGCGTGTCGCGGATGGAGGGCGCGCGGGTCCCGCTGATCCGGCGCGGGCGCAAGAGGAGGCGGGGCGGCGGGCGCGGGCGAAGGTGCGGCGCTACTGCGCTGCCAATCGGCTGAACCGGTTCGGGACGTTGACCTATGCCGAGAGCTGCCGTGATCCGCGGCAGTTGCGCGGCGATGTGGCGGGGTTCTTCCGCGGGCTGCGTCGCGAGCTGGGCGGCGCGCCTCTGCCGTATGCGTGGACATCGGAGTGGCATCCGGGCGGCCACGGGCTGCATGTCCATTTCGCGGTCGCTCGCTTCGTACCGCAGCGGCTGATCCGGGACGTGTGGGGTCGCGGGATCGTGCACATCAAGCTGATCGGCGACCTGCCGCAAGGCTCGGGGGCGCTCGACGAGGCGCGGGTCGCTGCAACGTACCTCGCGAAGTACGCGAGCAAGAGCCTCGACGATGATCGGCGCGCTGCCGGCCTGCACCGCTACGAAGTGGCGCAGGGATTCCAGCCGGCGAAGGTCGAGTGTCACGGCGTAACCGCTGAGGATGTGATCGAGCGGGCGTCGCGGCAGATGGGGTCGCTGCCGGATCGCGTCTGGCTTTCCGCGCGGGCTGAGGGTTGGAGGGGGCCGCATGCCTGCTGGGCGCAGTGGCGCTAACGACCTGCAGGCCCGCGCGCAGGCGTGGGTCGAACGCACCTGCCTCGATCAGGGCGTGCCGGTGAAGCTGTCGGATCCGCTCGCGTTGGAGAAGGTCGCGGAGCTGCTTTCTCAGGGACGCCAGCGGGGCGTCAGGCGTGACTCGTCGAAGCGGTTGTAGCCGCGGCGGCCGGGGCCGACCACAACCGAGTCGAGCACCGCGGCGACGATCGCGTGCTGCTGGTTGAGATCGAGCGAATCCCACTCCGCCCGCAGCCCTTCGCCCTTGCCGACGTACTGGTCGAGCACGCTGGAGCGGGAGACCTTGCCGAGCTGCTTGCGGGCGTTCGTGAGGCGTTCCTCGATCGGCTTCCGGGCCGCGCGCAGCTCGTCCATCGTCAGCTCACGGTTGCCGTAGGCGGTCGCGAGCTCGACGAGCTGCTCCTGGGCCTGCTCCATCTCCGCCAGCCAGCGTTGGGCATCGGGCGCTTTGCGCTGCCGCCGCTCGAGCGTCCGCTGCAGCGCGGCCGAGTCGAGCCGGATCAGGACAGCCTCGGCCACGAAGGCCTCGACCTCGTCGGCGTTGATGTAGGTCTTGCCGCAGCCCGAGAAGCCGTGACCCTTGGCGCAGGCATAGCGGCGCTTGCCGGTGTCCCGCGGACGCGCAACCAGCCGCTCCCCGCAATGGCTGCAGACGAGCAGGCCGCCGAGCAGGTAGCGCCTGCCGCTCTTGTTCGTCCGCCGTTCCGGGTTGGCGAGCAGCGACCGGATCTTCGCGCCGTCGGCCTCGCTGATGATCGCGGGCCACACCGCCTTCGCGACGATCTCGCCGTTGTGCACGCGCTGGCCGCTGATGCGCGGCGAGGCGAGCATCCGCCGAAGGCTCTGCGGCGACCAGGCGCCGCCGCTCGCCGACGTGACGCCGCGCTCGTTCAGATCACGCACGATCGACCGCACCGGCTCACCCGCCAACAGCCGCTTCGCGCACTCACGCACGATCACCGCCTCAGAAGCCCGCACGGTGACCTTGTCGGCTTCGTAGCCGTACGGCCTGCTGCCGCCACCGGAGACGCGGCCGTTGACTGCGATCTCTTCGTGCTTTCGGCGGATCCGCTCGCTCTTGTGATCGCTCTCGTAGCGCGCCAACCCCCCGAGCATACGAGCCGTCAACCGTCCGATGTGCGAGCTGAGGTCGACCTCACCCGTCACGCAGCCCAGCTCGACCCGCAGCTCGTCGCAGAGATCGATGAACGCCTCCAGCTCGCGCGGATGCCGGGTGAGCCGGTCGATGTGCCAGGCGAGCACCGCACCGATCCGACGGGAGCGGAGATCCTCAAGCATCCGCTCAAACTGCGGCCGCGGCTTCCCGCTCCAGGCGCTGATGTCGTCGTCGACGTACACCTCGTCCACGACGTAGCCACACCGCTCCGCATAGCGGCGGCAATCCTCGATCTGCCGTGTGACCCCGAGCTGGTCGCCCTCCCGGTCAGACGAAATCCGCGCATAGATCGCAGCCCGAACAGCCGAAGCACGAACAGCGACAGCCACTCAGGGAACATACACGAACACTCGCATGGGCCAGCATCCTCTCGCCTGAGGCTTCCTGGATTACCTGTCACGGCTTGACAGGTCTATTCGCTCCTGACATTCTCAGTCAGGTGACAGAGGAAGTCAGGAAGCCCGACCGTCGCAAGGACTCTCTGCTTGCCCACTGCATTTTCAGGGCGGTGGTTGCGGAGCATCCTGACCCGGAGAGTGCGCGGCGGTCGATGCAGGCGAAGAGTGGCGAGAAGCTCTCGCAGTGGTCGATGCTGAAGGCCGTGGTTCGGGTGACTCCGAAAGCTTCGCGGGTCGCGACGTTCGTTGTCTGCTGGGCGATTGCGATGCGGGCGGAAGGCGTTGACTCCTACTCGATCACTGAGTACCAGCGGTACTGGTCGGAGAGCGAGCGCCAGGCTTACCGGGTTCAAAACGAGTTCCGCGAGCTCTGGCCCGAGTTTGAGACTCCGAACGAGCTCGCTCGACAGATCATCCGCTACTCGGAGTCGAAGCTCGATGCATCTGACGTCGCAAAGCTGCCGACGAGTCTGACGGTGTTGGCATGAAGATCGGGCGGGCCATTGACCTTTGGCTTGGTGAGCTCTCAAGGGCGGGTCGGCAGGACGGGACGCTCGACTCGTATCGCCGGCATTTGAACAAGCTGGTCGACCACCTGGAGCGGACGAGGCCGGACGTCGATGTGCGCGAGGTCACGACGAACGACTGTCGCGCCTTCCTGGATAACTGGCGGGGTCGCGCAGCGTCGACCGTGTGCACGGTTCATAGCGCCGTGAACGGGCTGTTCGAATGGCTCTTTCTCGAAGGTGAGGTCGACGTCAACCCGATGGCGCGGATCAAGCGTCCGCGGCGTCCGAGGCCCGGCGAGGCAGACGTCGTCATCGTGACCTCCGACGACGTCGGGCGGATGTTCACGGCGTGCCAGACCTGGCAGGAGTTCCTCTGCCTTTCGGTACTGGCATACGTGGGGGCCCGTCGGAGCGCCGCTAGTCGGCTGCGCTGGCGCGACGTCGATCTATCGTTTGGGGCCGTCCGGCTGCATGAGAAGGGCGGCAAAGTCGTCGACGTGACGATCCCGGATGAGCTCGCACACATCCTCCACGAGGCCTGCGAGTCCGGAGACGTGCCCTGTGGCCCGGATGACTACGTGATCCCGAATCGGCGTCCAGCGAGCGTCAGACGCGCTGAGCGGTCGAACAAGGTCGTATGGGAGACCGTCGTCAAAGTCGCACGCCGTGCGCGCGTCAGAGCCACGGTGCACGCGCTGCGGCGGGCCTTCGCGGTCGCCTTCCTGACAAGCAACCCGGGGGCCATAGAGGCGCTGAAAGAGCTTCTTAATCACTCCCGGATCGACACGACTCAGGTCTACCTCAAAGCGCTGAATCGCTCTCAGTTGATGGAGCCCGTCCGGGGTCTCTCCTGGACGAGCTCCACCGAGTTTCCGCCGCAAGCGCCAGAAGTGGCGCGAATGCAGGGAAAGGCCCATACGGGATTCGAACCCGTGCCGCCGCCGTGAGAGGGCGGTGTCCTAGGCCACTAGACGAATGGGCCCCGTGACGGGCGGCAGTGTAGCGAAACCGCCGTTCGGGTACCCGCCGGGCATGTTCGGACGCTGGCGGCGCAAGGAGCAGCATCGCGCGGACAAGCAGCAGGGCGACCCGCAGGCGCTGGAACGCGAGGGCGACCCGCGCGGCGGGCTGCAGGACCCCGCGTACCGGCAGGCGTCGCCGACGGACGTCGTCGAGTCCGAGGGCGTCGCGATGAGCGGCCCGGGCGGCGCGGCGCCGGACGGGTCGAGCGCGGACGAGCGGCGCGACGCGAACCGCTGACGTTTGCCGCGCGCCGCGCTCGGCGAGATATCTATCGGGTTCCGATGCAGATGCGAAAGGGTGACCGATGAGCAAGCTGACGGCCGACTTCCTCCTCGAGCGGCTGCACGAGAACGGCGTTCGCCGGATCTACGGCTACCCGGGCGACGGCATCAACGCGATCGTCGGGGCCCTCGAGCGCCAGAAGGACGCGATCGAGTTCGTCCAGGTGCGCCACGAGGAGCAGGCCGCATTCATGGCGTGCGCGCACGCGAAGTGGACCGGCGAGGTCGGTGTCTGCCTCGCAACCTCGGGTCCGGGGGCGATCCACCTCCTGAACGGCCTCTACGACGCGAAGCTCGACCACGCGCCGGTGCTCGCGATCGTCGGTCAGCAGGCACGCTCGGCGCTCGGCGGGAACTACCAGCAGGAAGTCGACCTGCAGACGCTCTTCAAGGACGTCGCGCCGGAGTACTGCCACACGGCGACCGACCCGGCGCAGATCCGCCATCTCGTCGACCGTGCGCACCGGATCGCACTCGCGGAGCGCTCGGTCACGTGCATCATCGTCCCGAACGACCTCGCCGAGGAGCCGGCCGTGCCGGACCCGCCGCAGAAGCACGGCACCGTCCACTCCTCCCCCGGCTGGACGCCGCCTCGGGTCGTCCCGCGCCGCGAGGACCTGCAGCGGGCGGCCGAGATCCTGAACGCGGGGGAGCGGGTGGCGATCCTCGTCGGCCAGGGCGCGAAGGGTGCGACGGACGAGGTGATGCAGGCCGCCGAGAAGCTCGGCGCCGGCGTGGCGAAGGCGCTCCTCGGCCGCACCGTCCTCGACGACACCCTCCCCTACTGCACCGGCTCGATCGGGCTCCTCGGCACGAAGCCGAGCTGGACGCTGATGAACGAGTGCGACACGCTGCTGATGGTCGGCTCGTCCTTCCCCTACTCCGAGTTCCTGCCCGAGCCGGGCAGCGCACGGGGCGTGCAGATCGACATCGACGGGCGGATGCTCGGCATCCGCTACCCGATGGAGCTCGCGCTCGTCGGCGACGCGCAGGCGACGCTCGAGGAGCTGCTGCCGCTCCTCCGCCACAAGACCGACCGCGCCTGGCGGGAGCAGATCGAGTCCGAGGTGGCCGGGTGGTGGCGCCTGATGGAGGACCGCGCGCTGCAGGACGCCGACCCGATCAACCCGCAGCGCCTCTTCTGGGAGCTGAACAAGTACCTCCCGGTCGACGCGATCATCAGCTCGGACTCCGGGTCGGCCGCGAACTGGTTCGCGCGCGACCTGAAGCTCAAGCCCTCGCACCTCGCCTCGCTCTCGGGAACCCTTGCGACGATGGGGCCGGCCGTGCCCTACGCGATCGCGGCGAAGTTCGCGCACCCGAACCGGCCCGCCGTCGCGCTGGTCGGCGACGGCGCGATGCAGATGAACGGCATGGCGGAGCTGATCACCGCCGCGAAGTACTACGACCGTTGGGCCGACCCGCGCCTCGTCGTGCTCGTTCTCAACAACCGGGACCTGAACCAGGTGACGTGGGAGCAGCGGGCGATGGAGGGCGATCCGAAGAACCCGATGACGCAGCGGATCCCCGACGTGCGCTACGCCGACTTCGCGAAGATGATCGGGCTCGACGGCGTCCGCGTCGAGTCGCCCGACCGCATCGAGTCGGCGTGGGACGAGGCGTTCGCGGCCGACCGGCCGTTCGTGATCGACGCCGTCGTCGACCCCGAGGTGCCGCCGCTGCCGCCGCACATCACGCTCGAGCAGGCGAAGCACTTCCTCTCCGCGCTCAGGGGCGGCGACCCGAGTGCGCGCGCGGTGATCACCGAGTCCTTCAAGCAGAAGGTGCTCGAGTTCCTGCCGGGCCGCTAGATGGGTCAGATGGCGGTCGAGGCGCTCGACGTCTCCTGCTTCACGATCCCGACCGACGAGCCCGAGTCGGACGGGACGGCCGAGTGGGACTCGACGACGATCGTCGTCGTCGAGGCGCGCACCGGAGCGGTGCGAGGGCTCGGCTGGACGTATGCCCCGGCCGCGGCCGGCGCGATCGTCGACGACCTGCTCGCGGACGTCGTCCGCGGCCGCCCGCTCGACGATCTCGGTGCGCTCTGGCTCGACCTCGGCGCACGCCTGCGGAACGCCGGCCGCCCCGGTGTCGCCTACTGCGCCCTCTCCGCCGTCGACGTCGCCCTCTGGGATCTGAAGGCGCGCCTCCTGCGCCTGCCGCTCGCCGCGCTCCTTCCGGCCTGCCACGACCGGGTGCCCGTCTACGGGAGCGGCGGCTTCTGCACCTACACCGACGAGCGTCTGCACGAGCAGCTCGCCGGCTGGGTCGCCGACGGCATCCCGCGCGTCAAGATGAAGCTCGGCCGCGACCCCGGACGCGACGCGCACCGTCTCGAGGTGGCGCGCACCGCCGCGGGCGACGCCGAGCTCTATGTCGACGCGAACGGGGCGTTCTCGGCCAAGGAGGCCGTGCGCTGGGCGCGCCGGTACGTCGAGGAGTGGGACGTGCGCTGGTTCGAGGAACCGGTCTCGTCGGCCGACGTCGAGGGACTGCGGCTCGTCCGCGAGTCGACGACGCTCGACGTCGCCGCAGGCGAGTACGCCTACGTGCTCGCCGACTTCCGCAACCTCGTCGGCGCCGTCGACTGCCTCCAGGTGGACGTGACGCGCTGCGGAGGCATCAGCGGCGTCCTGCGCGTCAACGGGCTCGCCGCGGCGCACGGGCTCGATCTGTCGGGGCACTGCGCGCCCCAGCTCGCCGCCCACGCCCTCTGCGGCGTCGACCGGCTCCGGCACCTCGAGTGGTTCCACGACCACGTGCGCATCGAGTCGCTGCTCTTCGACGGTGTCCTCTCCCCCGTCGACGGAGACCTCGTCCCCGACCGCTCCCGGCCCGGGCACGGCCTCTCGCTGAAGCGCGACGACGCCGCGAGGTGGGCGGCGTGAGCCGCCGCCTGCTCGAGAACGTGCGCGACGGCCGCGTGCAGAAGCTGCTCGCCGCGGCGGCGGCGCTGTCGGCCCCGGCGCTCGGGGCGGAGATCTACTTCGAGCACACGAAGGGCTCGTTCGGCGACCGGTGGATGTGGACGCCGCTCCTCCTCACGCCGCCGCTCGCCGCCGCGGGCGTCGCGGGCGTGCTCTCGGAGCGGGCGGCGCGGACGGTGCTCCCGGCGGTGTCGGCGCTCTACGCGCTCGACGGCCTCGTCGGGATCGCGACGCACCTCCAGGGGATCCGGAAGCGGCCGGGCGGCTTTCGCGAGGCGCACTACAACCTCGTCATGGGCCCGCCGCTCCTCGCGCCGGGGTCGCTCTGCCTCGTCGGCGCGCTCGGGCTCGCCGCGGCGATCGTCAGGCGCGAGCGGTGACGGAGGAGGCCGCGCACCCCGATCCGCACGACCTGCCGCCGCAGCGGCGGGGGACGACGCCGCAGCTCGTCGGGCGCTATCCCGACTACGACGTGCTCTCGCAGACCCGCCACTGGGACGAGGCGACGCGGCGCGTCGTCCTCGACCGCGTCGAGCGCGTCCCGCCCGTCCGCTTCTTCGACGACGCCGAAGCCCGGACGCTGAAGGCGTTCTGCGACGTCGCCACGGCCCAGGACGGCGAGCCGCGGATCCCCGTGCTCTCGTACGTCGACGAGAAGCTCGCGGCCGGCGTCGGCGACGGGTGGCAGCACCACGACGTCCCGGAGGACGGCGAGGTGTGGCGGCGCGTGGCGCGGGGCCTCGACGACGCCGCACGCGACATGTCGTTCGACTCGTTCCCGACGCGCCGGTGGAGGCGCAGACCGGGATCGTCCACCGCCTCTCGAGGTCGGAGCTGCGCGGCGGCGTCTGGGAGACGATGAACGAGGCGCGCGCCTGGTCGGTCGTGATGCGCTACGTCGTGCAGGCCTTCTACGCCCACCCCTGGGCGTGGAACGAGATCGGCTTCGGGGGCCCCGCCTATCCGCGCGGCTATGCCGCCTTCGGCTCGCCGCACCTCGGCGAGGAAGAGCCGTGGGAGGCGCGGGAGAGCGCGCACTACGACCCGGTGCGCGACGTGCGGGAGCGGGGGCTCGATTGACGTTCCGCAAGGGCTCTCTCGCGATGCCGACGGAGAACGACTCGCCGTTCCTCCTCGACAAGCACGCCCGCGGCCTCCAGAACCTCGACCGGATGGCGCACTACCGCGACGATGACACCGTCGACCTCGTCGTCGTCGGCGCGGGCGCCGGCGGCGGCGTGCTCGCGCAGCGGCTCGCCCGCCGCGGCTGGCGCGTCGTCGTGCTCGAGAAGGGCCCGCTCTGGGACCCGGACCGCGACTGGGTGAGCGACGAGAAGGGCTCCGGGGGCCTCTACTGGACCGAGAAGCGGATCGTCTCCGGCAACGACCCGATCTCGATGGGCAAGAACAACTCCGGCGTCGGCGTCGGCGGCTCGATGGCCCACTTCGCCGGTTACGTGCCGCGCCTCCACCCCTCCGACTTCGAGGTGCGCACGCGCGACGGCGTCGCGGTGGACTGGCCCATCTCGTACGACGACCTGCGGGAGTCCTTCGAGCGCGTCGAGCGCGAGCTGCCGGTCGCCGGCGAATTCTGGCCGTGGGGCGATCCGCACGGGTACCCGCACGCGCCGCACCCGGTCGCCGGCGCCGCGGCGAAGGCGTGGCAGGGGGCGCGCAACTACGGGATCGAGATGCGCGTCGGCCCGGTCGCGATCACGAACGGCGTCTTCGGCAACCGCCCGCACTGCATCTACCGCGGGTTCTGCCTCGAGGGGTGCAAGGTGAACGCGAAGGCATCGCCGCTCATCACCCACTTCCCCGACGCGGTCGAGCGAGGCGCCGAGATCCGCGCGAACTGCATGGTCACGCGGGTCGAGATGGACGGCGCGGGGAAGCGGGCGTCGGGTGTCCGCTTCGTCGCCGACGGCACCGAGCGGCTCCAGCGGGCGGCCGCGGTCGCCGTCTGCGGCTACGCGATCGAGTCGCCGCGCCTGCTCCTCAACTCGGCGTGCCCGGCGCACCCGAACGGGATCGGCAACAACGCCGACCTGGTCGGCAGATTCGTGATGGTGCAGGGGGCGTCGCAGACGGCGGCGCGCTTCCCGGAGCTCCTGCGCATGTACAAGGCCCCGCCGCCGGAGATCTCGTCGGAGCAGTTCTACGAGACCGACGAGCGGCGCGGGTTCGCGCGCGGCTTCTCGATCCAGACGATCTCGCCACTGCCGATCGGGTGGGCCGAGCACGTACTGGCGGAGGGTCACTGGGGCCAGAGCCTGCGCGAGTACATGCGCGACTACAACCACTGGACGGTGCTGGGCGTGCTGGGCGAGTTCCTGCCGCAGCCGGAGAACCGCGTGCGGCTCGCCGACGAGACCGACGCCGCCGGCATGCCGATCGCGCACTTCAACCACAACCGCTGCGAGAACGACATCGCCCTCATGCAGGAGGCGAAGCGCGTTCTCGCCGAGATCTGGGACGGCGCCGACGCGCAGGACACCCTGACGATCGACCGGTACGCGCACCTCGTCGGCGGCTGCCGCATGGGCTTCACGCCCGCCGACTCGGTCGTCGACCGCAACCACCGGGTGTGGGGCACCGAGAACGTCTACGTCGTCGACGGGTCGGTGCTGCCGACGCAGGGCGCTGCAAACCCCGCCCTCGCGATCATGGCGCTCGCCGACCGCGCCGCCGGCCTGCTCGCCGGGAAGCGCGCCTGATGCCGGTCACGATCGCGAGTCCCCGCGACCTGCTCCTCCACTTGCTCGGCGAGCTCCTCTACGTCGAGCGCCGCCTCGCCGATGACGTCCTGCGACGGCTCGTGGAGGCGGTACGCGACGAGGAGCTCGCCTCGGCGCTGCGGGCGCACCTTCCGCAGACGGCGCAGCACGCCGAGCGCGTCGAGACGGCGTTCCGGCGGCTCGAGGCCGCCCCCAGCTCGAACCTGTCGCGGTCCTTCGAGAGCGCCGTCGCGCAGCACGACGAGCTCGCGGCGGCGATCGCTTCCACGCCGCTCGCCGACCTGCACCACGCCGCTGCCGCGCTCAGGACCGAGCACTGGGAGATCGCCGCCTACGAGACGCTCCTCCGGGTCGCGCCGGCCGACGTCGCAGACCTCCTGCGCCCGTCGCTCGAGGAGGAACGCGAGGCGGCGGCGGCGCTCCTCGACGCGATCGGGCGGCTCGGTGCGCGCTGAGCTTGCGGCGCTCGACCTGCGACGCGTCTCGCGACGCCGCGCCCGCCGCGCCGTCTCGGCGGTCGCAGACGAGTTCGCGAAGCACGACCTGCTCACATACTCGAGCGCCATCTCCTTCCAGGTCCTCTACGCCGTCGTGCCGCTCGCGTTCCTCGTGCTGGCGCTGATCGGGCTCGTGGGCGCCGAGTCGCTCTACACGCACCACATCGCGCCGACGCTGCGCCGCGACCTCTCTCCCCAGGCGTTCACGATCGCGAACCGGACGGCGCGCCGCGTGCTCGGCGCCGAGCGCCCCTTCTGGCTGACGCTCGGGCTCGTCGTCACGCTCTGGGGCGTCGGCGCCGCGCTGCGGTCGATGATGACGCCGCTCAACCGCGTCTACGGTGCGAAGGAGCACCGCTCGTGGTTGCGCCGGCTCGCAGTGTCGATCGCGGCGGGAGCCGGGATCAGCGCGCTGCTCCTCGCAGCGGTCGGCGCCGTGCTGCTCGGACGGCTCGCGCACCCGCACGGTGTGCTCGTGGTCGCCGTGTTCCTCGCGCGTTGGCTCGCCGCGCTCCTGCTGCTGCTCGGCGGGGTCGCGCTCCTGATCCGCGCGGTGCCCGCGAAGAAGCGGCCGCTCGAGTGGGTCACCGTCGGCTCGATCCTCTGCGTCGTCTGCTGGATCCTGGCGACGATCGGCTACGGGGCGTACATCAGCGTCGTCTCGTACACGACCTTCTACGGCGCGGTCGCGGCGATCGTGCTGCTGCTCGTCTACCTGCACGTCTCGGCGATCGCGTTCCTGCTCGGTGTCGTCGTCGACGCGCTCCTCCGCGAGACGGTCGAAGCTAGCTGAGGCAGACGCCGGCGATGTCGAGCCCGTACACGGGCTGGTAGGTGATGCAGCCGACGCGGGTCGAGACGAAGACGCGCGCGTTCAGCACCGCGTAGGCGACGAGAGGCGCGTCGGTACGCGCGACCTCGAGGCCGAGGCGGCCGTACGCCCGCTCGCGGGCGACGCCCCTGAGGCGCTGCGCCGCGTCGATCGCGCGGCTGATGCCGGGGCTCGCGTAGTAGGAGAGGTTCGTGTTCCCCGCCGCGCGCAGCGTGCGGCCGTCGAGGAGCTTCTCCAGGAGGCCGTACGGGTCGCCGTAGTCGGGGCGCGTGATCACGTCGGCGATGTCGTACTTCGTGCCGCGGACTCCTGCGAGCGTGAACCGGCCCGGCGAGGTGTCGATGCGCACCTCGAGGCCGATCGCGCGCAGCGCGGTCGCGACGACGATCGCACGCTCGGCGCAGTCGTTCGTGCCGCAGGCGAGGAACGTCGCGTGGCCGCCGCGCAGGTGACCCGCGGCGAGCCGCCTCGCCGTGGCGAGGTCGGGGCCGTGGAGCGGGTAGACGTGCTCCGGCTGGTAGCCGGGAAACCCGGGCGGCAGGTACTCGTCGGTCGCCTCGGCGCCGCGCGGGCCGAAGAGGCGCACGAGCGCGGGCCGGTCGAGCGCATAGGAGACCGCGCGGCGGAGGGACGGGTTGCCGTGGAAGAGCGGCCGCGAGGTGTTCAGCGCGAGGTATGCGACGGTCGGCTGCCGGGCGACGAACAGGTGGCGCCGGTCGTTCCCGAACCGCCGCGCGAGCGATGCGAACGCCGCCGGGGTGACAACGCCGTAGTCGGCCTCGCCGCGTTCGAGCTCGAGCCGGATCTGCGACGGGAAGGAGCCGAAGCGGTAGAGGATCCTGTCGACCGTGGGCCGGCGCGACCCGCGGTAGTAGCGGTTGCGGGTGAGGACGAGCGAACGTCCCGGCGTGTAGTGGTCGATCGCGAAGGGCCCCGCGGACGGCAGCCGGTTCTCCTGCTCCATCGGCGTGGACGGCGGGACGGCGCAGAAGTACGGCAGCGCGAGGCGCTGCGCGAAGTCGGGCGCGGGCGAGCGGAGCGTGATCGTGAGCCGGAGGCCGTCGGCGCGCCACCCCGCCACCTCGCGCAGGTAGGGCGCAGCCGGCGACACGAGCTCGGCGGAGCGGGCGCGCTCGAACGCGCGCGCGAACGCGGCTGCGGTCACCGGCGTGCCGTCGCTGAACCGCCACCCGGGCCGGAGCCGGAACGCGTACACGAGGCTGCCGTGCGAGATCGCGGGCAGGGCGGCGGCGACCTCCGGCACGAGGCGGGTGCCGCGGTAGCCGGCCCGCGGCGGGTAGTCCAGGAGCTTCGCGCAGGTCGCGTACTCGAGCTCCCAGGCCTCGGGCGTCTGCGCGAGTGCCGGGTCGAGCGACGGGAAGTCCTGCGTCTGGCTGATCACGAGCGTGTTCGCCGGCGGCGCGCTCTCGCCGCGGCCGGCGTGCAGCACGACGCCGAGCAGCGCGAGCACGACGACCATGAGCACCGCGAACGCGCCGCCCTCGATCAGGACGCGCCTCGACCCGAGCGTCCGCTTCGGACGCGGCGGCCGCTGCCGGGACTCCTGCTCCACCCCCTAGTGGTAGCAGGCTACGACGCGCCGATCTCGTGCAGGAGCGGTCCGCAGTCGAGCGGATCGAACCCGAGTCGCGCGGCGACCTCCTCGCTCGTCGGCTTCGTCCCCTCGGCGAAGAGCTCGCGCAGGAGCTCGCCGGTGCGCGGGTTGCGCCACCAGTCGTCTCCGATCTCGCGGGCGAGGTGCGCGCGCAGCTGCGCGGAGCGGATCCACGCGCGGAGGTAGTCGGCGGAGTAGAAGCCGGCATCCATGTCGGAGAGGTAGTTCTCGCGGCGGTAGCGGATGCCGGTCGCGTCGGTGAGGAGCCGCTCGTAGACCTCCGCGTCGCCGCCGTCCCGCTCGAAGCGCGACCAGAAGTCGAGCTCGAACCGGAGCTTCGCCTCGTAGCGGCGGAAGAGCAGCGCCTCGAGGAACGTCGTCGCCTCCGCGTTCTCCCGCGCCTGCTCCGGGGCGAGGCCGAAATGCAGCTCGTGCCACTCGGGCTCGCGGGAGATCGCCTCGACGATGTAGGAGTAGATCTCGGTCAGCGCATGGTCGCGCGAGATCCGCCGGAACACGTACGGCAGCTGCGGGTCGCACCCGGCGTAGTGCAGGGCGTGCCCCGCCTCGTGCAGGAACGCCTGGTAGTCGTGGAGGCCGCCCTGGGCACGCGTGATCAGGTGCACGACCTTCGGGGGGTCGCTGGCGATCACGCACGCGCGGGGGGACTTCTGCGGCCGGTCGTCGAGGTCGAGCCTGATGTTCGGCTGCGCGTTCAGGTCGAAGCCCAGCGCCTCGAGCGTGCGCAGGCAGATCTCGGTTGCGTGCTCCTTCGTGTACGTCGCCTCGAGCGGCGAGAGCCGGCGCATCCATGCCGTGTGGTAGCTCGACGGGACGTCCTCGCGCTCGTCGCCGAGGAGCCTCGCGAACCAGCGCTCGCGCAGCGCCCCGTAACTTTGTGTTGATTCGACACTTGCCGCATGGAGCGCGCGCGAGAGCTCGTGGAGGGAGATGTCCTTCTCCTCCTCGTTCCGCTCGATCGGGTCTGCGATCCCCGAGTACTCGGCCTGCAGCTCCTCGCCCGTCCGCAGGAGCTCGAGCCGGTCGTCGTTGAAGCGCGCGCTCGCCTCGGACTGGATCCGTCCGAGCTCCTCGCGGTCGGCGTAGGCCGGCAGGACGGCGAGCTTCGCCTGGGCGTTCCGGAGCGGCATCTCCTCACCGCGGAACGTCACGCGCTCGGCGAGCAGCCGGTTCTCGAGCTCGTCCTCGCGCTCGGCGAGCTGGGCGGAGACGAGCCCCGACTCGCAGGTCTTCCGGAGCCGGTAGTAGAGCTCGCGGTCCTCGCCCGCGGCGGCCTCCTCGGCCTGCCGGAGCGCGTCGAGCTGCTCGCGGCTGAAGAGGCTCGAATAGCGCCGGACGATCTCGGCCTGCTCGGAAACCTCCTTCTCTCCGACGCGCACGGCGCGCCACTCCTCGGAGCGCTCGAAGAGGTACCGCTCGAGGCGCGACGAGAACTCGGCCGGGCTCGCGACGGAGGTCGAGGTCATGCCTCCACCCTAGCGAGGCGCCGCGCGGTCTCCACCAGCCCGTCGGGGGTGAACGGCTTCGTCAGCACCGCGTCGGCCTCCTTGCGGATCTCGTCGACGTCGGCGGAGCCGGTCACGAGCGCGACCGGGATCCCGGCGGCCCGCAGCCGGGCGAGCAGGTCGCGCGTGTCGACCCCGCCGAGGTGGACGTCGAGCAGCACGACATCGGGGCGGCGGGCGCGCACCGCCTCCTCCGCCTCCGCCACGGTGGACGCCTCGACGACCTCGAACCCCTCCAGCTCGAGATTGATCCTGCTCAGCATGCGCAGCGCCGCGTCGTCGTCGACGACGAGCGCCCTGGGCCCCGGCGCTTGCATCGCGGGACGATGCTAGACGATCGATCGGCGGTAGCATCGGGGCCGTGCCGCCGACCACCGGCACCGACCGCTACTCGCACGAGATCGGTGAGCTGTGGACCGGGCTCGCGCGCACGCTCGCGCGGCTCGACGCGGCCGCGGGCCGCCCCGAGCAGCTCGACGGGGCGGAGGGCGCGCTGCGCCGCCTCCAGTACGGCCTGCACGTCGCCGCCGAACACGCGCACGGGATGACGCCGCCGCCCGGCGCCGCGACCGCGCACGCGGAGCTCGCCGACGCGCTCGCCTGCGCACGGGACGCGACGGGCGAGGTCGCCGAGGCGGTCGGCGCGTGGGGCGCGGATGGCGTTCAGCCGCTCCTGCACGAGTGGCGCGGCGCGCTCTTCCGTGTCCGGCTCGCGCGGCTCCGGCTCGCAAGCCCCGCACCGCTCCGCGCGCCGGCGAAGGTGCCGGTGCGCCACGAGGTCGCGCGGCCGCTGCTCGCCTTCCTGCTCGCGCTGTGCGGCGCGGTCGGGTTCGTGGCCGGCGCGACGCTCGGCACGTGGCCGCTCTGGGCGGCCGGGCTCGTCGCGGTCTGCGGCTCGGTGCTCGCCTACCGGCCGTAACCGCCCGCCCCCCGCGGTCGTTTCCTTTTTGTAAATGGCAAATTGCGCCCCCAGCCCCCCGGGCGCCCGCGGCGGACGAGCGCAGACGGATGCGTCCGCGCTCCCGCGCCCGACGCTGCAGTTCCGGCTGAAGGCCTGGCGCGACTTCCAGCGGGCGCTCGACCCGCTCGCAACCCCGAAGCCGCTCAGGCCGCCGCGGCGCGAAGGCGCCTGAGCGACTCCTCGCGGCCGAGCAGCTCCAGGCTCTCGAAGAGACCCGGAGAGACCTTCGACCCCGTCACGGCGAGCCGGATCGGCTGGAAGGCCTGACGCGGCTTCTGACCGAGCTCGTCGGCGAGCGCGCGCAGCGCCTCCTCGAGCGCCGCCGCCGTCCACGGCTCGACCGCGGCCAGGCGGTCGGCCGCGGCGCGGCAGGTCCCTGCGTCGGCGTCCTCGGGCGGCGACACGTCCTCGAACAGGAAGCGGACGAAGTCCGGGTACTGCGACAGCTTCTCGATCTTCTCCTGCACGAGCGGCGCCGTCGCGCGCACCCGCTCCGCGGGCCACTCGACGCCGCGCTCGCCGAGGTAGCCGAGGAGCGCGTCGGCGTACTCGTCCGGCGACAGCGCACGCAGGTAGACGCCGTTCATCCAGTCGAGCTTCTTGTAGTCGAACGTCGCGGGGCTCGGCCCGACGCGGTCGAGCGTGAACCGCTCGACGAGCTCGTCGCGCGACATGATCGTCGTCTTGTCGTCGTAGCTCCAGCCGAGCAGCGCCAGGAAGTTGAGCAGCGCCTCCGGTACGTATCCGTCGCCGCGAAAGTCGTCCAGCGAGACCGCGTTCCTGCGCTTCGACAGCTTGCGGCCGTCGTCGCCGTTGATGTTCGGCACGTGCGCGTACGTGGGCAGATCGGCGCCGAGCGCACGCAGGATGTTGATCTGGCTCGGCGTGTTCGAGACGTGGTCCTCGCCGCGGATCACGTGCGTGATGCCGTCGAACACGTCGTCGACGGGGCTGACGAAGTTGTACGTCGGCCGCCCGTCCGAGCGAACGATCACGAGGTCGGGCAGCAGCTCGTTGCGAAACTCGATCCGTCCGCGGACCGCATCGTCCCAGGAGACCGTTCCCTCCTTCGGCTGCCGGAAGCGGATCGCGCCCTCATCCTCGTACGCGTGGTCACGCTCGACGAGCTCGTGCGCGAGCTCGCGCGCCTTGTCGGCGGTGTCGAGCTGGAAGCGAACGTCGCCGTCCCAGTCGATTCCGAGCCAGCGCAGCGACTCCTGGATCTGGCCGGTGGCCTCGGCGACCTCGCGGCTCGTGTCGGTGTTCTCGATGCGCAGCAGGATCTCGCCGCCCTCGTGGCGCGCGAAGAGCCAGTTGAACAGGAACGTGCGCACCCCCCCGATGTGGAGGAAGCCGGTGGGGCTCGGCGCCATGCGGACCTTCACGGACATAGCCGTCTCTATCGTAGGCAGCCGTGGAGTTCGGGGCTCACGTCTCCTCCAGCGGCGGCATCGACACGGCGATCGACCGGATCGTCGCGATCGGCGGCGACTGCGTGCAGGTGTTCACGCAGAGCCCGCGCATGTGGCGCCCGACGAACCACAAGCCGGAGGCGATCGAGGCGTTCCACAGCAAGCGTGCGGAGCACGGCATCGGCGGCGTCGTGTGCCACGCGCTCTACCTCTGCAACCTCGCGGCGCCGGACGACGTGATCTACGAGAAGTCGATCCAGACGATGCGCACGACCGTCGACGCCGCGTGCGCGATCGGCGCGGACGGCGTCATCTTCCACGTCGGCTCGCACCTCGGCGCGGGGTTCGAGCGGGGGCTCGACCGGACGTGCCGCGCGCTCGCGCAGGTACTCGAGCGGTGCGACGACGACACGTGGCTCCTGATGGAGAACTCGGCCGGCGCGGGCGGCACGATCGGGCGCTCGCTCGAGGAGCTCCACACGCTGCTCGAGCGCCTCGACCGGCACCCGCGCCTCGGCCTCTGCCTCGACTCGTGCCACCTCTACGTCTCCGGGTACGACGTCACGGACCCGAAGGCGGTCGACGCACTCGTGGGCGAGATCGAGGAGCGGATCGGCCTCGACCGTCTGCGCGCGCTGCACGTCAACGACGCGGCCGCGCCGCTCGGCTCGAACCGGGACCGGCACGCGAACATCCTGGAGGGCGAGATGGGCGAGGGCCTCGGCGCCTTCCTCGCCCACCCGGCGCTCCAGCACCTGGGCGCGTATCTCGAGGTCCCGGGCGTCGCAAAGCAGGGCCCGAACGCCGACGAGATCCGCAAGCTGCGCGAGCTGCACGCGCGCTGGGTCTGACCCGCGTCTGTGACGTTTCGTCCACAGGGCGGCGTAGAACTCGCGAGATGACGTTCGCCCAGGCCGCCGAGGCGCACCTCGACGATGTGTACGGGTACCTCGCCTGGTTCACCGGTGACCGCGCGGCCGCCGAGGACCTGACGGGCGAGACCTTCGAGCGCGCCCTGCGCCTGTGGCACCGGTTCGACCCGGAGCGAGGGTCGGTGCGGACGTGGCTGACGCAGGTTGCGCGGACGACCGCCCTCGACCACTTCCGCTCCGAGCGGCGCCGCACGCGCCGGGAGGAGCTCGCGGCACGGCCCGAGCGAGTCGAGGAGCGGTTCGGCGAGGGCCTCTCCCCGGAGCTCGAGGCGGCGCTCGGGACGCTCTCGGCGGGCGAGCGCGAGGTGGTCGCGCTCCGGGTCGTCCTCGACCTCGACGGCGCCGCCACGGCGCGCGTGCTCGGCATCTCCGTCACGAACACCGCGACGCGCCTGAACCGCGCGTTGAAGAAGCTGGAGGAGGCTCTCGATGTCGCAGCGTGACCTCGTCGCCGAGCTCCGCGGAGCGCGCCCGGCGGCGCCGCCCGAGGTGCGCGAGCGCGTCCGCCTGATCGCGGCGCGGGCCACGACGCCGCCGACCCGCCGGTTCACCTGGCGGCGCGCGCTCGTCGTCGCCGTTCCCGCCGCCGCCGCGGTCGCGGCCGCCGCCGTCGTCGCAACGCGGCCGTCGCAGCACGCCGCCGACCGCGCCGTGACGACGACCATGTTCTCCGCCACCGTGCAGCACGGCGCAGCCGCGGCCGGCGACGCGCGGGCGCAGGCCGCGCCGGCGCCGAAGGAGCTCGCGCCGCTCACGTCGCCGACACGCGTGCAGCGAGTGAGCGCCTCCCTCTCGCTGCGGATTCCGACCGCGGACGGCGTCTCCGAAGCCGTCAAGCGCGTGCAGCGCATCACCGCCTCGCTCGGCGGGTTCACCGTCTCCGTCGTCGCGGGCACGCACGGCCGCGACGCATCGGCCGACTTCGTCGTGAAGGTGCCGCGGACGAACGTGCGCGAGGCGATCCGCCGCTATTCGGCGCTCGGGACGATCACCTCCGAGGACGTGCAGCTGCAGGACCTCGAGGGCTCGCTGAACGCGACGGAGCGGACGATCGCGCGCCTCCAGCGCGAGCTCGCCGTCCTGCGACGTCTTCCGTCCTCGCCGGCCGTGCAGAGACAGATCGACGCCCACGTGCAGCGGATCCAGCGCCTGCAGCGTCAGGAGGCGGCGACGCGCCGCAGCGCCCACTACGCCACGCTCGACCTGCACCTGCGGACGCCGCAGCATGCCGCCGCGCCCGCGCGGCACGGGCCCTGGCACGCGCTCGGCGTCGCCTTCCGCTGGATCGGGATCGGAGCCGTCTACACGCTCGCCCTCGGCGCGCCGCTCCTCGTGCTCGTGCTGGTCGGATGGCTCGCGACGCGGCTCGTGCGCCGGCGGCGCGAGGAGGCGCTCCTCAGCCGCTCGTGACCCGGGCGAAGACGCGGAAGGTCGGCTTGCCGACCGGCAGTTCGTCGAACTCGGGATTCACGCAGCCGAGGTCGTCGCTGCGCGACTCGTACGTGCGCTCGACCTCGGCCTTGCACATCGGCAGCGGACGGCGCATCGCGCGGATCGCTCCGAACCCCGGCTTGCGCGCCTCGGCCGTGCGCAGCATGTCGATGTCGATCTCGACCTCGTAGACCTTCTGCATGCAGCCAAGGTACGTGTGGCCCCACGCCTCGTACGAGTAGACGAACGGGCAGCCGCGCGAGAGGCAGGCTCCGGGATAGACGACCTTGTCGCAGTGCACCCCGCAGCGGCGGCATTCCATCTCGTCCTGTGGACGGAGAGGCAGCGCCGGTGCGGCGGCTTGCTCGGGCGTCATGACGGCATTGTCCGAGCGTCCGCGGACGGCCGCAAGACTTGACATTCGGCCGCTAGAGAGCTAGTCGGCGCACCGCGTTCAGCACGTCCATCGGCGTGAACGCCATGAAATCGGGCTCGACCCCCGAGGTGCTGTCGTCTGCGCGGAACCACAGTGCCTGGACGGTCGTCATGCCCACATTCGACGCTCCTTGCACATCCGTCTCGAGCCGATCGCCGACGAACATCGTGTCGACCGGGTCGACCTCCAACGCGGCTGTCGCGGCGAGAAAGATCTCCGGCTCCGGCTTCCGCGCCCCGACCTCGTCCGAGAAGACGAGCACGTCCAGCAGGCCGGCGAGGCCCGCCGCCTCGACGTCGGCGCGCAGGATGCGTGCCGGCTCCGGCCACGAGTTCGCGACGAGGCCCGTCCGGATTCCACGCGACCGCAGCGAGTCCAGAAGCGCCTGCGCCGAGGCGAGCACCTGGTGTGCCGGCCGCCAGGCCTCGTGCTCGGCGTCGATGAACGCGTCGGCGTCCTCCACGCCGAGCTCGGCGAGCAGCTCCGCGTACGGGCGCCGCGACGCGTCAGGCCGGAGCACGAGCTCGCGGTAGCGGCTCGTGAAGTCGGGGTCGTCGCGGCCGAGCGCGGCGCGATGGCCGGCCGCGAGCAGCTCGTCGTCCCACGTGAACTGGACGAGCGTGTTCGACCAGTCGAAGAGGGTTGCCGCGATCACCGGCTGGCTAGGGTAACGGCGTGGCGAGGAGGATCCTCTGGGCATCGCTCGTCTTCACGCCCGTCGTCCTCGTCGCCCGCTTCGTCCTCGACGCCGGCGCGACGGCGCTGTTCGTGCTCGCGGCGCTCGCGCTACTGCCGCTCGCGTGGCTGATCGGCGAGGCGACCGAGCACGCCGCCGAGCACACCGGCCCCGGCGTCGGCGGGTTCCTGAATGCGAGCTTCGGCAACGCGCCAGAGCTGATCATCGCGCTCTTCGCCGTCGCGGACGGCCTGCCGAACGTCGTGCGCGGCACGATCGCCGGCTCCGTCGTCTCGAACATCCTGCTGGTGCTGGGTGTCGCGATGATCTTCGGCGGCGACGGGGACGTCGACGCACGGTCGCTCCGCTGGCAGCTCTTCGCGGTGTTCGGCGCCGTGCTTCTCGTCCTCGTGCCGTCCGTGCCGCGGTGGACGGGCGATCCGTCCCGGCACGCGCTCTACCTCGTCACGCTGCCGGTGGCGGTCGTCCTCCTCGCCGCCTACCTCGTGATCACGGTGCGCAACCTGCGCATCCACAGAGAAGCGGAGCGGGAGGAGGCGAGCGAGCACGCCTGGTCGATGAAGACGTCGCTCGCGGCCCTGACCGCGGCGACGTTCGCGACGGCGCTCGTCTCCGAGATCCTCGTCCACTCGCTGGAGGATTTCGGACACGCCGTCGGCCTGCACGAGTTCTTCATCGCCGCGGTGATCGTCGCCCTCGTCGGCAATGCGGCGGAGCACGGCGGCGCGGTCGTGATCGCGCACCGCGGCAACACCACGCTCGCGACGGAGATCGCGATCACATCGTCGATGCAGGTCGCGGTGTTCGTCGCCCCGGCGATCGCGCTCCTCTCGTGGTTTGTCGGCGACGGGCTGCCGCTCTCGTTCCGGGTCGTCGAGACGGTGACGATGGCCGCGTCGGCGGCGTTCGCCACCCTCGTCGTCTGGGACGGCCGTTCGCGCCGCTGGGAGGGCTTCCTGCTCGTCGGCGTCTACGGCGCCGTCGTCGTCGTGTACTTCCTCAGCTAGCGCTCGGGGATCTTCAGCTCCCGCCCGCTGTAGAAGCCGGAATTCTCCTCCACCACGTACGGCGCCATCGCCTGCCGCCGGCTGCTCTCCACCTCCGACTTGCGGAACGCGTCACGCGACTCCGGCGAGTCCCAGATCGAGATGCCCACGACCTCAGTTCCGTCGGCGGAGTAGCACTCGTACGCGCGCAGCATCCCCTCCGGGAACTCGCTCGGCCGCCACGAGCGGCTGAACTCCGCGCGCGTCCCCGGCCGCAGCTTGCGGGTGGTAATCCAGACGTGGGCTGTGTCGAACTCCACGGCGTGCCTCCTCCCGCGCGCCGCCGGCGCCGGCTCAGCGCGCGTTGATGTAGTCGGTCAGGTACCGGATCTGGGCGGTCTGCTGGTTCGAGGAGAACTTGACGACGTCGCCGATCGAGATCATCCCGATCACCTCGCCTCCGTCCGCCACCGGCAGATGGCGGATGCGGCGCTCGGTGATGATCGCCATGCACTCCTCCACCGTCGTCTCGGGCGTGACGACGATCAGGGGCGCGGTCATGATGTCGCGGACCCTCGTCTCGCCGTCCGACCGCTCCTCGAGCACGACGCGACGCAGGTAGTCCCGCTCGGTGACGATCCCCTGGATCCGGCCGCCGACCGACACGAGCAGCGAGCCGACGTTCGCGTCGATCATCCGGCGCGCGGCCTCGAGCACCGACGCGTCGGCGTCGACCGTCAGGACGCCGGGGCCCTTCGTGGCGAGGATGTCGGCAGCGACCTTCGTAGCACCGCGAAGCCTTGCATACCGGCACGCCTCGTGCCGGGTGCCGCGGGTAGAGCCCGGCTCAGCCGCTCGTCGCCGGGGCCGGCACGGACGCGACCGCCTCCTCGGGCTGCTCCTGGCGAAGGCGGTAGGCGAGCCAGCCGAAGAGCCCGAGCAGGAGCATCGCGTTCACCGGATGAAGCGCCGCCACCCAGCGCGGCAGGCCCGCGAGGATCGCCTGCACGAAGGCGAGGAACGGGAGCGCGATCGAGACGGCGCGGATGCGCGACTTCGGGTGCCAGGCGAGGAGCGCGACGATCAGGAACAGCAACGCGCCGGGCATCGTCAGGAAGAAACCGAGGCCGCGGTGCGCGTCGAGCGTCTTCGAGTTCGCGAGGCAGTGGGCGACGCCCTTGTCGCAGCTGTCGGAGTGCTCGATGTTGTTCAGCCCGAAGATCCCCTCGCCGGCCAGGAACACCTGGACGACGATCGCGACGACGTAGAGCGCCGCGAACCACTTCATCACCGAGCGCGCACCGCGCCGGACGCCTGCCATGCCGCATACCCCCTGGTCGATTTCGCCCCGACCGTACTAAGTACCGCGCCGTGCGGCAAGACCCTCAGGCCTTGAACGGCTCCTGTGCGCGCGTGAACGCGTAGCCAGCCCATACCATCCGGTCGCCCTCGACGCGGAGGCGCTCGCCGCGCTCCCGCCCCTTCGCGGCGACGAAGCCGTCGCCGTCGCGCTCGAACGTCGTCTCGCCGCGGCCCGGCGGCGTTCCCACCACCTTCGCCTGCAGCGCGCCGCGCTCCCACCGGAACACGAACTCGTTTCCCTCCGACCACCAGCGCCCGAGCACGGCGCGCACCTCGGGTCCCGGCTCGGGCTCCGGCCGCCAGGGCTCGACGGGCTCCGGCCAGAGCTCGATCGCCTTCCCGGCGAGCTGCAGGCAGAAGACGTCCATGTTCCCGCGCGTGCCGGAGTTCGTGAGCGCGGCCGCGCCCACCTCCGTCTTGCGGTTCACGTAGACGCCGGCGAGGTGGCCGGCCATCGCGCCGCCGTGGCCGCCGAAGACGCGCCCCTCGTGGGAGTAGAGCGCGATCCCGAGCCCCCACGCGAGCACCCAGTCGTCCGGGAAGTACATGACCTGCGGGAACCACATCTCCTCCACGGTCGCCGGCGCGAGCACGCCCTCCTCGCCGCGGGCGAGGAACGTCGCCCAGCGGGCGAGGTCGTCGACGGTCGACCACAGCTGGCCCATCGCGGCGACGCCGCCGAGGTCGGTCTCCGGCTCCTCCCACACCGTCCCGGCGTACTCGTCGACGAGGTACCCCTGCGCCTTCGGCGCCTCCGGGAACCAGGTCGTCCGCTCGAGCCCGAGCGGCGCGAGGATGCGCTCGTCCACGACCCGGGTGTACGGCTGCCCGCGCCTCGCAGCGATCACCCGCCCGAGCAGCCCGAACGCGAGGTTCGAGTAGTGGTGCGCCTGCCCGGGGCCGAGCGCGAGCTCGACCTCCAGCTCGTCCTCGGTCGGCGAGGTGCCGTCGACGAACATCTCCCGTGCCTCGCGCTTCATGCCCGAGAGGTGGGCGAGCATGCGGCGGATCGTGGGCGAGCCGTCGCGGGTCCCCGGCAGGTGCGCCTCGAGCCGGTCGTCGAGATCGAGCGCCCCCTCGTCGCGGAGCTGCATGATCGCCGTCGCGGTGAACGTCTTCGTGATCGAGCCGATCCGGTACTGCGTCTCCGGCGTCGCCTCGCGCTCCTCGGCGTAGTCGGCGACGCCGACGGCGTTCCGCCAGACCGTCTCGCCCTTCCGGACGACGGCCGCGGCGACCGACGGCAGCCGGTCCGCCTGCCGCTCCTGCAGCAGGCGGTCGAGCGCCTCAGGCGCGGACATTCGCCCGGAGTGCGTCGGGGACCAGCTCGAGCGCCCGCTCGACGTCGTCGTCGTCGACGTCGAGGTGCGTCACGGCGCGCAGCACGCCCGGCCGCGTCTGCGACAGGAGTACGCCGCGGTCGCGGACGCGTCGCAGCGCCTCCGGCTCGTCGAGCCCGAGCGCGCCCACGTCGAGCTGCACGAAGTTCGTCTGCACGAGCTCGAGCGCCACCGGCAGTCCCGCCTCCGCCCACCCTTCCGCGAGCCGTCGCGCGCGTGCGTGGTCGTCGGCGAGCCGGTCGACGTTGTGGTCGAGGGCGTAGAGGCCGGCGGCCGCGACGATGCCTGCCTGCCGCATCGCCCCGCCGAAGCGGTGCTTCTCGAGCCGTGCGCGGCGCATGAGGTCGCGCGACCCGGCGATCAGGGCACCGAGCGGACAGCCGAGACCCTTCGAGAGGCACAGCGTGGCGGTGTCGAACATCCCGCCGATCTCCGAGGCAGGACAGCCGGACGCGACGGCCGCGTTCATGAGGCGGGCGCCGTCGAGGTGGACGCGCATGCCGAGGCCGCGCGCCGTCGCGACGACGTCGCGCAGCTCGTCGAGCGGCCAGACCGCGCCGCCGGCCGTGTTGTGCGGGTTCTCGAGCGCGAGCACGCCAGCGCGCGGTGTCCAGAACTCGCCGTCCTTCCACCCCACCGCGCGCAGCTGCTCGGACGTGAGCCGCCCCCGATGGCCGGGCAGCGGCCGCGTCTGGAGACCGGAGTGGTAGGCCGCGCCTCCGAGCTCGGAGGTCATGATGTGCGCCCGCTCCTCCACGACGAGCTCGGTCCCGCGCTCGCCGAGCACGGCGAGGGCGATCTGGTTCCCCATCGTCGCGGTCGGCAGGTAGACCGCCTCCTCGTGTCCGAGGAGCTCCGCCGCACGCCGCTCGAGCTCGAGGACGGTGGGGTCCTCGCGCTCCTGCTCGTCGCCCACCTCCGCCGCCGCCATCGCGGCACGCATTCCCGGGGACGGCTTGGTCTGCGTGTCGGAGCGGAGGTCGATCACGCCGGGCAATCTACCGTCGTGCGCGAGCGCGACCTCTACGCGTTGCCGCCCGGCCTGCCGGTGCCGGAGGACGACGGCGGCGCCGACCACCTCGAGGGGCTCGAGCTGCCGAGTCTCGTCCTCGACTCGTCCCAGGGGCCGGTCGACGTCTCAGGGCTCGGCGTTCTGTACGTCTACCCGCGCACCGGCAAGCCCGGCGAGCCGTCGCTGCCCGGGTGGGACGCGATTCCCGGCGCGCGCGGCTGCACGCCGCAGTCGTGCGGGTTCCGCGACCACGTGCGCGAGCTCGCGGCGTTCGGGAAGTCGGTGGCTGGGCTGTCCGCTCAGGCGCTCCCGGACCAGGTCGAGTTCGCCGAGCGCAACCACATGCCGTTCCCGGTGATCGCCGACCCGGAGCTGCGCCTCCGCGACGCGCTCCGCCTCCCGACCTTCGAGGTGGCAGGGCAGGTGCTCTACCGCCGCCTCGCGCTCGTCGCAGACGCCGGGCGGATCGTGAAGGTCTTCTACCCGGTGTTTCCACCCGACCGCAACGCCGACGAGGTGCTCGCGTACCTCGCGGCTACCGTGTCCTGATGGACATGGAGCGCGTCTCGCAGGCGCTCGCCGGCGAGCCCGCGTACCGCGCGCGCCAGGTGTGGGAATGGGCGGCGCGCGGGGCCGGGAGCTACGACGAGATGACGAACCTGCCGAAGGGCCTGCGCGCGCGCCTCGCCGCCGAGGCGCCGTTCTCGACGCTCGAGCTGGTCCACGAGGCGCGGTCGGCGGACGGCACTCTGAAGGCGCTCTTCCACACGCGCGAGGGCCATCCGGTCGAGGCGGTGCTCATGCGCTACCGCGACGGCCGGCGTTCCGTCTGCGTCTCGTCGCAGTCCGGCTGCCCGCTCACCTGCACCTTCTGCGCGACGGGGCAGATGCGCTTCCGGCGCAACCTCAGCGCGTGGGAGATCCTCGACCAGGCGCTGCACTTCCGGCGCGCCGAGGCCGTCGACCACGTCGTCTTCATGGGCATGGGCGAGCCGATGCTGAACGTGGACGCGGTGATCGCGGCGGCGCGGCTCCTGCCCGACGTCGGCGTCACGTACCGGCGGACGACCGTGTCCACGGTCGGCTGGCTCCCCGGGCTGCGCCGTTTCGTCGACGAGGTCGAGGAGCCGATCCGCCTCGCGCTCTCGCTGCACGCTCCCGCCGACGCGCTCCGCAGCGAGCTCATGCCGGTGAACGACCGCTTCCCGCTCGACGAGGTCCTCGCCGAGTGCCGCCGCTACTTCGAGCTGCGCGGCCGCAAGGTGTTCGTCGAGTACGTCCTGCTCGCCGGCGTCAACGACTCCGTCGAGCATGCCGCGGAGCTCGCCGAGCTGCTCGACCGCAAGGTCTTCAAGGTGAACCTGATCCCGTACAACCCGACCGGGATGTACGACGGCTCCTCGCGCGAGGCGATCGCGGCCTTCAAGGCGGTGCTCGATGCGGCGCGCCTTCCGTCAACCGTTCGTTTGACGCGTGGGCGCGACATCGCGGCCGCGTGCGGCCAGCTCGCGGCGGAAGCCGCCTGAGCTCCGCGGATCCCCCGATGGCCGTGTCGCCGCGACGGCGTATCGCTGGGAGGCGGAAGGAGGAGCGTGATCGGTCACCATCCCGTTCTGCCGACGACGCCGCTCGGACGCGCCGCTGCGTGGCTCGCGTTGGCCTTCGTGCTCCTCAACTTCTCCTGGCGCATCCTCGGCCCGCTCGGCGGATTCCCGGCGCTCCTCGTGGGGCTCGCCTCGGGCGTCGTCGCCCTGGTCGCCATCGCACGCCGCCGCGAGCGCGCGCTCACCGCGTACCTCGCCGTGCTCCCGCTCGCGCTCGTGGTGCTCTTCCTGCTGGCCGAGTTCCTGATCCCCCACTAGGCGAGCGCGACGCGCAGCTGCGCCGCGGCCGGAACACCGGCAACGACGCGCTCGAGCGCCTCGACGACCCGGCCGTCGAAGGCCGTGCCTGCCTCCTGCCGCAGGAGGTCCATCGCCGCCCGGTGCGACCACGCCTCGCGGTAGACGCGCCGCGACCGCAGCGCGTCGTAGACGTCGCACACGGTCAGGATCCGCGTGTCGAGGTCGAGCCCGTCCGCGCCGACCCCGCGCGGGTAGCCTCGGCCATCGAGGCGCTCGTGGTGGTCGCGCACGAGGTTGCGCACGGCATCCGAGAAGCCGCCGAGCTCGTGCAGGAGCCGGTGACCGTGCTCGGCGTGCTCCTGGACGACCGCGTACTCGTCGTCGGTCAGCGGGCCGGGCTTCTTCAGGATCTCGTCCGGCACGGAGAGCTTCCCGATGTCGTGCACGAGCGCGCCGATCGCGAGCGTGCGGAGCCGCGTCGCCGGCAGGCCGAGCTCCTCCCCCACCTGGACCGTAAGCAGGGCGACGCGACGCGTGTGCCGCTCGGTGTACTCGTCCTTCTCGGCGAGCCGCACCGTCAGCGCGCGCACCTGCGAGCCGAGGAACAGGTCCTCCGCCGCGACGAGCTCGGCCCCGCGCAGGTCGCCGGCGAGCGGCCGCGACTGCGCGGCCCTCGCCAGGTCGACGGCGACCGCGATCCCGACGAGCAGGATCCCGTCGAGCTCCACCTCGTGGCCGATCCACCAGCCGAGCTGCTCGTAGGTCATCGTCAGCGCCGGCACGAGCGCCGTCGCGAGCCAGACGAGCCCCACCACGACGACGAGGTCGAGCGCACGCTGGGTGAGCAGGAAGGTCCGCGTCGCGCGGTAGGTGAGGACGGCGTACGCGACCATGCCGACCGCGAGCAGCGCGACCGCGTCGCGCCCGCCCGGCGCGGGCACCGCGGGCAGCAGGGTCGGCCACCGGAGCGCCGAGAGCCCGAGCGCGACGATCGTGACGAGCAGGCCGCCCTCGACGGCGAGGAGCGGCCGCGGGTCGCGCAGGACGCGAGGCAACGGCAGCACCGACGCGACGAGGATCAGGCCGCCCACCGGCAGCGTGGCCCCGCCCGTGATCGCGACGACGCCGTTCTGGCCGAAGACGACCCCGGGCGTCGCCAGGCCGTGCAGGGCGAGCACGCCCGCCATGGCGGCGAACGCCGTGCCGACGAGCATCGTCCTCGTGTCGCCGCGACGCGCGCCGACGGCGGACAGGCCGGCGGCGGCCGCCGCAGCGACGAGCGCGCTGAAGCCGACCGAGTAGAAGTGGACGGTGCCCGACAGCGAGACGGGGCGGTAGCCGATCAGCACGTGGACGAGCGCGGGCAGCCCGGCGGCGACCGCGCCGACGCCGACGAGGGCTCTCCACCTGTGCCGCATCCCGGACTTTTCGGCACGAGAGGGCCGAGCCCTTAGCCCCGCTACCCTCGTCCGGGTGTCCGGGGCGGCGAGGAACGACCTGAGGAACGTCGCGATCGTCGCGCACGTCGACCACGGCAAGACGACGCTCGTCGACGCGATGCTCTGGCAGTCCGGCTCCTTCCGGGCAAACCAGGAGGTCGCCGAGCGGGTGCTCGACTCGCTCGACCTCGAGCGCGAGAAGGGCATCACGATCCTCGCCAAGAACACCGCGGTCCGCCTCGGGGGGACGAAGATCAACATCGTCGACACGCCGGGCCACGCCGACTTCGGCGGCGAAGTGGAGCGCGCGCTCACGATGGTCGACGGCGTCCTCCTCCTCGTCGACGCGAGCGAGGGGCCGCTGCCGCAGACGCGCTTCGTGCTGCGCAAGGCACTCGAGGCGCGCCTCCCCGTCGTGCTCGTGGTGAACAAGGTCGACCGGCCGGACGCCCGGACGAAGGAGGTCGTCGACGAGGTCTACGAGCTGTTCCTCGACCTCGACGCGAGCGCCGACCAGATCGAGTTCCCGATCGTCTACTCCATCGCCCGCGAGGGACGGGCAGGTCACGAGCCGGACGCGCTCGCACCCGACCTCGCCCCGCTCTTCGAGACGCTGCTCGAGACGATCCCGCCGCCGACGTACGACCCGTCGCACCCGCTGCAGGCCCTCGTCACGAACCTCGACGCCTCGCCGTACGTCGGGCGGCTCGCGCTCTTGCGGATCCGGCACGGGACGCTCCGGAAGGGCGCGCAGATCGCGTGGTGCCGGGCGGACGGCGAGATCCGCAGCGCGCGGGTCACCGAGTTGCTGGTCACGGAGGCACTCGACCGTGTGCCGGCGGAGGAGGCGGGGCCGGGCGAGATCGTCGCGCTCGCCGGGCTCGCCGACGTGACGATCGGCGAGACGATCGCGGATCCCGAGGACCCACGGCCGCTGCCCGTCACGTCGGTCGACGAGCCCAGCCTGAGCGTCACGATCGGCATCAACACGAGTCCGCTCGCCGGCACCGAGGGCGACCGGCTGACCGCGAGCATGGTGCGGCAGCGCCTCGACCAGGAGCTCGTCGGCAACGTCTCGCTCCGTGTCCTCCCCACCTCGCGCCCCGACGCCTGGGAGGTGCAGGGACGCGGCGAGCTGCAGCTCGCGGTCCTCGTCGAGCTGATGCGCCGGGAGGGCTTCGAGCTGACCGTCGGGAAGCCCGAGGTGCTCGTCCGCGAGCTCGACGGCGTGCGCCACGAGCCCGTGGAGCGCGTCGCGATCGACGTCCCGGAGGAGTTCGTCGGCGTCGTCACCCAGCTGCTCGCACTGCGCAAGGGCCGCCTGCAGCAGATGGTCAACCACGGCACCGGGTGGGCGCGGATGGAGTACCTCGTGCCGGCGCGCGGCCTGATCGGGTTCCGCACCGAGTTCCTGACGGAGACGCGCGGGGCGGGGATCATGCACCACGTCTTCGACCGCTGGGAGCCGTGGGCCGGCGACCTGCGGACGCGCCCGACCGGCAGCCTCGTCGCCGACCGGCGCGGCCAGTCGACGGCCTTCGCGATCCAGAACCTCCAGGAGCGCGGCTCGCTCTTCATCGCCCCCGGCGACGAGCTCTACGAGGGAATGATCGTCGGCGAGAACGCGCGGGCCGAGGACCTCGACGTGAACGCGTCGAAGCCGAAGAAGCTCACGAACGTCCGCGCCGCGAGCGCCGAGGAGCTCGTGCGGCTGATTCCGCCGCGGCCGCTCTCGCTCGAGCAGGCGCTCGAGTTCATCCGCGACGACGAATGCGTCGAGGTGACGCCGAAGAGCATCCGGCTGCGGAAGGTCGAGCTCTCGGCCTCCACGCGCGCGACGCTCGCGTCGCGCCGCAAGCGCGAGGCGGCGACCTCCTAGATCGTCGGCGGGTTCGGGTCCGGCGGGAGCGGCGTCGGCTCGGGGCTCGGGTCGGGCGGCGCCGGATCGGGCGCGGGCGGCCCCGGCAGCGGATCGGGCCGCGGCGCGGGCGGTTCGAGGTTCGGCATGCCGCTCCTCTCCCCACCCGCCCCGGATCTACACCCCGTGCGACACGGTCGCGAGACGCGCGGTACAGCTCGCGAGGCCGCGCTTCTCGAGGTATCGCTGGTGGTAGTCCTCTGCCTCCCAGAACGGCGGCGCGTCCTCGATCTGGGTCACGACCGGCCGCGTCAGGCGCGCCTGGACGCGCTCCTTCGACGCCTCCGCAGCGGCGCGCTGGTCCGCGTCGTGCACGAAGATCACCGACCGGTACTGCTCCCCGACATCGGGCCCCTGGCGGTTCAACTGGGTCGGGTCGTGCTCCGCCCAGAACACCGCGAGCAGCTGCTCGTACGGAACCTGCTCGTCGTCGTAGGTCACCTCGACGACCTCGGCGTGGCCGGTGTCGTCGTAGCAGACCTGCTCGTACGTCGGAGCGTCGACGCGCCCGCCGGCGTATCCGACCCGCGTCTGCGTGACGCCGTCGATCCGCCGGAAGGCTGCCTCGACGCCCCAGAAGCAGCCCGCCCCGAACGTCGCCTTCTTCTCCATCTAGGTCTCCTCCAGCTTGAGCGCTGCCGAGTTGATGCAGTAGCGGAGCCCGGTCGGGCGCGGGCCGTCCGGGAATACGTGCCCAAGGTGGCCGCCGCACGCGGCGCAGAGCACCTCGGTGCGCACCATCCCGTGGCTCGCGTCGATCTCCTCCGCGACCGCCTCGCCGGAGGCGGGCGAGGAGAACGCGGGCCACCCGCAGCCCGAGTCGTACTTCGCGTCGGAGGCGAAGAGCTCGGCTCCGCAGCCGGCGCAGTGGTAGGTGCCCGGCTCGAACACGTTGTCGTACTCGCCGGTGAACGGGCGCTCGGTGCCCTTCTCGCGCAGCACGCGGTACTGCTCGGGCGTGAGCTCGGCCCGCCACTCGGCCTCTGTCTTCTCGATCTTTTCGATTCTGTTGGTCACGCCCCTTCAGACTCCCTCGGTCGCCGTTCGTTACCGTGCCAGACCGAGGAGGGTCGCCGTGGCCGACATCAGCAAGCTGAACCTGAAGGTCGACGTCGAGAACATGTCCGAGCGGTTCGGGCTCGCCCCGAACATGGAGGCGCGGTTCGCGCGCAACCCGCTCGGGCTGAAGGGCGGCGGCTTCAGCTACCAGAAGCTCGCACCGAACTTCCGGTCGCCGACCGCGCACCGGCACCGCACGCACGAGGAGGTCTACGTCGTCGTCGCCGGGAGCGGGCGTGTGAAGGTGGAGGACGAGCTGCTCCCGCTCGAGCAGTGGGACGCCGTCCGCTTCGCACCCGAGGTCGCGCGGGCGTTCGAGGCGGGCCCGGACGGGCTCGAGCTGGTCGTCGTCGGCTTCGGCGAGGCCGGCGACGCCGAGATGCTCGAGGACTTCTGGATCGACTAGGCGGAGGTGGCGAAGGCGGTGATCGTGATCCCGCCGCGCGCCTTCTGCCGGAGCTCGACGTCGACGTCGGCGCTCTCGAGCCGGAGCGCCTCGGCCACGTCGTCGCGGATCCGCACTGCGAGCCCCTCGCAGAACATCGCCTGGTCGCGGAAGCGCGACAGGTAGATCTTCAGCGACTTCGATTCGAGGCAGAGGGCGCGCGGCCGGTAGACGATCGTCACCGTGTAGAAGTCGGGCTGGTTCGTGACGGGGCAGTGGGCCGTCAGCTCGTCGCCGACGAGCCTCACCGACGCGACGCCCGGGTTCGCGAACGTCTCGAGGCCGACGTACGCGTCGCTGCCCGCGTGCCCGAGTGCGACGAACTCCTCCGCCACGGGCCGAACTCTAGACGCCGCGTCTGAGCCGGCTCGGACGCGGCTCAGAGCCGGCTCAGAGCCGGCTCACCTCCGAAGTGAGACGGAAGTGCGCCGGAAGTGTCACTCGCGCGCCGGAAGACGGCACTGCTGCGGGGTTCGACGCGCCCTCGCCGGAGCGGACACCGCCGGGCCGAACGAGCCGCCCATTGCAGACGGTCCTGCGGGGCCCTCTGCCGTGACCACCGCGTCAGACGCCGCTCAGACGCGGCTCAGACGCCCGCTCTGACAGCGCTCAGAGCGCGCGAGACGTTCTCGGCGGCGGTGCGCCGCGGCTAGGCGCCCTTCTGCGCCTCGAGCTGCCGGTCGCCGGCACCGTCGGCGTGCGTGTGCGCCTCGAAGCCGTACTTCACGACCGGCTGCTTCGCCGCACGCACCTCGTCGAGCCGCTTCACCGGCCGCGAGTGCGGCGCCTCGTGCACGAGATCCGGCTCGTCGGCCGCCTCGCGCGCGATCGCGAGCATCGCGTCGCAGAACGCGTCGAGCGTCTCCTTCGCCTCCGTCTCCGTCGGCTCGATCATCAGCGCCTCCGGCACGACGAGCGGGAAGTAGATCGTCGGCGGGTGGAAGCCGTAGTCCATCAGCCGCTTTGCGACGTCGAGCGCGCTCACGCCGTGGTCGCGCTTCAGATGCCGCGCGCTGAGGACGAACTCGTGCATGCAGAGGCGGTCGTACGGCAGGTCGTAGACCTCCTTCAGTCGCGCGAGCGTGTAGTTCGCGTTCAGCACCGCAACCTCGCTCATCTCGCGCAACGCAGGGCCGTACGCCCGCATGAACGCGTACGAGCGGACGAACACGCCGAACGGCCCACTGAACGCGCGCACCTTGCCGATCGTCTTCGGGCGGTCGTAGTCGAGCCGGAACGACACGCGGACCTTGACGACCGCGGGCACCGGCAGGAACGGCTCGAGGATCGACCGGACCGCGATCGGACCGCCGCCCGGGCCGCCGCCGCCGTGTGGCTGCGAGAACGTCTTGTGCAGGTTGATGTGCACGACGTCGAAGCCCATGTCGCCGGGCCGCGAGATCCCGCAGACGGCGTTCAGGTTCGCGCCGTCGTAGTACATGAGCGCACCGGCCCCGTGGAAGATGCGCTCGATCTCCTCGATGTTCTCGTCGAAGAGCCCGAGCGTCGACGGGTTCGTGAGCATCAACCCCGCCGTCTCTCCGTCGACCTTCCCGCGCAGGTCGTCGACGTCGATGTTGCCGCGCGCATCCGTCTTCACCGGCGTCAGCTCGTAGCCCGCCATCGTCACGCTCGCCGGGTTCGTGCCGTGCGCCGTGTCCGGGATGACCACCTTCCGCCGCTGCTCGTCCTCGCCGCGGTCGCGGAAGTACGCGTGGAAGAGCATCAGCCCCGTCACCTCGCCCTGGCTGCCGGCGGCCGGCTGGAGACTGACGGCGTCGAGCCCGGTCACCTCGAGCAGGATGTTCTGCAGGTTCCACTCGAGCTCGAGCGCGCCCTGGGCGGCGTCGTCCTCGACGAGCGGGTGGAGGCTCGCGAAGCCGGGCAGACCGACGACGCGCTCGTTGATCCGCGGGTTGTACTTCATCGTGCAGCTGCCGAGCGGATAGAAGCCCGTGTCGACGCCGAAGTTCCGGGTCGACAGCTCCGTGAAGTGGCGCAGCACCTCCGGCTCCGCGAGCTCCGGCAGGCGCGGCGGCTCCTTGCGGGCGAGCCCCTCCGGCACCTCCGGCACGGGCAGGTCGGGCTTCGGCACCGCGAGCCCGCGGCGGCCGGGCTGCGACTTCTCGTAGATGAGCTTCATGCGAGCGCCTCCACGAGCCGGTCGATCTCCTCGACGGTCCGCTTCTCGGTCACCGCGACGAGCAGCGCGTCGTCGAGCCCGGCGTAGTCGCGGCCGAGCGGGTACCCGGCGTAGACGCCCTTCGCGCGGGCGTGCGCGAGCGCCTCGCGGGCGTTCCGCCCGGTGCGCACCGCGAACTCCTTGAACGTCGCATGCTCGGGGAACGCCGGCTCGAAGCCGGCCCCGGCGAGCCGCTCCTTCGCGTAACCGGCGAGCGCCATGCACGTCTCCCCCAGCTCGCGCAGGCCCTGCGGGCCGAGCAGGCTCAGGTGCACGAGCCCGGCGAGCGCCAGCAGCGTCTGGTTCGTCGTGATGTTCGACGTCGCCTTCTCGCGACGGATGTGCTGCTCGCGCGTCTGCAGCGTCAGCACGAAACCGCGCTCGCCCGCCGCGTCGACGGTCTCGCCGACGATGCGGCCCGGCAGCCGCCGGATGAACTCGGAGCGCGCGGCGAGGAAGCCGTAGTGCGGCCCGCCGTAGCTCATGGCGTTGCCGGCCGACTGGCCCTCGCCGATCGCCATCGCGCAGCCGTAGTTGCCAGGCGCCTCGAGAACGCCGAGCGAGACGAGGTCGACGTGCGCGATCGGCATCGCGCCGCCCTCCGCGGCCGCGGCCACGAGGTCGGGCGCCGCCTCGAGCACCCCGAAGAAGTTCGGCTGCTGGAAGATCACGGCGGCGGCGCCGTCCGCGGCTTCGCGGACACGGTCGGGATCGGTCGCGCCGCCCTCGTGCGCCACCTCGACGACCTCGAGCCCGAAGCCCGGCGCGTACGTCTTCACCACCTGGCGCACCTGGGGGCTCGTCGCCTCGGTGACGACGATGCGCGTGCGGCCGGTCGCGTGCTTCGCGACGAAGCACGCGTCTGCGGCGACGGTCGTGCCGTCATAGCCCGACGCGTTCGAGACGTCCATGCCCGTCAGCTCGCAGATCGCCGTCTGGTACTCGAAGATCGCCTGCAGCACGCCCTGGCTCATCTCCGGCTGGTACGGCGTGTACGCGGTGAGCAGCTCGCCGCGCTGGAGCACCGCGTCGACGACGGCGGGGACGTAGTGGTCGTAGACGCCGGCGCCGATGAACGGGATCTCGTCGACGACGTTCCTGGCAGCCAGCTCCTCGAGGTGGCGCTGGAGCTCGGCCTCCGACAATGCCGGCGGCACGTCGAGCTCGCGTTGGTAGCGGACGCCGGAGGGGATGTCGCGGAAGAGCTCGTCGATCGAGGAGACGCCGATCGTCTCCAGCATCGCCTCGCGGTCTGCGTCCGTCAGGGAGAGGTAGCTCACGCGTCCGCCAGCACCTTCTTGTAGGCGTCGAGGTCGAGCAGCTGCTCGCGCTCGCCCGGATTCGACATGCGGATCCGGATCAGCCACCCGTCGCCGTAGGGGTCGTCGTTGACGGTCTCCGGCGCGTCGACGACCTTCTGGTTCACCTCGAGCACCTCGCCGGAGAGCGGCGCGATCAGGTCGGAGACCGCCTTGACCGACTCGACCTCGCCGTAGGACGAGTCCTTCGCAACCTGCGCGCCGACGTCCGGCGGCTCGTAGTGCACGAGCTCGCCGAGCGCGTCCTGCGCGAACCACGTGACGCCGAGGACGGCCTCGTCGCCTTCGATGCGGGCCCAGTCGTGCTCGGCGTGGTAGAGCAGGTCGTCCGGATACGACTCGGTGGCTGCCACCGTCAGCGCTCCTTCGTGTAGAGGGGCTTCTTCTTCACTTCCGCGCGCCGCGGCTTTCCGCGGACGTCGATCACGAGCTCGGTGCCGGGCTTCGCGGCGGCGGCCGGGACGTAGCCCATGCCGATGCCGATCTCGAGCATCGGCGACATGGTGCCGGAGGTGACTTCGCCGCCGCCCTGGATGGTCATGTGCTGACGCGGGATCGCCTTCTCCGTCATCGCGAACGGGACGAGCTTCCGCTCCGGGCCGCGCTCCTTGACCTCGCGCAGCCGCGCGGCGCCGGTGAAGTCCGTGTCGAGGGCGCAGGCCCAGCCGAGGCCCGACGAGATCGCATCCCACTGCGGGCCGATGTCGTTGCCGTGCAGCGGGTAGCACACCTCGAGGCGCAGCGTGTCGCGCGCGCCGAGGCCGCACGGCGTCACGCCGCGTGCGAGCACGGCGTCCCACAGGCGCGGCGCGTCGTCCGCCATGCAGGCGAGCTCCACGCCCTCTTCGCCGGTGTAGCCCGTGCGGTTGACCATCACCTCGACGCCGTCGACCTCGCCCATCGCCCAGGTGAACGCCTTCGCGGGCTCCAGACCGAGGCGTGCGAGGGCGCGCGGCCCCTGGACCGCGAGCAGCCCGTAGTCGTCGGAGACGTCGCGCACGTCGGAGCCCCGCAGCTCGCGCTCCTTCAGCCACGAGTGGACGGCGTCCTTGTTCGAGGCGTTCGCGACGATCAGGTAGCGGTGCGCGTCGAGGCGGTAGAGGATGACGTCGTCGACGATCCCGCCGTCGTCGTTGCAGACGAGCGTGTACTGCGCGTCGCCCGGCTGCAGGCGGTCGACGTCGTTCGAGAGCGTCTGCTGCAGCAGGTCGCGCGCCGTCGGCCCCTCGATCTCGAGCTCGCCCATGTGCGAGACGTCGAAGACGCCGGCGTCGGTGCGCACCGCGCGGTGCTCGGGGATCACCCCGGCGTACTGGACGGGCATCTCCCACCCGGCGAACGGGACCATCCGTGCGCCGGCGGCGAGGTGGCGGTCGAAGAGAGGCGTGCGCCGGAGCGTCTGCATCCGGGCGCGATGCTAACCGCACCCGCAGGCCCGAGGGTCAGGGTAAAGCCGCAGGTGGGCGTCCCGGAAAAGGAGAAGGCCCGGCGTCTCTGCCGGGCCTTCTGACCGGGTCGTGTGGGACTGCACTCCAGTCCCGAGAGGGCACGCACTCCCTTGCCGCCGCGGGCGGCGGCTAAACATCCTCCCGGAGGAAGCTCGGAACCTCGAGGTCGCCGCCCTCGAACTCGGCCGTCCGGAGCGGTGTGCCCTCGGCCGCGCCGCGGCCCCGGCGGCGCCGGTTGGCCCCGAAGCCGGTCGCGATCACGGTCACCCGCACCTCGTCGCGCAGCCCCTCGTCGATCACGGCGCCGAAGATGACGTTCGCGTTCTGGTCGGCGGCGCCCGTGACGACCTCGGCCGCCTCGTTCACCTCGAAGAGGCCGAGGTCGGGCGGACCGCTGATGTTGAGGAGGATGCCGGTGGCGCCCTCGATCGACGACTCGAGGAGCGGCGAGCTGACGGCGTGACGCGCGGCCTCGCCGGCGCGGTTCTCGCCCTCGCTGGCGCCGATGCCCATGAGGGCCGAGCCGGCGTCGCGCATGATCGTGCGGACGTCGGCGAAGTCGAGGTTGACGATCCCCGGCACGGTGATCAGGTCGGTGATCCCCTGCACGCCCTGGCGCAGGATGTCGTCGGCCATCTTGAACGCGTCGGACAGCGGGGTCTTCTTCTCGACCACCTGGAGCAGCCGGTCGTTCTCGATCACGATCAGCGTGTCGACGTTCTGGGCGAGGTCGGTGATGCCCTGCTCGGCCTGCTGCGCGCGGCGGCGGCCTTCGAACGAGAACGGCCGCGTGACGACGCCGACGGTGAGCGCCTCGAGCTCGCGCGCGATCTCCGCGACGATCGGCGCACCGCCGGTCCCGGTGCCGCCGCCCTCGCCGGCGGTGACGAAGACCATGTCGGCGCCCTTGAGCGCCTCCTTCAGCTCGTCGCGCGACTCGGTGGCCGCCTCGCGACCGACGTTCGGGTCGGCGCCCGCGCCGAGGCCGCGGGTCGCCTTGGCGCCGATGTGGATCTTCACGTCGGCGTCGCACATCAGGAGCGCCTGCGCATCCGTGTTGACGGCGACGAACTCGACGCCCGTGAGGCCCGCGTCGACCATGCGGTTGACGGCGTTCGTGCCGCCGCCGCCGACGCCGACGACCTTGATCACGGCAAGGTAGTTCCCGGAGCGGTCTCTCATCGCAGAGTCCTCAATTCTCGATCTGGCTCGACCTCAGGTGCAGGGTGGGGCTGTCGAGCGCCTCCTCCCTTCGGCAGAGTAGGGCCGGTTTCCTGCGCTGTCAACGCGTCAACCCTCGACCTCGAGCAGATTCACCCTCGACCTCAACCTGCGACTTGAGGGTTGGTGTTCAGCACGGAACGCTCCGGGACGCTGACGTCGAGGTAGCCGGAGCCCCCCGCCGCAGCGCCCGTCGCGCGCAGGATGCGGCGCGCGATCGCGAGCTTCAGCCGCAGGTCGCCCGTGTCGCCCAGGCGCAGCTCGAGCCCGCCGCCGAGCACGAGCGTCAGCTCCTTGTCGGCGCGCACGAGGCTGACGCCGCCGGGCAGCGGTGCGCCGCGCAGGGCCCCGAGCACCGTCGCCGCCGAGACGACGCTCGAGGGCAGCGGCGCCCCCACGCTCACCGGGACGTTCCTCGTCACCCAGAGCCGGGGCAGCGCGGAGAGCCGCGGGTGCGGCAGCGGGCGCAGGACCTTGCCGCTTCCGGCCACGAGGTACGCGTCGGCGCCGCGTCGCAGCACGAGCACGGCATGCTCGGGCCGGACGACGAGCCGGAGCGTGTGCGGGAACCGGCGGTCGTAGTCGTAGCCCCGCAGCCCCGCGATCGGTGCGAGCGCCCGGTCGAGCGTGCCCCCGTCGATGCGCATCAGGCTCCTCCCGGCCTCGCCTGCGAGCGCGGCGCGAACCTGCGCCCGCAGCGCGGGCGTGCCGCCGCGGATGTCCAGCGTCCGCAGCGCGAAGACGGAGGTGTCCCGGGCGCCGAGGTAGGCGAGGCCTGCGAGCACGACGAGCGCGACCCCGGCGGCCAGCGAGCGCAGGGACGGCGCCAGCCTCAGCAGGTCGGGCGGCACGGTGCGCGCCGGCAGCACCGCGGTACGAGCGGTCGACCTCTTGCGGGCTGCCACGGCCGACTCTTCGCCGCGCCGTGCCGTTCCCCTACAGCGGCGGCAGCTCGAGCGGGCCGAGGAACTGCACCTCGTGGCGCAGCTCGACGCCGAACCGCTCGTGCACCCGCCTCCGCGCCTCGGCCATCAACGCGATGCAGTCGTCGCTCGTCGCTCCGCCGGGGTTCTCGATGAAGTTCGCGTGCCGCGGCGAGACGATCGCCCCGCCGATCCGGTGGCCCTTGAGGCCGCACTCCTCGATCAGCTGCCCCGCCCCCGGCCCTTCGTCGGGGTTCTTGAAGACGCTGCCGAACGTCCGCTTGTTCGTCGGCTGGGTCGCCTTGCGCCGCTCGAGGAGCTCGCGCGCCTTCGCCTTGACGGCCCCCGGCGTGCTCGGCTCGAGGCGGAACCGCACCTGCGCGACCACCTCGCCGCGGCGGAGCCCCGAGTGCCGGTACGAGAGGTCGAGCCCCGCAAGCGTGACGGTGCGTGCACCGCTCGCGTCCGCGACCACGGCGTCGACGACGACGTCCTTCCACTCGCGCCCGTAGGCGCCGGCGTTCATGCGCACGCCGCCGCCCGCGGTTCCGGGGATGGCGGAGGCGAACTCGAAGCCGCCGAGGCCCGCGGCGCGCGCCCGGTGCAGGCAGACCGCGTTCGGCGCGCCCCCGCCCGCGACGAGCAGGTCGCCCTCGACGTGGGCGGCGGCCAGCTCTCCCTCGAGCTTGAGCACCAGGGCGTCGACGCCGTCGTCGTGGACGAGCAGATTCGAGCCGAGGCCGACGACCTCCACCGCGACCGCCTCGCCGTCCGCCCACGCGAGCAGGCGCTGCAGCTCCTCGACGGTGCGCGGCCGCGCGAAGAAGCGGGCAGGCCCGCCGGTGCCGATCGTCGTGAAGCGCGAGAGTGGGACATGCTCCTCCACGGCGGCCACGCTAGCCAGAATCGGGTGGACACTAGGCACGGGATCGCAGTAGGTTCCGTGCGTGAGGCTGCGTCTTCGACGCCGGAGGCAGGAAGCTCCGCCGCAACCCCCCGAGGGCGAGGAGCTCGAGGCACTGACGAACGCTCGCCGGTACGCGGACGAGCAGGGCTCGATCTTCGCGATCTTCAAGAAGATGGGCCGCGAGAACCTGGACGATCCGTTCAAGCGTGACTGACGGGCGCGCGGCTGCTCGATTCCGGGACGTCGTACGCGACCGACGTCTCAGGCGACGGCGATTGCGTTGACCTCGATCATCATCCCCGGCATGGCCAACCCCGTCACGCCGACCGCGGTCGACGCGGGCGGCTCGGCCGTGTCGACGAACTCGTCCCTGACGCGGGCGAACGTGCGGAGGTCGGCGATGTCGGTCAGGTAGACGCCGAGCTGGACGACGTTCGCGAACGTCATGCCCGCCTGCTCGAGCACACGGCCCACGTTCTCGAACGTCGCCCGCGCCTGACCCTCCAGGTCGCCGGCCGCGACCAGCTGCCCCTGTTCGTCGACCGCCACCTGCCCCGACACGAACAGCAGCGTGCTCGGGTCGTCGACACGCCAGCCCTGCGAGAAGCCGAACTTCTCCTGCCAGCTCGTGGGGTTCACCTGCTGCCTTCTCACCGTTCGCTCCTTTCTCGGGCCCACGGCAGACGAGCCCAACTCGGCGGCCGCTCCCGGCGGAACCGCTCGACCGTCGCGTACGCCTGCCTCCAGTCGGAGGTCTCCTCCGCCACGCTCGCGCCGTACCTCGCCGCGAGCTCGGACAGGGGGTAGTGCACCTCCGGGCCCGAGCGCGAACCGGCCATCAGGATCACGCACGGCCCCTCGCCCGCGCCCACGAAGGCGTGCTCCGTCCACGGTGGACAGTGGAAGAAGTCCCACTCCCGCAGGCGCCGCTCCTCGCCCTCGACGAGCAACGCGCACTCTCCTGCAAGGACGAGGAACGCCTCCTGGTTCGACTCGGCGTGGTAGAGACCGGTCTGACCCGGCTCGAGGACGGTGACGTTGATCCCCAGCTGGCCGAACTCGACCGGCGGCTCGCCGTACTCGTTCTCGAACGCGCACCTCGCGCCCCTCGTCTCCGAGGACCACCACTCGGCGTCGCGCACGTTGACGACGAACCAGCCCTGGCTGACGGGCGTGAGCCCCGATCCGAAGTCCTCGAGCCGCGCCCCGGGCACAGTCCGCGATTCTGGCATGCCGGGTGCGACGGTGGAGCAGCGATACTCCGGGCATGGACCGGCCCGCGCCCCTGACCGTCCCCGAGCTCGCCGTCGAGCTCCGCTGCTCCGAAGACGACGTCCGCGCGCTGATCCGCGAAGGCGAGCTGCAGACGGTCGCCTGCGGGATCCGACCCGGCCTCGTTCCGCGCCACCAGCTCGACGCGTATCTTCGCCGCCTCCGGCACCGAGCCGGAGACCCGCCGGGCTGAGGCGCCCCGCACCGCGTCGACGAGGGTGCCTGAGAGGTGTCAGACACCCTCGATGCGACGCGCGCGGGCCTGCTACGCGTCGTAGCGGCCGCCGAGCTCGGCGACCTGCGGCCTTCCCTTGTGTCCTGCCTCCTGCATGATCGGCGGTACCTCCGGATCGGAGGCGAAGCTGTTCCAGCCTGCGAGATCCCAGTCGAAGAGCGCCCAGACCCGGTCGGGCTCGTTGGGGTCGCGGAAGACGGTCGAGCCCTTCGACCCGTGCTGGCGGCGCTTGTCGGCGCCCTTGGTCGAGTAGATCTCGACGAACCGGTCGTAATCCTCGACCGTCGTTGTTGCCAGGAGCATGTCGCCCTCCTTGGTCGTTGACCGGACGAGCATGCGCCCCGCGGGTGGCGCGCCGCATCGGCTGAACGACCTATGCCGGGACGATGAGGTTGTGCTCGAACGCCCAGACGGTCGCCGCCGCTCTGCTGCGAACGCCGGCCTTCTCGTAGACGTGCTGGATGTGGTGGCCGACCGTCCTCGCCGAGATGCCGAGACGCTCCGCGATCGCCTGATTCGACTGGCCGCGGACGAGGACGCGCAGTACCTCGAGCTCGCGCTCCGTGAGCCCGGCCGGCAGGTTGCGCGCGACCTGCTTCGGACGGTGTCCCACCGCGCCCAGGACGAGATCGACGGCCTCCGCGTCGAGGCGCCCTTCGCGGGCGTCGTGCAGCAGCTCGGCTTGTACCGTGGCCTGGTCGAGCGCAGGACGGTACGGACGCGGCTCGCACATGGCCGTGTACGCGTCGGCAACCGCGAGGATGCGTGCCGCCTGCCCGAGCGCCGGTCCGGTGCCACGGTGATAGCCCGAGCCGTCGAGCCGCTCGTGATGGGCGCCTGCGAGCCGGCCGATCGGGGCGAGCGTCTGGGACTGCGCGAAGGCACGCTCCGTGAAGTGCGGGTGCAGCCGGACGCGCTCCCACTCGCCGAACCCGAGCGGCCCGGGTTTCTCCCAGATGGCGTTCGAGACCCCGACGCGGCCGAGGTCGTGCGCCAGTGCGGCGCAGCGGACGGTTGCGACGACGTCCGGTGCGAGACCGGCACGCCAGGCGGCCGCCTCGGCGAGCTCTGCGACGCCCGTCGAGTGCTCGCGGAACCAGGGCGACTTGAGATCGGCGAGCGCAGCCATCGCCCCGAAGGCAGCGGCGATCCGGTCGCCGCCGATCCCAGCCTGGGGCAACGGCTCGCTCTCGAGCGCCTGCTGCCACATCCGCGTGTCGTCGAGGTCGCCGAGCAGGTCTGCGAAGTTCTGGACGGCCAGCCCGGCGAGCCGCGGGTCGTACGCCGCACCCTGACGGCGCTCGATCACGTTGCGGGCCGAGTCGGGACCGGAGGCCGTCAGGAAGAGCGAGACGTCTCTCGCAACGTGCAGGAGACGGATCGGCAACGGCAGGGCGTCGCCGCCGACGTTCGGGAATCCGCGTCCGTCCCACCGCGCGAACACGAACTCGAGAGCGGCCTGGACGCCCGGGCCGAGCTCGAGCCAGCCCGCGAACCGCTGAGCCACCTCGCACATCGTCGCGAACCCTTCACGGGCTCTCGGCCCTGCGTTGGCGATCGCATCCTCGATCAGCGCCGCGCGTACCTCGGGAGGACGCCCCGAGCCGATGTTCGCCTGGTAGAACGCGAGCACCTCAGCCGGGTTCGTCGGATCGATCAGGAAGAACGCCGCGCGGTGCGCGATGTCGTCGTCATAGACCTGAATCGCCTCGTGCCCGTTCGACGTGCAGCCCGAGGAGTGGAGGAGCGCAACGTAGTACGCGTTCGCAAGATCGTCTGTCGACGCTCCGGCAAGCTCACCGAGCCGCACGGCGAGCACCGCCGTCCGCAACGCGTGCTCGAGCGGCTGCCCGGTGCCGAGATCCGTCGCGAGCGAAAGGGCACCGACCAGCTCGGCGGCGCGAATCGGCTGTCCGTTCGCAGGATCCGCCGGCACGGGTCCGATCCTACGGCGCCGGCGACCGAGTGCGCGGAAAGTGCGCCCCGGCTGCAGCGTCGCCCGGCGCGCGGCGCTCTCAGCCCGGTCGACGAGCTTCAGCGGTCCCCAACGCCTCCGCCAGCAGACCGACCGCACGGTCGACGTCGCCGGCGCCGACGACGAGGAGCACGTCGCCCGGCCGCGCACGGCGGCGGAGCCGCTCGGCGCCCTGCTCCACGGTCGGCGCGTACGCGGCCAGGACGCCGAGGTCGCTGAGAGCGTCGACGACGAGCTTCCCCGTCACGCCCGGCACCGGCCGCTCGCGCGCCGGATAGACGTCGGTCACCGTCACGTCGTTCGCGGCCGCGAGCGCCGCGGCGAGCTCGGCGGCGAGGTGGCGGGTCCGCGAGTAGAGGTGCGGCTGGAAGAGCACGCGCAGACGCGCGCCGGGGAACCGCTCGCGCACCGCGGCGATCGTCGCCTCGATCTCCGTCGGATGGTGGCCGTAGTCGTCGACGAGGGTCACGTCACCGAGCTCGTGCACCTCGAAGCGGCGCCCCGTGCCCGTGAAGCGCGCGAGGAGCGCCCCGGCTTCCCCGCGCGGCACGCCTGCGAGCTCGAGCGCGGCGAGCGCGGCGCCCGCGTTCCGCCGGTTGTGCTCGCCCGGGAGCGAGAGCGCGCCCTCGAATGCCGGCGCGTCGCGGACGACATGGGCGGCCCGTGCGGCCCACGTGTCGAACGCCTCCCGCAGCTCCGCCTCGGAGACGAACTCGCTGTGATGGTCGAGCTCGACGTTGGTGATCACCGCGATCTCGGCCGGCAGCTCGAACACGGTTCGGTCCGACTCGTCGCCCTCGACGACGAGCAGCCCCGTTCCGACGCCGGCGTTCGACCCGAGCTGCGGGACCTGCGCGCCGATCAGCCACGCGGGGTCGCGGCCGGCCTCCCTCAACACGAACGCGATCATCGCCGCCGTCGTCCCCTTCCCGTGCGTGCCGGCGACGACGACCGACGGCCGCTGCGAGACGAGCTCGCGCAGGAACTCCTTGCGGCGCAGCCCCGGCACGTCCGGGTACGCGGAAGAGACGACCGCCTCCCACCCCTCCGGCACGACCGGCTCCGCGCCGAGCTCGAGCCGCACGTCGCGCAGCGGCTCGAGGTACGGCGTCTCCACCCTGTCCCAGCCGCCCACCTCGGCCCCCCACGCCCGCGCGAGCTGCGCGTACGCGGAGAGACCGGCGCCGCCGATCCCCACGAACCAGAGGCGGCGGCCCTTCACGGGCGCGCGAGCGCGATCAGCTCGTCCGCGATCTCGGCCGCCGCGTCCGGGCGCGCTGCCCGCAGCATCGCCGCCGTCATGCGCGCAAGGCGCGCCGGATCGTCGAGCAGCGACCGGACGAGATCCGGCACGTCGTCGAGGTCGAGCTCGCGCACCATGATCGCGCCGCCCGCGCGCACGAAGTGCTGTGCGTTCAGCGCCTGATGGTCGCCGGTCGCGAACGGGTACGGGACGAGGATCGCGGGCCGCCCCGCCGCGGCGATCTCCCACACGGACGAGCCCGAGCGCGCGAGCACGAGGTCGGCGGCGCAGAGCGCCGCACCGAACCGATCGGTCTCGGGCAGGACCCGGTAGTCGTCCCTGCGCACGCGGCGGCGCACGACGTCGAAATCGCGCCGGCCGGTCACGTGCAGGATCGGCGGGCCGCTCGAACCCCACGTCTCGGCGACGAAGTCGTTCAGCGTCCTCGCACCGGCGAGCGCGCCGAAGACGCCGAGCACGCGCCCCTCGGCAGGCAGCTCGAAGATCTCCCGCGCCCCCTCCTGCGGGACCGGCCGCGACCGTGCGGGGATCGGCCGGCCGACGACGCGCACCTTGCCGCCGTAGCGCGTCTCGATCGGGTAGGCCAGGAAGATCCGCTTCGCGAACGGGGCCGCGAGGCGGTTCGCCAGGCCGAGGTGGGCGTCGGCCTCCGTCAGCGCCGCCGGGATCCGCAGCGTCGACGCCGCGAGCACCATCGGCCCGGCGACGTAGCCGCCCCCGCCGAGGACGACGTCGGGCCGCCGCTCACGCAGGATCCGCCGGCACGCGCGCGGCGCGGTGCCCGCGTAGAGCAGCGACCGCGCGAGGGCGAGCGAGGGCGTGCGCGGGAAGCCCTCGATCCGGAACGTGTCGAGCTCGTAGCCCGCCTCAGGAACGAGCCGCGCTTCGACGCGATCCGGCGACCCGGCGAACGTCACGTGCACGCCGCGCTCCGTCAGCGCTTCCGCCACCGCGAGCGCGGGCAGCACGTGGCCGGCCGTCCCCCCGGCTGCGATCAGGCACCGAAGCTGCCGCTGTACCGCCACGCTGCGCGATGTTAAGGAGAATTCCGACCCCGGCGAGCAGGACGACGAGGCTGGAGCCGCCGTACGACAGGAACGGTAGCGGGATCCCGGTCAGCGGCGCGCTGCCCATCACGGCGAGGATGTTGATCGCCGCCTGGCCACAGATGAGCACCGTCAGGCCCGCGGCGAGGCGCTTCCCGAACGGATCGCGGCACCGCCGCGCGAGGTCGAGGCCGGCGTAGGCGAAGACCCCGTACGCGGCGATCACCGCGGTGACGCCGACGAGGCCGAGCTCCTCGCCGATGTTCGCGAGCATCATGTCGGTGTGCGCCTCCGGGAGGTAGAAGACCTTCTGGACGCCCTGGCCGAGGCCGACGCCGAAGATGTGGCCCGACCCCATCCCGATCATCGCCTGCACGATCTGGAAACCGGTTCCCTGCGCGTCGTGCCAGGGGTGGAGGAACGCGAAGAAGCGCGCGCGCCGGTAGGGCTCGAGGTAGATGGCGACCGTACCGAGTGCGCCTGCGATCGCGCAGGCGAGGGCGAGCGTCCTCGTGGGCATGCCGGCGAGGAAGAGCATGCCGGCGAGCATCACGAGCAGCGCGATGGCGGTGCCCATGTCCGGCTCGAGCATCAGGAGCAGGCAGACGACCCCGGTGACGGCGCCGATCGGCCGCCACAGCTCCTTCAGGTCGCGCGGTGCGTCGCGGCGCGAGAGCCGCGCGGCGACCCAGATCGCGAGCGACAGCTTCGCGAGCTCGGACGGCTGGAAGACGGCGGGGCCGAACGAGATCCAGCGGCGGGCGCCGTTGACGGCGCCGCCCACCCCCAGGACCGCGATCAGCAGGAAGATCGAGACGACCACGAGCGTGGGCGCGAGGTTGCGCAGGCGCCGGTAGTCCCAGCGCTGGATGACGATCATCAGGACGATCCCGAGCGTCGCGTAAATGCCCTGCCGCTTGAGGTAGTAGCTCGGGTCGTTCCCGCCGACCGCCGCCGCGGCCGACGTCGCGCTGTAGACCATCACGAGACCGAACGCGACGAGCGCCAGCGTGACGAGGATCAGCAGCCTCGAGTCGAGCTCGCGATGTCTCACGGCCGTTTACTTCGTCACGAGCCTCCTGAAGGCCTCCCCGCGCTGCTCGAAGTTCTCGAACTGGTCGTAGCTCGCGCAGGCCGGGCTGAGCAGGACGACCTCGCCCGGCTTCGCGAGCCGGCGCGCGTGCTCGACCGCGCGCTCGAGCGTGCCGTCGATGTGGCCGTCGATCAGCTCGATCATCCGCGGCCCCTCCTCGCCGATGAAGTGCACCGGCCTCACCATCGGCCCGATCGCCGCGGCGAGCGGGGAGAAGTCCTCGCCCTTCGACGAGCCGCCGAGGATCAGGTGGACGATGTCGTCGGGGAACGCCTGGATGGCACGGATCGCGGCCGCGACGTTCGTCGCCTTGGAGTCGTTCACGTAGCGGACGCCGTCGATCTCGGCGACGAGCTCGAGCCGGTGCGGCACGCCGGGGAAGGTGCGCAGCGCCTCTGCGACGTGCTCGTCGGCGATGCCCGCCGCGCGCGCCGCGGCCGCCGCGGCGGCGGCGTTCTCGCGGTTGTGGGCGCCGCGGATCAGCGGCTCCGCCGGCAGCTCGTCGTCGGCCGAGAAGTCGATCCCCTCCACCCCGAGCCCGCGCGGAACGATCTTCGCCCGCGCCCGCTCGAAGATGCGCAGCTTCGCCGCCCGGTAGTCCTCGAACGACCCGTGGCGGTCGAGGTGGTCCGGCTCGAGGTTGAGCAGCACGGCGACGTCGCACGCGAACGTGTCGACGTCCTCGAGCTGGAACGACGAGAGCTCGCACACCACCCAGTCGGCGGCGCGCACCGAGGTCAGCGGCGTGCCGACGTTGCCCGCGACGGCGACGTCCCGGCCGGCGGCGCGGAAGATCGCGCCGAGCAGCTCCGTCGTCGTGGTCTTGCCGTTCGTCCCTGTGACCCCGACGAAGCGCGTCCCGGAGGGCGCGAGCAGCCGGTACCCGAGCTCGACCTCCGACCAGACCGGAATGCCCCGCCGCCGCGCGGTTACCACGAGCGGCGCCTCGCGCGGCACGCCGGGCGACTTGACGAGCACGTCGATGCCGTCTAGGAGGGCGAGGTCGTCCTCGTTGCCGAGCGAGCGATCGACGAGCACGGGGTCGTCGAGCCGCCCGGCCGCGGAGCGCCCGGAGCGCGCGAGCCCGTAGACGAGGGCCTTCACTGGGCGCGGAAGCCGAGGAAGTACTTGTAGAAGAGGGCGAAGCCCGCCGCGCAGAGGATCGCCGTCACGATCCACCAGCGCACCATGATCTTCGTCTCGGACCACGCCTTCATCTCGAAGTGGTGATGGAGGGGAGCCATCAGGAAGATGCGCCTTCCCCACCACTTGAAGCTCAGCACCTGCAGCATCACCGACAGCGCCTCGATCGCGAAGATGCCGCCGACGAAGAGGAGCAGCAGCTCCACCTTCATCATGATCGCCATCCCCGCCATCGCGCCGCCGAGCGCCATCGCGCCGGTGTCGCCCATGAACACCTCGGCGGGGAACGCGTTGAACCAGAGGAAGCCGATCGCGGCCCCGATCAGCGCGGCGCCGATGAAGGCCACGTCGAGGCGGTTCTGGATGCGCGGCGGGCCGGAGCGGATGAAGATCGTGACGGCCATCGCCGTCAACGTCGCCAGCGCGATGATCGTCGTGCCCGCCGCGAGGCCGTCGATCCCGTCGGTGAGGTTCACCCCGTTCACGGAGCCGGCGATGATCAGGAAGAGCAGCCCGTACCAGAACGGCCCGAGCGGGATCGACGTGTCGACGACCGGGACGTAGACGTCGTGCCCGAGGTGCTGGTGGTGCGCCGCGAAGCCGACGGCGACGGTGATCGCGATCAGCATCAGCATCTTCCACCGCCCCTGGAGGCCGAGCGAGCGCCGGTGCCGCAGCTTGATCGAGTCGTCGAGGAAGCCGATCGCGCCGCAGGCGAGGGCGCACCCGAAGACGGTGAGCGCCGGCAGCGTGTACGCCGAGAGCGGCAGGAAGGCGATCGCCGCGGCGGCGACGATCAGGAGGCCGCCCATCGTCGGCGTCCCCTGCTTCTCCGCGTGGCGCTCCGGGCCCTCCTCGCGAATCTGCTGGCCGAACTCGTTGCGGCGCAGGAACGCGATGAACGTCGGGCCGCCGAGGATGGCGATGATCATGGCGACGAGGGCGGCGACGAGGACGCGTGCCATCAGCGCTCTAGGTTCTCCGCGACGACCTCGAGTCCCACCGCGAGCGATCCCTTCACGAGCACGACGTCACCCGGCCGCACCACCTCGCGTAGACGGGCCGCCGCCTCGTCGGCGGTCGCCACCCAGTCGCTGCCGCCGTACGCGCGCGCGAGCTCGCCGACGGCGATCACGTGCTCGACACCGAGCCGCTCCAGGAGCTCGCCGATCTCGTGGTGGTACGCCGCCGCTTCGGGTCCCAGCTCCCTCATGTCCCCGAGCACCGCAACGCGCCGCCGGCCGCCGGCACGTGCCGTCAGGTGCTCGAGCGCAGCGCGCATGGAGACGGGGTTCGCGTTGTAGCAGTCGTTCAGCAGCAGCCCGCCGCCGGGCAGCGGCCGCTCCTCCTCGCGCCGCTTCGAGAACTCGACGCGGAGCTCGCTCTCGGGTAGAGGCACGCCAAGGCATTCCGCGACCGCGACGGCCGTCCGCGCGTTGGCGAGCTGGTGACGCTGGTCGAACGACGTGCGGAACGGCAGCGGCGCCTCCGGGTCGACGCGCTTGACGAAGATGTCCGTACGGAGGAGGTGCGGCTCGAGCAGCGGTTCGGGCGGCACGACCGCGATCCCACCCGCCGGGAGCGCCTCGATCAGCTCGGCCTTCGCCTTCGCGATGTTCTCCAGCGAGCCGAGGAACTCCAGGTGCGCCGGCCCGATGTTCGTGATCACGCCGACGTCCGGCCGCACGAAGCCCGCGAGCCACGCGATCTGCCCGGGGCCGCGCATCCCCATCTCGCTGATCACGACCTCGGTGTCCGACTCGATGCGGCAGATCGTGAGGGGCACACCGATTTCGGTGTTGTAGTTGCCCTCGTTCGCGACCGTCCGCCGGTGCGGCGCACAGAGCGCGTACAGGATGTCCTTCGTCGAGGTCTTTCCGGTCGAGCCGGTGACGCCCACGACGCGGGCTTTCGACCGCGACCGCACCTCGCGGGCGATCGCCGCGAGCGCCGCGACGGCGTCCTCCGGGACGAGCGCCGCCGCGGCGCCGCGCGCGAGCGCGTGCTCGACGAAGTCGGCGCCGCCCCCGACGGCGACGAAGAGGTCGCCCTCCTCGATGCGCCGCGAGTCGACCTGCATCCCCGTGACGACGTCCGCCCACGGCCGTGCCACGAGCCGCCCGAGGGGCTCGACGACGTCGAGCTCGACGGCGATCACCGCAACACCGCCCGCGCGACGGCGCGATCGTCGAACGGGATGCTGCCGGCCGCGGTCTCCATCTCCGTGTCGGCGCCCTTGCCGGCGATCACGACGACGTCGCCCGGCGCGGCGTCGGCGAGCGCGCGCTCGATCGCCGCTCTCCTGTCCAGGATCACCTCGAGACTCCCGCCCGCCACCTCGGCCGCGATCGCCTCCGGGTCCTCGCTGCGCGGGTTGTCGGTGGTGACGATCGCCCGGTCGGCGAGCCGGGCCGCGATCCGCCCCATCTGCGGGCGCTTCTCGCGGTCGCGGTCGCCGCCGGCGCCGAACACGACTGTCAGCCGGCCGGCGCCGAGCTCGCGCGCCGCGGCGAGAACGTTCGCGAGCGAGTCGGGCGTGTGCGCATAGTCGACGACGACCGCGAACGGCTGTCCCTCCTCGATCGTCTCGAACCGGCCCGGCACGCCCGCCACGCGCTCGACGCCCGCGCGGATCGCGTCCTCGGGGACGCCGAGCTCTCGGGCAGCCCATGCCGCAGCGAGGGCATTCGCGCGGTTGAAGCGACCGCGCAGCTTCAGGTCGATGCCCGGCAGGTCGTCGTCCGGGTCGAACGTACGCGCGTGCGGCAGCTCGGCGGCGAGCCTCCTCCCCCACTCGTCGCCGACGTTCACCACCGCGCGGTCGGCCTGCTCGAAGAGCGCCCGCTTCGCCGCGAAGTACTCCTCCATCGTCCCGTGGAAGTCGAGGTGGTCCTGCGTGAGGTTCGTGAAGACGAGCACCGCAAACCTCGTGCCCGCGAGTCGCCCCTTCGCCGCAGCGATCGAGGTCGCCTCCATCACGCACGACCGGTCGCCCGCCTCGACCATCTCGCGGAGGAGCCTCTGCAGGTCGATCGACTCGGGCGTGTTGAGGCCGGTCGGCCGCTCCTCGCCGCCCACGCGGCGCGCGATGTTCGTCAGGAGAGCCGGGCGCCGGCCGGCCGCCTCGAGGATGGAGTGCAGCAGGAACGCCGTCGTCGTCTTGCCGTTCGTGCCGGTGATCCCGGCCACCTCGAGCTCGCGTGACGGATGCCCGAAGAACTCCGCCGCGATCGGCCCCATGGCCGCGCGGACGCCCGCCACGACGAGCTGCGGCACGTCCAGGGCGAGGCGCCGCTCGACGACGAGTGCGACGGCGCCCTTCGCGACCGCCTCGCCCGCGAGCTCGTGACCGTCGACGCGCGCGCCGGGCACGCAGAAGAAGAGCGCGCCCCGGGTCACGGCGCGCGTGTCGTACGCGAGGTCGGTGACCTCGACGCCGAGGTCGCTCAGCTCCATCGCCGGAACGCTAGCGGGGGCGGCAGAAGCCGCCCCCGCTCGGCTCCAGCTCCTAGGTCGAGACAACCGGCGGCGGCAGCTCCTCCGCAGGCGCCTCGCCTTCGGGCGCCTGCAGGTGCGCCGGCTTCCGCCGTTGCACGGCGGTGAAGTACGCCGCGCCAACCAGGGCGATGACGATCACGACCGTCCAGAAGACGGGCCGGTGGTTCAGCCAGTCCCAGTGGAAGTTGAGCGTCCCCGGCAGCTCGCTCGGACGCGGGTTGGTGGCCACCCGCGGCCAGGCGAAGTTGACGAGCATCCCGCCGCCCCACGCGAGTGCGACGAGGTTCAGCGGCAAGCCGTAGCGGCCGAGCGAGAACGGTGCAGCCGTCCTCGGCCACCCGCGCGTCCGGGCGCGCAGCAGCGCGATGTTGCCGATGAAGTAGCTCAGGTAGATCATCCCCGTCGCCGCGATCGCGATGATCCCGGCGCCCGCGTACTGGAGCATCGGGATGAACGCCAGCGCGCCGACCGCGATGCACGACCCGATCGGCGTGTGTAGCCCCGGGTGCACCCACGCGAGTGCCTTCGACCCCGGCAACGCGTCGTCACGGGCCATGCCGAAGCACAGGCGCACGGTGGAGGTCATGATCGAGAGACAGCAGACGAAGATCGCCGCGGCGACGACGAGCAGGAACACCGTCGAGAAGGCGTTGCCGAAGTTCGCGTCGATGATCTGCGCCGGCCCGAAGCCGCCCTTGATCGCGTCGGGCAGGTTCGGGATGGCGATGAGCATCGCGAACAGGAAGACGGCGCCGATGATGAACGCGCCGATGATCGCACCGATGATCGCCCTCGGCGCCTCGCGGCGCGGGTCCTTCGTCTCCTCCGCGAGCGTCCCGGCCGTGTCGAACCCGTAGATCACGAACAGCGACATGAACATCGCGACGAGGAACGTGCCCGTCGTGAGGCTCGTCCCGCCGGTGTGGAAGACGACGGCGCCGGACTGGTGGTGGTGGAACAGCGCCAGCACGAACGCAAACACGACCATGCCGAGGATCTCGAACAGCACGCCCGTGTTGTTGATGATCGCGACGAGCTTGACGCCGAAGATGTTCAGGATCGTGATCGCGACGAGCGTGATGATCGCGACGATGCGCTGATTGTGCAGGTTGTTCGTGAGGTTCCACCCCATGTTGTTGAACGCCGGGATCAGCGCGAGCGGCAGCGTCACGCAGACGGCGGTCACGGTGAGGATCCCCGCGAAGAGGTAGATCCAGCCTGCGAACCACGAGTACGTCTTCCCCGCAAGGTACTTCGTCCACTGGAACACGGAGCCGGCGACGGGATAGTGGCTCGCGAGCTCTGCGAAGCCGAGGGCAATGCACAGCTGGCCGACGGCGACGATCGGCCAGCTCCAGATGAAGACGCCCCCGATCGTCGTGAGACCGAGCGCGAAGAGCGTGAAGATGCCCGTCGACGGCGAGATGTAGCTGAACGCGACGGCGAACGAGCTGAAGACGCCGAGCGACCGTCGCAGCTCCTGGCGGTAGCCGAACCGCGCGAGATCCGCCTCGTCGTCGTGCAGATGGGTGCCCAATGCTCCTCCTGGGGTGAGGGAAGGCGATATTTCGCGCACGCCGCGGCGCCGGAGTCAACGCCTGGCGAGGTACCGCAGGATGCGCCGCCACGAGTCGAGGTGCGCCGCGGCGTTCGCGGCCGGCGTGCCGCCGAGCTCGAGCGTCGTCTGCTTCCCGATCTCGACCATGCCGGGGGCCGGCAGGTTCGGGATCCCGATCACGCCGTGGCCCGCATTCGGATAGACGACGGCGACGACGTCGTCGCGGCCGTGCGAGCGTGCCCGCGCGAGCAGCCGCTGCACGGCCGCCGCCGACTCCCAGACCTCGTCCTTCCCGCCGGCGAACGCGAGCACGGGGCCGTCGATGCGCTCGACCGCGATCGGCCCCGCCGGCACGGGGTCGCCGCCGAGCGACCACGCGGAGCCGCTCGGCAGCCCGCCGATCACCTGGTCGCTCGGCGACCCCGCGATGACGCCGTGGACGAGGTCGGGGTAGGTCGCGCCGAGCAGCAGTCCCGCCTCGCCGCCGCGCGAGACACCGAGGACGACCACGCGGGCGGGGTCGACGCCCGGCTGCCGTGCAAGCCACCGCAGCGCGAGCTCGAAGTACTCGAGCGGCACGTCCTGGAGCGTCGGCGGCAGGCCCTGCTCCCGGAAGTAGGCGAGCGAGAGCGACGGGTAGCCGTGCGAGGCGAGGAGTGCCGCCGGGTACGGCGAGTGGCCGCCGGCCGACCCTCCCAGCACGAGCACCGCCGGCCCGGGACTCGAGCCGGGGAGCGCGAAGTACGAGCCGACGAAGCCGTCCGAGCCCAGCGTCACGTCGCGCTCGATCAGCCCCGGAGCGACGCCGCGGCGGGTGAACGAGCCGGTCGCGACGACGCGCCCGCGGGCCCGGACGCGGATCGTGACGGTCGTCGGGCCGAGCGCCGGCCCGAGCGAGGAACCGGCCGGCCCGGTCATCGAGGTGAAGAGCCGCCCGCTCCTGTGGGTGTCGACGACGCCTGCCACGCTCGCGACGTAGCTCACCGTCCCGCGCCACGTCTGCCCGCGGTAGTCCTTCGTCGTCGCGACGAGCGTCGCGCGCTCGTGCGGCCTCAGCCCGGTCACCCGCACGTCGACGGGCGCGTCGACGAGCACGTCGGATGGGACGATCGCCACCTGCGGGCGAGGTGCGCCCGCGCCGACGAGGAGCGACGCCGCGAGCGTCGCGATTGCGGTCGTTCCGGCCACGCCGCCGGAACGGTAGCGCCGACCTCGTCAGCCCGAGGAGGAGGCCGAGCGTACGGGAGCGTCCGGCGGCACGCCCATGTACTGGAGGTCGAACTTCGCGATCTGCGCGAATGCGGGCGCGGCGACGGTGCCGCCGAAGATCGCGTTGTGCGGCTCGTCGACGGTGACGAGGACGACGAAGCGCGGCTTGGCCACCGGGACCATCCCGACGAACGAGGCGACGTACTTCCCGGTTGTGTAGCCGTGCGGGCCCGGCTTCTGGGCGGTGCCTGTCTTCCCCGCGACGGTGTAGCCGGGAATCTGCGCCGCGTTGCCGGTCGCGCCGTGCTCGTCGACCACGTTCGTCAGCATCTGCTTGAGGGCCGCGTCCACGGCGGGCGTGACGACCCGGCGGCGCTCGAGATGGCGCACGACGTGGCCGCCCACGCGCTCGACGAGGTGCGGCTGCACCCAGACGCCGCCGTTCGCGATCGCGGCGTAGGCCGACGCCATCTGGATCGGCGTCACGGCGATGCCCTGGCCGATGGGCACGTTGCCGATCGTCGAGCCGTACCACTTGTCGAGCGGGAGCACCTGGCCGGGACTCTCGCCGGGGAAGTCGATGCCGGTCGACTTGCCGAAGCCGAAGCGTCCGATCCACTCCATCAACGCGGGTGCACCGAGCTTGCGCGCGATCGTCACCGCGCCGACGTTCGACGAGTGGGAGAGGATGTCGGCGACGCTCAGCGTCTCCGTCGGGCGGAACTCGGCGTCGTGGATCGTGCGGTCGGCGACGTGGATCGAGTACGGCAGTTTGAACCTCGTCTCGGGCGTGACGATGCCCGTCGAGAGCGCGCCGGCGATCGTCACGAGCTTGAACGTCGAGCCCGGTTCGTAGGTGTCGGTGACCGCCCGGTTCCGCTGGAGGCCGACCGGCACCTTCCCGGCGTTGTTCGCGTCGTAGCCGGGCGCCTGTGCCATCGCGAGGATCGCTCCCGTGCGCGGGTCGAGCACCACCGCGGTCGCCGAGCGTGCACGCCACTTGACCACCGTGTCGCGCAGCACGGCCTCCGCGTTCGCCTGGATCACGTGGTCGATCGTCGTGAAGACGTCCTTGCCCGGCCGTGCCGGCGTGGCGCTCACCACCTGGATCGCGCGCCCGGACGGCGTGCGGACGATCGTCTGCTTCCCGACCTTCCCCGTCAGCTCCCTGTCGTACGCGACCTCGAGCCCCGCGAGCCCCTTGTTGTCGGTGCCGGCGAAGCCGACGACCTGCGACGCGACCGTGCGCTGCGGGTACGTGCGCTTCTCCTCGGAGTAGCCGTTGACGCCGGTGAAGCCCTTCGCGAGCAGCCGCGCGGCCGCCTTCGGGTCGGCGAAGCGCTGCACGTAGACGAAGCTCGACCGGCGGTCGAGCAGCCGCGGGTAGAGCGCGTTGGCGTCGACGCCGAGGATCCGGTGCGCCGTGATCGCGACCGCGCGCGGCTGCGTGACCTGCCGCGGATCCGCGTACAGCGTCTCCGTCTGCTCGCCGATCGCGAGCTGCACGCCGCTCGCGTCGAAGATCGTCCCGCGTCCGGCCGGAATCGTCACCGACTCGCGGTGCTGGCGCTCGGCGAGTCGCCCCAGCGAGGCGGCGCGCACGCCCTGCAGCCAGACGGCGCGCCCAAACGCGACCGCGAAGACGAGGACGAAGACGGCGAGAAGGAGGCGGATCCGCCGGTTGGCCTGCTTCTCGCGGGCCGGGCTCACTTGCCCAGGTTGACGTACCCGTAGAGCGACGGGTCCTGGTAGCGGAGCCCGAGCCGCCACGCCTGCGCCTGGACGCGCGGCGAGGAGAGGAGCGCCGAGTACTGCGACTGCAGTGCGGCGTTCTGCGCGAGCAGCTTCGAGCGGTCGGCGTTCGCGGAGTCGAGCGAGAGGTTCAGCTGCAGCACCAGCACGTTCACGAATACGACGCCGGCGAGCAGAATCCCGCTCACCGCGATCCAGAGGATCCCGCCGCGCGCCCTCGCCTTCGCCCGCCGGCGCGGCCTCAGCCGGGGACGTACGACCGGCTCGGCGGTGACGGCCTGCGCGTGGGACGCGCTCGCCATCAGACCTTCGTCCCCACGCGCAGGCGCGCGGACTGCGCCCTCGGGTTGCGGGAGACCTCCGCCGCCGTCGGCCGGACGGCGCGACGCGGCGTGGCGCGCATCCCCGGCTCCGAGCCGCAGACGCACACCGGGAAGTCGGGCGGGCAGGTGCAGCCTTGCTCCTGCGCCCGCAGGAAGCGCTTCACGATCCGGTCCTCGAGCGAATGGAACGAGATCACTCCGAGGCGTCCGCCCGGCCGCAGCATCTCGAGCGCCGCGGGCAGCGCCCGCTCGACGGCGCCGAGCTCGTCGTTGACCTCGATGCGGAGCGCCTGGAAGACGCGCTTCGCCGGGTGGCCCTCGCCGAAGCGTGCGGGCGCCGGGATCGCGGCCTTCACGACCTCTACGAGGTCGCCGGTGCGCTCGAACGGCCGCTCGCGCCGCCGCTTCGAGATCGCGCGGGCGATCTGGCGCGCGTACCGCTCCTCGCCGTACCGCTTGAAGATGTCCGCGAGCTCGCGCTCGTCCAGCTCGTTCACGACCTCGCGTGCCGAGGTCGGAGAGCCGGGGTCCATGCGCATGTCGAGCGGCGCGTCGACCGCGTAGGAGAAACCGCGGTCCGGGCGGTCGAGCTGCATCGACGAGACGCCGAGGTCGAGCAGGACGGCGTCCGCGCGGACGCCGTTTCCCGCCAGGTGCTGCAGCACCGCGGAGAACTCACCGTGGTGGAGGCGCGCCTTGACACCCGTCTCGCGGCGGAAGCGCTCGAAGTACGGGCCGACCGTCGGGTCGCGGTCGATCGCGATCAGCTTCCCGTCGCCGCGCAGCCGCGACGCGAGGAGCGCCGCGTGGCCGCCCGCGCCGAAGGTGCCGTCGACGATCGTCTCCCCCGGCCGCGGGTCGAGGAGCCGCACGACCTCCTCGGCGAGGACGGGGACGTGGTCGGTCTCAGTTGGCAAGACGCTCGGCAACATCTTCCGCGCTCCCTTCGACCTCGTGCAGCTGTGCGCGCCACCTGGCGCGGTCCCAGATCTCCAGGTGGTCGGACACCCCGGCCACCGTCACCTCTCGCGTGATGCCCGCCTGCTCCAGGAGCGTCGCCGGGATCACGAGCCTCCCCTGCCTGTCGAGCTCGCCCTGGGCCGCGCCGGAGAAGAAGTGCCGGCGCATCTTGCGTGCGTCCTCGCCGAGCGGGTCGAGCGCCTGGATGCGCTCCGCCATCTGCCCCCACGCGGATCGCGGCCAGGCGTACAGGCACCCGTCGAGACCGCGCGTCACGACCACACCCTCCTCGAAGGCTCCACGGAGCTTCGACGGGAGGGTGAGGCGGTTCTTCTCGTCCAGGGAGTGCTCATGTTCGCCCAGCAGCATGGTCCACTGCGCCCCACTGTACCCCACTTTTTCCCACCTGTAAACCCCTGCCGGGAGGGCCGGACGCCCTCCTCCGCCCCGCACTCGAGGCTCGCGACGCCACTGGTCGCGGCGTCGCGAGGCCCCTAGGCTATTGCGGTGACTGCGTGCGCGACCTGCGGCGCCGACAACCGAGCCGAGGCGAAGTTCTGCGGCGAGTGCGGCGCCGCGCTCGCGGCGACGTGCCCCCTGTGCGGGACCGCGAACGAGGACGGGCGGAAGTTCTGCTACGAGTGCGGCTCGCCGCTGCAGGATTCGGCGCCGCCGCCGCCGCCGCCGCCGGTGCCGGTCCAGGCGGCCGCGGCGGAGCGGCGGCTGGTCTCCGTGCTGTTCGCCGACCTCGTCGGGTTCACCCCCCTGTCGGAGTCACGCGATCCCGAGGAGGTGCGCGAGCTCCTCTCGCGCTACTTCGACTCCTGCCGGCGGCTCGTGCAGCTCTACGGGGGCACGGTGGAGAAGTTCATCGGCGACGCGGTGATGGCCGTCTGGGGGACGCCGGTTGCGCAGGAGGACGACGCCGAGCGGGCGGTGCGGACGGCCCTCGACCTCGTCGCGGCGGTGTCGGCGCTGGGGGACGAGCTCGGCGCGCCGGCGCTGCAGGCACGCGCGGGCGTGCTGACGGGCGAGGCGGCGGTGAGCCTCGAGGCGGTCGGCGAGGGGATGGTCGCCGGCGACCTCGTCAACACCGCCGCCCGCGTCCAGGCGGTGGCGGCGCCCGGAACGGTGCTCGTCGGCGAGGCGACGCGGAGGGCGTCGGAACGGGCTGTCGCATTCGAGGCGGTGGGCGACCACGTCCTCAAGGGAAAGGCGGAGCCGGTGTCGCTCTGGCGCGCGGTGCGCGTGACGGCGGCGCGAGGCGGTGCGCTTCGCTCCGAGGGGCTGGAGGCGCCGTTCGTCGGCCGCGAGCGGGAGCTGCGGCTCGTCAAGGAGCTCTTCCACGCCTCCGCCGAGCAGTCGCGGGCGCAGCTCGTGCAGATCACGGGGATCGCGGGCATCGGGAAGTCGCGGCTCTCCTGGGAGTTCTTCAAGTACGTCGACGGGCTTGCGGACTTCGTCTTCTGGCACCGCGGCCGCTGCCTCTCCTACGGCGAGGGCGTCGCGTACTGGGCACTCGCGGAGATGGTGCGGACGCGCGCCCAGATCCTCGAGGGCGACGTGCAGGAGACGGCGCGCGGCAAGCTCGCGTCGTGCCTCGACGAGCACGTGCCGGACCCGGACGAGCGTGCCTGGATGGAGCCGCGGCTCGCGAACCTCCTCGGCCTCGCCGAGCGTGTCGACTCCGACCGCCAGGACCTCTTCGCCGCGTGGCGGCTGTTCTTCGAGCGCCTCGGCGACGAGTACCCGGTCGTGCTCGTGTTCGAGGATCTGCAGTGGGCGGACCAGGCGCTGCTCGCGTTCATCGAGTATCTGCTCGAGTGGTCGTCGACGCAGCGGCTGTACGTGCTCGCGGTCGCGCGCACCGAGTTCGTGGAGCAGCAGCCGGACTTCGGGCGCACCGTCCGGAACACCGCGGCGCTGGCGCTGGAGCCGCTCTCGCACGAGGAGATGACACGGCTGCTGGAGGGCTACGTGCCGGGCCTCCCGCCGGACCTGCGGGAGCAGGTGCTGCTGCGGGCGCAGGGCGTGCCGCTGTACGCCGTCGAGACGGTACGGATGCTGCTCGACCGCGGCCTGCTCGTGGAGCAGGGCTCCGTCTACCGGCCGACGGGCGTGATCGAGCAGCTCGAGGTGCCCGAGACGCTGCACGCACTCGTCGCCGCACGACTCGATGGGCTCGCGCCCCGGGAACGGCAGCTCGTCCAGAACGCGGCGGTCCTCGGCAAGAGCTTCACCACCTCCGCACTCGCGGCCGTCAGCGGCCTGCCGGGGGACGAGGTCGAGGGCTGGCTCGCAGGTCTCGTCCGCAAGGAGGTGCTGTCGCTGCAGGCGGACCCGCGGCTGCCGGAGCGCGGCCAGTACTCGTTCCTGCAGGAGCTCCTGCGCCAGGTGGCCTACGAGACGCTCTCCCGCCGTGATCGGAAGGCCCGTCACCTCGCCGCAGTGAGCGCGCTCGAGGAGAGCATCCCGAACGCGGAGCAGGAGGTGCCCGAGGTGCTCGCGACGCACCTCCTCGCAGCCGCCGACGCGGCGCTCGACGAGGCCGAGCGTGCCGAGATCCGCTTCCGCGCGCGCGGCGCCCTCGCCCTCGCGGGGGAGCGGGCCGCGTCCCTCGCGGCGCCCGAGGAGGCGCGGCACTACTTCGACCAGGCCGCGGACCTTGCCGGCGAGCCGCTGGTTCGCGCCGACCTGCTCGAGCGCGCGGGGAAGGTCGCCTTCGTCGCGGGCGACGCCGCCCAGGCACGCGAGCGGCTCGAGCAGGCGATCGCCCTCTTCGAGCAGGCGGGCGACGACGCCGGCGCCGCCCGCGCGAGCGTCGCGCTCGCGGACGTCGATCACTCCGAGGGACGGCTCGAGGAGGCCTCCCGCCGCCTCGAGGAGGCGCTGCCCGCGCTCGAGGAGGCGGAGGCGAACGCCGAGCTCGCAGCGACCCTCGCCTCGCTCGGGCGGATGTGCGTGCTCCGCGGCGACCTCGAGCGGGCGACGGTCGTCCTCGAGCGGGCGCTCGAGCTGGCGGAGCGCTTCCTCTTCGCCGAGGTGCTCGTGCAGGCGTTGACGAGCCGGGCGCTCGTGCTCTGGCAGTCAGGGCGGGCCGTCGAGGCGCGGATGCTGCTCGAGGGGGCGCTGGCGCGCGCGCGGGCCGAGGGCCTGTACGCCGCCTGGATGCGGACGGCGAACAACCTCGCGGTCGTGCTGCAGGACGCCGACCTGCACGCCGAGGCGGCGGCGCTGACCGTCGAGATGGAGGCGCAGTCCCGTCAGCGCGGCGACCGCGCCCGCCTCGGCGCCTCGCGGCTCGGCCCGATCCTCGAGTTCGTGGAGCTCGGCGAATGGGACGAGGCGCTCCTCCGCACGGGCGAGGCGGATCAGTTCCACGAGCGCAGCTGGGCCCGCGTCAACCTGATCCCGTCCGTCGGCCTGCTCTGCGAGCAGGGCGAGGTGGCCGCGGCGGAGGCGCTGCTCGGTGAGCTCGAGTGGGTGCGGCAGGCCGAGCAGCAGGAGTTTCCGGCCGTCTTCGCCTCGGCGGAAGCGCGACTCCTGCGCGCGCAGGGCCGACCGACCGAGGCGCTCGCAGCGGCGGAGCGCGGCCTCGGCCGCGCCGACGTCCTCGGCGTGGTGGCGCAGCCGATCAGGGACTGCCTCGTCGAGGCGCTCGAGGCGGCCTTCGAGCTCGACGACCTCGCGAAGGCGGGCGAGCTGCTCGCGACGACGGACGACCTCGAGCCCGGCCGGCTGCGCCCCGCGCTCCGCGCGCAGCGGGCCCGCTTCCGCGCGCGGCTCGACACCGCCCGTGGCGACGACGGCGCGGACGAGGGCTTCCGTACGGCCGAGAGCATCTTCGCCGAGTACCGGTTCGCGTTCCGGCTCGCCGTCACGCAGCTCGAGCATGCGGAATGGCTCGCAGGCCGCGGCCCCTCCGAAGACGCCCAGGCGCTCTTCGCGGAGGCGCGCGAGACGTTCGAGCGCCTGGGCGCGAAGCCGTGGCTCGAGCGGCTCGCGACGGCCCGCGTGGCCGTTCCCGCCTAGAGCGGCTCGACGGCGTCGCCGACGCGCACCAGGCCCGGCTCGGCCACGGCGGCGTGGATCCCGAACGGCAGCGGCTCCGTCGTCTCGACGCCGCCGCGGTATGCGGCAAGCGCCTTCAGCGTGTCGAGGTCGGTGAGCCCCGTGTCCGGGTTCTGCGTCGTGATCACGCAGCGGCCGACGTTGCCCTGCGGCACGACGACGGCGTTCCCGACGCGGACCCGCCGACCGCGCCAGCCGTCCTCGCCGTGCGCCTCGAGGCCCTCGATGCCGAAGTTCATGCGGAAGCGGCGCCCGTCGACCGCCTCGACGCCGAGCTGCGCGGCGAGCGCGTCGAGCGAGCGGGTGGCGAGCAGCGTCGCCGCCCCGCCGCGTCCGCGGTCCGGGGCAGGCCGCGCCGGCTCGACGAGCCGGACGGGCTCGCCGACGAGCGCGGACACCGCCTCTGCCCACGGGCCGCGCACGAGCCGTGCCGGGCGCGGGTGGCGGTGGAAGCTCGTCTCGACCTCGCCGTCGCGCTCGACGGCTGCCGCGACGACCGTGCCGTCGGCGAAGCGCAGCGAGAGCGTGTCGGCCGCCGCGTCGTACTCCGACCGGACGAGCTGCAGGGGCCCGCAGTCCTTATTGCTCAAGAGGCGCCCGGCCTCGGTGACGAAGTAGAAGCGGCGGTCGCCTGTGAGGCCGCCCTCGAGCAGCTCGGCCTCATCCACGTGCTGCAGCGCCGTCGCCTTCACCGGCGTCAGCGCGATCCAGGCAACGCGCGCGCTCATTCGCTCAAAGCTAGCTGCGAGCTGTACGGTCCCGCGCCCGCCACGACGGCCGCGCCCGCGCGGGCCCCGAGTGCCAGCGCGGCGGCGAGATCGTCGCCGCGCGTGAGCGCGAAGGCGACCGCGGCGGCGAACGAGTCGCCGGCGCCGTACGTGTCGACGACGTACTCGGCGCGCACCGGGTCGTAGCGCTCGCCGTTCGCGACGCCGCCGTTCGCGCCGTCGGTGCGCACGACCGTCGTCGCGGCGACGGACTCGTCGATCGCCTCCCCCGGGTCGTTCGCGCTGCCGACCAGCAGGTCGATGGCGACCTGCGCCTCGCGCAACGTCGGCAGCTCACGCGCGCTCGCGGCGAGGAAGCGCGCGGCGCGCGCCGACCGCAGCGCCTCGGCGTCGCCCGAGACGAAGAAGCAGAGGTCGTAGCCGTGCAGCGGCAGCGGCCCGCGCGCGAGCAGCTTGTCGCCGAGCACCGTGATCGTGCGCTCGCCGGCGCCGTCGACGTGCGTCCATGCGCGGCGGGTCGCGCCGTCGAAGCGCGCGTGCACGTCGATCCCGAGCTCGGCGAGGCGGCGCTGGCTCCACCAGCCGAGCTCGTCGCTGCCGAGCGTCGTGAAGAACTCGCAGCGCCCCGCGAGCAGGGCGAGCTGGCGCGCGACGACGGAGCCTCCGCCCGCAGGCTCGGTGAAGGTCTCCTCGGCGTGGACGATCGAGCCGGCCGACGGCAGCTCCGGGACGAGGGCGAACTCGACGACCTCGACGTGCCCGACGACCGCGCATCTCACGGTTTCTCAGCGTACGGCGTTTCAGTCGATGATGGAGGTCGTGGACACGGAGATCCCCCCGTTCGAGCGCTTCTACCTCGCCCACCGCCACGAGGTGCTCGGCTACCTGCACCGTCTGCTCGGACCGCGGGCGGAGGACGCGTGGCAGGAGACGTTCCTCCGTGCGCTCCGCGCCTACGGGCGGCTGCGGCACGGCAGGCACCTGCGTGCCTGGGTGTTCACGATCGCGACGAACGTCGCGCTGGACGAGCTCCGCGCGAAGCCGGAAGTTCCGGCCGACGCGGAGCCGGTCGCAGAGCTACGACGGGACGCCTTCCGCGAGCTGGAGCACCTGACCGGCGCGCTGCCGCCGACCGAACGCGCGGCGGTGGTGCTCCGCTACGGGTACGACCTCCCCTACGCCCAGATCGCCGACGCGCTCGGCTCGTCGGAGGAGGCCGCGCGCGCCGCGGCGTCGTCCGGCGTCCGGCGCCTGAGGAGGACACATGAACGTCACGCCTGATCTCGACGCCCGTTTCCGTGCGGCCGCCGTCGGCGAGGGCCTCGTCGACGTACGGTTCGACGTCGTCCCGTCGCCGCTCGGCGACCTGCGCGTCGCGATGACGGATCGGGGCCTCGCCCGGATCTCGTACCGGGGCGACGGCTGGGAGGACGAGCTCGCCCGCCGGTTCGGCGTGCGCGTGCTCCGCGCCCCGCTCGACGAGGTGCGCCGCGAGCTCGACGAGTACTTCGAGGGCCGCCGACGCACGTTCGACCTGCCGCTCGACCTGCGCGTCGCCCCGTTTCACGAGCAGGTCCTGCGAGAGCTTGCACGTGTGCCCTACGGCCGGACGGAGACCTACGGCGCCCTCGCGGCGAAGGTCGGGCGGCCGCGCGCCGCGCGCGCGGTCGGCACCGTCATGAACCGGAACCCGATCCCGATCGTGCTGCCGTGCCACCGGATCGTCGGCGCGAACGGCTCGCTGACCGGCTACGCAGGCGGGCTCGACGCGAAGCGGCAGCTCCTGCGCCTGGAAGGGGCGGTGCTCGTTTGAGGCGGGTCGTCGTCGTCGGGGGGGGATTCGGCGGCCTGCTCGTGGCGCGCGGCCTGGGTCGCGCGGAGCTCGACGTGACGCTCGTCGACCGCCAGAACTTCTTCCTCTTCCAGCCGCTCGTCTACCAGGTCGCGACCGGAGCGCTCTCCTCCGTCGAGGTGGCGGCACCGCTGCGGCAGGTGCTGCGACGGAACCGCAACACGCGGGTCGTGCTCGCCGAGGTGACGGGTTTCGACCTCGAGCGGCGCGTCGTCTCGCTCGACCACCTCCCGAACGGCGCCGTCGACGAACTGCCGTACGACGTCCTGGTCGTCGCCGGAGGCTCCCGCTACTCGTACTTCGGCCACGACGAGTGGGCGCCCTTCGCGCCGGAGCTGAAGACGCTCGACGGGGCGCTCGAGCTGCGCGACCGGATCCTCTCGGCGTTCGAGGCGGCCGAGGTCGAGCGCGACGAGGAGGCGCGCGACGCGTGGCTCACGTTCGTCGTGGTCGGTGCCGGCCCCACCGGCGTGGAGATGGCCGGGCAGATCGCGGAGCTCGGCCGGCAGGTGCTGCGCGACGAGTACCGCGCCGTCGACACGCGGGCGGTGCGGGTGCTCCTCGTCGAGGCTGCCGACCGTGTGCTCACGGCATACACGGCCGCGCTCTCGCGGAAGGCCGAGCGGCAGCTGCGTTCCCTCGGCGTGACACCGCTCCTCGCGACGACGGTGACGGAGATCGGCGACGGCTCCGTGGAGGTGGAGGACCGGGACGGAAGACGCTCGCGGATCGCCGCACGGACGGCGATCTGGGCGGCGGGCGTCGCCGCATCCCCGCTCGCCGCGGCGCTGGCGACGGCCGCGGGCGCGGAGACCGACCGCGCCGGACGCGTCGTCGTCGAGCCCGACCTGACGCTGCCGGGCCACCCCGAGGTCTATGCGCTCGGCGACATGGTGACGGTGCGCGGGCAGTCGCTGCACGGCGTCGCGCCGGTGGCGATGCAGCAGGGGCGGCACGTGGCGCGCTCGATCCGCACGGGGCGGCGTGAGCCGTTCCGCTACCGCGACAAGGGAGAGCTCGCGACGATCGGCAGGGCGCGCGCCGTCGGGGTCGTGCGCGGCGTTCCGGTGAGCGGCTTCCTCGCCTGGGCCCTCTGGCTCGGCGTGCACATCGCCTACCTCGTCGGCTTCCAGAACCGCGTGCTCGTTCTGCTGCGGTGGACGTTCAGCTACCTGACGCGCGGCCGCGGCGCGCGCATCATCCACCGCTCCTGAGCGCGGCACGTGCGATCGAGGCCGCCTCGGCGTACGCCGCCGTCGCGAGGCCGGAGCCCCAGGTCAGCCGCGCGACGCCGAGCTCCTGCAGCTCCGCCGGCGTCGGCCCCGCGCCGGTCGCGATCACGTTGAGCGGCCCGTGAATGCGGTGTGCGAGCGCCGCGATCGAGTCCGGCGGACAGAGGATCGGGTACGCGCAGTCGGCGCCTGCGTCGAGGTACGCGTTCGCACGCTCGACCGCCTCGTCGACGTCGCCGCGGCCGATCCCGAGGAACACGTCGACGCGCGCGTTGAGGACGAGCTCCGGCACCGCCTCGCGAATCGCGCGGACCACGTCCACCTGCTCCTCGACCGCCACGATTCCCGCACGCGTCGAATCCTCGATGTTCATGCCGACGAGCCCCATCTCCCACGCGATCGACGCCGTCTCGACCGGATCGCCGTAGCCGCGCTCGAGGTCGGCCGTCACGGGCACCTCCACGGCCGCGGCGATCCGGCGCGCCGCCTCGAGCATCACGTTCCGCGGCGCCCGCTCCCCGTCCTCGAACCCCAGCGAGCGTGCGACCGCGGCGCTCGACGTGGCGAGCGCGCGGCATCCGTCGAGTCCTGCGAGCACCTTCGCGCTCGCGACGTCCCATGCGTTCGGAAGCACGAGGATCGGCGGCTCGCGGTGCATGCGCCGGAACGCCTCCGCCTTCGCGCGCTGGTCCATGCGCGCGACGCTAGCCGATCGAACCGAAGAGCCGGTAGCCCACCCCCCACACGTTGTCGACGAGCGGCGCCTCGCAGCCGGTCTCGCGCAGCTTCCGCCGCAGGCGCGAGGCGTGCGAGTCCAAGGTGCGCGTCCGTCCCACGACCTGGTAGCCCCAGACGCCGCGCAGGAGCTCGTTCTTCGTGAACACG